>Ga0302157_10001802_pt1 | contig 25691 bp, 20 predicted proteins | sample I_Bog_N3_3_FD_193502 | JGI IMG/M metagenome (GOLD analysis project Ga0302157, IMG submission 193502) | Peat permafrost microbial communities from Stordalen Mire near Abisko, Sweden - I_Bog_N3_3 | ecosystem: Environmental > Terrestrial > Soil > Wetlands > Peat | place: Sweden: Abisko, Stordalen... | reverse complement strand
ACCTGGATCTGATCCTGGTTTACCCGATCTATTGTGCCCTGAGTGGCATCGCCTTCGGGCTGCTCCAGTTGAGGTACAAATGAAAAACCGACTGCGTGTTCTTCGTGCTGAACGGGATTGGTCTCAGGCCGATCTTGCCGACCGGCTTGAGGTTTCGCGCCAATCGGTAAACGCCATTGAGACGGGCAAATTCGATCCCAGTCTTCCGCTAGCGTTCAAGCTGGCAAGGCTCTTTGGGACCAATATCGAGGGGATCTTTACGGATGAAAGCTAGCGTCTGCTGCGATTCCAGGTCTCGGAAGCGAGACCTGGAATCTGTCCAAAAGGTTGGAGCGGTCTACTTCTCAGCCCCGTGGCACTTCTTGTACTTCTTGCCGCTGCCACATGGGCAGGGATCGTTGCGGCCCACCTTTTCGCCTGTGCGGCGCTGCGCGGGCTGGCTGGCGTCTCCCGATCCGGCCATGCTGGCAACCGCCAGCTCGCGCTGCTTCTTGCGCTGGAATTCCTTCTCCAGCGCGTCGATGGTTGTGGAGGGCTGGCGCGTGGCAATGGCAATCTCGCGCGGCTCCGCGTCCTGGAGGAGCGGGCGGTCGGCGCTGGCGACGGGAGGAGCTGCCGGAACCGGACCTCGCGGAAGTGGAGCCGCCGGCGTCGCATTCATCGGCTGCCCATCCGGCCCCAGAATCTGCATCCGGAAGAGGAAGCGGACCGTGTCCTCCTGGAACTTGAGCATCATGGCCTCGAACATGTCGTAGGACTCGCGCTTGTAGGCCACCAGCGGATCCTGCTGCGCATAGCCGCGCAAGCCGATCCCCTCCTTCAAGTGATCCATTGAGAGCAGATGCTCCTTCCAAAGCCCATCGATGACACTCAACATCACCATCCGCTCGTGGTAGCGCATGGTGGCAGAACTGAGAATCTTCTCTTTGGCCTCGTATTCCCCTTTCAGCTTTTCAAAGATGGCGTCGCCAAGCTGGTGCCGCGCCAGCTCCAGAGGCTTGATCTCAGCGCGCGCCAGGCTCAGCCCAAACTGATCGACCAGCTTTTCATCGAGACCCTTCAAGTTCCATTGGTCGGGATGCAGCTTCTCACCGGCAAACTCGTCGAGAGCCGAGCTGAGAATGCCGCCGACATAATCCTCCAGAATCAGCTCGCGCTGATCCACGCCCTCAAGCAGTTGACGGCGCACGCCATACACGGCCTCGCGCTGCTTGTTCATCACGTCGTCGTACTCGAGCAGGTGTTTGCGGCTCTCGAAGTTCTGCGCTTCCACCGTCTTCTGCGCATTCTCGATCTGCTTGGTGAACATCCGCGACTCGATGGCCTCGCCCTCGGCCATGGTCCGCTGGATCAGGGAGCTTGCCCAGGCCTTGGCGAAGATGCGCATCAGGTCGTCTTCAAGAGAGAGATAGAAGCGCGACTCGCCGGGATCGCCCTGGCGGCCGGCGCGCCCGCGCAACTGATTGTCCACGCGCCGCGACTCGTGGCGTTCGGTACCCAGAATGAAGAGTCCACCCGACTCGATCACCTGCTCGTGATCCGTGTGCGCTGCCTCGGCATGAACCTTGAAGACCTCATCCCAATCCGGCTCGGCCACCTCGAACTCCTGCCCCTGGTAGTAGAAGCGCAAGAATCCCGCAGGCGCCATCGGGTTGATGGCGCCCTCGGCCACGCTGATGGCCCGCGCATGGTTCTTCTTTACCAGCTCCTGGCGGGCCATGAAGTCTGGGTTGCCACCCAGCAGAATATCGGTTCCGCGCCCGGCCATATTCGTCGAGATGGTCACCGCACCCAGCCGGCCCGCCTGCGCCACAATCTCTGCCTCGCGCTCGTGGAACTTTGCGTTCAGCACCACATGGCGCACGCCCTTGCGCTGCAAAATTGCCGATAGCCGCTCCGACTTTTCAATCGACACCGTGCCCACGAGCACCGGCTGCTTTTTCTCGTGCAACTGGGCGATATCGTCGGCCACCGCTTTGTACTTTTCCGCCTCGGAGCGGTACATCACATCGGGATTCTCAAGCCGCAACATCTTCTTATTGGTCGGAATGACCACGATCTCCAGCTTGTAGATCTTTTCGAACTCCGCCGCTTCTGTCTCTGCCGTGCCCGTCATGCCGCTCAGCTTTTTATAGAGCCTGAAGTAGTTCTGGAAGGTGATGGTGGCCAGCGTCTGGTCTTCCTTGCGGATGGTTACGCCCTCTTTGGCCTCGACGGACTGGTGCAGCCCGTCGCTCCAGCGGCGGCCCGGCATCAGGCGACCGGTGAAGGTGTCCACGATGATCACCTCGCCGTCCTTGACCACGTACTCCACGTCGCGTTTGTAGAGGGCGTGTGCCTTGATGCCCGTCTCCACGTAGTGCTTCAGTTCCCAGTTTTCCGCATCGGCAATGTTGCCGATTCCCAGCAGCTTCTCGATCGTCTCCCAACCCTCGTCGGTCACGCCGATGGTGCGCTGCTTCTCGTCCACGATGTAGTCGCCGGTCAGATACTTGGTCTCGCCCTCTTCAACTTCCTCGCCCAATACCAGATCGGGGATGATCTTGCGCACGCGCGCATACTTGTCCGTGGTCTGGTCCGTTGGGCCGGAGATGATCAGCGGAGTTCGCGCCTCGTCGATCAGGATTGAGTCCACCTCGTCGACGATGGCGTAATAGTGCCCGCGCTGCACGCAATCTTTTAACTCAAACTTCATGTTGTCGCGCAGGTAGTCGAAGCCGAACTCATTGTTCGTTCCATAGGTGATATCGGCGGCATAGGCGGCGCGGCGCTCGCTGTCGTCGAGGTCGTGGACGATGACGCCGACCGTCAGCCCCAGAAACTCGTAGATCTTGCCCATCCACTCGGCATCGCGCTTGGCCAGATAGTCATTCACCGTGACCACGTGAACCCCGTGCCCCGCCAGAGCGTTCAAATAGCAGCTAAGGGTGGCCACCAGCGTCTTGCCTTCGCCGGTCTTCATCTCGGCAATCCGGCCCTGGTGCAGCACCATGCCGCCGATCAACTGCACGTCAAAGTGCCGCATTTCGACCGCGCGCCAGCCGGCCTCGCGCACTACGGCAAAGGCCTCCGGCAGCAGCTCGTCCAGCGCCTCGCACTCGGCTTTCCCCTGCTCCTCCGTACGGCGCTCGGCAGCTTCCCGCGCATCGCTTTCCCGCCCAGGTTCCTTCAACTCTTCAGGGATTTCAAAGCCTTTGAGACGCTCCGCAACCCGCTCCGCGATCCGCTCCCGGAACTCCACCGTTTTGGCCCGCAACTCCTCGTCGCTGAGTTGCTTGATGTCCGGTTCCAGGCTGTTGATTATCGCCACCAACGGCATCAGCCGCTTGATGATGCGCTCGTTCGCCGTGCCAAAAATCTTGGTAAGTATCTTATCGAAAAACACAGGATTCTCCGTTTACTAGTGTAAATGGTGGGGGTTGCGAACGAGAGGAACCGGCCTCGTTCGTCGAAAAGGACATTGGGCGCCCACCCCTTGGCCTGCGCTCCGGGCAGGCTCTTTCGGCGCCATTTTCTTTGCGGCTGGGGTGACTTGCTTAAAGCCGTAGCACAAGCTGCTCCACCGGCTCGCCGCGCCGAATCCGCTTCAGTTGCAGCTCGAGTTGCTTCTTCAGGTTTTCCGGATCGCCCTCGTCGTCCTCTTCCACGTCCACTTTCTGCCTGACTTCGATGGCATGGGCGAGGCTCGGCTGCCAAAACGACATCAGGAAGAGAAAAGCCATGCCCAGCCCCACGGCGGACGGTTGTATACCAAAGAGCCGCCTGCCCGTCCGCGTTGAGCGCACCCACTTTGTACGCCGGATTTGGTGGAAACCCAGAATCGCAGCGATCACCACAAACGGAGCCGCAGTAAACAAGCTCAAGACAGATAGAGCATCCACATGCATAAGCATCCTCGCCAATCGCGGTCAGGAGTTCTCTAAGGAATAGATCGCGGACGCAAAGCAGCCTAAGCTGCCCTGAACAACCGGACCATTTCGAATGAGTTATGCGCGTGGGAAGGGCGGGGGCCGCTGGAAGGATGCGGGCAGGGCAGGTGTATCGGGAGTACGACCGGCGTAAACACAGGCCAGGGGCGAAAGCAGGCTCAGCGGGGAAATGAGACCGACAAAGAGAAGGGGCAGAATTGCGGCCCAGGAACCAGCGTTCCCTGAAGAAGCATGCAGGGCCAGCAGGCAGACAAGAGCAACTCCGATTGCGATTGCCGCAACCAGAATCCATCCCCGCCGCTGCCGACTTTGAAGCATCGTTGACCTTCTCTTTCTGAAAGTATATCGGTTTGCAACTCGGAGTCTCCGCCTCTCGAAGCGGGAATCTGAAATATATCTTCAAAACGGCGCAACTATTCCCCAGCCGAGTGTTCACATGGACTGGTACGCCAGTTCCGCCCCTTCGTTTCGGAATTGGCTTGCGGCATCGCGGAGGTCCATCTTGAATGGTTCGCTGCTCCCCAACCTGCGAAATGCCCTGCTGTCTGCGCTCGGCGTTGTGGTATTTCTCACCGGCTGCAACTCAGTTCAAAACAGCAACACCCCTCCTACCCCTTCGGTCACGGTTTCCGGCGCGAGCCAGGTGCGCCTGGGAAGCACCACCAGTTTTACCGCAACGGTCGCCAATCTCGCCAACACGGCGGTAACGTGGCAGGTGGGCGGTATCGCGGGCGGCAACAGCACCGTGGGCACCATCACTGCCGCGGGTGTCTATACGCCACCGGCGAGCATACCTGCGGTCAATCCCGTGACCGTGACAGCCGTGAGCGTGGCCTCTCCCGCAACATCCGGCTCAGCACAGCTCAATATCTTCAATCCCGTCCCGGTGATGACCTCAGCCACGGCAACCCTTGTCTCGGGGACGAGCTATGCGCTGGATGTGATCGGCACAAGCTTCGTTTCGGGAGCCCAGATCCAGGCCGGCGGAGCCAACGCGGCCACCACATTCGTCTCTTCGACTGAGTTGCAGGCCACGGTCACGATCCCCACTGGCACTACCACGCTGAGCGTCAGCGTAGCCAATCCGAACCCAGGCAGCGCAACCTCGAATGCGGCCAATGCCACCATCTACCTTGCTTCGGTGGCAGCGGCGGCGCGCCTGCTTGACCAGGCAACCTTTGGCCCCACCCTCGCACAGATACAAAATGTGCAAACTGTTGGAATCGACGGCTACATCACCGGCCAGTTCAATACTCCCGACACGCCGCTCGCGAATATTCCAACGCCTCTGCCCGCTGTCTGCCTGGCCTCGAATACGCCGACGGTCTGCGAAGAGTCCGAGTGGTGGCAGACCGTACTCACGGGCAACGATCAGTTGCGGCAGCGGGTTGCCGTTGCCCTGAGCGAAATGTTCGTCATCTCCAGCGATAGTGTGAATGCAACCACCATCACCTACTACCACAACACGCTGGCGCAGGACGCATTTACCAACTTCTCCACCATCATGCACGACGTAACTCTCTCGCCGGGCATGGGCGACTATCTCAACATGCTCAACAGCGCCAAGGCGCCTGCCGGGCAGATTGCCAACGAGAATTATCCGCGCGAGCTGATGCAGTTGTTCACCATCGGCCTGAACCAGCTCAACGATGATGGAACACTGCAACTGGATAGCAGCGGTAACCCCATCCCGACCTACACGGAGGCGCAGGTGCAGGCCTTTGCCCGAGCCTATACCGGGTGGACGTATGCTACCGTTAGCGGCGGATCCTCAACCACCTTCCCAAACAAGACAGCCAACTACTTTGCGCCGATGGCCGCGGTCGAGTCAGAGCACGATACGACTGCGAAGACGCTCCTGAACGGCACTGTGCTGCCGGCTGGCCAGACCGCTGAAGAAGACCTCAGTGGCGCGCTCGCCAATATCTTCGCGCACACGAATGTTGGCCCCTTCGTCTGCAAGCAGTTGATCCAGCATCTGGTCACCAGCGATCCCAGCCCGGCCTATGTCTCCCGCATTGCCGCTGTTTTCGCCAACAACGGCAGCGGAGTACGCGGAGACATGCAGGCCGTTATCCGCGCCATTCTGGAAGACACGGAAGCGCGCGCCGGAGACACGAATCCCGCTTATGACGGCGGCCACCTGCGCGAGCCGATGCTGTGGATGACGAACTACCTGCGCGCTGTCGGCTTCACCAACACGGATGTCAATGGTTCCTACTACTCCTTGTCGAATTATTCCAACAATCTGAACGAGAGGCCTTACCGCTCCGGCAGCGTCTTCAACTTCTTCCCGCCCAGCTATGTCATTCCGCAGACTACGCTGAACGCCCCTGAGTTCGATCTTGAGAACACGGCCTCGGCCATTTTGCGCTTGTCGCTGGCCGACTCGTTGGTCAACAACAAGATCACCGGCTTCACAACCGACCTCAGCGCCACCAGCACGCTGGGCCTGATTGCCGCAGCCAGCCCCGCGAATCTTGTGGACACGCTCAGCACGATGTTCATGCATGGCCAAATGCCCACCGACATGCGTACAGAGATCCTCAACACCATCAGCGGACTTGGCACCGCGCAGCAGGTGCGCGTCGCTGTGTACCTGGTTATCACGTCCTCGCAATACAAGGTCATGCACTAAACACGATAGACGGCTGAGAACTTGTTGAAGAAGGAAATCGATATTGAGTTTCGGTTCTCAGGGGCTAAAGCCCAAGTTGATTTTGCGGCATTTACGGCACGACTAAAAGTCGTGCCCTGAAACAATGCCCGAGTTTTTCAACAGGTTCCTGGGCAAGACAGCAACGGGAACATCTGCGCAAGGGAGATTCAAATGAGAGCTAACCGGAGAAGTTTCATCAAGTATGCAAGCCTCGCCGCCGCGGGCAATGCACTGGGGCTTCGTCCCTTTGGCGCGCTCAACGCCCTGGCCCAAAGCTCGCCCGGCTACAAGGCGCTGGTCTGCGTGTTTCTCTTCGGCGGTAACGATGCGAACAATACGCTCATTCCCTTTGACACGACAGGTTACGGCAATTACTCTGCCCTGCGCGGCGACCTGGCGCTGGCGCAGAATACTTTGCTGCCGCTCACCCCTGCGCCCAACTTCGCGCTCAATCCCAACCTGCCGGATATTCAAACCCTCTTCAACAACAAGAACGCCGCCTTCGTGGCCAATGTAGGCACGCTCATTCAGCCGCTCACGCGCACCCAGTATCTGGCTGGCGCAACTGCTCCCATCAATCTCTTCTCCCATCCCGACCAGCAGTTGGAATGGCAAAACGCCGCACAGAGCGCCGTCACGCCAACAGGCTGGGCCGGCCGGATGGCAGACTCGCTCGCCACTCTCTACAATCAGGGCGCATCCATCCCCATGATTACCTCGGTTGCGGGAGACACACTTTTCTGCAACGGCAACGCGACTTCGCCGGTGTCCGTCTCCCCCGGCAACATTGGCGCGGCCAGCTGCTCCGAGGGCTCCGAATGCACCGCGCGCCAAGCCTCGGCGCAAGCTCTGCTTACACTCGATTCGGGGCTCTCGCTCATCCAAGCCGACGACTCCATCACCACCAATGCCTATGCCTATGCCAAAACACTCTCTGACGCCGTGCAATCCATCGCCCCGCTGCAAACGGTCTTCCCCGCAAATAACAGTTTGGCGGCGCAGCTAAAACAAATTGCGCAAATCATTCAGGTCCGCTCGGCGCTCGGCGTGCAGCGCCAGATCTTCTTTGCCAGCCTCGGCAATTTTGATACCCACGCCAACCAACTCACCTTGCAGAATGCGCTGCTGGCGCAAATCTCTCCCGCACTGGCCGCTTTCTATAACGCAACCATTGAATTGAGCGTTTCCAGCGAAGTCACCACCTTCACGATGTCCGACTTCAGCCGGACCTTTCAGCCGAACTCAAACCTTGGCAGCGACCACGCCTGGGGATCGCACCACATCGTCATCGGCGGCGCTGTCAACGGCGGCCAGATCTACGGCACATACCCAACTCTCGCCCTCGCCGGACCCGATGACTCCGGCTCCAATGGCCGGTGGGTTCCCTCCACCGCAAGCTCGCAATATGCCGCAACGCTGGCTCAATGGTTCGGCGTTCCCGTTGCCGATCTGCCCACTGTGCTGCCTTCGATCGGCAACTTCGCCACAAACAATCTGGGCTTCGTGTAGGGTTCGCTCCGAGGCGATGCCGGCTCTTCTCCGCCCTGCCGGTACAATGGAAACGGAAGCCGAACCCTCAAAAGCATGGCGGAAGCAGAGCAGAAAAAGCTGGACAACCCGGACAAGCAGAACAAGCCGGACCCTAAAAAGCGGGATGAAGACCCGGTCGGCAAAGTCTACGACTCAAGGCTGGTGCGGCGGCTTGGCCATTACCTGCGCCCTTACTGGGTTCAGGCCACCATTTCCGCCTTATCCATCAGCCTTAAATCCGTCTGCGATGCCTCAGGACCCTACCTGGTTAAAGTCGCCATTGATCGCTATCTCACCGGGGTTCCTGGTCCCGCCACCAACTGGCTCACGCGCCGCCTTCCTGCCGACCCCTATCAGGGAATTACCCGCCTGGCGACGCTCTACATGTGCGCGCTTTGTACCTCTTATCTATTTCAATTCATTCAGACTTATCTGATGCAGTGGACCGGCCAGAAGATCATGTTCGACCTGCGCCGCGACATCTTCCGCCATATGCAGAGGATGCATATCGGCTTCTTTGACTCGCACGCGGTGGGCCGTCTGGTCACGCGGCTGACCTCCGACGTGGACGCCATCAACGACATGTTCACCGCTGGCGTGCTTGCTATCGTGGACGACTTCTTCAACCTCACCATCATGGCCGTCGTGATGATCTCCATCAACTGGTGGCTGGCGCTTACCGCCTTTGCCGTGCTGCCGTTGATTCTGATTGTCACGCGGCTCTTCCAGGCAAGCGTCCGAGAGAGCTACCGCCGCGTCCGCGCCGCTATTGCCCGCATCAACAGCTTCACCCAGGAGCACGTCTCGGGCATGAGCGTGGTGCAGCTCTTCAATCGTGAAGACCGCGCCTACAAGGACTTTGAAGACGTCAACCGCCTGCACATGATCGCGTTCAAAGACACGATCTTCGCCTACGCGCTCTACTATCCCGCCGTCGAGCTGCTCTCCGCCATCGCCATTGCGATGATCATCTGGCGCGGCGGCTTCGGCGTGATCCAGGGAACGGTACTCATCGGCACACTGGCCATGTTTATTCAATACTCGCAGCGGTTCTGGCGGCCGATTCAGGATTTAAGCGATAAGTTCAACATCCTGCAAGCCGCCATGGCTGCGTGCGAGCGCATCTTCAAGCTGCTCGACACTGCGCCGGAGATCGTCAGTCCGGCCCATCCGGCGACCGGCGACGGAAGCAATCGAATTGAATTCCGCCATGTTTGGTTCACGTATCAGATGCTCACTGACGCGCAACGGGCGGCTGTCGCGGACGCTGCGGTCTCCGGCGCGTCGTTGACCGCTCTCGAAGGCGTCGAATGGATTCTCAAGGACGTCTCCTTCACCATTGAGCCGGGGCACACAGTCGCGATTGTGGGCCACACGGGCGCGGGCAAAACCACGCTCACCAGCTTGATGATGCGCTTCTACGATGTGGCCGCCGGCCAGATTCTTCTGGATGGCGTGGACCTGCGCCAGCAGGACTTGACCGCGCTGCGGCAGCACTTCGCGGTGGTTTTGCAGGATCCCTTCCTCTTCAGCGGCACGCTGGCGGAAAACATTCGCCTGGGCAACGATGCGATCACCGAAGCTGGCCTGCGGCAGGCGGCAAACGATGTGAATGTACTGGACTTCATCGAGAGCTTGCCCAAGGGCTTTGACGAGCCGGTGCGGGAGCGCGGCAACTCGCTCTCGACGGGCCAGAAGCAGCTCATCAACTTTGCCCGCGCGCTGGCCTACAATCCGCATATTTTGATTCTGGATGAGGCCACTTCAAGCGTGGACACCGATACCGAACTGCGCATACGCGGCGCGCTGGAGAGGATGGTGGAGGGCCGCACGAGCGTGCTGATTGCCCACCGGCTCTCGACCGTGCAGCGCGCCGATACGATTTTGGTGATGCACAAGGGGCAGTTGCGCGAAATGGGTTCGCACCAGCAACTGCTGGTCAATCGCGGACTCTACTGGAAGCTCTACCAGTTGCAATACAAGGATCAGGAACAGGGATCAGAGAACAGAGATCAGAGATCAGTTACTCCGGCGGTTGTCAGTGGGCCATTGTCCGTCGAAGCTTGAAATCTATCGGCCTGTAAACCTGCAAATAGACGCAAGACGCGCTGGATCATGGTCTGCACAAGACAACCGCCTAGCCGTGTACCTCTTTCGCTGTTGCTGGGAATGCCCAGTGATTGCCCAGACAGAAGTTCACAATGGAGCAGCACAGAATGGCGATGCTGTTCGCTGCAAGCACGGGCATGTGCGTATCATGAACCAGAATACGCATCAGCGCAAGATTCCCGAGCATGGAAACCAGCCCGTTGGAGAGATGAAACCGCACGAATTGACCGGGCAGCGCAGAGCGGCGGCGGCGGTCGCGCCAGGTATAGTGCAAGTGCCAAATAAAGTTATGCACCAGCGTGAGCTCGATGGCAGCGGCTGAAGCATATAGATAGTGACCGCCGGACCAGCGATTGAAGAGAGCGAGAGCGGCAAGCTGCACAACCATGCCCATGGCTCCCACCAGATTGAACTTGGCCCAGCGGATGAATGTGCTCATGGTAGAGGCTCCTGCCGGTAGAGTTGCGCTGTGTGGCGAATGGTTACGAAAATCGCCATCGCGAACATACCGGCCGCTGCTATGGTTCCTCCGAGATCGAATAACAGCACCCGATTGCCGAACAACGTTGAGTACGGACTGCGCAGGAGCGCCAGGTTGCCGGCGATCAGCAAAATGCGAATCTCAGTGGGGCCGAAGAAGCCTTGCGAAAGCTGAAAACAGGACAAAGTATAGGTGGCAAGGTAGCTCTCGCTTGAGAGCAGCAGAAACGCCACCAGCATGGCGATCGCCGTCTGCCAGTGCAGGAAGCCGGAGTAGCCCAGTCCGCACATCATGGCGACGGAACCGAAGATGTCTACCATGTGATCGACATAGAAGCCATAGCGCGGGCGCTGCTGACGGCGCACGCGGGCCAGGGTTCCATCCATGCTGTCACCAAGCCAGTTGAGCGCAATGCAAAGGATGGCCAGCAGCAGCGCATAACGGTTGAAACGCGACCACGCATAACAGATTCCGGCGCCGACCTGGGCGCTGAGGCCGAGCAATGTGAGCTGGTCAGACGTGAGCCAGTGGGGCGCGCGCTCGGCCATCCACTGCAAAGCGCGCTTCTCGACGGAGGCCGTCAGCGAGTGGTTTACACGGCGGGCGGATGCAAATGCGACTTCATTGTGGGTTGCTGCCGATTGCACATTCATCTTCTTTTCCTTTCTGAGTGCTGGTTTTCGCGCCCTCAGGCGGCGCATTGATCGAGTTATTTGCGCAGTGCGTTGCACATTGATCGCAACGTGAATTCCAGCGATTCGCGCGGCACGCTCTCAACAAAGGGCCGAACCAGCCATCCGAAGCCGGTTGGAATGGAGCGTGTAAGCGAGACCGACTCGATCTGCATGTAGAGGCCGCCGTCCCGCTCCTCGTAGCTCCAGTAGGTGTTCAGCCGCCAGAGAAAGCCGTGCTCCTCGCTGGGGCTGAGCGCGCGCTCGGCAACCGTGCCGGGCGAGCTAATCTCGGAGATCCTGGAACTGCGCGCGATGCTGTACCCGTGCTGTGCATCGAGGCGCAAAAACGTGATGTCGTAGACCGTATCCATGACCACAGTGATCACATGCTTCTGCCGCACACGCATCATGGCCTGGAAATGATCCTGGCCTCGATCACCCGGCTGCGCGAGGATTTTCGCCCGAAGCACCTGTGGGGAAAAGTGTTGCGGATAGGCAGGGAAATCCTTCATCAGACGCTCAAAATCCGCGGCTTTGGCTCCGGGGGCAAACGCGGTGCCACGCCAGTGGTGCAGCATGGCTCCGGGAAAAGATGTCGCGATCGAGGGCGTGAGCTGCTCGACGATCAACTCGCCGCGGCGCAGGCGTATCTCGCTCTGCTGCCCCGAAGCCAGTGGAGCGAGGAAGCCCTGCTGCGACCGGTGCTGAAGAGCAAGGCGCGACTCGACCGTACCGATATAAGAGTTGAAAGCTGAAACAGCTATTGGATCTGGCCCTGCCGCAGCCAGGCTGGGAACGGCCGCGAAGCAGAGGTAGATCAGTAGCGCGCCGACAACGGAAAATATTCTGGACTCTGAAAACTGGCGTCTCTTCATGCATTTCAGCTTGCACTGCGCGGACCGCAAAGGCAATGCATAGAATCTCATCTGCGGAAGATTATTTCTCTCCGTGCAAGTGATTGCAGCAATGATACTTGCCGGAAGTTGTACATTGCGCTTTGGTCTTGTATTACAACTGCTATCCAATACACTGGACTGTAAGACATGACCAAATCACCGTCAGCACCGCGCTATCGCTTTGGAGCCTTTGAAGCGGACGCGACCACCGGAGAACTGCGAAGGAAGGGACTCCGCGCCAAGTTGAACGCGCAGCCCTTCCAGGTGTTGTTGATGCTACTGGAGCGGCCAGGCGCACTGCTCACCCGCGAGGAAATCTCCAAGGAGTTGTGGCCCGACGGTACTTTTGTCGACTATGAGCACGGTGTCAGCTCAGCCGTCAATCGCATCCGCGAAGCCCTCGGGGATACGGCGAGCAATTCGAGATTCGTTGAGACTTTGGCCCGCCGCGGCTATCGCTTTATCGCTCCTGTCGAGCGAATCGATCTCAGCGAGAATCCGTCTCTCGCGGTGGTTGAGCCCGTTTCCTCATCGACGAGTGAGCTGCCAGCAGTTCCCAGCGATCAACCGGGAGTGGCCGCAGAGCCTGAGACCAAGTTTCTCAACCGGATTCTGGCATCTCCTGACGAGCTTCCGAAGGCCTCGTATACCCTCGTGCGGACGCTCTTCGTCCTGTTGCAGTTGATGTACCTGGGTTTCTATGTTGGAGCGCTGGCGAACCTCGCGGAGATTGAAGATCTTTTCTCCGTACTACCGAAAGCGGCTGAGGCGCTCGTCCTGCTGATCGTGACTGCCGCAATCCTGATTCCCGTCCGCGCCTTCGTCCTCTCCGCGACGCTCTTTCATGCGCCGGGGGTACGGGGAAAGTTCCTGAAAATCTGGCCGTTTCTGCTCGTTCTGGATGAACTATGGTCGCTTTCGCCCTTCCTGCTCTTGCACCACATCAATTTCGGCCTGGCGCTGGCCTGCACGACGCTTCTGGTCTATTCGCCCTTTGCGCAGCGCTCGCTGGTTCTGATGGGCGCGAGCGGGGTGGCCGATGAGATTTCCGCATCTATCTCCTGACCCTGCGGATGGGAGCGGCCTAAACAATCCTGGGAATTTCTGCAACGGTCGATTTTTTCGTTCGATATAAACCATTTATTATGCGTAACTTGCGTGGATCATATAGTTGTTCTCTTTCGGTGCGCCAGCTTATTCAGCGATCCCAAAAGCTACTTTGCCCTACCCTCCGGGAATCTCTCCTAACCGCACCGGGCAAACTCGTGTCTAATGTTTCGCATGGGAACGAACGACCACGAGGCGATCCGGGCTGTTCTCGGTGGAGACAGGGAGGCCTATGGGATTTTGGTGAAGCGCCACAGCCAGAGCCTTTTCCGGGTCGCGTTTCGCATTACCCGCAACGAATCCGACGCGGAGGATGTAGTCCAGGAGGCGTTCCTACGCGGGTATCGGAAGCTGGAAGGATTTGAATCCCGCTCCAACTTTGGCACGTGGATCTATCGGATTGCCGTGCGCTGCGCGCTGGATAAGATCAGTGGCCGCCGATGGGACGACTCCAGCCGCGTGGCTGAAGAGAACGATCCTGAGCAGGAACAGGTGCAGGTTGCGGATGAGGCGGCCGGGCCTGACCGCTTGTTATTGAGCGGAGAAATTGGAGCGTTGCAAGAGGCCGCCCTGCATAGCCTTACGGATACCGAGCGAACGGCTTTTGTGCTGCGGCACATGGAAGATTGCACCAGTGAAGAGATTGGCGCCGCGCTGGGCATACCACCGAACGCGGCCAAGCAGGCGGTCTTTCGCGCGGTTAGAAAGCTGCGGAGCCGTCTGGCTCCTTTGAGGATGAAGCGATGAATCACTTAAGTAAAGAGGAATTAATCGAACAGTATTACAGCAAAGGAACCGGCGGCGCCGGGCAGCATCTTGAGGCTTGCGCGCAGTGCGCAGAGGCCTACGCCGAGCTGCGGAGCGATCTGGAGGCGATGAAGTTTAGCGAGCCGCCGGCCCGCGATGCCGCGTATGGCGAGCGTGTTTGGCAATCAATTTCCGGTTCGCTGCCGGCCTATGAAAGGCGGAAGCGAAACTGGCTGGGGATCGGCATGATGAGGGGTTTGAGTTATGCGGCCGCGTCTGCCTTGATGGTTTCCGCAGCCTTCTACGCCGGCCGCCTATGGGAGCATAAACAGCCAAGGACGGCCCAGGTGAGTACTCCTCCGCCAGCGCCCGCCCAGGAGCACACTGCTCCGCCCACAGAGCGAATTGTGGTAGTCATCTTGAGTGACCATCTGGACCGTTCCGAGCGGCTACTTGTCCAACTGAAGCACGCCGATGCCGGTAGCGAAGAGATGCTTTCTCCCCTGCGCGATGAAGCGCGGAGCCTGCTGGCTGCGAATCACATCTGCCAGCAGAACATGAAGCAGGAGGACGATCCGGCACTGGCTACCGCGCTCGATCGCCTCGATCACCTGCTGGCGCAGTTGGCCAATCGGCAGGGCGGTCTGGACGCTGCGGCTCTTAGCCAACTGCAAGACGAAATGAAATCGGACAGCTTGCTCTTTGAAGTACGCGTCTTGCGTTCCAGAATTCCGGATCGACGGCCGGCCACGAACGATCGGTCGGAGGGAGGCACGATATGAAAATCGAATCCATGCTTTATTCCGCTCTGCTTGGCGCAATGCTTTGCGCGCCCACCGCCGGCCTTGCCCAGTTCACGCAGGGACAGAGTTTTCTGAGCGGCGCCGGGGCGGTGGGAGCCGAGAGCGCCCCCTCGGCCGGCAATGCGCCAGACAGCACAGCCTACGCAGAGGGAATGCGCGCCATCAACCGAAGCGATTGGTCCAATGCCGTGTCGATCTTCACCAAAGTTGCCCAGCAAAGAAGCCAACACGCGGACGGATCGCTCTTTTGGAAGGCGTACGCCGAAAACAGGCTGGGACAATCGAGACTGGCGATGCATTCCTGCATTGAGTTGCGCCGCGACTTTCGGTCGAGCCAATGGATCGATGAGTGCGACGCGCTGGAGATTGAGATGCACGCCAAATCCGGCCAGCCCGCCCCGCTGAATGCGGAACAAAGCGACGACTTGAAACTGCTGGCGCTCAATTCCATGTTGCGCACCAACGAACCGCGCGCGATGGCGGAGATTCAAGAGATTCTGAATGGCAATTCCAGTGAAAAGCTCAAGAAGGAAGCTCAGTTTATTATCGGGCAGCATTATTCAAACGCAACGTATGCGCAGATCGCGCGCATCAGTTATGTGGAGGGAGACGTGCGCATCGCGCGGGGCAGGCAAAACGAGCGGATCACCGGCGCCGGCTGGGAGAAGGCCGAAGCCGATCTGCCGCTTGAAACCGGCTTCAGCCTGGTTACGGGCGCAGGGCGCGCGGAGATCGAGTTTGAAGATGCCTCGACTCTTTATCTAGGGGAAAATTCGGTTCTCGCCTTCAACGACCTGCACACGACGGGCGGCGTTCCTTACGCCGAACTGGCTCTGCTCGCAGGCACCGTTACGGCGCATGTGATTCCCTATACAGAAGGCCAAACGATTCTGCTGAGAACGCTGACGGATGACCGCTACCTGACCAGCAATCCCGGCAATGCGTGCCTGCGCGTGAGCAGCTATGCGGATGGTACCGCTGTCACGCCGCTGGATGGATGGAATCTCCGTTTAAGTGGAGAGCCTGTAGCGAACGGCGAAACGGTATTCCTTCGCGAGGGTCGCCGCGTTACGTTCGTGGTGGCCGCCGGCGATCCGAACGCGTTCGCCGCATGGGATAAGTGGGTGGCAGACCGCGTAGCCCAGCGGACGGCGGCGATGGACGAGGTGATGCACGCTTCAGGTCTGACAGCTCCCGTCCCCGGCCTTGCGGAGTTGCGAGGCCGGGGCACATTTTTCGATTGCGCGCCGTATGGAACCTGCTGGGAGCCTTCAGCCGTGGATGACCGCCAACCAGCGAACAACGAAGTTGCTGCATCTCAGCCAACTTCTACGCCATCTTCCGCTGTCGCTTCCCGAAAGCCGGCGAAAATCGCGCAGAAGGTCTCGACCGCGCCCAATGATCTTGACTATTTCCCCTGCCTGCCGGCAGCCTTGCGTTACCGGCTGGTCCGGGATCCAGTCACTGGCCAGGAGAGGGTCGTCAGTGTTCCTTTCAACCAGGATTCAGTTCCCTACCGGTGGGCTGTTTGTCACGTGGGAAGCTGGATTCACCAGCGCAATCATTATGTCTGGGTTGTGGGCCACAAGAGACACCATAACGAGCCGGTTCGCTGGATCAGGAGCGGGCACACGGTGGCCTTCGTCCCGCTCCATCCATACGACGTAATAGCCAGGCCCCCCTTGAATCGTAAGGAGGAAGTCTTCGCGGTGAACAACAGGAACGGCATCTCGATTGAGCCGGTAAAGCTCGATGCACATAGCCCGATCGAATTCCTTGAGACGCCTCCGAAGGAATTTCGCAGCACATATCTGCACCCACTGCGGACAGCAGAGGCGCCGCGGATGCAAGCGCAACTGCTCCATGAACCGATCGGAACCAAGGGTGTGCTCGCCAAGCCGGGAGCGGGTATTCCCTTGAGTTTCGATCATAAGTCGCAGAGCTTTATGACGACCCGGCAGATCACGCAGGGAAACAAGAGTGTCACTGTGATTGCGCCCGTCTCCAACCGCAGCGGCAGTCTCCAGTCCGTGAGCGGCGGCAGCAATCGCGGAGGAGGAGGTTACAACGGGGCGAGCGGGGGCGGCATTCGCGGCGGAGGGAGTTCTGGCTCTAGCGGCGGTTCCCGCGGAGGAGGAAGCAGCAGCGGCTCGAGTGGCGGCGGTTCGCACGGTGGTGGAGGCAGCAGTTCGAGTGGCGGTAGTTCAAGCGCGGGAAGCTCTAGTTCAAGCAACTCAGGCGGTTCCAGCGCCGCGAGCTCGAGCAGCAGCACCCATCACTAAAACCAGATCTATGCAACTGACAAGGGCCACTCCGTTTGTGCGGAGTGGCCCTTGTCTTCATGGCTTGGAGCTTGCCGCAGTTACTTGGCGGCGACCAGGGGCTGGGTGGTGAGGGTGCCGTCGGCGTAGCCCTTGGCGATCTCGGTGATCGCGATGGGGCTGTAGTCGCCAGCGTGGCCGGCCTGGCCGAACTGGGTCATGCGCGTAGAAACCACCTTCTGCATTGCCTCGCGGGCGGGCTTCATATAGTCACGAGGATCAAACTTCTCCGGACTCTCCCACAGAACCTTGCGGATGGCGCCGGTGATGGCCAGGCGGTTGTCGGTATCCACGTTGATCTTGCGGACGCCGTTGCGGATGCCGAGCTGAATCTCCTCGACCGGCACGCCCCATGTCTCTTTGAGCTTGCCGCCGTATTGATTGACGATGTCCTGCAAGTCCTTGGGCACAGAAGAGCTGCCGTGCATAACCAAGTGGGTGTTGGGCAGGCGCTTGTGGATGGCGATGAGCACATCCATCTTGAGCACCGAGCCGTCGGGCTTCTTGGTGAATTTGTACGCGCCGTGGCTGGTGCCGATGGCGATGGCCAGAGCGTCAACGCCGGTAAGCTCGGCGAACTCGACTGCCTGGTCGGGGTCCGTAATGTGATCGAGGCCGCTGCCGCCCGCGCCGTGGCCGTCTTCAACGCCGCCCAGTACGCCGATCTCGCCCTCGACGGTGACGCCGCGCTCGTGCGCGTAATCGACCACTTTGCGGGTGACTTCGACGTTCTCTTCAAAGCTTGCCGGTGTCTTGCCGTCAGCCTGGAGCGAACCGTCCATCATGACGGAGGTATAGCCCAGCTCGATGGCGCTCTTGCAGGTCTCGAAGCTGTTGCCGTGATCCTGGTGCATGGCGATGGGAATTTCCGGATAGAGTTCGCTGGCCGCCAGGATGAGGTGGAATAGATACTTGTCCTGCGCAAACTGGCGCGCGCCGCGGCTGGCCTGGATGATGACCGGCGAATTGGTTTCCTTTGCCGCTCCCATGATGGCCTGAATCTGTTCCATATCGTTGACGTTGAATGCGCCGACGCCGTAACCGCCCTTGGCGGCCTCGTCGAGGAGTTGCCGCATGGAGACTAGAGGCATAGAGGGTTCTCCTTTGTGGGTTTGGTCCGGCCGCCGGTGCGCTCGGTCCGTGAGGGCGAGAAAACAGCCTGTCGGGCGGCAGGAACTGCAATCGTCCTTATGGTAGCAGAGATGCGCAAGGAAAAAGTGTGCGTGTGAACACATCGTTAGGCAGATGCGGCGCGGGACGGCTGCCGTGTGGAATAATCTGGCGGTGATCCCTGCGCTAGCAACGCCCGATGAGAGCTGGTTTCTGGTTGGTTGCGCCGCCGGCGCCGTGGTGCTGCTGCTGATTCTGATTGCCAAAGTCCGGCTGCATCCGGCGCTGGCCTTGTCGATTGCCGGACTGGGGCTGGGCGTGGCCTCGGGCATGCCTCTCAAACAGGTGCCTCTCTCCTTCACAGCTGGGGTTGGCAATCTGCTGGGGCACATCGCCATCGTGCTCATGCTGGGCGCCATTCTAGGCCGTCTTCTCGCCTCCTCCGGCGGCGCAACGGCGCTGGGCAGACTTCTGGTGGAGAATTGCGGAACCAGGGGGATGCCCTGGGCGATGCTGGCGCTGGGCATTCTTGTCGGCATGCCGGTCTTCTTTGAGGTGGGCCTGGTGCTTCTGCTGCCGATTGTGGCCGAGGCCGCACGCCGCAGCCATCGGCCGCCCATTCTGGTGGGCATACCGCTGCTGGCCGGACTTTCCATCGTGCATGGCACGCTTCCGCCGCATCCGGCGGCAATGCTGGCGGCCACGCAATATCACGCCGACCTGGGCCGGACGATTGTTTGGGGGCTGGCTGTGGGATTGCCCGCTGCGGCGCTGGCTGGGCCTGTGCTGGGCTGGTTCTTGATGCGCCGTTGGAAGAAGCGGGTTGCGAAGGGCGAGAAGGCTGCCGCCAATGAGAGCTTGACACTGTTCACTCCGGTGCTTGCAGAAGAACTCCGGCCTGATTTTCGGCTGGATGAGGATGCGGGAGCCGCTGGCCCGGATTCGCTGACGAAAGCGGAGCCGGTTCCTACGCCCGTTGGCCCCGTTCGCGCGGCGACGGCCATTCTGCTGCCCGTGGCGCTCATCTTTCTGGGTAGTTGGGCCGATTCGCTGGCCACGCCGGGCCGCTTGCCCAACCAGATTCTGCATTTCGTGGGCAGCCCGGACGTTGCGCTGCTGATCGCGGTACTGGTGGCTCTGGTCACATTGGGAGGGCACGTCCAAACAGGACAGCACCATGGCCCTGAGCTTTTGCGCAAGCTCACCGGGGAGGCCTTTGAGCCGATTACTGGAGTGCTCGCAATTCTGGCTGCGGCTGGGGGATTGAGCGGAGTGCTGCGCGACTCCGGCGCAGCGCAGGCCACCGTCAGCCTGGCCCTCGGCGCGCACATGCCTCCGCTCATTTTGGCCTGGCTCTTGGCTGCTGTGGTGCGCGTCTCCATGGGCTCGGCCACTGTGGCCATGGCCATCGCGTCGGGAATTCTGGCCCCCATGGCCGGGCATCTGGGCGTGCGCCCCGAACTGCTGGTGCTGGCCACCGGGACTGGCTCTCTCATCCTCTCGCATGTGAACGACCCCGGCTTCTGGATGATCCAGTCCTTCTTCAAGCTGGAGCTGAAGGAGACGCTCGGCACCTGGACTGTGATGGAAACGGTGCTGTCGGTAGCGGGGCTGGGGATGACACTGGGGTTGGCAGCGGTGCTGCGGTAAGCCAGTTGGACTGCGATTCGGCCGGGTGTTAGCCTTTCAGGCTATGGATGGCTTGAGCCTCGTTTTGACGCTTCTCTTCTATAGGGTCGCTGGAAGCCTGATTGTGATCATTGCTTCGCCAATGCTCGTCTGGCTAGGCAGGAAGCGAATCGCGTTAAATACGAGAGGGCGAGGTGGTTTCCTCTGGGTGTGCGGACTCGCACCCTTGGCGGCGGTGCTTTGGGTATGGGTCTGCTTTGTCGGGTACAGCTATGTAAATAGAACGATCTTCCACCAGGACGATGGCCTTACGGATGATCCGTACGTGACTCTACCGGATAACTTCGTAATTGGTAAGCCAGTCGACTACTGCTGGGGATACATCGCAGGATCCGGACAGCAAACTCATGGCTTCGATAAATGTCATTCACCTGACGGTCGCGGTCTTGTTAGTGGTGTAACAGAAGTCCAGATAGCCGACCACTACATACTTGGAACGCGGTCCGTCGCGGACGCTGATCCAAACTTCCTCCGCGGTGGCGCACACACGGTCACTTCTTATTTTCTCCTTGATCGCCGGACCGGAAGTGTAGAACACTTTGCAAGCAAGGAAGATTTGAGTGCTGCGGCCTCTTCGAAGGGGATCGACATGTCACCCGAGTACATAGGGCTGACGTACGCTCGCCATCGCGTTCACTGGATCGATTGGCTACTGGTGCCAGCACAGCTTTTTGGAGTAGCCGGGTTGCTTGCGTTCCTGCTTTTCTGGTACAAGCGTCTGCTTCGTCCATACAACGAGATTGAAAGCTAAGAGCGGCGCAACTTGAGAAACTTACTGCCCCAGCACCGCCCGCTGCGCCACGAATATCTCTTTCAGTCCTGCTTCGGCTAGATCAATCAGCCCGTTCAGATCGGAACGGGAAAAAGAACCTTTCTCGGCCGTGGCCTGGGTCTCGATGAGGCCTCCGTCGGCGGTCATGACTACATTCATGTCCACCTCGGCCTGCGAATCCTCCTCGTAGCAGAGGTCGAGCAGCGCCGCGCCGCCCACGATGCCGACGGAGGTTGCGGCTACCAGTTGTTTGAGCGGCGACTGCTTGAGGGTTCCCGCCTCGACCAGCGCGTTCAGAGCCAGAGCCAGCGCCACAGCCGCTCCGGTGATGGCCGCCGTGCGCGTGCCGCCGTCGGCCTGAATCACGTCGCAGTCGAGAATGACTGTTCGCTCGCCCAGCGCCTTCATGTCGACGACCGAGCGCAGGCTGCGGCCGATCAGACGCTGAATCTCATGCGTGCGCCCGCCAATCTTGCCGCGTTCGCTTTCCCGAGGGGTGCGGGTCACCGTGGAGCGGGGGAGCATAGCGTACTCCGCCGTGACCCAGCCCCGGCCCGAGTTGCGCAGCCAGCCGGGAACACCTGGCTCGATGGTGGCGTTGGTCAATACCCGCGTGTTGCCCAGCGAAACCAGCACCGAGCCTTCGGCGGTCTGGACAAATCCTGGGGTGAGAGAGAGTGGGCGAAGCTGGGTGGGAGTCCTGCCGCCGGGGCGGAAGAAGGTCGAATTGCCGGGGGCGTTCATAGGGGGATTGTACGGGAACGGGAGAGGTGCGGGGACATGTTCCCAAAGCGGGAAACCGGGATTGGCACGGCCCAGAACAGGAACAAGTTCATAAATTGCTGATTCTGCTTGTGATAAATCGGTACCGCCGTTTCGCCGTGTCCCATTTTGGGAGAGACTTAGGCTATTCCGATTCGGGCGACTGTTCGGGAATTGGACAGTAAGCCCTTCCCTTATCAGGAACTTAACGGATTGGTTCTGGTTTGGCACGCTGCGTGTAATAGAAGAAAGCAAAACACAACGATAGGAAACAGGAACTAGGGGATTAGTAATAGGGGTTTGGGAAAAAGAGCGAAAGATCGGACAGGAAAGGGAGCACGTTATGCGGCAGATGGAACAAACGGCGGCGTGGGGCGGTACGGAGCGCAAGCGGGTGGAGGCGGTGGTGGAGACGCTGGCTACGCTGCGCGGCGAGGGCGAGAATCTGGCAGAGGTGGCGCACGACACCCGCAACATGGTGACGGCGCTGGCGCTCTACTGTGATCTGCTGGAGGAGCCGGGGGTTCTGGCGACCCCCTACCTTCACTACGGAAGCGAATTGAGGCTCGTGGCCGCGGCCAGCCGCCGGCTGGTGGAAAGGCTGGTTGCGCTGGATACGCGGGGAGTTGCGGGGACGGCGTCCTCTGGTGGCTCCGTGTGCGAGATGGAAGGATCGCTGGCGAAAATTGCGGCCGCTGCGAACCGCTCGCCCGGCGACAGGCTGGAGACCTTCCGGCAATGGGATCTGATGCCGTCCCGGCCGATCGACAACCTTGCCGAGGAGTTGCTGGGCAACCGGAACCTGCTGGCCGCCCTGGCCGGGCCGGCGATAGCGTTGACGATGGATGCCGAAGGGGGCGCCAGGCCGGTGTGGCTGACGGGTGAAGACCTGACCCGGCTGCTGGTCAATCTGGTAAAGAACGCGGCAGAGGCCATGCCGGCAGGCGGGCGCATCCAGCTTGCCCTGCGCGAACGGGCGGCGGAGCCGGCAGCCGCAGCCAAATTGGCGCTGACCATGGAAGACAGCGGGCCGGGAATCCCCGCCGAGGCGCTCGAACAGATCTTCGAGTCCGGCTATACCTGCCGAGCGCCGGGCGCTTGCGGGGATGCAAACATGCAGAGGTCGCATCGCGGGCTGGGCCTGGCCATCACCCGCTCGATGATCGAGGGCGCAGGAGGCCGGATTCACGCGGAAAACTGTACTCCCCACGGGGCGCGCTTCGAGATCGAGCTGCCCGTTCGGAGCCGCTGACGCAGTTTTCGGCCCAGAACAGAATCTGCAACTTAAACCCACGTATACCCAATTGCGCGCGAGGCGAATACAATGCTCGAAACAGTCCTGACATCGAGAACCATGCAGTTTATCCCTCAACTTGCGGAACCGGCGGTGCGGCTGCACCTGCTGGTGGTAGACGCGGACGCAGCCATTCGCTCGGCCTGCGCCGAGATTGCGGCCAGTCTGGGCTATGCAGTAGAGAGCACCGGGGATCTGAGCCAGGCGCGTAGCCAACTGCGCGGCCACGCGGCCGACATTCTGCTGGTGAATCTGCCCGCCGGCAGCAGTCAGGGCCTGGAACTTGTCTCCGAGGTCAAGCTGCTCTATCCGGCGACCTCGGTCATCGCCATGACCGCCTCGGGCTCGGTGAACGCCGCCGTCGAAGCAATGCGCTGCGGGGCTTCCGACTACCTGACCAAGCCCTTTGCCATGGACGAGCTATCGACGGTGCTGGACCGCGCCGCCGCCAGCCACCTGACCGATACGGCGACCCGGCAACTGCGCGAGCGGTTGCGGCTTTCACAGGGTCTTGGCGCGATGATCGGCCGCTCCGGGGAGATGGAGAAGCTCTATCGCATCCTTTCCAAGGTCGCCCAGAGTTCGCACCCGGTGCTGGTGCTGGGCGAGAGCGGCACCGGCAAGGAACTGGTTGCGCGGACCATCCACGCATACGGGCCCAACTCGCAGAAGCCCTTTCTGCCTGTGGACTGCGGCTCGCTAGTACCGACTCTGATTGAGAGCGAGCTCTTCGGTTACGTGAAGGGCGCCTTTACCGGAGCCAACCGCGCCAAAGACGGGCTGCTGGTCTCGGCCGAGGGCGGCACGGTCTTCCTGGATGAGATTGGCGAGTTGTCGCTCGACCTGCAGGCCAAACTGCTGCGCGCGCTCCAGGAGAAAGAAGTTCGACCGGTCGGCGCCACCCACCGCATCCCGATTAAGGCGCGCATCGTGGCCGCAACCAACCGCGACCTGGCGGCGATGGTTGAGAAAGGCAGCTTCCGCAAGGATCTCTTTTACCGGCTCAATGTGGTCAATCTGCGGCTGCCTTCGTTGCGCGACCGGCGCGAGGATATTCCGCTGCTGGCGGCACATTTTCTGGACCGCATCAGCCGCGAACACAACATCAAGTTCACGCTCAGCGACGAAGCTCTGCGCACCATGATGCGGCACGATTGGCCGGGCAACGTGCGCGAGCTAGAGAACTCTGTGGAAAGGGCCTGTGCCCTGTCTTCCGGCCCCATTCTTCATCTTGGCGACTTGCCCACGCAGTTGCAGCAGCAGGGGCTTGAGGCCCGGCGAGTCGCCTCCGCGGCTGGGGAGCCTGCTGGGGAAAGCGCCGCGGCGGAAGTCAGGACGCTGGCGGATCTTGAACGCCAGGCCATCCTTGAAGCCATCCGCACTCTCAAGGGCGACAAGTTGCAGGCTGCCAAACTGCTGGGCATCGGCAAAACCACTCTCTACCGCAAACTCAAGGAATACGGCATCGCCGATCCTCTTCAAGAAGATTAACCCAAAAACAGCCGCTAGCTTCCAGCTCCTAGCTTATCTTGCAGGGGCTTGCTTTGCCGGCCGATCCCGGCGGGACGCAAAGTCAACAAAAGCTGAAAGCTAGAGGCTAGTAGCTGGTCGCTAGCACCAGGAACAAGGAGCCGAAAATGAGCATTCTGATTGTCACCGGAATCGAAGGTGCGCGTAACTGCGCTACCGTTGTGGGGACGCAACTGGGCATGGAGGTTGAGGTGGCGGAGGGGCGCAAGGCCGCGCTGGCCGCGCTGCGCCGCCGCGAGTATGCCGCTGTGGTGGTGGATGAAACCATGGCCGAGTGCGATCCATCCGCCGCCGAGGCTGTGTGGGAGCGGGCCGGCCTGGCGATTCCCTTGCAGATCAACTTCGCGCTCTCCGGGGCGGCGCGGCTGATCCGGGAGATTCGCGCCGCCCTGCACCGCCGCGAGCGGGAGCAGATGCTGGCTCGCCGGGCGGCGGCTGCCGCGATCGAGAATGAGTTGAAAACCACGGTCGCGGGGCTGCTGCTGCACTCGCAGTTGGCGCTCTCTAGCAGCGAGGCCTCCTCGCCCGTCGCAGACAAGTTGCGTATGGTGGCCGATCTTGCAGGCAGCCTGCGCCAGCAGTTGAGCGCGCCGTTGCAGGTGCGCGGAGATACGGCCGCCTGACCGGTTGCATCCCCTGAGGTGGGACGGACGTTCATTCGATTTTCCACACCAGCGACAAAGACCGGTCGTTGGGGACCCCGGATTCGCCCAGGGCAGGCTTTCGGCTCGTTCCGCGCCAGAAGGAGCCGGACGCACATCTGATCTGAACGTCTGTGCGGCGGAGAGGCAAAGAAAAGTTCATTGCGTTGCACGCGCATCGCCGGGGCGAAAGTTGCCCCGGCGTTTTTTGTTGGATAAACGATTTGGCGCCGCGCGTCGACTCTTGCTGTCATTGCGCGGTCTGCGGCACGTTATCGAGTATCCATTCCACTACCTTGTTTACGGGTTCTGCCAGCCGGTTCTGCTTTTGTAAGCGTTGCACTTTCTCTCTAAACTCTGCTTCAATGTCGGGATGGATTCGCTTCATCGCGGAACATGTTTCGGCCAGAAGAATGCGCACAACTACGTTGGACGGGCAGGATAGACATAACCTGAGCATCCCATCGACAATTTCGCGCTTACCGTTCAGGAAGTCTGGCCCTTCGTGCTTGATTCCTGCACATCGGGTAGCTAGTGTAGTCCGCCATAAACAGAGTCTGTTATATATCGAATGTCATCTCATAAAATGGGGGGACCTCGATATGCGTGTGGCGGCGGCGATTGCATTATCCGATGA
>Ga0302157_10001799_pt1 | contig 25719 bp, 17 predicted proteins | sample I_Bog_N3_3_FD_193502 | JGI IMG/M metagenome (GOLD analysis project Ga0302157, IMG submission 193502) | Peat permafrost microbial communities from Stordalen Mire near Abisko, Sweden - I_Bog_N3_3 | ecosystem: Environmental > Terrestrial > Soil > Wetlands > Peat | place: Sweden: Abisko, Stordalen... | reverse complement strand
TGCTTGCGGTTGGTGTCGGTGACGACCAGGGTGGCCGGCTTCGTCAACGTCTGGTGCTCCAGGACGTGGTCGGTGTCGAGGGTGCCGGCGTAGAGGATCGTCGGGTTGCCGCTCAACAGGCCGACCGAGGCGGCGGCCACCACGCCGTTGGCGTCGCCGTCGACGACCAGTGGTGTGGCTGTCGACTCCGTGCGGACGATGGGGCGCGGGGCGGCCACGGTGTACGACACCAGGGGCGCCGTCCACCCGGGATCGGCGGGCAGCGCCAGGGAGCCCTCGTCGAAGTGGGGGAGGAGCGGCACGTTGGGCCGGGGGGTGCCGTAGGACACCGGGTCGGACAGGCCCGGCGGCGTCGTGGCCAGCTCGGCGGCCAGCGTCTGGGGATTGGGGGTGTCGTAGCGCTCGTAGGCCTGGTCGTACTGGACCAGGACGTCGCCGGCGTCCAGCAACGAGGCCATCGGCGCCATCGCCTGCCAGTTCATGACCCCGTCCTGCAGCGGTCCGTCGACCGCCTCGAGGACGTCGGCTGTCGGCAGCGAACCCATGATCTGTTGCTCGTGGGTGACGAACGGACGCGTCATCAGTCCCGGGTAGACGGTGTCGATCGTGTCCCCCCAGCGCTGGGCCGCGAAGTTGTTACCCGGCATGGCGTAGACCCGGGTGCCCGGATGCGAGCCGTCGAGCGCCTTGGCCGCGGCGCGGACGTAGGCCGGTGGCTTGGCGGGCTGGGTGAACCCGTCGGCGATGATCTGGCCGGTCCACAATGGGCTGGAGGCGCCGGCCACGGCCACGATCACCCCGGCGCCGATGACGAGGCCCACCGCCCGCACGCGTAGGTACAGGGCACTGACCCCGGCGCCGAGGAACATGGCCAGGCAGAGGATGACCAGGGGTGAGGCCCGGTCGGTCGAACGCATGGCCAGGCCGGCCGTCGTGTCGACCATGATCTTCTTGATGACGGAGCCGATGCCCGACGGGTGGTCGTAGGGGTTGGGTCCGACGGCCAGCACCATGCCGACCACGGTCATGAGGATGAAGTAGCTCCGGTACCGCCACCGGGCCACGAAGGCGGCCAGGACGGCGAGCACGGGCACGCTGAAACTCCACAGGATCAGGGCGATGCTCTGCGTGTACTGGACCGACGTCTGGGTCCAGGGCCCGACCCGGTCGGTGCCGTAGAAGTACCAGTAGCCGAGTCCGCGCAGGATCTCCGAGGCGAGCGACGCCGCGCTGGTGGCGGGCACCGTCTCGGTGTATTTGAGGACGTTGACGCCATAGGCGGCCTCGACCTGCAGGCCGACGGCCCACCACACCGACACCAGGAACGTGAGGCCGGCCACCTTCCAGGCCACCCCCCAGGCTCTGCGCCAGGTGGCGTCCTTGGCCACGAGCACGGCGTAGGGCAGCCAGAGCGCCGGTGCGATGCCCACGTAGAGGATCGAGCTGGCATTGATCCCGCTGACCAGGGCCACCACCAGGGCGAAGAGGGCTGGATACCGCCAACCTCCCTTGCGGAGGGCCAGCACCACGAAGGCCAGCATCCACGGGAGCCCCGACCACGGCATGAGGATGACCGAGATCCGCCCGGAGTACTGCAGCACGTAGGGCGTGAACATGTAGGCCAGGGCCGTGACGTACCGGCCGGCACCGGACAGGCCGAGGACCCGGCACAGGTACAGGGCGCCCGCCCCGGCGGCGTAGAGGAGGCACCCCATCCACAGGCGCTGGGCCACCCACAGCGGGACGTGCAGCTCGGCCATGGCCCAGTAGAAGGGCCCCATCGGGAGGAGGTAGCCGATGTTCTCGTGGGTGACCGTGCCCAGTCCGACGTGGGGATCCCAGACCGACACCGCCTGGCGGACGTAGCGGCCCGGGTCGAGGTAGAGGTAGGTCTTGGTGTCGTCCGTCACCACGCCCGGCTGGGAGGCCAGCATGGGCACGAAGGCGAGGACGGCCAGCGCCAGGTAGTCGACCCAGGCGCGCAGCGCGCTGGGCGACCGCAGGCGGTCGTAGAGGGAGCCCCTCCGGCCGGGGGTCCGGTCCGTGGGCCCGGCAGGGGAGGGTTCTGGTGCTGGCACGAGTGGTCGGTAGTGTAAACAACCGCAGCGCCGCGCCGGCAGCACCTGGCGGCGGCACGAGGACGGGGAGCCAGATGGACGAGTCGCAGCAGGTGTGGGGTCGTACCCGGGGCCGGTCGGTGCGATGAGCGCGGCACAGGTACCGGCCGGATCGGCGGCGACCGCCGACCGCAAGGGACGCCAACTGACAGGGGAGCGACCGCAGCAGGGTGTCACCCCCGACTCACTCCTCGCCCTCCATGCGGCCGGCTACCGGACCATCATCGAGCGGCTGGGCCGGGGCACCGTCCTCGACGTGGGCTGCGGCCAGGGCTTCGAGTCGGCCCGGTTCCTGGCCCCCGGGCGCCGGGTGGTCGGGGTCGACTACAGCGCGGAGGCCGTCGAGTTGGCCAAACGCTCCTACGGGTCGGACGGCCTCGAGACCGCACAGATGAACGCCCTCGCCTTGGGATTCACCGAGGGCGGCTTCGACTGGGCGTGCTCCTCCCACCTCATCGAGCACTTCGACGAGCCGGAGGGTCACGTGACGGAGCTGGCCCGGGTGCTGAAGGACGACGGCACGGTGTTCTTCCTGACGCCGAACGCCCCGGCCGACTTCGAGAACCCGTTCCACATCCACCTGTTCGAGCCGCCGGAGCTGCGGGACATGCTGTCCCGGCACTTCCACGACGTCACCATCCAGGGGCTGGACGCCGTCCCCCACGTCAAGGCCGATTTCACCGCCCGTCGGGTCAAGGCCGAGAAGGTGCTCCGCCTCGACTTCCTCGACCTGAGGCACAAGATCCCCCGTTCGTGGTACATCGGCTTCTACACACGGGCCCTGCCTCTCGCCTACAAGGTCATCGCCCGGGGGGACTCGGGTGGGGTGACCGGGATCACCGCTGACGACTTCTTCGTCACCGACGACCTCGACGGCACGACCATGGTGCTGTTCGCCACGGCCTCGAGGCCACGGCGTCCGGCGTGAACGGCTGGACGGGCACGACATGTTGACCATCGGCCTGACCGGCAACATCGGCGCCGGCAAGTCCACGGTGGCCGAGCTCCTGGTGGCCCACGGCGCAGCCCTGGTGGATGCCGACAAGGTGGCCCGCGAGGTGGTGGAGCCGGGGGCACCGGCCTACCAGCCACTGGTCGACCGGTTCGGCACCGATATCCTCGACGCCGACGGTCGCATCGACCGGCCCGCGCTGGCGGCCAAGGTCTTCGGGCATCCCGAGGAACTCGAGGCCCTCAATGCCATCATCCACCCGGCCATCGGGGTGGCCATGATCGAGGGCAAGGACGCCCATGCGGGCACCGATCGCATCGTGGTCATGGACATCCCCCTCCTGAAGGAGTTCCACCGGGAGCTGCTCGCCCTCGACGCCGTGGTGGTCGTCGACGTGCCGCCCGAGCTCGCCCTGGAGCGCCTCACCACCTTGCGGGACATGTCCGAGGACGACGCCCGGGCCCGTCAGGCCGCCCAGCCGACCCGGGCCGAGCGGTTGGAGGGGGCGGACTTCGTGGTCGACAATTCGGCCGGGACCGAGCAACTGGCCGCCGAGGTGGACCGGGTGTGGGCGGCCCTCGAAGCACTGCCCGCCAAGGCGGCGATCGGCGCGCCCGACGAGGTGCCACCCGAGGGCTGAGCCACCATCCGGGCCCGCGTCCGACGGGAACGCGGCGGGGGCTGTCCCACCCTCCCGGTACCCTGGACCACGTGCCCCCCTTCGAGGTCGTCTCACCGTTCCGCCCCGCCGGAGACCAGCCCCAGGCCATCGCCGGGCTGGTCGAGGGTCTGGAGCGCGGCGACCGCTATCAGACCCTCCTGGGCATCACCGGCTCCGGCAAGACGGCCACCATCGCCTGGACCATCGAAGCGGTCCAGCGGCCCACGCTCATCATCGAGCCGAACAAGTCGCTCGCGGCCCAGCTCGCCGCCGAGCTGAAGGATTTCTTCCCGAGGAACCGGGTCGAGTACTTCGTCTCGTACTACGACTACTACCAGCCCGAGGCCTACGTGCCCTCGTCGGACACGTACATCGAGAAGGACTCGTCGATCAACGACGAGATCGACCGACTCCGCCACGCCTCGACGTCGTCGTTGCTGCTGCGCCCCGACACCATCGTGGTCGCCTCCGTCTCGTGCATCTACGGCCTGGGGTCACCCGAGGAGTACCGCGACCGCATCGTGGCGCTCGAGCGCGGTGGGGAGTACGAGCAGCGGGACCTCCTCAAGCGCCTGGTGGAGCTCCAGTACTCGCGCAACGACATCGCCCTCACCCGTGGGCAGTTCCGGGTCCACGGCGACACGGTGGAGATCCATCCGGCCTACGAGCAGCGGGCCGTGCGGATCGAGTTCTTCGGCGACACGGTGGAGCGCATCCGTCCCTTCGACGTACTGACCGGTGAGATCGGCGACGAGCTCGACGACCTCGTGGTCTTCGCCAACACCCACTACGGCACGGGTGACGAGCGCATGCGCCGGGCCGTCCTCAGCATCGAGGACGAGCTGCGCGGTCGGCTGCCGGAGCTGGAGTCCGCCGGCAAGCTGCTCGAGGCCCAGCGGTTACGGATGCGCACGGAGTACGACCTCGAGATGCTGGCCGAGACGGGGGTGTGCTCCGGGGTGGAGAACTACAGCCGCCACCTCGACGGACGTGCACCGGGAGAGGCCCCGTTCACCCTGCTCGACTTCTTCCCCAAGGACTACCTGGTGGTGCTGGACGAGAGTCACGTGGCCGTGCCCCAGCTACGGGGCCAGTACGCCGGCGACCGGTCGCGCAAGGAAACCCTGGTCGACCACGGGTTCCGGCTGCCGTCGGCAATGGACAACCGCCCACTCCGCTTCGAGGAGTTCACCGAGCGGGTGGGCCAGGTCGTGCTCCTGTCGGCGACCCCGGGCCCATGGGAGCTCGAGCACAGCACGAACATCGTCGAACAGGTCATCCGCCCGACCGGCCTGGTCGATCCCGAGGTGGACATCGTCCCGACGACCGGGCAGATCGACGATCTGCGGGAGCGCATCGACGCCACCGTCGCCGCCGGCCACCGGGTGCTGATCACGACCCTCACCAAGAAGATGGCCGAGGACCTGACCGACTACCTGGCCGAACAGGGCATGCGCGTGCAGTACCTGCACTCGGACGTCGACACCATGGCCCGCATCGAGATCCTCCGGGAGCTGCGCCTCGGCGTGTTCGACGTGCTGGTCGGCATCAACCTGCTGCGGGAGGGCCTCGACCTCCCCGAGGTGGCGCTGGTGGCCATCCTCGACGCCGACAAGGAGGGCTTCCTGCGGTCCGCGTCGTCCCTCATCCAGACGATGGGACGGGCCGCCCGCAACGTCAACGGCCGGGTCGTCATGTACGCCGACCGGGTCACCGACTCGATGACGGCGGCCATCGGCGAGACCCAACGTCGGCGGGCACGCCAGATCGCCTACAACGAGGCCCACGGGATCGACCCGACGAGCATCACCAAGTCGGTCACCGACATCCTGGAGCGGGTCCGGGGCGACGCCTTCAACTCCGAGGGCAATCTCGCCGGCCTCACCCCGATGTCCGGATCACGGCGGCAGAAGGGCCCCAAGGGCGAGCGGACCAGTGTCGACCCCCGGGCCATGGCCGCCGAGATGGCCCATGCCATCGGCCCCGACGCCGACGAGCTGTCGAGCCTGATCCACCGCTTGGACGCTGAAATGGTCAAGGCCGCCGAGGGGCTCCGCTTCGAGGAGGCGGCCCTCATCCGGGACGAGGTGGCCGAACTGCGTGCCCTCCTGGCCCGGGACCCGGTCGACGGCACTCCGGTGCTACCGGGGTCCACCGCCGACGTCGAGGCTCCGGCCCCGGCCTGACCCCGGCCAGCCCCGACCCCCGCACCGGTATCCTCACGCCATGGCCGATCGACTAGTCGTACGAGGCGCGCGCGAGCACAACCTCCAGGACGTGTCGCTGGATCTGCCCCGCGACCAGCTGATCGTCTTCACCGGCCTGTCCGGTTCGGGCAAGTCGTCGTTGGCCTTCGACACCATCTACGCCGAGGGACAACGCCGCTACGTCGAGTCCCTGAGCGCCTACGCCCGCCAATTCCTGGGTCAGATGGACAAGCCCGACGTGGACTTCATCGAAGGACTGTCGCCGGCCATCTCCATCGACCAGAAGTCGGCATCCCGGAACCCGCGTTCGACGGTAGGCACCGTCACCGAGGTCTACGACTACCTCCGGCTCCTGTACGCCCGGATCGGCAAGCCCCACTGCCCGGTCTGCGGACGCCCGGTGGCCCGCCAGAGCCCTCAGCAGATCGTCGACCGGATCCTCGCCCTGGAGGATGGCACCCGGTTCATGGTGCTGGCACCCGTAGTCCGCGGTCGCAAGGGGGAGTACAGCGCCCTGCTCGACGACCTGGCCAAGCAGGGCTTCGCCCGCGTCCGGGTCGACGGTTCGACCATCGAGTTGTCCGACCGTGAAACCCTCGAGCTCGCCCGGTACGAGAACCACACCATCGAGGTGGTCGTCGACCGCCTCGTCCGGCGCGACGACATCCGGAGGCGTCTGACCGAGTCCCTCGAGACGGCACTCGGACTGGCCGAGGGCGTGGCCGAGATCGTGGTGGTCGACGGCGACGGCACCGAGCAGGAGGCCATCACCTTCAGCCAGCACCTGGCCTGCACGCACTGCGGCATCAGCTTCGAAGACCCGTCCCCGCGTAATTTCTCGTTCAACTCGCCCTACGGGGCGTGCCCGGCCTGCACCGGTCTCGGCACGAAATTCGAGGTGGACCCTGAGCTCGTCGTACCCGATCCCTCCAAGTCGCTGTCCGACGGGGCCCTCGCACCCTGGTCGGGTGCCCGGAGCCAGTACTTCGAGCGCATGCAATGGGCCGTGGCCGACCTCGGCGGATTCTCGGTGGACACCCCGTGGGAGGACCTGTCCAAGGAGGATCAGGACCTCGTCCTGTACGGCACCGGGGACGAGCAGGTCCACCTCAAGTACCGCAACCGCTACGGTCGCCAGCGCTCGTTCCACTCGAGCTATGAGGGCATCGTCAACTGGCTCGAACGCCGCCACACCGAGGCGGACTCCGACTTCCTGCGGGACAACCTGGAGGGGTACCTGCGCGAGGTGCCCTGCCCGGAGTGCGGCGGCAGCCGCCTCAAGCCGGAGTCATTGGCCGTGACGGTCGGTGGGTTCAACATCTATGCACTGTGCTCCCTGCCGATCGGTCGGGCCGTCGAGGAGGTGGGTTCGCTCGAGCTGTCCGACCGCGACCACATGATCGCCGACCGGGTGTTCCGTGAGGTCCAGGAGCGGATGCAGTTCCTCCTCGACGTCGGCCTCGACTATCTGACTCTGGCCCGGTCGGCCGCCACCCTCTCGGGGGGCGAGGCCCAGCGGATCCGTCTGGCCAGCCAGATCGGCAGCGGCCTGGTTGGCGTGCTGTACGTGCTGGACGAGCCGTCCATCGGGCTCCACCAGCGGGACAACCAGCGCCTCATCGGCACCCTCCTGCGACTGCGCGACCTCGGCAACACCGTCATCGTCGTCGAGCACGACGAAGAGACCATCAAGGTGTCCGACCACGTGGTCGACGTCGGCCCGGGGGCGGGCGAGCACGGCGGACGGATCGTCCACTCCGGACCGGTCGACGGACCGGGCGGGATCCTGACCAATCCCGACTCGATCACCGGCCAGTACCTGTCGGGGGTCAGGTCGATCCCGGTTCCCCAGTTCCGTCGCCCCGGCAACGGGCAGCACCTGGTCGTCCACGGCGCCCGCGAGCACAACCTGCAGGACGTGTCGGTGCAGTTCCCCCTCGGTCAGCTGGTGGCCGTCACCGGCGTGTCCGGCTCGGGCAAGTCGACGCTCGTCAACGACATCCTGCTGCGGTCCCTGGCCAAGCAGGTGCACCGGGCCAAGAGCCTGTCGGGCCTGCACCGCACCATCAGCGGCGTCGAGCTGATCGACAAGGTGGTCGACGTCGACCAGGCGCCCATCGGCCGGACCCCCCGGTCAAACCCCGCCACCTACACGGGCGTGTTCGACCACATCCGCAAGCTGTTCAGCCAGACCAACGAGGCCAAGGTGCGCGGCTACCTGCCCGGACGGTTCTCGTTCAACGTGAAGGGTGGCCGGTGCGAGTCGTGCGCAGGTGACGGCACCATCCGCATCGAGATGCACTTCCTGCCGGACATCTACGTGCCCTGCGAGGTCTGCCACGGCGCCCGGTACAACCGGGACACCCTCGAGGTCACCTTCCGGGGCAAGACCATCGCCGACGTGCTGGACCTGTCGTGTGAGGAGGCGCTGGGCTTCTTTGCCGCACAGCCGCCGATCGCCCGTCATCTCCAGACCCTGGTCGATGTCGGGCTCGGCTACATCAGGCTCGGCCAGTCGGCACCGACCCTCTCGGGCGGCGAGGCCCAGCGGGTCAAGTTGGCCACCGAACTCAGCCGCCGGTCGACGGGCACGACGCTGTACGTGCTCGACGAGCCGACGACTGGGCTGCACTTCGACGATGTGCGCAAGCTCCTCGACGTCCTCAACCGACTGGTCGACCAGGGCAACACGGTCATCGTGATCGAGCACAACCTCGACGTCATCAAGACTGCGGACTGGATCATCGACATGGGACCCGAGGGCGGTGACCGGGGCGGCACGGTCGTGGCCGAGGGCAGTCCCGAACACGTGGCCGGCGTGGCCGCCAGCTACACCGGCCAGGTGCTGGCACCCCTCCTCGGCGTCCTTCCGGGCATCGCGGCACCTCCGGCCCGGTCGGGCAACGGCACGGACCCGAAGAAGCCCACCGCCAAGAAGAAGCCCATTGCGACCAAGGCGGCGGCCAAGAAGAAGGCGGCGGCAACGGCCGCGTCGACGGTCGGTCGGGTCAAGAAGACGACTGATGGCACGGCCAAGAAGTCGCCGGCCACGAAACCGGCGGCCAAGAAGTCGCCGGCCCGGAAGGCGACCGCCTCCCGCTGAGCGTCAGACGGTGGCGAGCATCCGCTCCAGGGCCACCCGGGCCCAGGTGGCCGTGTCCTCGTCGACGACGATGCGGTTGCGGACCTCGCCCTCGACCAGTCCTTCGAGCACCCACGCCAGGTGGGCCGCATCGATGCGGAACATGGTCGAGCAGGGACACACCAGTGGGTCGAGGGAGACGACCGTCTTGTCCGGGGTCTCGTCGTCGAGGCGCTTCACCAGGTGGATCTCGGTGCCGACACCGATGACCGCACCGACCGGGGCATCGGCGACCGCCCGGATGATGAAGTCGGTGGACCCGACCTGGTCGGCGGCCTCGACCACGTCGTGGGCGCACTCCGGGTGCACCACCACGATGCCGTCGGGGTGCTCGGCCCGGAAGGCGTCGATGTGGGCCGGGCGGAAACGCTGGTGCACGGAGCAGTGGCCCTTCCAGAGCAGCAGCGAGGCGGACTTCAGCATCGCGTCGTCGATCCCTCCCGACGCCAGGCGCGGATTCCACACCGCCATGTCGTCGGCGCCGTAGCCGAGTTCGAACCCGGTGTTCCGGCCCAGGTGCTGGTCGGGAAAGAACAGGACCTGGTCGCCACGGCTGTACCCGGTGCCGTCGGCTCCGAGGGCCCAGGTGAGGACGGCCCGGGCGTTGGACGACGTGCACACGACCCCGCCGTTGCGCCCGACGAAGGCCTTGAGGGCGGCCGACGAGTTCATGTAGGTGACCGGCACGACCCGGTCGATGTCGGTGACAGCGGCCAGCGTCTCCCACGCCTCCTCGACGGAGTCGATGTCGGCCATGTCGGCCATCGAGCAGCCGGCATTCAGGTCAGGGAGGAGGACCTGCTGATGCTCGCCGGTCAGGACATCAGCCGACTCGGCCATGAAGTGGACGCCGCAGAAGATCACGAATTCGGCCTCGGTCTGCTCCGCGGCGATTCGGGAGAGCCCGAAGGAGTCGCCTCGGGCGTCGGCCCAGGCCATCACCTCGTCCCGCTGGTAGTGGTGGCCCAGGATGAAGACCCGGGACCCGAGCGCCGCCTTGGCGGCACGGATCCGCTCGGCGAGTTCGTCAGGACCAGCGGACGTGTAGGCGTCCGGTAGTGCGTTCTGTAGTCGGAGCATATGGGTAGGACCTCCTCGGGGAGGCGCTCCGGTCAGTGGCCGGCGGGGACAGCCTGGTCGCCCATCCGCGGGGATGTCGGCCCCGGAGCGGTAGATGTTCGCCGGGAACCAGGCCGGCACCTCCCCAGTGTATTGCCTGTGACCTGGGAGCGCGCGCCGCTCCGCCTCCGGGTCGACCCGATGACCCCTGTCGGCACGGCACACTGGACCCGTGGTCACCCGCCCTCTCCCCGGATCGCTCCCCGACGAGCCCGGCTCCTACCAGTTCGTCGACGCCGACGGCAGGGTCCTCTACGTCGGCAAGGCCAAGTCGCTGCGGTCCCGGGTCAACTCGTACTTCCAGGACCCGGTCAACCTGGCGCCCCGGACCGCCCAGATGGTGCTGTCGGCCGACCACGTCGAGTGGATGGTCGTCGGCACCGAAGCCGAGGCCCTCCTGCTCGAACACAATCTCATCCAGCAGTTCCAACCGCGCTTCAACGTCCGGCTGAAGGACGACAAGAGCTATCCCTGGTTGGCCCTCACCGTGGGGGACGAGTGGCCGAAGCCGGCCGTCGTGCGTGGGCGCAAGCGCAGCGGGGTGCGCTACTTCGGTCCCTACCCGAATGTGGGCGCCATCCGCGGCACTCTCGACCTCCTGCTCCGCTCGTTTCCGGTGCGGACCTGCTCGGACGCCAAGTTCCGCAACCACCAGCGGCTCGGGCGCCCGTGTCTCCTGTTCCACATCGAACGATGCTCCGGTCCCTGCGTCGGGGCCGTCTCCCGGGAGGACTACGACGGCATGGTGGCCGACCTGTCCACCTTCCTGGCCGGCGACACCGCCCCGCTCGAGCGAGAGCTCGAGTCGGGCATGCGCGAGGCGTCCGCCGCGCTCGACTTCGAGCGGGCGGGGATCCTGCGGGACAAGCTCGAGGCCGTTCGCACGGCCGATGCCGTCCGCCAGATGGAACTCGACCGTCCGGAGGACCTCGACGTCCTGGGCCTGGCCGAGGACGAGCTCGAGGCGGCGGTGCAGGTGTTCCACGTCCGGGCGGGCCGGGTCGTCGGACGGTCCGCCCTGTTCGTCGACAAGGTCGAGGACCTCACCCCGGACGAGCTGGTGGCCCGCCTGCTGGTCGACATCTACGCCGATGCGGCCTCCGGAGTTCCCCGCCAGATCCTGGTGCCGACGATGCCCGCCGACCTGGACGCGGTGAGCGAGTACCTGGCCGACCGACGGGGCGGACCGGTGATCGTGAAGGTGCCTCAACGCGGTCCCAAGGCGGCGCTGCTCGAGACGGTGGTGCGCAATGCCGGCGACGCCTTCGTGCGTCACCGGCTGCAACGCACGTCCGACCACAACAGCCGGGCCCGGGCCCTGGAGGCGCTCCAGCGCGAGCTCCGACTACCCGTCGCCCCGCTCCGCATCGAGTGCTACGACATGAGCCACCTGCAGGGAACCGACTACGTGGGCTCGATGGTGGTGTTCGAGGACGGACTGCCGAAGAAGAGCGACTACCGGCACTTCAAGGTGGCCACCGTGGCCGGCAACGACGACTACGCGGCCATGGAGGAGGTGCTGACCCGCCGACTGACCGCACTGCTCGAGGAGGAGGCGCGGGTCCGCGACCGCCCGGAGGACGTCGACGGCGCGGTCACCGCCGGCGCACCTGCCGCCACGGCCCGTCGCCGGTTCGCCTACCCACCCCAGCTGCTGCTCATCGACGGCGGGCTCGGGCAGCTGCATGTCGCCACCCGGGTGCTCGACCGGCTCGGCCTGTCGGACAGGATCCCGGTGGCGTCCCTGGCCAAGAGCTTCGAGGAGGTCTATCTGCCGGACTCCTCGGTGCCCGTGCGCCTGCCCCGCACGTCCGAGGCGCTCTACCTGCTGCAACGGCTGCGCGACGAGGCCCACCGGTTCGCCATCTCCTACCACCGGACCCTGCGGGGCAAGCGGATGACCGTCGGGGCCCTGGACGGCGTCCGAGGACTCGGCCCGAAGCGGCGGTCCCGCCTCGTCGACCAGTTCGGCGGCCTGGGCGAGCTGCGCAAGACCACCCGGGACGAGTTGATGGGCCTATCGTGGTTGCCGGCGGAGGTGGGTGCCGCGGTGTTCGAGCGCCTGCACACGCCGTTGTCGCCGGAACGATGACCGACGGGTGAGAGTGGAGCGATGAGCGAGTACCTGGTGGTGACCGGCATGTCCGGGGCGGGGCGGTCCACAGCCGCGGCGACGCTGGAGGACCTCGGCTGGTTCGTGATCGACAACATGCCGTCGGCCCTCATCGCCAAGGTGTCCGAGCTGGTCGACGGGACGGGCTCGGAGATGGAGCGGGTGGCCTTCGTCGTCGGGCGCGGCGGTGGGGACCTCGACGACGTCCTGCCCGCCGTGGACTCGCTGATCGCCGGTCGCAACCGCGTCCGCATTCTGTTCCTGGATGCCGCCGACGACGTCCTGATCCGCCGGTTCGAGGGCACGCGGCGGCGTCACCCCCAGGCGGCACGCGGCGTGGTCGACTCCATCGCCGACGAGCGGGCGCTGCTCCTGCCCATCCGGGACCGGGCCGACCTCGTCATCGACACCGGCGAGCTCAACACCAATCAGCTGCGGACGCGCCTGATCGAGGTGTTCGGCTCCGAGGAGCAGGGCGGCAGCATGCGCACCTCGGTGGTCTCGTTCGGCTTCAAGCACGGCGTGCCGCTCGACGTCGACCTGCTGTTCGACTGCCGCTTCCTCCCGAACCCCTACTGGGACGAGAACCTCCGGTCCCACAGCGGGCTGGAGCCCGAGGTCCGCGAGTACGTGCTCGACCGACCCGAGACGCTCGCGTTCCTGGACAAGGTGGAGGACCTCCTGACGATGCTCATCCCCGCCTATATGAAGGAGGGGAAGTCGTACCTGACCGTCGCCATGGGCTGCACCGGCGGACGCCACCGCTCGGTGGTGCTGGCCGAGGAGCTCTCCCGTCGGCTCGACGCCCACCAGTTGCCCACCACCGTCTTCCATCGCGACGTGGACCGGTGAGCCCGACCGTGCAGCGCCAGGGCGGCGGAGGCGGTGCAGGTCCCCGGGTCGTCGCCATCGGTGGCGGCCACGGGCTGGCCGCCACCCTGCGTGCGGTGCGGACGTTCACCGACCGGGTGACCGCCATCGTGGCGGTGGCCGACGACGGCGGCTCCTCGGGCCGGCTGCGCGAGCTGCTGCACATCATCCCCCCGGGCGACCTCCGCAAGTGCCTGATCGCGCTGGCCGAGCCGGGCAGCCCCCTGGCGACCGCGTTCGACTACCGGTTCGACCAGGAGGAGCTGGCCGGCCACGCCCTCGGCAACCTGGTCCTGGCCGGTCTCATGGACGCGTCCGGCGACCCGGTGTCCGCGCTCGACGAGGCCTGCCGCCTGCTCGGCGTGCAGGGACGGGTCCTCCCGGCGTCCACGGAACCCGTGGTGCTGAAGGCCGAGGCGGCCTGCGGCGAGGTGACGGGGCAGGTGGCGGTCAACGGGACCGACCACATCCTGCGGGTGTCACTGGTCCCCGCTGATCCGCCGGCACCCCCGGCGGCGATCGCCGCTCTGGCGGAAGCCGACCAGATCGTCCTCGGTCCCGGGTCCCTGTTCACCAGCGTCCTGGCCGCCGTGGTCGTGCCCCAGATACGCGAGGCGGTCAACGCCTCGTCGGCCCAACGCGTCTACTTGTGCAACCTGCGCCCCCAGGACACCGAGACGGCGGGCTACGACGTGGCTCGGCACGTGTCCGCCCTTCTGGCGCACGGGGTCGAGGTGGACCGGGTGGTCTGCGATTCGACCGGGATCGCCATCGGCGCGACCCCCGTGCCGGTCGTGGACGTGCCCTTGGCCAAGTCCAACGGACTCGCCCACGACCCGGCCAGACTGGCGCAGACCCTCGCCGATCTGCTCGGATGAGGCCCCGGACCCTCCGGATGCCGTAGCGTGGACATGCCCCGGTCGAGTCAGGGGTGACGGGAGGCCACCGGATGGTCCTCCCGAGGAGTCCATGCGATGAAGGGTGAGGCAGCAGCGACATGACCGTACGGATCGGCATCAACGGCTTCGGGCGCATCGGCCGGCACTACCTGCGGGCGGCACGTCTGCTGGGGGCGGACGTCGAAGTGGTGGCCATCAACGACCTCACCTCACCCGAGACCCTGGCCCACCTCCTCAAGTACGACTCGACGCACGGTCGGCTCGGTGCCGACGTGACCGTGGGCAACTCCAAATTGACGCTCGACGGCAAGTCGATCGTGGTCCTGGCCGAACGTGACCCGAAGGCCCTGCCGTGGTCCGATCTGGGCGTCGACGTGGTCATCGAGTCGACCGGTCGGTTCACCTCGAAGGACTCGGCCAGCGCCCACCTCGACGCCGGCGCCAAGCGGGTCATCATCTCGGCCCCGGCCACCGGGGTGGACGCCACCTTCGTCGTGGGCGTCAACGACGACGAGTTCGACCCGGCCAAGGATTTCGTGGTGTCCAACGCCTCGTGCACCACCAACTGCCTGGTGCCCATGGTGAAGGTGCTCGACGACGCCTTCGGGGTGGAGTCGGGCCTCATGACCACGGTGCACGCCTACACGAACGACCAGAACCTGCTCGACCTGCCGCACACGGACCTGCGTCGGGCCCGCGCCGCCGCCGTCAACATCGTCCCGGCGTCCTCGGGAGCCGCCCGGGCGACCAGCCTGGTCCTCGCCTCGATGAAGGGTCGCCTCGACGGCGCCGCCCTCCGGGTGCCCGTCCCCGACGGTTCGATCACCGACTTCACCGCGGTGATCCCCGGCGAGGTGACGGTCGAGCAGGTCAACGACGCCTTCCGGGCGGCGGCCACCGCAGGCCCACTGGCCAAGGTCCTCGTCTACACGGAGGACCCCATCGTCTCCTCCGACATCGTGGGCAGTCCCGCCTCGTGCACGTTCGACGCCGGCCTGACCATGGTCATGCCGTCGGCGTCGGGGATCACCCTCGTCAAGGCGAACGGGTGGTACGACAACGAATGGGGCTACGCCAACCGGCTGGTCGACCTGTCGCTCGTCGTAGGCGCCGGGGCCTGAGGCCGAGCAGCGGACGAGTGGAAGCGCATCGAGGGGAGACGGTGAGATGAGCGAGTCCGACAAGAATCCGCTGCTGAGGGGCCTGCCGCTGCTGGAGGACCTGCCCGACCTCGACGGTGCCAGCGTGCTGGTCCGCGTCGACTTCAACGTACCGCTCCGCCCGTGTGACGACGCGCCGGCCATGGTCACCGACGACTTCCGGATCCGGGCCGCACTGCCCACCATCGAGTACCTCGGCGCCCATGGTGCCCGGGTGACGGCCTGCACCCACCTCGGACGGCCGAAGGGGGCACCGGACACGCGGTGGGAACTCGGCCCCGTCCGCGAGGAGCTGGCCCGGCTGGCCCCCCAGGTCGAACTCCTGGAGAACCTCCGCTTCTACCCGGGCGAAACGGCCAACGATCCCGCCTTCGTGGAGAAGCTCGTCAACTCCCACGACGCCTACGTCAACGACGCCTTCGGCGTCTCCCACCGTCGCCACGCCTCGGTGGTCGGCCCGCCCGCCTTCCTCCCGAGCGCGGCGGGCCTCCTCCTCCAGAAGGAGATCGAGTCACTGGGCAAGCTCCTCGGCCGGCCCGACCGGCCGTTCGTGGCCGTGGTCGGCGGGGCCAAGGTGGCGGACAAGCTGGGTGTCCTGAAGGCGCTGCTGCACCGCGTGGACGCCCTCGTGGTGGGTGGGGGGATGGCCTACACGTTCCTGGCCGCCCAGGGCCACGACATCGGTGGATCGATGGTCGACAGGGACCGTGTCGACGAATGCGCCGAGCTGCTGGCGTCGGGCACCCCGATCCACCTGCCCACCGACACCTTGGCCCTCGAGCCCGGAGCCGACTTCGGATGCGACTGCCGTCGTGGGGAGGTCCGCACCGTGGGGTCCGACATACCCGACGGGTGGCAGGGGCTCGACATCGGGCCCGACACCGTTGCCGCCTACGCCGAGGTCATCGCCGGCGCCGGCACCGTGTTGTGGAACGGCCCCATGGGCGTCTTCGAGGACCAGCGCTTCAGTGCCGGGACGGCGGGCGTGGCCGAGGCCGTGGCCGCCTGCGCCGGGTACACGGTCGTCGGTGGTGGCGACAGCGCGGCCGCCGTCGACGAGCTCGGACTGGCCGATCGCATCAGCTTCATCTCCACGGGGGGCGGCGCATCCCTCGAGCTGTTGGAGTTCGGTGACCTGCCGGGCCTGGCCGCCCTGCGGGGGGCACCGAACGCCCCCGGGCACTCCACCCGGTGAGCGCCGCCACTCCGGGGCGTCGGCCGCTCGTCAGCGGCAATTGGAAGATGCACTTCGACCACCTGGAGGCCATCCACGCCTCGCGGGACCTCGGCCTCCGGCTCCAGCCCGCCGACGTGGGACCGGTCGACGTCTCCGTGCACCCGCCGTTCACCGACCTGCGCTCCGTGCAGTCGGTGCTGGAGGGGGAGGGGATCCCCGTGGCCCTCGGCGCCCAGAACTGTGCGATCGAGGACGCCGGGGCCTTTACGGGCGAAGTCAGCCCCGTGATGTTGGCCAAGCTCCACGTCGAGTACGTCATCGTCGGCCACTCCGAACGGCGGGCGCTGTTCGCCGAGACGGACGCCGATGTGGCGTCCAAGCTCCGGGCCGTGCTCCGCAACGGCATGACGCCGGTCTGCTGCGTCGGCGAGACGATCGACGAGCGGGACATCGGTCTCACCCAGGAGCGCCTGTCGGCCCAGGTGGGGGCCGCACTGTCGGCGGTGCCGGCAGAGGCCGTGCCGGGCCTGGTGATCGCCTACGAGCCCCTCTGGGCCATCGGGTCGGGCCAGCCGGCCACACCGGAGGACGCCCAGGACGCCTGTGCGTGGATCCGGGGGGTGGTGGCGTCCCAGGTGGGAGAGGACGAGGCCACCCAGGTGCGGATCCAGTACGGCGGGTCGGTCAAGGCGGCGAACACGGGGGAGCTCATGGCCTGTCCCGACGTGGACGGGTTACTGGTCGGTGGGGCGAGCCTCGACGCCGCCGAATTCGTGGAGATCGTCCGGGCCGCTGCCCGGGTCGGCCGCTGAATTTGCTAGCGTCTCCGGTGGTCCCTACCCCGAGGAGAGGCTTCCCGTGCTGACCGCAGTCATCGTCGTACTCCAGATCCTCTGCTGCCTCGCGCTCATCTTCCTCATCCTCATGCACTCCGGCAAGGGCGGCGGGTTGTCCGACATGTTCGGTGGCTCCGTGGGCTCGGCGGCTGCGGGGTCGACCGTGGTGGAGAAGAACCTGGACAGGATCACGGTCACCGTGGCCGTGATCTTCGCCTTCACCAACATCATCCTCCTCCTGCGCCTGCAGTGAGCGAGCCGGGTGCCGGCACCACCGAGCACCGGTCCCGGATGTCGTCACTCTGGCGGGAGCGTCGTGCCCGGTGGACGTTGCCGCTGGTGATCATCCTGATCATCGCCGCAGTGGCCGTCGTCGACCACCTGAGCAGCAGACAGATCAGCCAGGTCGACCAGCCGGCCATCCCGCCGCCCGTCGCCACCACCGGTGGGACGTCGATCGTGCACCTGCCCGGGCCGTGGTCGGGCTACAACCCGAACACGCCGGCCGGTGCCTCGTCCACGACCGCGAGCCTGCTCGACGCCGTGCTGCCCAGCGCCTACACGGTCAATCCGAAGATGCTGCCCCAGGTCAACACCGACCTGCTGGCCAGTGTGGAGGCCACCTCGACGTCTCCCCTCACCATCCAGTACGTGATCAACCCGAAGGCCGTCTGGTCGGATGGGGTTCCGGTCTCGGCCGACGACTTCATCTACGCGTGGCTGTCCCAACGGGGGGACGGGACCGACGTCGACGGCCAACCCGACCAGGTGGCGTCCACCCTCGGCTACCGCGATGTGGCATCCGTGACCGGCAGCGACGGCGGCCGCACGGTGACCGTGGTGTTCGCCAGGCCGTTCGCTGACTGGCGGGTCCTGTTCGACCACATGGTGCCGGCCCACATCGCCCGCAAGGTCGGATGGAATGCCGGATTCGACACGTTCGATCCGGCGGTGGACCTGTCCGCCGGACCGCTCCTGCTGAAGAGCGTGTCCGCGTCCGGCACCGCGCTCCTGGTCCGCAACCCGACGTGGTGGGGGACCCCGTCGGTCCTGACGTCCGTCACGGTGTCCGCGGGTCAGACCGACGACAGTTGGATCGGCCCACTCGCCTCCACCAACGGTGCAGTGTCCGAACCGGGACAGTTCACCCTGTCGGCGTTGGATTCGGTGACTTCGCTGCCGAACGCACAGAGTTCGGTGCACCCGTCCCTCGACTTCCTGTCGCTGGAGTTCGACGTGAAGTCGACGATCGGATCTCACGTGGCCGCCCGCCAGGCCATCGCCCACGCGATCGACCGGTCGGCGCTGTTGAACCGGCTGTTCGGGACCATCGACCCGTCCCTGTCCGTCAATGAGGACCACCTGGCCGTGGCATGGCAGACGTCCTATGCGCCGTCGACGGCGGCGGGGGAGTACTCGACCCCTGACCTCGATACCACGGACACGCTGCTGCGCTCCCTCGGCTACACGCGTGGCACTGGTGGCGACTACGTGGATGCCTCGGGCAAGCCACTGGTGGTCCGGATGGCGGTGGAGCAGGGTGACCCGTGGATCGACGCGGCGGCGTCCGGCATCGTGGCGCAGCTGAAGGATGTCGGGATCACCGTGGTGGCCGAGCCGGTCCAGGGCCGGGCCGGCCTGGCGGCCGCAGCCGCCACCGACTCCTACGACATGGCCCTGGTGACCAGGACGGCGGGGCCCTTCCAATCGGCGACTGCCGGGTGGTATTCGGACGGACAGGGCAAGGCGGGTGTCGACGACCAGCAGAACTGGAGCCGGTTCGACGATCCCCAGGTCGACCAGCTCTTCCTGCAGGCCGCCCAGGAACTCAACCCGGTCACCGGATCATCGGTCTACACGCAGATCGACGATCAGCTGTGGGACCAGATGGTTGCGCTGCCGCTCTTCGGCGAGCCCGGGCTGGCCGCCAACGGGGTGCAGGTGGCGAATGCGACCTATAACCCTTCCGTTGACGGCATCCTCTGGAACGTCGCGCTCTGGACGATGCTGAAGCCCGCACCGACCACCACGAAGTCCTGATCGGCACGGGGCACCCCCGTGGGCGCGCTACCATGCCCTTCGCCCCGATGACCAGATCGGAGCCACTTCGTCGGAGTGGCGGAATAGGCAGACGCGCTAGCTTGAGGGGCTAGTGTCCGAAAGGACGTGGGGGTTCAAGTCCCCCCTCCGACACCACCATAAGCCCAGGTCAATGATGTCTGACTTGTTGGAATGGGCGGAATGTTCCACCACCGTTCCACCAACGTCGTCACTCAGGCTCCGTTTCCGAAGATCATTGCTGCGACATTCTCAGCAGCGTTCGACGCCATGGCCTTGGTCACGTGGCTGTACGTATTGAGCGTGACGTTTGTCGAACTGTGTCCGAGGCGCTCAGCAACGACCTTTGGATGTTCTCCGGCCTTGAGCGCGAGGGTGGCCCACGTGTGGCGCAGATCGTGGAGGCGCAGCCGGGGGAGTGGTGCCGATGGGTGCAGCCGGTTGTAGGTGGCCTGCTTTCGTTCGAACTCCCGAGAGAACCGCTCCGGGTGGAAACCACGGCCATCGGGCAGACAGAACAAGAGGTTCTCATTCGAGTAGCCCTCGCCGACCAGCAGTCTCTCTTGGGCCTGCCGGGACCATTGCTGGCGCAAGATCGCCACGGTCATCCCGTCTAGCTCGATCTCCCGCGCCCGACCGCTCTTCGTCGCCCCGACCACAGGCTTGTGGTCGATGGCGATACTGGCTCGACGGATTGCGGCAGTACCGCCCTCGAGGTCGAGATCATCCCACCTGAGGCCCAGCGCTTCGCCGCGTCGCATGCCGGTCGTTGCGAGAAACGCGAATGCAGGCCCGTATCTATCGTCCCTCAATCCGTCCCGTTCTCCCTCTGCTGCGCTGTCGGTTCCCCTACATCGCGGCTCGACGGGGATTGCAGCGCGCACCCGAAATCGCCGAACGGTACACGGTTAGCGAACAGATGGCGGCATTCCGGGTGCGCACGACGGGTGTGTTGCGACAGCTCGGAGCTAGCTGAATAGACACTCTTGCCGGCGCGCCACCGCCTACAGGCCGGCTTGCGAGACGAGATAGAGTCGCACCTGGCGATCGTACGGGCGGAGGTGGTGATGCATGGGGACCCACGATCGAAGAGGTGTACCCCCTGGCTTCTGGCGGCCTGAACACAAGAGCTCCGGATCAGCAGACAGAGGAGACGCTCCGGAGCGCGCGCCGCACGAGGTGGAGGGGATAGGTCCGGGGCATCGACGGAGTCGCTTCCTGGCCCGATCAGGATCGATCGTGTCAGCTCTGCTCCTGATCACAGCTGGTGCCATCGCCTGGCTCCCGGTCCAAGCGGCGGCGGCGTCCAACCCTCCGGTCCCGATCCAGGTGACCGTCGGCGCTACCCATACGTGTGCCCTGATGGATACTGGAGCCGTCGAGTGTTGGGGCGGTAACAGCCTGGGACAGCTCGGCGACGGCACCTTGGTCGATCGGTCTTCACCGACAAGAGTGCCCGATCTTCCTCCGGCAACGGAGATCGCGGCAGGTGACAACTTCACGTGCGCTCTCACGACCTCCGGGGCCGTCTGGTGCTGGGGCTTGGGGATTTCGTACGGCCCCGGGGATCGCACAACGAGCAACTGGTGGGACGTTCCCAATCCAATTCCCGGCGTGGGGTCCGGAGTTACATCGGTCAGCGCCGGGGGTGAGACTGCATGCGCAATCTTGGCCTCCGGTGCCGTTGAATGCTGGGGCGATAACACCTCCGGCCAGATCGGCGACGGAACCACGAACTATGCCAACGTTCCCGTGTCGGTCGTAGGCCTCCCCGCGGCCGCTGCGGAGATCAGTTCGGGGTACCAGCACACCTGCGTTGTGACCGTAAACGGTGCAGCGCTCTGCTGGGGCAACAACAGCTTCGGGCAGCTAGGTGACGGATCGGCAGCGAACAGCTCCACTCCGGTCGCGGTGGAGTCTCTGCAATCCGGTGTCACGTCCATCACCGCTAGCGGCGACAACACTTGTGCGATCACGACGACCGGAGGGGCGAAGTGCTGGGGGGGCTACAGCGGTGGCCAATTGGGATCGGCGCCTGATCCGCCGCTCACCTGTCCAATCTCGCCCTTGCAGGGCGCTCAAGCAACGCCGATTGATGTCCCAGGTGTCTCGAGTGTCGTGGCGTTGGCCGGGGGATTGGCGCACCAGGGCCTGGCCGTTCAGGTAGGGGTCGGTAGCAGTTCTCCTTGTGACGGAGAGGCGTACCCGGTCGTCGCCTCGTTCGAATGTGCGTTGGCCAGTGGCGGTTCGGTCATGTGCTGGGGCGACAATACGCCGTTCGGGCAGTTGGGTCGTTCGACTGGGTCGTCTGCTGACGGAGCTCCTGGTGTCGTGCCCGGTCTTGATGCTGGTGTGACGAGCATCGCGACCGGGTCCGGAGACCACGAGTGCGCCATTCAGGGCACATCGGTGTGGTGCTGGGGGAGAGATTCGAACGGACAGGTAGGAGTTTCACCAGAACTCTCCGCTCCGCCGACCTCAGTCAGCTCGTCGTGGGCGACGACCCCCGATCCTCCAACTGGTGTTAGTGCCACCTCCAGCATCGGAGAAGCAACAGTCAGTTGGGTCTCGACGGGTGCCGAGGGATCCGCGGTGATCAGTTATACCGCGACGGCACATGATCAAACGTCTCCTGGGGCCAACGGAGACGGAACAACATGCACCTACATCGTCACTACGCCTGAAGTCGATTTGTGTTCATTTTCTGGGCTAACCGCTGGTGACTCCTACACGTTCACCGTGTCCGCTACGAACTCAATAGGCACAGGTTCAGCGTCTGAACCCTCCAATCCTGCGGTGCCTCTTGGACCGCCGAGTGCTCCCACCCAGGTCATTGCGAGCGTTGGTCTGTCAGCAGTGCAACTCACTTGGGCTGGTCCGGCTTCTGACGGCGGGAGCCCCGTCACCGGTGCCGTCGTCCGGTATTCAAGCGACGGCGGCTTGAGTTGGACATCGCCAGACTCCTGCTCGAGCGCTTGGGAGAGTTGTTTGGTTACCGGCCTCACCGGGGGAACCACCTATACCTTCGAAGTGGCATTCGTGAACTCCGTCGGGACGGGATCGTTCTCCCCGGGCGTTTCCGCAACGCCACCAGGTCCTCCAAGTGCGCCCTCTGGGGTCAGCGCAGCCCCAGGGAACGGAACGGTGTCGCTCAGCTGGACCCCGCCCTCTTCCGACGGCGGTTCGGCGATCACCGGCTACGCCGTGCGCTACTCGTCCAACGGCGGGACCACCTGGTCGACTGCGACCTCCAGCACAGCCTCCACGTCGACCAGCTACATGGTCACGGGCCTGACTAACGGCACCGCGTACGTCTTCGACGTGGCCGCGATCAACGCCGCGGGCACCGGGAGCTACTCGACCACCTCTACGGCTGTCACCCCCTCGACCGTCCCGGGCGCCCCGACGGGCGCCACGGCCACGGCCGGAAGCTCGCAGGCCTCGGTCACCTGGACTGCACCCGCGTCGACCGGCGGCTCGGCGATCACCGGCTACACCGTGACCGCGGGGGACGCGACCACCCCGGCCAACGGCGGTGAGACCTGCACCACGGCCACCACTTCCTGCACCGTGACGGGGCTGAACCCCGGTGACGCATACACCTTCACCGTGACCGCGACCAACGTGGCGGGCACCGGCGCGGCCTCGTCGGCCTCGAGTTCGGTCACCCCCTCGACCGTCCCGGGCGCCCCGACGGACGCCACGGCAACGGCCGGAAGCTCGCAGGCCTCGGTCACCTGGACTGCACCCGCGTCGACCGGCGGCTCGGCGATCGTCGGCTACACGGTGACCTCGACGCCGGGCAGCCTGTCCTGCACCACGGCCACCACCGCCTGCACGGTGACCGGCCTGACCAACGGCACGGCCTACGCCTTCACGGTGGTGGCCACCAATGCTGATGGCACCGGCTTGGCGTCGGCCCCGTCAACCTCGATCATCGTCGGGGAGACCCCCGCTATCACTTCAAGTTCCACGGCGTCCTTCACCACGGGCACAGCGGGCTCGTTTGCCGTGACCACTGCCGGCACCCCGGTTCCGGCCTTGAGTGAAGCCGGCACCCTTCCAGGGGGCCTCTCCTTCCACGACAACGGGAACGGAACGGCCACTTTGTCGGGGACGCCGGGTGTGGGTGGCACCTCATCGATCTCGATCACCGCCACGAACGGTGTCGGCGCCAACGCCACCCAGACGCTCTCAATTTCGGTCGTGACTCCCACTCCGACGTCGCTCACCATCACCACGGCCTCGCTACCTGCCGGGTCGCTCTACACGAAGACCCACAAGGTCCTGTACTCGGAGACCCTGGCAGCGGTGGCTGGCAACGCCCCCTACAAATGGACCCTCGGCTCCGGAGCCCTACCGACGGGGCTGAAGCTCAAGTCGACCGGAGTCATCTCCGGCAAAGCCACAGTGGCGGGCACCTTCACCTTTATCGTCCAGGTAATCGACACCAAGACCAAGACCAAGCCGCACGTCCAGCACACCGCGACGAAGGTCCTCTCGATCACGGTCTCGTAACGAGGCAGCAGGTGAAAGCTCGCCCACGGAAGGCATGTTGTGGCTTGGGGCGGCCGAGAGGGCGGTACCTACCGCGATCGGGGAGATCAGCGCAGGCCAGAGGCAATTGTGGTGAAACCTGAACACTGCCGGGAAGCATCAGGATGGACTTGCAATTCCCTCGGAGAAGTCTCGCTTCCGTCGAACACCGGAAATGGGGCTGACTCCAGTACATCCAGGCAATGGTCGTGGAACTTGGCGCGTCACCCCCGAGCCTGATGGCCGGACCGGTGACATTCCGGCGCCTATTGGTGGAGCGCTTCCTGAGACAACTGCACTCATAGGAGTCTCGCCAAACGTAGGTGGCCACATCACCGATGGCGACAGCGCTTTGACCACTGAACCGCCCTGGTCCGCGTGGAGACCTTTCCGCTTGGAAAGGATGGTGCCATGCCAGCGAACCAGGGATCCCAGAAGAGGTACCCGCCTGAGTTGAAGGAGCGGGCCGTCAGGATGGTCTTCGAGACCATCGCCGAGACCGGAGAGCGCCACGGCGTGATCGGCCGGGTGGCCCGACAACTCGGGATCGGCGACCAGTCGCTTCGGACCTGGGTGGCCCAGGCCGAGGTCGAAGGTGGCAAGCGAGCGGGCCTCACCGCCGAGGAGCGTGCCGAGCTGAAGCAGCTCCGCAAGGAGGTCCGGGAGCTCCGGCGATCCAACGAGATCCTGAAGTCGGCCTCGGCTTTCTTCGCGGCGGAGCTCGACCGCCCGTCCCACAGATAGTCCGCTACGTAGATGAGCACCGCGGGGAGTTCGGCGTCGAGCCGATCTGCGCAGAGCTGCAGATCGCGCCGTCCACCTACTACGCGGCCAAGAAGCGACCGCCGTCGAAGCGGGCGGTGAGGGACCAGGAGCTCATCCCCGAGATCACCCGGGTCCACGGCGAGAACTACGACGTCTACGGGGCGAAGAAGGCCTGGAAGCAGCTCAACCGCGAAGGTATCGAGGTGGGTCGCGACCGGGTGGCCCGCCTCATGGGTTCCCTGGGCCTGGTCGGGGTGCGCCGGGGCAAGTTCAAGCGGACCACCATCACCGACGACACGGTGGACCGGCCCTCCGACCTGGTCGACCGCCAGTTCACCGCATCCGGACCCAACCGGCTGTGGGTGGCGGACATCACCTACGTGTCGACCTGGCAGGGCTTCTGTTACGTGGCCTTCGTCATCGACGTGTTCAGCCGGATGATCGTCGGCTGGCGGGTCTCCACGTCGCTGCGGGCCGACCTCGCCCTCGACGCTCTGGAGCAAGCCATCTGGGAACGGAAGGACCTCACCGAGCTCGTGCATCACTCGGACCGCGGCGTGCAATACCTGTCGATCCGCTACTCGGAGCGCCTGGCCGCCGAGGGAGCGATGACCTCGGTCGGGTCGAAGGGCGACTCCTATGACAACGCCCTCGCCGAGACAGTGAACGGGCTCTACAAGGCCGAGCTGATCCGTCGACGAGGGCCTTGGCGGACGGTTGACCATCTCGAGATCGAGACGGCCAAGTGGGTCGACTGGTGGAACAACCGACGGCTCCACGGAGCGTGCGGTGACCTTCCGCCGGCAGAGTTCGAAGCCAACTACTACCGTGACCAAGCAGAGGCCAGTTCGGCCGCGTAAATCAAAGCGCGAGAGTCTCTACGGAACCCAGGGCGGTTCACTCACATAGGCTCGAGCGGAGCGCAGCACCGCATGCTCATACCGGTGCAACGCTGCATCGATCAGGTGCCGGCGGTCCAAAATGGAGGGAAATCAGACCTTGGGGAACACGCTTGTCTCGGTAGTGGTTCCCGTGCACGATCCGGGCATCCTCCTGGAGCAGACCATCGACTCCGTCCTGGGTCAGTCGGTCGAAGACTTCGAACTT
>Ga0302157_10001798_pt1 | contig 25721 bp, 26 predicted proteins | sample I_Bog_N3_3_FD_193502 | JGI IMG/M metagenome (GOLD analysis project Ga0302157, IMG submission 193502) | Peat permafrost microbial communities from Stordalen Mire near Abisko, Sweden - I_Bog_N3_3 | ecosystem: Environmental > Terrestrial > Soil > Wetlands > Peat | place: Sweden: Abisko, Stordalen... | reverse complement strand
TCTACAATGCCATTGTAGCGCTCTCCCAGCTGAGCTATGGCCCCGAATTCCTGGGCCGCAGTGTCCTGCGGTGGAGCCGGAACATATGGACTTCAGGGCGACTGCGCAAGCAAAAAATTAAGGCTGCCCGACAGTTTTTTTCAGCCCCGGAGTCCGTCCGGCTTTTGGCCCCGAAATTAGACCTCGTCCTCCAGGCCTTCGTCGATATGCTCCATGACCTCGGCCATGTCGTCATCGTCCTCGCCCAGGTCCGAGGCGTCCTCGATCAGGCCACTTTCGTCATCGTCGCCACCGTCGATGGCGTCGATTTCGGTTTCCTCGACCTCGACCTCGTCATTCTCGATCTCGACGTCGATGACGGCGGCGGGAACAAGCTTGGCTTCGGCGGCGGCAGCGGCGGCCAGGGCGGCGGCGGACTGGCGGCGGGGCTTGAAGATCACTTCAGGCTCGACGTTCGATCCGCACTTCGGGCAAATGATCGGCGTGCGCTGCAGATCATAGAAGCGGGCGCCACAGCTTTGACAGGTGCGTTTCGCACCCCATTCAGGTTTCGCCAACTCGATCCTCCTTAGATTTGTGAGCGCGACGTCTTGGTTCTTGGGCCATTTGCCACGAGTGGCAGGCCGTGTCAAAACGAAAAATTATTGAGGAAGAGCCATAGGGGCCGTGAAGGCCGTTACCCTAGGGCCGTTTCCTGTGCTATGGAGCACTCTTTCCAGCCAAGATTCAACGGGGCATTGATCCGATGCAAACCAAGGCCTTGACCTCCACCGCCGTCAGCGGACTGACCGGCAGCGTTCGTGTCCCCGGCGATAAGTCGGTGTCGCACCGCGCGCTCATGTTCGGGGCTTTGGCCTTGGGCCGCAGCACCGTCGAAGGTCTGCTGGAGGGCGAAGACGTTCTGCGCACCGCCGAGGCCATGCGCCGCCTGGGCGCGGAAGTCACCCGGCTGGAGGACGGCACCTGGGAACTCTATGGTCGCGGCGTCGGCGGTTTGGCCGAGCCCGAGGATGTTCTCGACATGGGCAATGCCGGTACCGGGGCCCGTCTGCTGATGGGTCTGGTGGCCAGCCATCCCTTCACCACCATCTTCACCGGCGACGCCTCCTTGCGCTCGCGCCCCATGAAGCGGGTTTCCGAGCCCCTGAGCCGCATGGGCGCTGGTTTCGTCGGTCGCACCGGCGGACGCCTTCCCATGGCCGTGATCGGCACCGCATCGCCTTTGCCGATCACCTATGAGCTGCCTGTGCCCTCGGCCCAGGTCAAATCGGCGTTGCTGCTGGCCGGCCTCAATACCCCCGGCATCACCACGGTGATCGAAAAGGAAGCCACCCGCGACCATACCGAGCTGATGCTGCGCGGCTTTGGCGCCGAAGTGACGGTGGAAACCATCGAGGGCGGGGCCAAGGCCATCTCTCTGAGGGGCCAGCCGGAGCTGAAGGGCCGCGCCGTCAAGGTTCCCGCCGATCCCTCTTCCGCCGCCTTCCCGGTGGTGGCGGCGCTGCTGGTGCCCGGCTCGGCGATCACCGTGACCGGCGTCTGCACCAATCCTTTGCGTTGCGGCTTGTTTCTGACCTTGCAGGAAATGGGCGCCGACATCCGTGAAGTGAACGCCCGCGACGACGGCGGCGAGCCGGTGGCCGATCTGGAAGTGCGCTTCTCGGCCCTGAAGGGCGTGGATGTGCCGCCCGAGCGGGCTCCCTCGATGATCGATGAATATCCCGTGCTGGCGGTGGCTGCCGCCTTTGCCAGCGGCACCACCCGCATGCGCGGCCTGGCCGAGCTGCGGGTCAAGGAGAGCGACCGCCTGGCCGCCGTTGCCAAGGGCCTGGAGGCCTGTGGCGTCAAGCTGGAGGTGGTGGGCGACGATCTGATCGTTCATGGCACTGGCAAGCCGCCCAAGGGCGGCGCGACCATCGCGGTGAATCTGGATCACCGCATCGCCATGTCATTCCTGGTGATGGGCATGGCGTCCGAGCAGGCGGTCACCGTCGATGACGGCACGGCCATGGACACCAGCTTCCCCGGCTTCGCCAAATTGATGAACGGCCTGGGCGCTAAAATCGCCTGATATCGGATTGATATGAAAGCGGCCCCTTTCGGGGCCGTTTCTATATTACAGCACTTCCTCGAAGGGCAGGCCGTTCTGACGGCAGCAGGCTTCCAGGGCGTTGCGCAGCAGCACGGCGATGGTCATGGGGCCGACGCCGCCGGGAACCGGGGTGATGGCTCCGGCCACGGCCGCGCATTCCTGAAAGGCGACGTCGCCCACCAGCTTGGTCTTGCCGGGCTCGGAGCCGGGGACGCGGTTGATGCCCACATCGATGACCACGGCGCCGGGCTTGATCCAATCGGCCTTGACCATCTCGGGCTGCCCGACGGCGGCGATGACGATATCGGCCTGACGGCATTCGGCGGGCAGATCCTTGGTCTTGGAGTGGGCAATCACCACCGTGCAGGATTCCCGCAGCAGCAACTGAGCCATGGGCTTGCCGACGATGTTGGAGCGGCCCAGGACGATGGCCTTCTTCCCGGCCAACGAACCCAATTCCCGCTTCAGCAGCAGAATGCAGCCCAGCGGCGTGCAGGGCACCAGGGCCTGAGCCCCCGTCACCAGACGGCCCACATTGACGGGATGGAAGCCGTCGACGTCCTTGGCCGGATCGATGGCGTCCAGAACCTTCTGGCTGTCGATATGTTTGGGCAGGGGCAGCTGGACCAGGATGCCGTTGACGGCGGGGTCGGCGTTCAGCTTGGCCACCAGGGCCAGCAGATCGGCTTCCGACGTGGTGTCGGCCAGCTTGTGTTCGAAGGAAGTCATGCCGGCCAGTTTGGTCTGCTCGTTCTTATTGCGCACATAGACCTGGCTGGCCGGGTCTTCGCCCACCAGCACCACGGCCAGACCGGGGGTGATGCCATGCTGGGCCTTCAGGGCGGCGACGCGTTCGCCGACGGCGGCGCGCAAGATGGCGGCGGTGGCCTTGCCGTCGATGATTTTGGCGGTATGGGTCATGGCTTCCTCACGCTCTCAAGAATGCGGCGCGCCAGCTCTTCGGGCTCGCCTTCAATGAACAGGACTTTGCGCCGGTCGGTGGCGCCGGAAATAAGCTCGATGCGGCTTTTGGCCACCTTCCACTTTTTCGACAAAAGGGCGATCAGGGCGGCGTTTGCCTTGCCGTCCTCAGGGACCGTGGTCACCGAGACCTTCAGCACCGCGCCGCCATCGGCCTCGGGGGCGATCTCGCCGATCTGATCGCGGGAGGCCTTGGGGGTCAGGCGCAGGGCCAGACGCACTCCTCCCGGGACGATGCTGACCGGGCTGACCGGGCTGACTGAACTGACCGGCGAGGCCTCGGCCAATTTAGAAGCCGTGGACCAGCATCGGCAGATACATCTGGATCAGCCACAGGATGAAGAACAGCAGGATCGGCGACAGATCCAGGGCTCCGGTATTGGGCATGATCTTACGCAAGGGACGCAGGGCCGGCTCGGTCACCCGGTAGAGCACATCCATGATCACATAGACGGCGCGATTGCGGGTGTTGATCACATCGAAGGAGACCAGCCAGCCCATAACGATGGAGGCAAGCACCATCATTTTGAAGATCTCGATGGCGGCGTTGATCACGATGATGAGCGGCGTCAGCAGCTCGGACATAGGGCATTTCCTGGACAGGTGAAAATCTGCGCGCAAGCCTATCCGCAAGGCTCTGGCGGCGCAAGAGAAGGCGTCACGAAGCTGCGCTTGACAGAAAGGCGTGATTTCTCCCATTATCCGCCCCCTGTGTGGGGCCGTAGCTCAGCTGGGAGAGCGACGCGTTCGCAATGCGTAGGTCGTGAGTTCGATCCTCATCGGCTCCACCAATCTATACGGAAGGCCCGGTCTAAGCGACTGGGCCTTTTGCTTTTTCAGGAATCCCAAGGGGTTCCGCCCAGTCCTCAGCCTTTCAGCTTGTACACAACAGTTGTACACTGGGGGTATGAACGACGTGCCTTGGCCGTTCCGCGACCATCTCCCATCCGCGCTATGCCCCTGTTGCCGTCTTCGGCGATTACTCGCCGCGCAACATTCATCAGAACAAATTCATCTGATCTCCCCGCGCTGGCGGCACCTTGAACTGGCTGACATTCAGCGGAAAGCCGATATTGCCCAAACTCAGCTTCTTCTGGGCAAGGCGGAACCGTTGCGCCAGCAACTCAGCGTGCGGCCCGGTGCCGGTATAGCGAGTGCCGAAGGTGGCGTCGTAAAGCTTGCCATTGTGCTGCTGAGTGACCAAGGACAGCACATGCCCCGCCCGGTCGGGAAAATGAACCTGCAGCCATTCGGCAAAGAGTTCTTTCACCTCATAGGGCAACCGCAGCAGGATACAGGCGGCGCTCTGGGCTCCCGCTTCCTTGGCAGCGGCCAGGATGGCTTCCAATTCATGGTCGTTAATGCGCGGAATCATCGGGGCAGCCAGCACCGCCGTCGGAATGCCAGCCTCGGCCAGCAGGTGGATGGCCTCCAATCGTTTGGCAGAGGTGGCGGCGCGCGGCTCCAACTTGCGGTGGAGGTCGCGGTCGAGGGTCGTGAGGCTGACTGCCACGGCAACCAATCCCCTTTCAGCCATTGGCGCCAAAATGTCGATGTCACGGGTCACCAGGAAGCTCTTGGTGGTGATGGTGACCGGATGGTTGAAGGCGGCCAGCACTTCCAGGCAGCCGCGCATGATAAGGTGCTCGCGCTCGATGGGCTGGTAAGGGTCGGTGTTGGTGCCGATGGCCAACGGCGCCGGCTTGTAGCCGGACTTGCGCAATTCTTTGTCCAGCAGCAGAGGCGCATCGGGCTTGACGAAAAGCTGAGTTTCAAAATCCAGGCCGGGTGACAGGTCCAGATAGGCGTGTGAGGGGCGGGCGAAGCAGTACACGCAGCCATGGGCGCAACCCCGGTATGGATTGATGGAGCGGTCGAATGGGACATCAGGTGACGTATTGCGGGTGATGATCGACTTTGCCTTGTCGATGTGAATGGTGGTGCCGGGCGCGGCCGGCGGATCCTCGTCCGTTGCCCAGCCGTCATCGAAGGCCTCCCGGTCCAGGCGATCAAACCGGGGCTTAGGATTGGATCTCGCGCCGCGTGCCTTTGGCCATTCCATCGGATTCATAGAGCCTCCCATAAGGGAGAATATATCGAGAACATCAGGGCCGTGTCGAGGCTTTGGAGCGAATCGTTTTCCTGGTGGACAGGTTCAGGTGATGTAAATGCGCGCTGCGTCCATTGCTATGCCGTCGGCCGCGCCCCTTGGCTGAAAGCCTAATCCCTTCCCCTGGCGCCGAGCCTTGCCTATGATGGGCCTCCCCTCTTTTCCATAAGGTTGCCCTGCCTTGAGCCATCCCCGCTTGTCCATCGTCGTCCCCTGCTATAACGAGCAGGAGAATCTGGACCGCTTCTTCGAACGCCTGATCCCGGCGCTGGAGGGAACCGGCATGACCTGGGAAGTGGTCTGCATCAATGATGGCAGCCGCGATGACACCCTGGCGGCTTTGACCGCCTGGAACGCCAGGGAAAACCGCATCAAGGTTCTGGGGCTGTCGCGCAATTTCGGCAAGGAATGCGCCCTGTCGGCGGGCATCAGCCACGCCAGCGGCGATGCGGTGATCCCCATGGACGCCGATCTTCAGCATCCCCCCGAGACCATTCCGGCCATGATCGCCAAATGGCGCGAAGGCTATGACGTGGTCTATGCGGTGCGCAAGGCCCGCACCGGCCAGGGCTTCCTCAGCCGCATGCAGGCCAAGGCCTTCTATTGGGTCTTTGACCGCCTGTGCGAAGTGCCGCTGCCGCGCGAGGTGGGGGATTTCCGCCTGCTGGACCGCAAGGTGGTGGATGTCATCAATTCCATGCCCGAACGCACCCGCTTCATGAAGGGCATCTTCGCCTGGGTCGGCTTTCGCCAGATCGGCATTCCCTATGACCAGGAAGAACGCCTGCACGGCGAGACCAAATGGGGCGTCATGGCGCTGTTGCGCTTCGCCTTCGACGGGCTGGTGGCTTTTTCGGATTATCCCCTGCGCTTCGGGGCTTTGATCGGCACGATCATCTCGCTCATCGCCTTCGGCTATATCGTGGTCCGGGTGATCAAGACCCTGATCTACGGCGTCGATGTGCCCGGCTATGAATCCATCATCACCATCATGCTGTTCTTAGGCGGCGTGCAACTGATCACCCTGGGGGTCATCGGCCACTATTTGGGCCGCGTCTTCAACGAGGTGAAGGGCCGCCCGCTGTTCATCATCCGCGACAAGATGGGCTTCGGAGACGAGACGAAGCGGGACTGAGGCTCTATTCCGGCCAAGTCACAATGTGATGGTCGAGGAATTTGGCCCGGCGTTCCGGGATGGCCCGGCCACGGATGGACTGGCCGGCGGCATGGACCGAATTGGGATCGCCGGTGATCAGGGGGTGCCACTTCGGCAGTTCCTTACCCCGTGACAGCAAGCGGTAAGCGCAGGTCGAGGGCAGCCAGTTCAGGGTCAGCAACTGCTGCGGGCTGAGTTCGACACAGTCGGGCACATGCTTCTGGCGGGTCTCGTACTTAGCACAGCGCCCGGTGGACAAATCCAGCAGGCGGCAGCCGACGTTGGTGTAATAGACCTCGTCGGAATCTTCGTACTGCAGCTTGTGCAGGCAGCATTTGCCGCAGCCGTCGCACAGGGATTCCCATTCCGGCTTGGTCATTTCCTGCAGGGTCTTGGTTTTCCAGAAAGGCTGGACCGTCTCGTCGCTCATAGCGGATCCTCGTGGTCCAACAGATGGATGAAAGACCCCATTACCGAACCCACCGCCAACCCGGCCTCGGGCAAAGCCCGCCCGGCGGCGTCGGTCAGGCTGAACAGGCGTCTGGCGACCCCTTCGGCGGTAATGCTGGCATAATGGAACTCGTGGCCGCGGTACAGCTGGCCTTGCGGCCCCAAAGCTCCCTCCGCCAACAAGGTCGCCCGGCGATATCCCAGGTGCAGCTTGCGCTTGGCGAAGCTGGTGGACAGCGGCAGCAGCCCAGTCATGGCGTGACGCAGGCCTTGAGCATCCTCAAGGACCTCGCCCAGAGTCATATAGCCACCGCATTCGCCGAAAACAACGGCTCCCCGTCCAGCAGCGTCGCGAAGGCCCGAAAGAAAGTTCCCGGCGGCGGCCAAAGTGCCGCCATGCAGCTCGGGATAGCCGCCCGGCAGATAGACGGCGTCGCAAGCATGGGCCGGAGCCTCGTCGGCCAGAGGCGAGAAGAACGACAGCTCGGCCCCGGCTTGACGCCAGCCATTCAGCAGAGCGGGATAGGCGAAGGCGAAGGCATCGTCGCGAGCCACGGCGATGCGCTGGCCCAAGGGCGGCACCGGCGGCTCACGCTCGGGCAGGGGCGGCAGCTCGGAGGGTCTGGCCAAGGCGATCAGCCGCTCCAGATCGACACCCGCCTCGATCACCTCGGCGGCGGCATCCAGCTGGACGTCCAGACCGGCATGTTCCCGCGCCTGCACCAGCCCCAGGTGCCGCTCGGGCAGGGCCAGAGCGCTTTCCTTTGGCAGCCAGCCCAGCAGCGGCAGACCCGGCAGGGCGGCGGCGCAGGTGCGCTCGATCATGGAGCGATGAGCCGGGCTGTTGACCCGGTTGAAGATGACCCCAGCCACCGGCACATCCAGGCGATGGCGGGCGAAGCCCTGGATCAGCGCCGCCACCGAGGCGGCTTGGCCGCGCACATCCACCAGCAGAACCACCGGCCAGCCGGTGCGGGCCGCGATGTCGGCGGTGGAGCCGCAAGGATCGCCGGGGGGAAGATCAGCGCCGTCGAACAAACCCATGACGCCCTCGCAGACGATCAGCTCGGCATCCTTCGACAGTTCCGTGGCCCGAGCGCTGATGGTGCGCGGACGCATGGCCCAGCTGTCCAGATTGAGGCAAACCCGACCACTGGCCGCCGTGTGAAAGGCCGGATCGATATAATCTGGCCCGACCTTGGCAGAGGCCACCGCCAGACCGCGCCGAGCCAAGGCCCGCAGCAGCCCCAAGGTAAAGACCGTCTTGCCGCTGCCCGAGGAGGGCGCGGCAATCACCAGACCGGGCGTCGCCATAAGCCTAAAGCGCCTTCTTCAAGGCGGCGGCCAGATCATTGGCCGAAATGCTGCCCGAGAAGGGACGAATAAATTTACCCTGACGGTCGATCAGATAGAGCACCGAGCTATGATCCACCGTATAGCCCGTCCCCTTTTCCTCGGCCTTCTTGGCATAGACCCGGTAGGAGACCATCACCTTGTGAATATCGTCGGGACTGCCGGTCAGCCCCACCAGATCGGGCATGAAGTTGCCGACATACTGGCCCATCTGATCGGCGGTATCCCGCTCGGGGTCGACGGTGATGAAGATCGGCACGATCTGGCCGCGCTGCTCGGGCGACAGCTGGTCGAAGGCGCGGGCCACGGTGCCCAAGGTGGTCGGGCAAATATCGGGGCAGAAGGTATAGCCGAAATAGATCAGCATCAGCTTGCCGCGATAATCCGTGTCGCTGACCGTCTTACCGCCGCCGTCCACCAGGGTGAAGGGGCCGCCGACGGTGGCCGAAGGCGGCGGGCTCAACCAATCCAAGCGCCAGGCCAGACCCAGCACCAGAACCACGGCCACCGCAAAGACGGCGGCCAATTTGCCGAAGGGCTGTTTGGGCGTTTTGGCTTTCTTAGCATTCATGGTCATCTCACGCGACATGGCGCCAGGCGAGCATGGTCAGCACGCCGGCATTAAGGACGAGGAGCAGCGGGGCCCAGCGCAGCAGACCATCACGCCAACGCTGCCCGGCCATATGGCCCACCAGCCCGACCATGATCAGCGACGGCGCGGTGCCGACGGCAAAGGCCAGCATACCAAAAACGCCGGACAAAAGGTTCCCGGTGGCCGAAGCGGCGGCGATGGCCCCATAGAGCAAGCCGCAGGGAATGAAGCCCAGCAACAGCCCCAAAAGATAGCCGCGCCAGCCAATGGGGGCGGCGAACAGCGGACGGGCGAAGGCCCCGACCTTGCGGCTCCACCAGCCTTCCTCGCCCGAGGTACCCGAGATCAGCCGCTTCAAAGCCGGAACCGCCATGGCCAGCATGAACAGGGCGGCGAAGATCAACAGCCCGGCGGACAGCCAATGCAGGCCGGACAGATCGTTCAACGACCCGGCGATCAAGGCGCCGACGCCACCCAGCAGGGCATAGGTGGTGGCCCGGCCCAGGTGATAGGGGATGGCGGCGGCTCCGGCGATGCGGTGCCATTCGCTCATCTGCCGGGCCGAGGTCGCTTCCAGCCGTGACGCCACCTGCGACAGCACGAAGGGGCCGCACATGCCCGAGCAATGGCTCACCCCGCCCACCAGACCCGCCAGCAGCAGACTGACCAGCAGGCTGCCGTCGCCCGAGATCACCACTTGGCACTGGGCGAAGCCGGAATGCATCAGGGTCAAAAGGGCGGCTTGCTGATCCACGGCGCTTAGGTCTCCTTGGCCAGGGCCGACAGCCAGTCCAACTGCTCGCGCAGCCGCACCACTTCGCCGACCACGATCAAGGCCGGGGGCTCGATACCGGCGGCCTTGACAGCATCATTCAGGGTCGAGAGGGTCGCCGTCACCACCTTTTGCGAAGGCGTGCTGGCGCGACAAACCGCCGCCGCCGGCTCGTCGGGGCTGCGGCCGTTCTCGATCAGCTTAGAGGAAATATGGTCCAGATGCTTCAAGGCCATATAGAACACCAGCACCGGCACGGCCTTGGCCAAGCTGGCCCAGTCGATGCTGTCGGGCACATTGCCGGTGGCGTCATGGCCGGTGACGAAGGCCACCGCCGAATTGCAGTCGCGGGATGTGGCGGGGATACCGGCATAAGCCAGCCCGCCGACACCCGAGGTAATGCCCGGCACCACCCGGAACAGCACACCGGCCTTGACCAGCACCTGGGCTTCCTCGGCTCCGCGCCCGAAGACGAAGGGATCGCCGCCCTTCAGACGCAGCACCCGCTTGCCGTCCTGGGCCAGTTCCACCAGCCGGTTGGAAATATCGCGCTGTAAAGCCGAAGGCTTGCCGCCGCGTTTGCCGGCATATTCCTTGTCCGCCTCGGGGCGGGCCAAGGCGATGATGCGTTCATCCACCAAGGCGTCATAAACCAGCACATCGCAATTCTGCAGCGCATGCACCGCCAGAAGCGACAAAAGTCCCGGATCACCGGGGCCGGCACCCACCAGCCAGACCTGGCCGGGGACGAATTCGGGAAGAGAGAAAGGCAGTCCAATCATGATCGGCGGACTATAGCTTTTTCCGAGGGCGATGGTCAGGGCTTTTCGTAACCCTTCTGTAAGGCTAGTTTGACGGCATGGAAAAAGCTCTGCGCAAAGGCTGGACCACCGGCGCCTGTGCCGCCGCCGCCGCCGCCTCGGCCTGGCGGGCCATCAGGCTGGGCGAGTTCGCCGATCCGGTCGGCATCGCCCTGCCCCGCGGCGATTGTCCCAGCTTCCCCCTGTCCCGCGCCGAACGCGACGGCAAGGCCGCCATCGCCGGGGTCATCAAGGACGCCGGCGACGATCCCGACATCACCCATGGGGCCGAGATCATCGTCCGGGTCGAGCCCGCCGCCCCCGGCTCCGGCCTGATCTTCAAGGCTGGCGAGGGTGTGGGCACCGTCACCCTGCCCGGCCTGCCGCTGGCGGTGGGCGAGCCCGCCATCAACCCCGGCCCTCGGGCGCAAATCCTCGACAACATGCGGGCCATCGCCGAACCGGTAGACGCCCCAGTGGATGCCATCGTCACCATCTCCATCCCCGGCGGCGAGAAACTGGCCCGCCAGACCATGAATTCCCGCCTTGGCATCTTGGGCGGCCTGTCGATCCTGGGCACCACCGGCATCGTCATGCCCTACAGCTGCTCGGCCTGGATTCACTCCATCCATCGCGGCGTCGATGTGGCTCGGGCCTGCGGGTTGGAACATCTGGCCGGCTGCACCGGCAAGACCTCGGAAGATGCCGTGCGCAAGCTGCATGGGCTGGAGGAACGGGCCATGATCGACATGGGCGGCTTCGTCGGAGCTTTGCTCAAATATGTCCGCAATCATCCGGTTCCGCGCCTGACCATCGGCGGCGGCTTCGCCAAGCTGGCCAAGCTGGCGGCGGGCGAGATGGATTTGCACTCCAAAGCGGCGGCGGTGGATTTGACCCTGCTGCGCAATCTGCTGGCCGAACTGTCGGACGATGCCTCGTTGCGGGAACAAGCCGGACAGGCGACCACCGCCTCGCAGATCTTGCTTCTGGCCGGAAATTTGCCCTTGGGCGATCTGGTGGCAAAGCGGGCGCGGGAAACTGCCCTGGCGGTGTTGGCCGGAGGCGTTCAGGTGGATGTCGCCCTGTTCGACCGGGCGGGAAAGCTGGTGGGTCATGCCGGTTAAAGTCCTGCTGCTGGGCGGCACGGCCGAGGGTGCTTCCCTGGCGCGCCGCCTTGCCGCCGATCCATCGGTAAAACTGATCGTTTCCTTTGCCGGGCGAGTGGCGCAACTGCCCGATCTGCCGGGCGACATCCGCATCGGCGGCTTTGGCGGGATCGAAGGGCTGGCGGACTTCCTGATCAATGAAGAGGTTTCCAAAGTCATCGACGCCACCCATCCCTTCGCCGCCACCATCTCGGCTCATGCGGCGCAGGCCTGCGCCCGTGTGGGTATTCCCCTGGAACGGCTGGAACGCCCCTGCTGGCCGCGCCGCCCCGGCGATCTGTGGCATTGGGCCGACCATATGGAGATGGCGGCACGCATGGCCGCCAGCCTGGGGCGGCGAGTGCTGCTGACCGTCGGCAAGGGGTCCTTGACACCCTTCACCCGCCACGGCGGCCCCCATTACATCGTCCGCCTGATCGATCCTCCGGCAGGAGCCTTGGGCTTCGCCAGCGCCTCGATCATCCTGGGGCGCGGACCTTTCAGCCTTGCCGACGAACTGGCGTTGATGCGGCGTTTTGACGTCGATCTGCTGGTGACTAAAGCCAGCGGCGGCGCTGCCACCGAAGCAAAGCTGACAGCAGCGCGGATATTAAGACGTCCGGTGATCTTGGTGAAGCGCCCTTAGCGTTTTCCGATCTGATGGGGGCAGCTTGATGCAAAGCTTAGAACTTTGATCGGAAACAGCTAAGGCTTGGCCCGCTGTTCCGTGGCTGCCGCCTGCTCGTTGGGCAGAGTGGCCTTCAGGGTGGTGGATTCCTCGATCCAGGCGTTGGGCGGCATGGCCTTTTGTCTTTGCCGCATCAGCGACCAATAATAGGCCTCCTGCGGATCCTTCAGCGGCGGACGACTGAGCATGGCAATCAGCACCCCCATGGCTTCCTGATCGCCGGTCTCGGCGGCTTCCTGGAACCAGCGGCGGGCCTGATGACATTTGTCCATCCGCTCCACCGGACCGCTGCAATAGGCGGCGCGATAGCGATAGCCCAAGGCCAGCCGGGCCTCCAGCGAGCCTTGCGCAGCGGCTTTCTCCAGCCAGCTCACCCCTTCGGGCGAGGGATCGAAATAGGAACCCTTGTCGAGAAGCATCTTGCCCAAAGTATACTGGGCCTTGCTGTCCCCGGCCTCGGCGCCAAGGCGCAGGTCGGGGGTCTTCACTTCCGGCAGAACCACGGACTGGGCAGAGGGAGCCACCACGGCTGGCTTGGACGCATCGGGCTGACTGACGCAACCCGCCAGCATTCCCACCGCCAGAACCAGCACCAAGCCCTTCATCCTACTGCTCTCCTATTCGCGTCGGAGGCAGAGTAGACCACGATGCGGCTCACTGCGCCAGATGGCGACGATTGGACAGGCCCGAGAGCAAGCCGCCCCTTGGCCCCAGCAGCAGCGAAGCCAGATAGAAGCCGCCCGCCGTCAACACGATGGCCGGGCCGGACGGCAGATTGAAGCGGTAAGACAGCACCAGCCCGGCATAGCCCGAGGCAAAGGCAATCAGTACCGACAAGCCGGCCAGGCTCCAGACCTGACGCACCCAAAAGCGGGCCGCCACCGCCGGCAGCATCATCAGGCCGACGGCCATCAAGGTGCCCAGGGCCTGAAAGCCGCTGACCATATTCAGCACCACCAGCACCAGGAACAAGGTATGGACCAGCCCACCCCTGCCACCCACGGAGCGCAGAAAGGCGGGATCGAAACATTCGGCCACCAGCGGGCGGTAGATGATGGCGAAAACCACCACACTGACCGTCGCCACCGAGGCCATCAGCAGCAGCGCGGAATCATCCACCGCCAGGATGGTGCCGAACAGCACATGCATCAGATCCACCGTACTGCCGTGAGTGGAGACCAGCAGCACCCCCAGCGCCAGGGAAATCATGAAGAAAGCGGCGAAGCTGGCGTCTTCCTTTTGCGGCGTATAGCGGGTGACCAGTCCGGAGACCAGCGCCACGGTGATGCCGGCGAGAAATCCGCCCAGCCCCATGGCCGGCAGGGACAGTCCGGCCAGCATGAAGCCCACCGCCGCACCGGGCAGCACCGAATGGGCCATGGTGTCGCCGATCAGGCTCATGCGCCGCAGCACCAGGAACACCCCGACAGGGCCTGAGCCCAAGGCTAAAGCCAGACAGGCCACCAAGCCCCGCTTCATAAAGGTGAAGTCGGCAAAGGGGCCGACCAGCAGATCGTAAAGCATGGTCATGCCACCACTCCGGCGCAAATCTCGGCGTCTTCGTCCCAGGCTTCGCTCATGGCGCGAGCCTTTCGCAGATTGTCGGAACTTAAAGCCTGCTCGGTCGGGCCCCAGGCGATGATCTCGCGGGCCAGCAGCAGGGTCTCGGGGAAGAAGCGGCGGACCTGATCAAAATCATGCAACACGGCAATCACCGTGCGGCCTTCCTCGTGCCAGCCCTGCACCAGCCGCAGCAGGTCCAGGGTGGTGCGGGCGTCCAGGGCGGTGAAGGGCTCGTCCAACAGGATCAACGGACTGTCGGCGGCGACCAATCGGGCGAACAGCACCCGCTGGCGCTGGCCTGCCGACAAGGAACCGAACGGACGGCCTTCGAAGCCTTCAAGACCCACCAGGGCCAGGGCATCGGCGGCGATCTGGCGTTCCTTAGCGCCAATGGCGCGAAAGGCCCCGACCCGCCGCCACAGGCCCATCAGCACCACATCGGCCACGGAAATGGGAAAAGTATCGTCGATAGCGGCGCTCTGAGGCAGGAAGGCGGCATCCTTGGCCTTCATGCCATGCAGCTCGACCTTGCCTTGCGAGGGCGACAGCAGACCGACGATGGTCTTGATCAAGGTGCTCTTGCCAGCGCCGTTGGGGCCGACGATGGCGGTCAGGCCACCTTTGGCAAAAGAGCCCTTAAGATGATGGATGGCCGGATGACGCTCGTAGGCCACCGTCAGATCGTGCAGGGTCACTAAGGCGTCAGACATCACGCCAACGCCCACAGAACGGCCAGCCAGAGGGCTGCGGACAGGGCGGCGGCCAAGCCTAGCCGAGCGGTGACGCTCCAGACATAGGGGCCAGAGGAGGGATGGGCGTGATGATGCAAGAAAGCTACTCCGCAAACTGTAACGTTATAACATAAGGCGGATGTCGCGCCTGTCCATGGGATTCCGCGCTTGCTTTCTGAAATGTTATAACATAACAATTTGCAACCTCAAACCCCGGAGCCATCTCATGCTACGCCGATTAGCCCTTGTTGCCGCCGCTCTTCTCACTGCCTCCCCTGCATTGGCCGATCCTTTGCCGGTGGTGGCCAGCTTCAGCATTCTGGGCGATCTGGTCCAGCAGGTGGGCGGGGCGGATGTCTCGGTCGTCACCCTGGTCGGCCCGGGCGGCGACAGCCATGTCTATCAGCCGGTGCCCAGCGACGCCCAATCCATCGCCAAGGCTAAGGTGGTCTTCATCAACGGCCTGGGCTTCGAAGGCTGGATGGAACGACTGGTCCAGGCCTCGGGGACCAAGGCTCAGGTGATCACCGTCAGCACCGCCGTCAAGGCCGCCCGCATGGAAGAGGACGGCAAGCAGATTACCGATCCCCATGCCTGGCAGAACATCGGCAATGGACGGCTCTATGTCCAGGCCATCGCCGAGGCTCTGATCAAAGAGGATGCCGCCCACGCCGATGGTTACCGCCAGCGGGCCGCCGCCCTGGATAAGGAACTGGCCGATCTGGACGTCTGGGTGCGGGCCGAGATCGCCAAGGTTCCCACGGACAAGCGCAAGATCATCACCACCCACGACGCCTTCGGCTATTTCGGCCGGGCCTATGGGGTGAGCTTCCTGGCTCCCATCGGCATCAACACCGATGCCGAACCCACGCCGTCCGGCGTCGCCAAGCTGGCCCGTCAGGCCAAGGCCGAACATATCAAGGCGCTGTTCATCGAGAACCTCAGTGATCCCCGCCTGATCCAGACCCTGGCCAAGGAAGCCGGAGCCGAGGTGGGCGGCGAATTGTTCTCGGACAGCCTGTCCCCGGCGGATGGTCCTGCGGCCAGCTATCAGGCCATGTTCCGCCACAACGTCCCGGCCATGGCCGCGGCGATGGCTAAGAACTAGACGCCAGCTTCCAGCGCACCAGCGCCGCCAGCAGCGTACAAGCGGCCATCACCCCGGCCATGGCCAGGGTGGTGCCGTTGTGCAGATAGCCCACCACCCAGCCAGCCAGGGAGGCGACGCTCATCTGCAGGAAGCCCAGCAGGGCCGAGGCGCTGCCGGCGATACGGGCATGGGGGGCGATGGCCAGGGCCGAGCTGTTGGGCAGGATCATGCCGGCGGCGATATAGACCCCGACCACCGGCCCCACCACCGTGAAGACGGTGTCGATCCCGGCCAGGGACAGACCAAACATCAGCAGACCGCTGGCCAAGGCCAGCAGGGTGCCGAGTTTAACCATCCGCTCCAACCCGATCTTATGACCGATCCGAGATGACAGAAAACTGCCGCTCATCAGCCCCAGAACGGCGACAGCGAAGCAAAAGCCGAAATGTTGGGGGGCTACCTTCAAGATGCCGATCAGCACGAAGGACGAGCCCGAGATAAAGCTGAACAGCGAGCCGAAACAGAAGCTGACGGTCAGACTGTAGCCAAGAAAAGTCCGGTCCCGCAGCAGGGTCAGATAATTGTCCAGCAGCCCCATGGGGCTGAGGGCGTTGAGATTGAGGTGGCGGTTGGTCTCGGGCAGCATCTTCCAGGTCAGGACCCAGACCAGCACGCCAAAGACGGCCAGCAACACGAAATTGGCCTGCCAGCCGAACAGGGCGTGCAGATTGCCGCCGATCATCGGCGCCACCGCCGGGGCCACCGCCATCACCGTCGCCAGGGAAGCCATGACCCGCGCCACCTGCTCCCTGGGGAAGCTGTCGCGCAGGATCGCCCGGCTTAAGACAGGCCCGCAGCAGGCCCCCAGGGATTGCAGGAAGCGCCCCATGATCAGCATCTCGATGCTTTGCGCCGTCAGACAGAACAGGCTGGCGACGGCGTAGATGGCCAAGGCCACCAGCAGCACCGGACGACGGCCATAGCGGTCGGACAGCGGCCCATAGATCAGCTGGGCCACGGCAAAACCCACCAGGAAGACCGACAGAGTCAGCTCCACCCGCGAAATATCGGCGTTGAACACCCGCGTCAAATCGGGCATCGACGGCAGATAAAGATCGATGGACATGGGACCGAAAGCCGTCAGGGCGATCAGCATATAAAGAGGCGGGCGCTTGGCCGGAAGGCTATCGGAGGAATTCATACCCTGGACCTTGGCAGATCAGCCGATGCGGTGCAACTCCGCCCCATGACGTTTCAGCCATGCCCGAGACAACTTACCCCCCGGCGACAGTTTCTCGACGATGCTCCAGAAGGCCGGAGAATGGTTCATCTCGGCCAAATGCGCCACCTCGTGGGCCACCACATAGACCAGCACCTCAGGGGGAGTCATCACCAGCCGCCAGGAAAAGGACAGATCGCCCCGGCTGGAGCAACTGCCCCAGCGGCTGCGGCTGTCGCGCAAGGTGATCTTGCCCAAGGGCCTTGCGGCCAGAGCGGCGGCCATGGGCACGGCATGGCGGCTGATGTCCTCCATGGCGCGGAGCTTCAGCCAGTCGCTCAGGCGGCGATGGAAATAGGCCTCGCCGCCCGACACATGGATGCCGCCGTCTTCAAGCCAGACGCCGCGCCGGGCCTCGGGGCAATGATGCAGGCGATGATCGATGCCGCGAAAGGGAATGCTGGCGCCGTCCTCGAAAGGCCGGGCCGTCGGCTGGGCCTCCAGCCTTTGCCGCAGCCAATCGGCCTTGGAACAGACAAAGGCCATGCCCTGGGCCACGCTGACGAAGTCGGGCAACACCAGCAGCACCGCCTCGTCTTGCGGGTCCAGACGGATGGACATGGAGCGGGCCCGGGGACTGCGGCGCAGCCGGACGGGAACCGGGCGTCCGTCGATCTGGATGGAAAGGTCCGTGGTCACGAGGGCTGTTCACCATCGAAGCGCGCCTGTTCGGACAGGCGCTGGTTGGCGGTTTTAGCCATGGCCTCGGCAATGCGCGGGCTGCCGTCGAGGAAATCGCGGAAGTCCTGAACCGCCAGGGTCAAAAGCTGACAGCGGCTGCGGGCGGTCACCGTGGCGGTGCGCGGGCTGTTGTGCAACAGAGCGATTTCGCCGAAGAACTCACCATCTTTCAAGATGATCGGCTTGCCGCCGAACTCCACCGCCACCAGACCGCTGACGATGAAATACATGCGATCGCCAATGTCGCCTTCGCGGATCAAGACATCCCCCGGCGCCGCCGTCACCACCCGCAGCAGCGAGGTGATGCTGGCGATCTGCTCGGCGTCCAATCCGGCGAAAAAGGGAACCTTGGCCACCATGTGCCAGACCGTCAGAAAGTCGCGGCGCTTGACCTCTTCGGCAAAGCCGGTGGCCATGATCGAGGCCGGCAGGGCGAACATGCCGACGCCGAGAAGCGCCGTGATGCCGCCCAGGAACTTACCCAACGGGGTAATGGGAACAACGTCGCCATAGCCCAGGGTGGTCAGGGTGGCGACGCTCCACCACATGGCCGAAGGAATGCTGCCGAAGGCCCGGGGATTGATGGTCCTCTCCACCAGGAACAAGGCGGTGGAGCTGCTCAACATCAGCAGGGCCATGATGAAGGTGGCCGACTGCAAGGGCCGGCTTTCCCGGCTGATCACCGATCCCACCGTCTCCAGGGCCGGGGAATAGCGGGCCAGCTTCAGGAAGCGCAGCACCCCAAAGACCGTCCGCCAGTCTTCCGGCAAAGCCTCCATCTCGGCCAGAACGAAGGGCACCACCGCCAGAATGTCGATCAGGCCGAACATGCCCAATTGATGCTGCCGCCAGGCGACGAAGGGGGAAACACCTTCGTGGCGAAACATCACGGCCCGCCAGGCCTGAAGGAAAAGATCGATCCCAAGCCCGATGATCGCCGCCCATTCGATGACGTGACCGATCGGACCATGCAGGAAATCCATATCGTCAAGGGTGCCGGCCACGGCCACCGCCGTGCCCGCCAGGGACAGGGCACAGACCGCCGTGCGGTAAATCACCGCCTTGCGTGATGGAAAATGGCCGTTGTCCAACATGGATTGGGCGAAGAAATAGTTCGAGGCTTCGGACATCACGGCCCTTGTTGGAGAACGTCAGAGACCCAGGATACTGCGCCTGCCGGACTCTTGCCAGTAGCAGTCATAGGCCAGAAGGGATTCCGCCCTTTTCCCCCTAGCCGGACGTGATATGATCCAAAGGATCAAAGGGGGGTTGGGCTTGGCCGTCATCCCAGATGGAGGCAAGCCGTGAGCGCACCGGGCAGCTACGACTTCAAGCGAAGCATCCTTCGCCTGTTCGTGGTGACCATTACGGTCATCCTGCTGGTCTTCGTCGTCTGCACCTATCGCTGGCAGAACCAGCGCTTGACCTCGGAACTGGCGGCCCTTTCGGGCTCTGCGGAAAAGGTCTATCAGGGCGCCATCGATCAGGACGCCAACATGCTGGGCGCCACCCTGACCGGGCTTTTGGCCAATGACGCCTTGCGGGAGAGCTTTCGCAATCAGGACCGCGACGCTCTGTTGCGCCAGGCCATGCCCCTGTTCCAGCGCCTGCGCAAGGAACGCCAGATCACCCATTTCTATTTCATCCGCCCCGACCGCACGGTTCTGCTGCGGGTGCATATGCCGTCGCGCCTCGGCGACCAGATCAACCGCACCACCCTGCTGGAAGCCGAGAAGACCCAGGCCATGAGCCAGGGCGCCGAATTGGGCCCGATCGGCACCTTTACCCTGCGCGTCGTCTCGCCCTGGATCGAAGGCGGCAGACTGCTGGGCTATGTGGAGTTGGGCAAAGAAATCGACGGCGTCTCGACCACCGTCCAACACGACCTTAATCTTCACAGCGAAATCCTCATCGACAAGACCCTGCTCAAGCGCGAGGAATGGGAATCCGGCATGGCCATGCTGGGCCGCACCGCCCAATGGGATCGGTTCGACCATTGGGTGCTGAACGGCGCCGGCCTGGGAACCATGCCCCTGGAGATGCTGCGTCATATCAATGACTGGCGACCGGGAAGCGATGGCCGCAAACGTTATGTCGCCGATGACGGAAGCCGCCTGCTGCTGGATGCCATTCCCCTGCGCGACGCCGCCCAGCGTCAGGTGGGAGCCCTGCTGATCCAGGCCGATGTGACCTCCAGGGTCGAGGCGATCTGGCGTTCGGTGGCCATGTTGTCCTTCTTCTGCCTGCTGGTCGGCCTGGTCGCCGCCATCGCTTTTTGGGTCATTCTCAGCAAGTTCGAACGGCTTTACGGCCATAGCGAGGAAAAGCTGCGGGCCATGTTCCAAATGTCGCCCTTCGGCATGGCCTTAAGGCATCAAAACGGCACCTATGTCGAGGTCAATCCCGCTTTTGCCGAGATGATCGGCTATGACCCTGAGGATCTGACCAAGCTGTCCCACCAGGACATCACGCCGCCCCAGTTCCACGACGAAGACCGCCGCTGGTTGGACGTCCTGAGCCTTCACCGCCGGGCCGGCCCTTATTTAAAGGGATACCGCCACCGCGAAGGCCGCATCGTCCCGGTCAGTCTGAACGGCATGCTGATCACCGGCAGCGACAATGAGACCTATGTCTGGACCCTGATCGAAGACATTTCGGAACGACTGGCCGCCGAGCAAAAATTGAGCAAAAAATCCGACGAGCTGGCCCGTTCCAACGCCGAGCTGGAAGCCTTCGCCTATGTCACCTCCCACGATCTGCGCCAGCCTTTGCGCTCCATCGGCGGTTATGTCTCGCTGCTGGAGCGGCACTATGGCGAGCAGTTGGACGATGAGGGCCGCCAGTTCATCCGCTTCGTGGTCGATGGCGTCAAGCGCATGGACCGCCTGATCATCGACGTGCTGGACTATGCCCGCATCGGTCGCCTGACCAAGCCCAAGTCCGAGACCTCGCTGTCGGTCGTCGCCACCGATGTGGCCTTCAACCTGCGGGCCGCCCTGGAAGAAAGCGGCGGCACCCTGACCCTGGCCGAGGATCTGCCGAACGTCTGGGCCGACCGCACCGAGATGCTGCGGCTGCTGCAAAATCTCGTGACCAACGCCCTGAAGTTCCGCAGCCCGGACCGCCCGCCAGAGGTGCGCATTACCGCCGAATGCCGTCTGAACGAGGTTCAGGTCACTGTGGAAGACAATGGCATCGGCATCAAGCCGACGGATTTTGAACGCATCTTCGGCATCTTCCAGCGCCTGCACAGCCGCGAAGAATACGAAGGCTCGGGCATTGGCCTGGCCGTCTGCAAGAAGATCGTCGAGCATCACGGCGGCCGCATCTGGGTCGAACAGGCCCTGCCCCAGGGCAGCCGGTTCTGCTTCACCCTGGCGGCTGTTCCGGCGGAGAATGACGAGGGCAATCTTTCTGTCGCTTGAAAGCTGCCCACAGCTTTGATCTTATTGCCGTGACCTCGCGGAGAGCACCCCAATGAAAATGACCATAGAGACCCAGCCCTCGGGCATCGCCCTGATCCATCTGGACGGCGACCTGGACGCCAAGGGCACCGGCGAAATCGAGGTGCAATTCGCCGCCATCACGGGCGAGAAGAGCAAGGTTCTCATCGATATGACCCGGGTGGGCTTTCTCGCCTCCATCGGCATCCGCGCCTTGCTGTCGGCCTCGAAGGTGATGAACCGCCGGGGCGGCAAACTGGTGATCTTCCAGCCCAATTCCTCGGTCGAGCAAGTCCTGAGGACCTGCGGCGCCGACGCCATTCTGGCCGTCACCCACGACATGCTCACCGCCCAAGCGGCTTTGACCTAACTTTGACCGCCGTCCTCACCATTCACAGCTGTCTGGCCGAGATCGCCCGCGCCTCGGACTGGATGGCCGATGGCACCGGCCCGCTGGAATTGGACTCTTCGATCCGTCTGGCCATGCGCCTGTGCCTGGAAGAAGCTCTGGCCAATGTGGTCACCCATGCCGCTTCTGATGAAGCCATCACCTTAAGCCTAAGCATCGATCAGAATACCGTGCATCTGGGGATCGAGGATTCAGGCCCGGCCTTCGACCCCACCGTCGCCCCCGCTCCGGCCGTCAATGACGGCATCGAAGCGGCGACCATCGGCGGGCGCGGCCTGACCCTGATACGCGGCTTTGCCGACCGCCTGGACTATCGCCGCCAAGACGGGCGCAACCGCTTCATCATGACCTTTAACCGTGATAGGTCAGCGCCAGACAGGTAATGTCGTCGGATTGATCGGCACCATCGGCGAAGCGATCCACCTCGGCCACCACCTTGCCCACCAACTCCTCGGGGCCAGCCGTCGGCATGGCGTCCAGCAGAGCCTCCAGCCGTTCCTCGCCATAAAGCTCCTGCTTGGGCGAGAAAGCCTCGGTGATGCCGTCGGTGAAGAGGAACAGGCGATCCCCCGGCGCAATGGTCACGCTCTGCTCGCGGTAGACCCGCCCCTCCAAGATCCCCACGGCGATATCGTCGGAGGGCAATTCCTGGCGTCCGCCCTTAGCCTTCAAAAGGTAAGGAGCGTTATGGCCGGCGTTGCAATAAGCCAGCTTGCCGGTCGAGACTTCCAGCACCGCGAAGAACACCGTAACGAACATACAGGCGTCGTTGTCGGCGGCCAAAATGGCGTTGGCGCGGGTCAGCATCTGGCCCACATTCATGTCGGGCATGGCCAGGGCGCGGATGATGGAGATGAACATGGCCATAAACAAAGAGGCCGGAACCCCCTTGCCCGAGACATCGGCGACGGTGAAGGCGATATGGTCCTCGTCGATGGCGAAGAAGTCATAAAGATCGCCGCCGACCTCGCGGGTTGGGCGCATGAAGGCATTGATGGCGAAGGGCGCGTCAGGCTTCTGAGGCAAAGGCCGGGGCAGGATCGACTGCTGGATGCGGGCCGCCATGGCCATTTCCTGGGAGCGCATCTGCTTGGCCTGAATTTCCCGCAGCATCTCCTGAAAGGACTGGGCGAAGGGACCAAGATCCGCCGCCTGAGCGGTCAGACGCTCGATCATGGCCGCATCGCTATCGGGACGGCGCAGCACTTGGGTGGCCACCGACAGGAAGGCCAGCGGCTGGTTGACCATGGTCAGGCGTCGGCCCAGATCGGCAATGATGGCGCGCCCGGCCTGGGGGTTGATGGAGATGATCGAGAGCACATCCTCGCTCTCCAGCCGCAAAAGGGTGGCATTGGTGCGGGCCACCACGGTGGCGCTGCGGGGCAGATTGGCGAAGACGGCGATCTCGCCGACGATCTGATTGCGGCTGACCTCGGCCATCTGGACATCGCCCAGGCCGGTGTTGACCTGCACGTCGAGCACGCCGCCGGCCACCACATAGGCGCAACTGCCTTCCTCGCCTTGGCGGAACAACACCTCGCCGGCCCGCAGGCTTTGGCGGGTGGCCTTGGCCAGCACCTGCTCGGCCACCTCGCCGCCCAAGGACCCGAAGAAACCGGTCCCCGCCAGCGCCGCCGCCGCTTCCGCCAGGGAAGAAAGAACTTGTTCCGACACAGTGAAAATCCCCGCCAAAAATTCAGCGGGCATTATGGAACGAGTCACATCAAACGCAAAGAGGCGGGAAAGCCTTCCGGCAACCCCGCCCCTTTTGTCATACCCTCAGGCCAAAAGGCCTGACGTAAGTCCCTCGCCGGGCGCGGCATCCGCCGCTTGGCCGCTCGCGCAATGCTCGCAAAAAAAGAGGCGGGAAAGCCTTCCGGCAACCCCGCCCCTTTTGTCATACCCTCAGGCCAAAAGGCCTGACGTAAGCCTTAACCGCGAGCCATCTTGGCCAGACGCATACGCAGAGCGTTCAGCTTAATGAAGCCTTCGGCGTCGCGCTGGTTATAGACCGAGTCGGCCTCGAAGGTAACGTAGTCCAAACGGTACAGCGACTTGGGCGACTTGCGGCCGACCACCGAGACATTGCCCTTATAGAGCTTCAGGCGGACAGTGCCTTCGACGTTTTCGCTGACCTTGTCGATCATGGTCTGGATGGCCTGACGTTCCGGGCTCCACCAGAAGCCGTTATAAATCAGCTCGGCGTAACGGGGCATCAGCTCGTCCTTGAGGTGAGCTTCGCCACGGTCCAGGGTCAGGCTTTCGATGGCGCGATGAGCGACGATCAGAACCGAGCCGCCGGGGGTCTCGTAGACGCCGCGGCTCTTCATGCCGACGAAGCGGTTTTCCACCAGATCCAGGCGACCGATGCCATTGGCGCCGCCCAGCTCGTTGAGCCTGGTCAGCAGCATGGCAGGGCTCAGGCGCACGCCGTCAATGCCCACCGCATTGCCCTGCTCGAACTCGATCTCGACGTAGGTCGGGGTGTTCGGAGCGTTCTCGGGGCTGACCGAGCGGGTGTACATATCGTCGTTGGGCTCAACCCAGGGATCTTCCAGGGCCTTACCTTCGTAAGAGATATGCAAAAGATTGGCGTCGGTGGAATAAGGAGCCTCGCCGCGCTTGTCCTTGGCGATCGGAATCTGATGCTTCTCGGCGAAGTCCAGCAACGAAGTGCGGCTGTTCAGATCCCAGATACGCCAGGGCGCGATCACCTTGATCTCGGGCTTCAGGGCGTAATAGCCCAACTCGAAGCGGACCTGATCATTGCCCTTGCCGGTGGCGCCATGGGCAACCGCGTCGGCGCCGACCATATTGGCGATTTCGATCTGACGCTTGGAGATCAGCGGCCGGGCGATGGAGGTGCCCAGCAGATAGACGCCTTCATACAAAGCATTGGCGCGGAACATCGGGAAGACGAAGTCGCGCACGAATTCTTCGCGCAGATCGTCGATGAAGATGTTCTCGGGCTTGATGCCCATCAACTCGGCCTTCTTGCGGGCCGGCTCCAGCTCTTCGCCCTGGCCGAGGTCGGCGGTGAAGGTCACCACCTCGCACTGATACTGGTCTTGCAGCCAGCGGAGAATGATGGAGGTGTCCAGACCGCCGGAATAGGCCAGGACGACTTTCTTGATATCGCTCATGGAAAACGCGCCTTCGGATGAGGGAACGAAACTGGCCGGGGAGTATAGTTCAACCACCGCCGGAGGCAAGGAAATGGAGAAGGATGCCGCCTATGTGCTCTTGTCCGCCGGCAAGGTCAGATGCACCACCGTGCCCAGACCGGGTTTCGACTCCAGCCAGATGCGCCCGCCATGGGCTTCGACGATGCGCCGGGCCAGGGCCAGCCCCAGGCCGGAACCGGGATAGCGCCCAGGGCCATGCAGGCGGCGGAACATCTCGAAGACCTGCTCTTGATGATCGGCGGCGATGCCGATGCCGTTGTCGCGGATGCTCAAATGCCACCAGTCGCCGTCGCCCTTGGCGCTGATGGTGATCTTCGGCAAAGCGCCTTCCTGCTGGAACTTCAGGGCATTGCTCAAAAGATGGGTGAACAGCTGCTGCAATTGCACAGGATCGCCAAAGACCGTCGGCAACGGCCCGTCACGCTCCACCACGGCCTGATGCTCGGTGATGGCGACATGGAGTTCGACTTCGATGGCGGTAAACAGACTTTCCAGCTCAACCTTGCGGAAACTGCTGGCCCGGGTGCCGGCACGGGAATAGGTCAAGAGACCGCTGACCAGATCGCGCATGCGATAGGCCCCAGCCACCAGGAAAGCCAGATATTCCCGGCCCTCGTCGCCGATCTCGGCGCCGTGACGGCGTTCCAGCAATTGGGCATAGCTGCAGATGCTGCGGCTGGGTTCTTGCAGATCATGGGCGGCGATATGAGCGAAGCGGGCCAGTTCGGCGTTGGACTGAGCCAGCTCATCGACCATACGGCGCAGGGTCTCCTCCTCGCGCTTGCGGTCCGAGATATCGCGGGAAACGGTGATCATGCAGTCCTGACCGTCCAACTCGACCCGCTCAAGAGACATCATTGCCATCAGCACTTCGCCGTCCTTGCGGCGCAAGTGCACCTCGACGCCGCTCACCCGGTCCGAGGCGGCTATCGAATCAAGGATATGGGTCCGCTCATCGGGCACCACCCAAATCCCCATATCCAGGGCCATATGGCCGACAGCCTCTTGGCGGGAATAGCCCAGCAGCCGCTCGAAAGCATCATTGACCTCGAGAAAGCGCGAAGTCTCGCGGTGGCTGACGATGATGATGTCGGGGCAATTGCGGAACAGGGTCTGATATTTCAGCTCGGCCCGCTTGCGCGATTGGACGGAAAGACGCAAGGCCTCCATCTCGCGGGCCATCTCTCCGATCTCGTCGCCG
>Ga0302157_10001796_pt1 | contig 25723 bp, 19 predicted proteins | sample I_Bog_N3_3_FD_193502 | JGI IMG/M metagenome (GOLD analysis project Ga0302157, IMG submission 193502) | Peat permafrost microbial communities from Stordalen Mire near Abisko, Sweden - I_Bog_N3_3 | ecosystem: Environmental > Terrestrial > Soil > Wetlands > Peat | place: Sweden: Abisko, Stordalen... | reverse complement strand
CTCGAGGGCCGCGGTCCGTCGTGGCTGGTCGAGCGCAACGCGCGCATCGCCGCGGTGACCATGGCCGACGCCAGGCGCGCCGGCGAACGGCTGTTCGGCGACGGATCGCTGTCGGTGGTGATGGTCGGGAGGCCGGGCAAGGCCTGAGGGGTCGGAGGGGCGCGCAACGAGGCGCTCGCCTCGCAGAACGCCGAAGGCGCGTTGACCGTGATGGCGCCGTTGATCGACGCGGCGCTGGACGACACGCTGGCGCCCATGAAGCGGATCGGCGCGGCGAAAGCCGGCAGAGGCGACGCCCTATCCTACCCCGCGACCCGCGCTAGCGGATTCACACATCGCAATTCAAGATCGTCTTGGTCCGCTGTGCCCGATCCGGGCTCGGCGTCCACAGCCGGTCGAAAGACGGGCGTTCCTTCGGACGTCCTTTGGCCGCGCCCGCTTCGCGGGTTGCTCCCTCCGGATCAAGTTCGGGGGTCGCAAGCCTTGACCCCTGCGCGCGGCTCAGGCTCTTGGTTTTCATGGTCTTTGCTGAGCGAAGCCGGCCCGCAGGGCCGACTTCCCGCAGCAAAGACCATGGATGCGCTTCGCCGCATCGGCGCGGCGCAGTCACCGCGAAGCGGGCGAAGCATAGCGGAGCAGCCGCGAAGCGGCTTGACGGCGACGGGCCAATGCGGCCGCCAGCCAGAGATGTGTGAATGTCGTAGGCGACCCGCGGGGGAGGATAAGGGCGCGCCATCGGACCCGTGATGCGTTAGGCTCGTCGCCCGCCGCCTGAGATTCGCTTGCCATGCCCATCCGCCGCCTCGATCCGCTGCTGATCGACCGCATCGCCGCCGGCGAAGTCGTCGAGCGGCCGGCGGCGGCGGTCAAGGAGCTGATCGAGAACGCGCTCGACGCCGGCGCGCGGCGGATCGAGGTCGCGATCGAAGCGGGCGGTCGCGCGCTGATCCGCGTCGCCGACGACGGCGCCGGCATGAACCCCGACGATCTCGCTTTGTCGGTCGAACGCCACGCGACCTCGAAAATTCCCGACGGCGATCTGACCCGCATCGCGACGCTCGGCTTTCGCGGCGAGGCGCTGCCGTCGATCGCCTCGGTGTCGCGGCTCGAAATCCGCAGCCGCGCGCAGGACGCCGACGCCGCCTTCGCACTGTCGGTCGAGGACGGCGCCAAGACCGCGCCACGGCCGATATCCCACCCCGTCGGCACGCGGGTCGAGGCGCGCGACCTGTTCGCCGCGACCCCGGCGCGGCTGAAGTTCCTCAAGTCCGACCGCGCCGAATCGCAGGCCTCGGCCGACGTCGTGCGCCGGCTCGGCCTCGCCAACCCGCAAACGCGCTTTTCCTTCGCCAGCGACCTCGGCGGGTCGTTCGACTGGCCGGCCTGCCCGCCGGGCGAAGCGGGCGAACGCGAGCGGCTGCGCCAGGCGCTCGGCGACGTCTTCGTCGCCGATGCGCTCAGGGTCGAAGCCGTGCGCGAGGGCGTCCGCATTTCCGGCTGGGTCGGCCTGCCGACCTTCAACAAGCCGAACGCGCTCAGCCAATATTTCTTCGTCAACCGCCGCGCGGTGCGCGACCGGTCGCTCTCAGGCGCCTTGCGCGCCGCCGCGCTCGACTTCATCCCGCGCGACCGCCATGCGGTCGCAGCGCTGTTCATCGATTGCGCGCCGAGCGAAGTCGACGTCAACGTCCATCCCGCCAAGGCCGAGGTGCGATTTCGCGACGGCGGCCTGGTGCGCGCGCTGCTGATCGGCGCGGTGCGCCAGGCCTTCCTCGCGGCGGGCCATCGCGCCACCGCAAGCGGCGGCGTCGAGACGCTGGCGGCGATGCGCGCGCCGGACGATCGCGCGCCGCCGCCCGCCAACGGGTCTCCGGGCTTGACCCGGGGATGGCGCGATTCGCCCGCAGCGCCCTGGGCGGGCGCGCCGCGTTTCGCCGAGCCGGCTCAAAGCGCGTTCGCCGATTTCGCCCCGTCGGCCGACGCGCGCGGCGGCGCGGCGCCGGCGACCGCCGCCGACCTCGCCGCGCCGCTCGGCGCCGCGCGCGCGCAATTGCACGACGCCTTCATCGTCGCCCAGACGCAGGACGGCGTGGTTATCGTCGACCAGCACGCCGCCCACGAGCGCATCGTTTACGAGAAGCTCAAGCGCCAGCGCGAGCAGAACGGGATCGCGCGGCAGATCCTGCTTGCGCCGCTGGTCGTCGAACTCGAGCCGCGCGCCGCCGCCGCGCTCGCCGACAAGACAGGGGAGCTGGAGGCCCTCGGCCTGGTGGTCGAGCCGTTCGGCCCCGGCGCGGCGCTGCTGCGCGAGGCGCCGGTTCTGCTCGACGGCGCCGATCTCGCCGCTTTGGTGCGCGACCTGGCCGAGGACCTCGCCGCCGAGGACGGCGCGCAGACCCTGGAACGCAAGCTCGATCATCGCCTGGCGACGATCGCCTGCCACCATTCGGTGCGCGCCGGACGCAAGCTCAAGCCCGAGGAAATGAACGCGCTGTTGCGCGAGATGGAGGCGACGCCCGGCGCCGGCCAGTGCAATCACGGTCGCCCGACCTATGTCGAGCTCAAGCTCGCCGACATCGAACGGCTGTTCGGGCGAAGGTGAGGGGCGGGGCCGCGCCTGCGTGATCCGCGCTCGGCGTTATCGCGCCGCCGCCGCCGCCGCCGATTTGGCCCGCCAGCGGCGTCACGCCGGCACGAACACCCGCAACCGATGGCCGTCGGGGTCGAGGGCGACGCCGGTGAAGCCGAAATCCATCCGCGTCGGCGGCTGCGCGATGCGCGCGCCGAACGACTGCCAGCGCGCGATCGTCACCGCGACGTCCGCTTCGCTTTCGGCCGTGATGGCGATCTCGCCGCCCCCTGGCGCGCCGGCGGGCGGGGCGACGCCGTCGCGCCGCCACAAGCCGAGCGTGATTCCCGGCGCTGCGGGAATCATGGCGAAGCTCGGCGACGAATCGATCGCCGTGCGGCCAAACACCTTGGCGTAGAAGGCCTCGCTCGCCGCGACGTCTTCGACATAAAACAGGATGAAGTTGAGATCGGCCATGGCTGGGCTCCCCGGGTTGGCGGCAAGGAGACCTAACGGTCCGGCGCGTCAGATTCTGTCAGTAGCGAGCGGCGCAGGCTGCTTGGTGGTCAAGCCCGGATCGCTCGAGACGTTGCCCCATAGGCGCTTAACTTAGCCCAGCAGGTGGACACGCCCCTTGTCATCCCCGCGAAAGCGGGGATCCAGTCTTTCTGCCGCCTGAGTCCTCGACAAGCGCTGGGCCCCCGCTTTCGCGGGGGTGACATTGAAGGATCGCTCCGACTTGGCGCCTATTCGCGCGGCGTCGGCGTCAGGTAGTACGGCTCGACCGGGCCGGAGAAGCGGATGGTCAGCGGGTTGCCGTGGCGATCGCGCGCCTTGCCGACGGGCGCGCGGATCCAGCCCTCGCTGACGCAATATTCCTCGACGTCGTCGCGCTCGCGGCCCTTGAAGCGCACGCCGACGCCGCGCGCCAGCACGGCCTCGTTGTAGAACGGGCTGCCGGGGTCGACGCAGAGTCGATCGGGCGGCGGGTCGAGCGGCGGGTCAGCCATCTTCGGGCTCGGGCGAAGCGGCGGTTCGGCCGCCGCCGGCGCCTTAGTCAGACGGCGAGCGCTTTGACGCGCTTGGTCAGACGCGAGATCTTGCGCGAGGCGGCGTTGCGGTGGACAATGCCCTTCTGGGCGGCGCGGGCGAGCACCGGCTCGGCGGCGCGCAGCGCTTCGGCGGCGGCGGCGCCGTCCTTGGCGTCGAGCGCTTCCTCGACCTTGCGCACCTCGGTGCGCATCTGGCTGCGGCGCATCTTGTTGACCAGGGTGCGACGGGCGATCTTGCGGACGGCTTTCTGCGCCGACTTGGTGTTGGCCATGAACTTCGTTTCCTTCGCTGCGGCCGGGCTCGCCGAGGACCGCGCGCCGCCGCCTGAAAAACAGTTAGGGCCGGGTCCCGCCCAGCCTCTTTCGTCGCGCTTATAAGCGGAGCGCGCGCGGGCCGTCAACCGGCGAAAAGCGCCGCCAGCCATTCGCGCAGCGGCGCGCCCGGGGCGCTGGCGAGCTTCAGCGCCATCGCGCAGCTGACGACCACGATCAGCGGCCGGACGAGCCGCGCGCCCGCCTTCAAGGCCGAGCCGGCGCCGAGCCGCGCGCCGACGAAGGCGCCGACCCCGACCGCCAGGCCGGCGGCGACGACGATATGGCCGCCGAAGGCGTAGATCGCCAGCGAGCCGAGGTTGGAGCCGAAATTGGCGAAGCGCGCGCCCGCCATCGCCGCGATCAGCCCGCAGCCGGCCAGCGTCAGCAGCGCGATCATGTAGAACGAACCGGCGCCGGGGCCGAAAACGCCGTCGTAAAAGCCGATCGCCGGCGCGAGCGTCAGCGCATAGAGCCGCGGGCCGAGGCGGGCGCGGCGCAGGGATTCATCGAGCGGCGGCGCGAAGGCGAAATAGAGCGCCACGGCGATCAGCACGAACGGAAGCGCGTCGGCGAGCGCCTGCCGCGGCACATAGGGCAGGGCGAGCGCGCCGAGCGCCGAGCCGACCAGCGCCGCCACCGCGGGAGCGGTCATGGTCCGCCAGTCGATCTTGCCGGCGCGGGCGAAGGCGAAGGTCGAGGAGCCCGAGCCGAATACCGCGCCGAGCTTGTTGGTCGCCACCGCCGCAACCGGATCGAGGCCGGAGAGCGCCAGCGCCGGCAAGGTGATGAGGCCGCCGCCGCCGGCGATGGCGTCGACGAAGCCGGAGACGAAGCCGGCCGCCGCGAGCAGCGCGAGGAGGGAAAGGGTCAAAGGTCAGGCCGCCCGCCGGCGGCGCGTCACGCAGCGTCCGCTCGAGCGGACTAGCTGGGCGGAACGCTCAGCGCAAGCGGGGCGCCCGGCGCCGCGGCGGCGGAGGTCGGCGCCGGTCCGCCGGGGGCGAGGGCAGGAGCGGCGAGCATGGCGCGCTTCGCCTTCGCGCCGGTCTGCAGGTCGCGCCAGGAATCGTTCTGGGCGATCATCTGCTTGATCGCGGCGACATTGGCCGCCGCCGCCTCGGCCGTCATGTCCCGGCGGCTGATCTGTTCGGCTTCGGCGAACTTGCCTTCGAGCGAGAGGATGAGCGCGAGGTTCTGGCGCACGCGGGCGTCGGCGATGGGGCTGGCGCTCGCTTCCCGCAACGCCTGCTCGGCCTCGGGCAGTCGCTTGGTCAGCGCGTAGGACAGGCCGAGATTGCTGAGCACGGACGGCTCGCCCGGCGCGATCTTCAGCGCGTCGGAGTAGAACTTCTGCGCGCCCTCGTGGTCGCCGAGCCGGTCGGCGACCGAACCCTGCACCGACATGATCGTCCAGTCCGGCCGCTCCGGCGTATAGGCGCGCGCGAGCACTTCCTTGGACTGCTCGAACTGGCCGTCGTCGGCGAGGGCCTTGCCGTAGGCGCCGAGCGCTTCGAAGTCGTGCGGCGCCTTGACCGCCGCAGCCTGCATCACCGCCGCCGCCTCGTCGTAGCGGGTCAGCGCGCGCAGCGCGCGGGCGTAGTTGATCGAGGCGACCTTCTCGCCGGGACTGGCGTCGTATCGCCTGCCCCAGTCGGCGGCGTAGGCGCGAAGGCCCGCGTCATCGGTCGGCAGCGGTTGATGGATCGTAGCGATTGAGCCGTTCACGTCGCCGAGGCCCTGGCAGCCGGCAAGCGGCGCTGCGCCCATCAAGAGCGCGACGAACGCAACGGCGCCGAGGCGGCGGGACGAAAACCGATTTTCGCTACGGAATGGCATGGCGGGCCTATCGCTGGCGGCCTCTCCAGCAATAAATCGTTAACGCTAACGGATGGTTAACGACTGGCGAAGGAAGACTCGGCGCGCGGTCGCCACACCGCTATGATCGCTCACGTTCTTCAACCAAGGTCCGCTCAGCTTGCCGCTCCAATTCGCCTCTCCCGATTCCGACGCCGTCCCGATCTGGTTCGTCACCGGCGACGGCTGGCCGGCGATCCAGACGGCGATCGGAACGACGGCGACGCGCTACGCCGCCGCTTGCGGCTTCGAACCCAAACCAGGTCGGCTGCAATTGCTGCCGGGCGACGATGGCGGGCTCGCCGGCGCGCTGTTCGGTCTGGCCGAGAAGGACGCGCGCGGCCGCGATCGGCTCGCCGCCGGCCGGCTGGCGACCGGCCTGCCGGCTGGAACCTATCGCTTCGCCAATGCGGCGCACGAGCCGCAGTTGGCGGCGCTCGCCTTCCTGCTCGGCCTCTACCGTTTCGAGCGTTATCGCGCCGATCCTGCCGCGCGGCCGCAACTGGTCGCGCCGGAAGGCGTCGACGCCGCCAGGCTCGAAGCGATCGCGCGGGCCGTCGCCTTCGGCCGCGATCTCATCAACACGCCCGCCAACGACCTCGGCCCGGCGGCGCTCGAGCGCGCGGCCGAGGCGCTCGCCCGCGAATTCGCCGCCGCCTTCGAGGCGACGCGCGGCGACGATCTGCTGGCGCGCGGATTTCCGCTGATCCACGCGGTCGGCAGGGCGGCGGCTGAGGCGCCGCGTCTCGTCGACATCCGCTGGGGGCGCGAGGACGCGCCGAGGGTGACGCTGGTCGGCAAGGGCGTCGCCTTCGACACCGGCGGCCTCGACATCAAGCCGTCGAGCGGCATGCTCTTGATGAAAAAGGACATGGGCGGCGCCGCGGCGGCGCTGGCGCTCGCCCGGCTCGTCATGGAGACGAAGCTCGACGTCCGCCTGCGGCTGCTGATCCCGATCGTCGAGAACGCGATCTCGGCCGCGGCGATGCGGCCGGGCGACGTCGTGCGCAGCCGCAGGGGCTTGACCGTCGAGATCGGCAACACCGACGCCGAGGGTCGGTTGATTCTCGCCGACGCGCTCGCTTACGCCGACGAGGAGGCGCCGGAGCTGATGTTCGACTTCGCCACGCTGACCGGCGCAGCCCGGGTCGCGCTCGGCCCCGACCTGCCCCCATATTACGCCGACGACGAGAGCCTCGCGGCGGAGATCGCCACGGCCTCGGCGGAGGTCGCTGATCCGCTGTGGCGGATGCCGTTGTGGCGGCCCTACGAGTCGATGCTCGAAAGCTCGATCGCCGATCTCGACAACGCCGGCAGCGGCGGCTTCGCCGGTTCGGTGGCGGCGGCGTTGTTCCTCGCGCGCTTCGTCGCCAACGCCAAGGCGTGGGCGCATTTCGACATCTACGCCTGGAATCCCAAGCCTCGCGCGCACGCGCCGCAGGGCGGCGACGTGCAGGCCGCGCGCGCCGTCTTTGCGCTGCTGGAGGCGCGCTACCGGCGCTGAGCGCGCCCGGCGCTCAACGATCGGCGTCGACGCCGGCGGCGGCGAGCAGTGCGGAAACGTCGGCGTCGTCGGCGGCGGCGGCGACGAAGCCATAGCCCGCGCCGGTCCAGCCGGCGAGGCTGAGCCCGTCGAGATCGGAGCGAAGCGGCGGCGCCGCGCCGGCCTCGTCGAGCGGCTCGACCATCAGCGCGACGCGAGCGCCGTGCGCGTCCTCGTAGAGATAGAGCGTCGCGGTCGCCTCTGATCCGGGCGCGAATCGCGCGCCGACGAGCTGAAGTCCAGGCGCTTGCGGCGGGGCCAGGGCGAGACGCGGCCCGAGCCGCTCGGCGAGCGCCGCCGGATCGGCGGCGCCGAATTCGACCGGCAGGCCGGCGAGCGCGCGCGCGGCGGACGCGCCCGCCGCAATCAGCGACGCCGGCGGCTCGGGTCCGCTCCCCGGCAGGCCCACGGCGAGCGCGGCGGCAGCGAGCGCGGCGACGCCGAGGAAGCGGCGCCCCGCTGGTCCGGGACCCACGCGGCGCGGCTTGGCGACGGCGAGAGGCGGCGTCCGCCGCTTGCGCACGCCGTGGGACCGCAAGTCCGTCTCGGCCGGCCGAGGCGCTTCGGCGCCGCGCCGCAGGCCATTCTCGTTCGAGGCGCGGCCGAGGTCGACGGGACTGCGCGTCTGCGCGCCGAACGCGGAGCGGATCGCCCGGTTTTGCGATTCCCACAACGCCACTTCGCGCCGGAGCTCGGGATCGGCTTTCAGCCGCGCCTCGAAGAGGCGGCGCGCCTCGGGTTCGAGACTGTCGTCGACGTAGGCGAGGGCGTCGGCAGGATCGCCGCGGCTGGTCATTTGACGATTCGCAGGTGCGCGCTCAGCGGCCACGCAACGGCGGGCCGCGTTGCGCCCATATGCGCGGCGAGGCGCGCGCGCGCATGGACGAGCCGCTCGACCACGATCGCCAGCGGCAGGTCGAGCGCCGTGGCGGCCTCCTGGTGGGTGAAGCCGGCGAGCGCGACCAGCAGCAACGCTTCGCGCAGATCGAGCGGCAGGCCGCGCACCGCGACCGCCGCCGAGCCGCCGCTGCGGCCGCTGGGCGGCGCTTCAATCCAGCCGCTGTCCTCGTCGGCGGCGAGCCGCCGCACGTAGCGGCGATAGAGGCGGATGAATTGGGCGAAGGCGCAAACCCGCGCCGCCCGGCGATCCCCCGCCGGGCCGTCGACCAGGGTCAGGGAGGCCTGGCGGAACAGCCTCTCGACCAGCGCGCCGGCCGCGACCTCGTCGAAGACGAAGCGGTCGTCGCGCACCAGGGCGAGGCCGAATCGCCGCAAGGCGCCTGCGTCGTCAGACCATTCGCGGACCGAGAACACCCGCAGGATCCGTAATCTTCGGTTAAGATTAACAATCCTAAGCCGAAGACCGGTCGCTTCCAAGGGGTCAATGTGTGCGGTTTCACATATTTTGTGACGGAACCGACTTTCGGCCGCCTCTTCCCTCGCGCCGCGGCCAACGCTAAGGGATGGCGCGTCAGCGCCTGAAAACGAGGCGGGGAACGAGGGGATAGTCGAGGATTTGATGACGCAAAAGCATGGCTCGGCCAGTTCGAGCGAAGGCGTCATGCGCGGGTTGAGGGGCATCGTCTTTGGCGTCGCCAATAACCGCTCGATCGCCTGGGGGATCGCCCGGGCGGTCCGCGCCGCCGGCGCCGAGGTCGCATTCACCTATCAGGGCGAGGCGCTGGAAAAGCGGGTCCGCCCGCTCGCCCAGGAGCTTGGGGCGCCGGTTCTCGGCCATTGCGACGTCACGGACGGCGCGACGATCGACGCGGTCTTCGCCGAGGCGCAGAAGTTGTGGGGCGGGCTCGATTTCGTCGTCCACTGCGTCGCCTTCGCCGACAAGGACGAGCTGACCGGCCGTTATGTCGACACCACCGAAGCCAATTTCAACAAGTCGCTGGCGATCTCCTGCTATTCCTTCACCGCGCTCGCTCAGCGGGCCGAGAAGATGATGACCAACGGCGGCTCGCTGCTGACACTGACTTATTACGGCGCTGAGAAGTGGATGCCGCATTACAACGTCATGGGCGTCGCCAAGGCGGCGCTGGAGGCGAGCGTGCGCTATCTCGCCGCCGATCTCGGCGAGAAGGCGATTCGGGTCAACGCGATCTCGGCGGGGCCGATCAAGACGCTCGCCGCCTCGGGCATCGGCGACTTCCGCTACATCCTGCGCTGGAACGAGCTCAACGCGCCGCTGCGCCGCAGCGTGACGATCGAGGAGGTCGGCGAGACGGCGGTCTATCTGCTGTCGCCGATGTCGCGCGGCGTCACCGGCGAGATCCTCCACGTCGACGCCGGCTATCATGTGGTGGGGATGAAAAACCCCGCAGCGCCGGACATTTCGATCGTCAAGGAGTGACGGAGGTCGCCTGCGGCGTCTCGGGTTCGACCAGCAGGCGCCAGAGCGCGTAGCCGGCCATCACGGCGTGGACCAGCGCCGCCTGGAAGAACAGCGCCGCCGGCCCGAACTGCCGCATCAGCAACGAGGCGACTGGCGGCGCGACGATCGCGCCGATGCAGTAGATGAACAGCAGGCCGGCCGACACCGCGACCATGTCATGCGGCTTGGCGCGATCGTTGGCGTGCGAAGCGGCGAGCGTATAGAGCGTGTAGGTGGTCAGCCCGACGAGGAAGCCCATCAGGATCAGCGGCGCGCCGGAAAAGCGGAAGGTCGCGAGGACGAGCTCCGCGACGACGCTGGCGGCCATCGCGGCGACGATGACAAGCCGGCGGTCGGTATGGTCCGACACGCGGCCGGCCGGATAGACGCCGAGCGCCGAGCCGGCGACGATCGCCGCGGTGAACAGCGGCGCCGATTGCGGCGGAACGCCGATTCCCAGGGCGTAGACCGGGCTCAACGAATAGGAGGCGCCGTTGGCCGCGCCGGCGGCCAGCGCGCCCAGCGCCGAGACCGGCGCGAGGCGGATGAGCCACCCCAATCGCAAGCGGATCGACCTCGGTTGGGCGGGCGGGTCGACGCTGGTCATCGTCAGCGGCACGGCGCCGAGCGCGATCAGCGCGCCTGCGAGGTTGAAGGGCAGGATCGAACCCGGCGGGAAACCGAGCAGCAGCAGCTGCCCGCCCGCCGAAGCGGCGAAGGTGACGATCTGATAGACGCCGTAGAGCGCGCCGCGGCTCGCATTGTCGGCCTTGGCGTTGATCCACGATTCGACCACGGCGTAGACGCCGGCGAAGATGAAGCCGAGCGCGGCGCGACAGACCATCCACGGCGCTGGCCGCTCCCACGCGGGCATCAGGACGACGGCGGCGACGCCGACCGCGACGAAGGCGGAAAAGGCGCGGATATGACCGGCGCGGCGCACGATCGCCGGCGCCGCCAGCGTGCCCGTGAGCATGCCGGCGAAGTAGGCCGAGCCGAGAACGCCGATCGTCAGGTCGCCGAAGCCGATCAGCTGCGCCTTGAGCGGCGCGAGCACGCCGATCAGGCTGTTGCCGCCGATCAGCAGCAGCACCGAAACGAGCAGGGCGGCGATGGAGGGGAGGGCGCTCAAGGGAGGCGGCGTTCGGTTTTTTGTGCGCCGGAGCCGGCGCGGCGAATCACTTGGGATAGGGTATGCGCAGGCCCGCCTCGCGCATGCGGCGCAGGATGTCGAAATTCATTTCGCTGCGCACTCTCTCCGCGGTCACGATGTCGTCGACGTAGCAGATCAGCTCGAACTTCAGCGCCCAGTCGGCGAATTGGGTGAATAACACCAGCGGCGCCGGGATCGCCAGCACGGATTCCTGCGTCTTGGCGGAGGCGATGAGGATTTCGCGCGCCAGCTCGACGTCGCTCTCGTAGGCGACGGCGACGGCGACGACGATGCGGCCGGTGCGATCGGCATGCATCCAGTTCTTGACTGGGCCGCCGACCAGGGTCGCGTTGGGCACGATCAGCGTGCCGCGATCGAAGGTCTCGATCTCGGTCGCGCGCGCGTTGATGCGCCGCACGAAGCCTTGTTCCGAGCCGACCACCACCCAGTCGCCGACGCGGATCCCGCGCTCCCACAGCAGGATCAAGCCGGAAACGAAATTGTTGGCGATTCCCTGCAGGCCGAAGCCGATGCCGACCGAAAGCGCGCCGGCGATGATCGCCAGCTTCTGGTAGTCGAGCCCGAGCTGGGCGCCGCTGACCGCCAGGGCGGCGAGCACGCCGAGATAGCCGACGATGGTGCGGATCGAGTTGCTGACGCCGGCGTCGAGGTGGGTGCGCGGCAGGTAGCGCGACGACAGCCAGTTCTGCAGGGCGCGGGTCGCCCCCATGCCGATCGCCAGCCAAACGCCGGCGACCAGCAGCGACGAAACCGACAGCGTCAGACCGCCGATCTTGAAGCCGAAATAGGCCGCGCGCAGGGTCGACGAGAAGTTCTGAGAAACGCTCCAGCGTTCGAGCACGATCATCACGCCGGCGACGATCATCGTCAGCCGGGCGAAGCCCTGGACGAGCACGATGATATGGTCGAGCGCGTCGCGCCTCAGGCCGATCGCCGACATCAGGCCGCGGCCTAGCGGCGCGCCCGGCTTCAGCAGCGCCTCGGCGCCTTCCTGCAGCGCGGCGTCGACGATGTAGAGCGTGGCGACCACCATCGTCACGTCCATCGTCTGCAGAACGACGTAGTTGGCGAAGGCGACGTAGCCGGTCAGCGTCGCGCCGATCGTCAGGCCCGCCAGCGCCCAGGCAAGCGCCGTGCGCGCCGCCGCCCAGTCGGAGCGCGCGGGTCCCGCGCGGCTGCTGGTCAGGCTGCGCAGCGTCGCCGCGGCCAGCAGCGCGGCGAGCGTGGCGCCGACGGCGCGGCCGGCGACCGCGAGACTGAGCGATCCGACGGCGTCGGCCGCCGGCTCGAGCAGCCGCTCGACCGCGAGGATCGCTGCGACGCTGATCCACAACCGCTCGAGCTGCGTGACGGCGCGGTCGCTCAGGTTGACCAGCCGCCAATTGGGCCGGCCCGGCGCCAGCAGCCCGTGCGCGAGCGCGTTGGCGATCGCGATGAGCCGCAGCCCGTCGAGGATCGCGTCGAGCGTGGTTTGCGCGCGCGGGTCGGAAATGTCGAAGACGTCGAGCGCGTAGGCGAAGAGTCCCAACGCGACGAGCGGCGCGGCGGCCAGCACCGCCGTCGTCCACGCCGCGCCGAGCGCGCGGCGGAAGCGATCGGGCTGGCCGGCCGAATCGCGAGCGATGACGCGGCGGGTGATCCAGTTGAGCGGCGCCGCCAGCGCGACGATCGCCAGCATCACGGCGAGAAAGCCGAGCCCCGCCGAAAGGCTGAGCCGCGCCGACAGCGCGCGCAGCCAGTCGCTGAAATGGGCGGCGATCGCGCCGGCGTCGTTCGGCGCCTCGCGCGCGAGGTCGATCCACAGCAGCGGGCTCAACAGGCTCGACGAGCGCGCGAACGTCTGGCGGGCGAAGAGGTCGCGCCGCATCGCGCCGATGCGGGAGCCGATGTCGTCGATCTGCAGCAGCATCGCCTTCGCCGAGCGCAGGTCGGCGTCGAGCGCGTCGTGCTTCTCCTTCTCCGCGGCGAGTTCGGCGCTCGCCGAATCGGCGACCGACGGCTCCTTCGATTTTGGCGTCAGCTCGGCCAGGCGCTTGGCGGAGGCTTCGAGGCGCGGCGAGAGATCGACGACCGTCGCCTGCAGCGCGGCGGCGAGCGGATCGCCTTCGCCGCGCAGCCGGACGAGATCGGAATCAGAGAGATTGTCCGCCTTCAGCGCGGTCTCGATTTCGCCGATGGTGGTTCGCGCCGAATCGAGGGTCTGGCGCGTCGCGTCCTCGTCGGCGGCGCGCGCCGGGCCCGCGGCGAGGATCAAGGCCACGAACAGCAGGCGGAAAATGCGAATGGCGGACAAACGATCCTCGACGGTGATTCGACGATAAGCGGCGTCCGAGTGACAAAGGACCATGGCCATGCTGTGGCTGCAACCGGCCGAAGCGCCGCTAAGAGGCGAACCGTTCACCTTCGGGCGGGAAAAAGGCTGCGCCGACCGCCGCGCTTTGTTAAGGAAAGCCGCGAAAGCGAGGAAAAAACGTGAATTCGCCGCCGCCCGCCGCCGCGCCGGAAAGTCCCTCCAAAGCCGCCGCGCTCCAGGCCGGCGCGAAGGCGCTCGACCATTTCCTCGCCGCCGGCTTCGTCCGCCTCGAGCCTCCGGTGCTGCAGCCGGCCTCGGTCTTCCTCGACATGTCGGGCGAGGACATTCGCGGCCGGCTCTATCTCGCGACCGACGCCTCGGGGGCCGAGCTGTGCCTGCGGCCGGACTACACCGTGCCGGTCTGCCTCGCCTATCTCGCCTCGCCCGAGGCGGGCCGGGCGGCCCAATACGCCTATCTCGGCCCGGTCTTCCGCGCCCGGCCCGGCCAGAGCGGCGAGATGCTGCAGACCGGCCTCGAAAGCTACGGCCGCGCCGACGTCGAAGCGGCTGACGCGGAGATTCTCGCGCTGGCGCTGGAGGCCGCCGAACTCGCCGGCGCCAGGCCGCTGAACGTCAGGATCGGCGACGCCAAGCTGTTCGACAGCGCCCTTTCGGCGCTTTCCCTGCCTGAGGTCTGGCTGCGCCGCATCCGCCGCGGCCTGGCGCGCGGCCGCTCCCTGGAGACGATCCTCGCCAATGGCGGCGGCCAGGGCGCGCTCGCGCAGTCGGGCGTTCTGGCGGCGCTGGAGAGCGCCGACCATACCGGCGCCAAGGCGCTGGTCGAAGACCTGCTCGCCATCGCCGGCATCGCGACCGTCGGCGGCCGCAGCGCTGGCGAAATCGCCGACCGCTTCCTCGAACAGGCCGCCCAACGCTCGCAATCGCATGTCGGCGCGGAGCAGCAGGAGGCGATCCGCCGCTTCCTGGCGATTTCCGGCGATCCCGATTCGGCTTCGCGGCGTCTGCGCGCGCTCGCCGACGAAGCGAAGCTCGATCTCGGCGCGGCGCTCGATTCGTTCGACCAGCGCGTCGGCTTCCTCGCCGCGCGCGGCCTGGCGATCGACAGCTTCGCCTATTCGGCCGGGTTCGTGCGCGACCTCGACTACTACACTGGCTTCGTCTTCGAGGCGGTCGACGCCGCCAACCCGGGCGCGCGGCCGGCGGTCGGCGGCGGCCGCTACGACGGGCTGGCGCGCCGCCTCGGCGCGACGGCGGACGTTCCGGCGATCGGCGCGGCGGTCTGGGTCGAGCGACTGCCGCAACGGGAGGCGCAACGATGACCGGCGCGGAAGCCGCGGCCGACGCGCCGCTCGTTCTCGCCGTGCCGTCCAAGGGGCGGCTGCAGGAGAACGCGTTCCAGTTCTTCGCCCGCGCCGGCCTCGAACTCGTGCAGGGTCGCGGCGCGCGCGACTATCGCGGGGTCATCGCCGACCTGCCGGGGGTCGAGGTCGCGTTCCTGTCGGCGTCGGAGATCGTCGGCCAGCTCGATGGCGGCGCGGCGCATTTCGGCGTCACCGGCGAGGACCTGGTGCGCGAGCATGTTCCCGACGCCGACCGGCGGCTCGCGCTGCTGACGCCGCTCGGCTTCGGCCGCGCCAATGTCGTCGTCGCCGCGCCGCAGGCCTGGATCGACGTGCGCAGCATGGCCGATCTGGAGGACGTCGCGGCGAGCTTCCGCGCGCGGCGCGGCGAGCGCATGCGGGTGGCGACCAAATACGTCAACCTGACCCGTCGCTTCTTCGCCGAACACGGCGTGACCGACTACCGCATTGTCGAGAGCCTGGGCGCGACCGAGGGCGCGCCGGCGGCCGGCGCGGCGGAGCTGATCGTCGACATCGCCACCACCGGCGCCACGCTCGCCGCCAACGCGCTGAAGACGCTCGACGACGGAGTCATCCTGCGTTCGCAGGCGACATTGGTCGCCTCGCCCCAGGCGCCTTGGGGCGCGAACGCGCGGGCGGCGGCGCGCGCCATTCTCACCCGCATCGCCGCCGCCGAGGACGCGCGTAAATCGCGCGAGGTCAGGGCGCGGCTTCCGACCCCGGTCCACCTGATCGTCGAGCAGGCCTGCGCTCTGTTCGACGCGACGCCTGCGCTCGGAGACGAGCCGGATCCGCATGGCTTCGTCGCCCTGCATTGCGGGCGCGCCAAGGCGGCCGATCTCGCCGACTGGCTGCTCGGCCAGGGGGCGGTCCGGGTCAGCGTGGTCGCGCTCGAGCAGGTGTTCGACATCCGCAACCCCCTGTTTGAGGCGCTGGAAGCGCGAATCGGCCGCTGAGCCGTGGCCCGGCCGTTGTCTTCCTTTGGCCTCAATTGTCCGCTCACTGCGCGGGGCTCGTTTCACCTTTGGCGTGAGATGCGCTAGACGACGCAGGCTCTAGCCTCAGGAATGCGGGACACGTGCGCTATCTCTCCACCCGCGGCGAAGCGCCGCGGCTCGATTTCTGCGACGCAATGCTCGCCGGGCTCGCCCGCGACGGCGGCCTCTATGTACCCGAGCGCCTGACCCCTCTCGCTCCGGCTGCGATCCGGGCGCTCGCCGGCCTGCCTTACGCCGAGGCCGCGACCCGGGTCGTCGCGCCGTTCGTCGGCGAGGATTTCACCGCGGCCGAACTCGCCGAGCTGGCGCGCGACGCCTACTCAGGCTTCCGCCACGCCGCGACTGCGCCCCTGATCCAGCTCGACGCCAATCTGTTCCTGCTCGAGCTGTTCCACGGACCGACCCTCGCCTTCAAGGATTTCGCCATGCAATGGCTGGGGCGGGCGATGGACCGCGCCCTGGAGCGGCGCGACCGGCGCGCGACCATCCTCGGCGCGACCTCGGGCGACACCGGCGCGGCGGCGATCGAGGCGTTCGGCGGCCTGCCGCGCGCCGACGTGTTCATCCTCTTTCCCAAAGGCCGCGTGTCCGACGTGCAGCGGCGGCAGATGACGACGGTCGACAAGCCCAACGTGCACGCGATCGCGATCGAGGGTTCGTTCGACGACTGCCAAGCGATCGTCAAGGCGTTGTTTTCCGACCTCGCCTTCCGCGACGAACTCGGCTTGTCGGGGGTCAACTCGATCAACTGGGCGCGCATCCTCGCCCAGATCGTCTATTACTTCACCGCCGCGGCCGCGCTCGGCGCCCCCGACCGGCGCATCGCCTTCGCCGTGCCGACTGGCAATTTCGGCGACGTGCTGGCCGGCTACTACGCCAAAGGGATGGGCCTGCCGATCAGCCGGCTGACCATCGCCACCAACGAGAACGACATTCTCGCCCGCGCGCTCGCCACCGGGCTGTACAAGCCGCTGGGCGTCAAAGCGACGCAGTCGCCGTCGATGGACATCCAGGTGTCGTCGAATTTCGAGCGGTTGTTGTTCGAAGTCTATGGGCGCGACGCCGGCGCCGTGCGCGGGCTGATGGGGGCGCTGAAACAGGCGGGCGAGTTCTCCATCGCGCCGCCGTCGCTCGGCGCGATCCGCCGCGACTTCGACGCCGAGCGCGTCGACGAGCAAGCCTGCGCCGAGGAAATGGCGCGCGTCTATCGCGACAGCGGCGTCGTCGTCGATCCGCACAGCGCGGTCGGCGTCCACGCGGCGCGCGCGGCGCTGGCGCGCGATCCGGCGACGCCGGTGATTTCGCTGGCGACCGCGCATCCGGCCAAGTTCCCCGAAGCGGTCGAGCGCGCGATCGGCCGCCGTCCCGAATTGCCGCCTCATCTCGCCGAAGTCGTCTCGCGGCGTGAGCATTACGCGACGCTGGCCAACGATCCGGCGGCGGTGGCGAGGTTCGTGCGCGAGCGGGCGAGGGTCGCGGCGTGAGCGTGCGGCTGACGACTCTTCCCTCCGGCCTGCGCGTCGTTACCGATGCGAGCGGCGATTTGCGCACCGCCTCGCTCGGCGTGTTCGTCGCCGCCGGCTCGCGCCACGAAAGCGAAGGCGAGAATGGGCTGTCGCACCTGCTCGAGCACATGGCGTTCAAGGGCACCCGCCGGCGCAACGCGCGCGCGATCGCCGAGACGATCGAGAACGTCGGCGGCGACCTCAACGCCGAAACCGGCGTCGAGCAGACCGCCTATTTCGCCCGCGTGCTCGGCGAGGACGTCGACCTCGCGCTCGACGTGATCGCCGACATCCTCACCGACAGCCAGTTCGATCCGCACGAGCTCGAGCGCGAGAAGAACGTCATCCTGCAGGAGATCGGCTCGGTCGAGGATGCGCCGGACGATTTCGTCTTCGACCTCTTCACCGGGGCCGCTTGGCCGCGCCAGCCGATCGGCCGGCCGATCCTTGGCACGCGCGAGAGCGTCGGCGGCTTCGACCGCGGCGCGATCGCCGCCTATCTGCGCCGCCATTATCGCGCCGGGGCGGCGATCGTCGCCGCGGCGGGCGCGGTCGACCACGATCGCGTCGTCGCGCGCGCCCAATCGCTGCTCGCTCCGCTCGGCGCCGCCACGGCGGACCCACCGCGGGCCGCCGCCTATTGCGGCGGCGAATCGATCGTGAAGAAGCGGCTCGAGCAGACCCACATCGTCGTCGGCTTCGAAGGCCGCGCGATCGACGCCGCCGATCACGACGCCGCCCATGTCTTCGCCGCGGCGGCCGGCGGCGGGATGTCGTCGCGGCTGTTCCAGGAAGTGCGCGAGAAACGCGGTCTTGCCTATTCGATCTATTCGTTTCACTGGGGGTTCTCGGATTGCGGGCTGTTCGGCTTCTATGCCGGCTCAGCCCCCAAGGACGCAGGCGAAGTGACCCGCGCCGCGCTCGACTGTCTCGCCGAGGCGGCCGAGAAGCTCGACGTGACGGAGATCGATCGCGCCAAGGCGCAGTTCAAGGTCTCGACCCTGGCGGCGCTGGAATCGCCGTCGGCGCGCGCCCAGCAACTCGCGCGCCAGACCTTCGTCTACGGCGCGCCGCTGTCGCTCGACGCGATGTTGGGGAGGATCGCCTCGATCGGCGTCGACGACGTTCGCCAAGCGGGCGCGGCCATGCTTAGATCGCCGCCCACCGTCGCCGCGATCGGCGGCGTCGGCAGAGCGCTCGACGCGGCCGCGGTCGCGCGGCGCCTAGGGGGAGGATGACGGGCGGAGATGGCGCTGTTCGGTCTCGCCAAAACGGCCGATCCGCAGCCGCTGGTGCGCGGCGACGGGCTCTATCTGCGCCCGGCGGTCGCCGCCGACTACGCCGCGTGGGCGCAGCTGCGCGAGCAGAGCCGCGCCTTTCTCACGCCGTGGGAGCCGAGCTGGCCGCCCGACGACCTGACGCGCGCCGCATTTCGCCGCCGGCTGCGCCGCCAGACGGAGGACATGACGCGCGACGAGAGCTTCGCCTTCCTGATCTTCGATTCGACGGCGGACGAGCTGCTCGGCGGCCTGACGCTCGGCGGCGTGCGCCGCGGCGTCGCCCAGGCGGCGACGCTCGGCTATTGGATGGGCGCGCCGCACGCCGGCAAGGGAAGAATGACCCGCGCCGTCGCCGCGGTCGCGCGCTTCGGCTTCGACACGCTGAGACTCCACCGCATCGAGGCGGCCTGCATTCCGGAAAACGCGCCGTCGATCGCCCTGCTCGAACGCAACGGCTTCCAGCGCGAGGGCTTCGCGCGCGCCTATCTCAAGATCAACGACGCCTGGCGGGATCACATCCTGCTCGCGCTGCTCGAGGGCGAGGCCAAGCGTCTTGACTGACGTCCTGTCGCGTCTCTGGATCGCTCGACGGCGGCCCGCGTTCGGCCGCCGGCCGCGCCGCGCGTTCGCGCTGCTTGCGGCGATCGCCTGGCTCGGCCTGGGTGTCGGCGCGGCGCAGGCGGTGCAGTCGGTGCGCGTGCCGGTCGAAACGGACGCGATCGACCTGACCAATGCGGTCGAGCACTACGGCGCCCACGGCGATCGCATCCAGGTGTCGACTGCGCCCGGCGCCGACGGCATCGTCCGGCGCATCGAGGTCAGCGCGCTGGAGGCGGGCGCCCAGCCGGCGTGGATCGTGTTCGCGCTGACCAACGATTCCGACGAGCAGCTGACCCGTCTCGTGGTCGCGCCGCATTTCCGTTTCGTCGGCTCGGGCATCGTCTGGCCCGACCTCGGCTCCTCGCGCATCACCGCGATCACCGCCAGCCAGGGCAGCCCGCCCGAGCGCGAGGACCGTCTCGACGCCGACGTTTTCCGCGTAACCCTCGATCCCGGCGCCACGGTCACCTACGTCGCCGAGTTGCGGACGCCCAACCTGCCGCAGCTCTATCTGTGGGAGCCCGACGCGTTCAAGGACAAGGGCGCGAGCCTCACGCTCTACCAAGGGATTCTGATCGGCGTCGCCGGTCTGCTGGCGCTGTTCCTGACCATCGTCTTCGTCGTGCGCGGCGCGCTGGTCTTTCCCGCCGCGGCGGCGCTCGCCTGGTCGGTGTTCGCCTATGTCTGCATTGATTTCGGTTTCTGGCGAAAGATCTTCGGCTTCGAGGACGAGACCGAGCGGGTGTGGCGCGCCGGCGTCGAGGCGGCGATCGGCGCGACGCTGATCGTCTTCCTGTTCGCCTTTCTCAACCTGCGCCGCTGGCACGTGCGCTTCCTCCACATCGGCCTCGTCTGGCTGCTGCTGATGGCGGCGGTGGTCGGCCTGTCGATCTACAATGCGCCGGTCGCCGCCGGCGTCGCGCGCATCTCGATCGCCACGGTCGCGGCGATCGGCTTCGTGCTCATCCTGTCGATGGCGGCGCGCGGTTCCGACCGCGCGGTGATGCTGATTCCGACCTGGTTCCTGCTGGTCGTCTGGGTCATCGCCGCCGGCGCGGCGGCGCTTGGCGGGTTGACCAACGACATCGTTGCGCCGGGCCTGATCGGCGGTCTGGTGCTGATCGTCATGCTGATCGGTTTCACCATCATGCAGAGCGCCTTCGCCGCCGTTGGGGCGGCGGGGCCGAGCGGCGCCGACGCGGAGCGGCGCGCGCTGGCGATGACCGGCTGCGGCGATGCGATCTTCGACTGGAACGTGGTCGCCGACCAGATCTACGTCAGCGCCGAGGTCGAAGGGCAGTTGGGCCTCAGACGCGGCGCGCTGGAAGGCCCGGCGGCGGCGTGGCTCGACATCCTCCATCCGCTCGACCGCGACCGCTACTCGGCGGCGCTCGAAGGCGTGCTGCAGCAGCGTTCCGGCCGCATCAACGCCGACGTCCGCCTGCGCGGCGCCGACAGCCGCTACCACAGCTTCACGCTCAAGGCGCGGCCGGTGGTCAACGCCGCCGGCGAGGTCGTCCGCGTCATCGGCGCGCTGTCCGACGTCACCGAAATCAAGACCGCGGAGGAGCGTATCCTCCACGACGCGATCCACGACAACCTCACCGGCCTGCCCAACCGCGAATTGTTCCTCGACCGGCTCGGCGCGGCGATCGTTCAGGCCGAGCGGCCCGGCGCGCCCAAGCCGGCGACGCTGGCGATCGACGTCGATCGATTCAAGGAGGTCAACGACGCGCTCGGCATGGCGTTCGGCGATTCGGCGCTGCTCGCGGTGGCGCGACGGCTCGGCCGCGAACTGAAGCCGGGCGACACGCTGGCGCGCATCGGCGGCGACCAGTTCGGCGTCATCGTCATGTTCGACGACATCGACGCCGAGCTCGAAGGCTTCGTCAAATCGCTCAAGGGGATGATGGCGGCGCCGATCAGCTTCGGCGACCGCGAGGTGGCGCTGACGGCGTCGATCGGCGTCGCCGCCTTCGATCCGGTGCTGCACAAGAAGGGCGCCGATCTGCTCTCCGACGCCGAGGTCGCGCTCGCCAACGCCAAGAAGGCCGGCGGCGACTGCGCAGAGACCTTCGTCGTGCGCATGCGGGCGACGCGCTCCGACCGCCAGGCGCTCGCCCACGATCTGCGCCACGCGCTCGATCGCGGCCAGATCAATGTCATGTTCCAGCCGATCGTGCGGCTCGAGGACCGCACCGTCGCCGGCTTCGAGGCGCTGCCGCGCTGGCGCCATCCGCGTCTGGGCCTGCTCGGCCCGGCCGACTTCTACGCGCTGGCCGACGCCAGCGACTCGCTGGTCGAAATCGGCGTCTTCGCCATCGAAACGGCCGCGCGCGAGCTCGCCGCGTGGCAGAAGGCGCTCGAGGTGACGCCGCCGATCTTCGCCAGCATCAACGTCTCGGCGCGCCAGCTGCTCGGCCACGATCTGCTCAGCGACGTGCGCACGGCGCTCAACCGCCACTATGTGCTGCGCGGCACGCTCAAGCTCGAGCTCGCGGAATCGCTGGTGATGGAAAATCCCGAATATGCGTTGCAGCTCCTGCGGCGGATTCGCGAGCTGGGGGCCGGCCTGGCGCTCGACGATTTCGGCGCCGGCTACACCTCGCTGAGCCATCTGCAGCGCTATCGTTTCGACACGCTCAAGGTCGACCCGTCGCTGGTCAGGCCGAACGGAAACGGCGGCCGGCCGGCAATCCTGCGCTCGGTGATCGCCATGGCGCACGACCTCGGCATGGACGTCATCACCGAGGGCGCGGAGACCGAATCGGACGCAGTCGAGCTGTCGCAGATGGGCTGCGAATTCGCGCAGGGCTACGCTTTCGGCGAGCCGATGAGCGCCGCCTCGGCGCGCAAGCTGATGGGCGCCGAGCCGTTGTAGCGGCGCGGCCTGTGAAGAGCGGGGAGAATCGCCCTTCGGCCTTGTCAAGCGGCGGCGGTGCGCCAATCTCGGAACCGGCATGAAGTTCGCGACCGATTTCCTCGACGAGATTCGCGCCCGGGTTCCGGTGTCGCAGGTCGTCGGCGTGCGCGTGAAGCTGAGGAAATCGGGGCGCGAATGGGCGGGCTTGTCGCCGTTCAACGCCGAGAAGACACCGTCGTTTTTCGTCAACGACCAGAAGGGCTTCTACCACGACTTCTCGTCGGGAAAGCACGGCGACGTGTTCACCTTCCTGATGGAGATCGAGGGGCTCGCCTTTCCCGAGGCGGTCGAGAAGCTCGCAGCGATGGCCGGCCTGCCGATGCCGGCGCGGAGCCGCGAGGGGGAAGCGCGCGACCAGCGCCGCGCCGTGCTGCGCGATGCGCTCTCGCTCGCCGCCGAGGTTTTCGAGACGACGCTCAACGCGCCGGCGGGCGCCAAGGCGCGCGGCTATCTCTCCGACCGCGGCGTCGATCCCGCCGCCCAGCGCCTGTTCGGCCTCGGCTACGCCGCGCCGGATCGTTTCGGACTGCGCGAGGCGCTGGCGGCCAAAGGGGTCGACCTGGCGCAGATGATCGACGCCGGCCTGCTCGCCCACGGCGACGACATCGCGGTCGCCTATGACCGCTTCCGCGACCGGGTGATGTTTCCGATCCATGACCGCGGCGGCAAGCTCGTCGCCTTCGGCGGCCGCGCGCTCGATCCGTCGGCCAAGGCGAAATACCTGAATTCGCCGGAGAGCGAGCTCTTCCACAAGGGCGAGCTGCTCTACAACCATCATCGCGCCCGCAAGGCCGCGCACGAGCGCGGCGCCGTCATTGTAGTCGAGGGCTATGTCGACGTCATCGCCATGACTCAGGCCGGGTTCGCCAACGCGGTCGCCCCGCTGGGCACGGCGCTGACCAGCGAGCAATGCGCGCTGCTGTGGACCATCGCCGAGGAGCCGATTCTCTGCTTCGACGGCGACAAAGCGGGGCGCAAGGCGGCCTATCGCGCGGTCGACGTGGCGCTGCCGCTGATCGCGCCGGGCCGGAGCCTGCGCTTCGCCATGCTGCCGGAGGGGCAGGACCCCGACGATCTGGTCCGCTCGGGCGGCGCGCCGGCGATCGCCGAGACGCTCGCCGCCGCTGAGCCGCTCGCCGAGCTGCTGTTCCAGCGCGAGACCGAAGGCCACGCCTTCGACACGCCGGAGAAGCGCGCCGGCCTCGAGCGGCGGTTGCGCGACCTCGTCGGCCAGATCGCCGACGACACCCTGCGGCGCCACTACGCCGCGGACATGAAGCGGCGGCTCGACGATTTTCTCGGGACAGGCGCGTCCGCCGTCGCCCAGCCGGGCGGCCGGCGCGAGCGCTTTCCGCGCGGCGGCGGCCGGTTCGGCCGGCCCGATCCGGGTCCACGCCTTGGCCTCGCCGGGGCCGCGTTGCCCGCCGCGCCGCGCCGGCTTGTCGCCCGGCCGCGCGAGGCGCCGCGCGAGATCGCGATCCTGGCGATCCTGATCTGTCACCCGGGGCTGCTGGAAAAGCACATCGAGGAGGCGGCGCGGCTTGAATTCGCCGGCTCGGCGCTGTCCGCCTTCCGCGACCGGCTCATCGCGCTGCCCGGTGAGGCCTTCGCCGGCGCGGAGCCGCTCGCGGCGGCGCTGGCCGACGTCGGGCTGGGTTCGGAACGCGAACGCATCCTCGCCCAGGCCGCGGCGATGGCGAATTGGTGGTGCCTCCGTCCTGATGCGGAAGTCTCGGACGCCGAACACGTTTTGCGCCAGACTCTGGCCTTGCAACGAAGTTCGGGGGCGCTAAATAGGGAGCTGAAACTGGCCGAGCAGGCGCTCGCCGCCGATCCGACCGAGCAGAATCTGGCGAGACTGCGGGACATCAAAGCGAATCTGGCCGATTTGGCGAACGCCGAAGCGGCGATCGAGGGCTTCGGCAGCCTTTCGGGACGCGGATCGTCGGCGCTCTAGCGGCGGCGCAGCGTTCGAGGCCGGTCTGGTTCCGGAAAAGGCGGCTGACACATGACAAAGCGGGTGCGACAAGGAGAGGCCGAAATGCCCAGAAGCGACGAGCAGAAGACCGAAGGCGAATCGGCCGTCGTGGAAGTCGCCGACGGGCCGCTGCTCGATCTCACCGACGCCGCCGTCAAGCGGATGATCAAGATCGCCAAGAAGCGCGGTTGGGTCACCCAGGACGAACTCAATGCGGTGCTGCCCTCGGAAGAGATCTCCTCCGATCAGATCGAAGACATGAACGCGATGCTCAGCGAGATGGGCATCAACGTCGTCGATAGCGAGGACGCCGAAGAGGCGGAGAAGGAATCCGTCGTCGAGGCCGCCGCCCCCGACGAGGAAGAGCCGGAGGCGGGCGAACTGGTCGAGACGTCGCGCTCGACCGCAGTCGCGACGCGCAGCACCGAGCCGGTCGAGCGCACCGACGATCCCGTCCGCATGTATCTGCGCGAGATGGGCTCGGTCGAACTGCTGTCGCGCGAGGGCGAGATCGCCATCGCCAAGCGCATCGAGGCGGGCCGCGAGGCGATGATCGCCGGCCTGTGCGAGAGCCCGCTGACGTTCCAGGCGATCATCATCTGGCGCGACGAACTCAACGACGGCAAGATCCTGCTGCGCGACATCATCGACCTCGAGGCGACCTACGCCGGCCCCGACGGCAAGAAATCGCCGAAGGTCGACATGACCGCCCCCGGCGCCGCCGAAGCGGTTGCGGCCGCGGCTGCTGCTGCGGCGGCCGCGGCTGCCCCGCTGCGCGAACGCGTCGCGCCCGCCACCGCGCCGCAAACGCCGCCCGCTGGTTTCGACGGCGAGGCCGCGCCGTCGGTCGAAGGTTTCGACGACGACGACGATCTCGAGAATTCGGTTTCTCTTTCGGCGATGGAGGCCGAGCTCAAGCCCAAGGTGCTCGAGACCTTCGATCGCGTCGCCGACGCCTACAAGAAGCTGCGCCGCCTGCAGGACCAGAACGTCGCCAACAAGTTGCAGAACGAGTCGCTCTCGCCGGCGCAGGAGCGCAAGTACAAGGCGCTGAAGAAGGACATCGTCGCCGACGTCAAGTCGCTGTCGCTCAATCAGAACCGCATCGACGCGCTGGTCGAGCAGCTCTACGACATCAACAAGCGGCTGATCGGCCTCGACGTGAAGCTGATGCGGCTGGCGGAGTCGCACCGGGTCGGCCGCGAGGACTTCCTCAAGAACTACCAGAATTCGGAGCTCGATCCGAAGTGGCTGTTGCGCGTCTCCAAGCTCGGAACGCGCGGCTGGAAGGACTTCATCGCCAAGGACAAGACGCCGATCAAGGAGATCCGCTCCGAGATCCAGTCGCTCGCCACCGAGACCGGCCTGGAGATCCAGGAATTCCGCAAGCTCGTGCAGATGGTGCAGAAGGGCGAGCGCGAGGCGCGCCAGGCGAAGAAGGAGATGGTCGAAGCCAACCTCCGCCTGGTCATCTCGATCGCCAAGAAATACACCAACCGCGGCCTGCAGTTTCTCGACCTGATCCAGGAAGGCAACATCGGCCTGATGAAGGCGGTCGACAAGTTCGAATACCGTCGCGGGTACAAGTTCTCGACCTACGCGACGTGGTGGATTCGCCAGGCGATCACCCGTTCGATCGCCGATCAGGCGCGCACCATCCGCATTCCGGTCCACATGATCGAGACGATCAACAAGATCGTTCGCACCTCGCGCCAGATGTTGCACGAGATCGGTCGCGAGCCGACGCCGGAGGAGCTCTCCGAGAAGCTCGCCATGCCGCTGGAGAAGGTGCGCAAGGTGCTCAAGATCGCCAAGGAGCCGATCAGCCTCGAGACGCCGATCGGCGACGAGGAGGAGTCGCACCTCGGCGATTTCATCGA
>Ga0302157_10001789_pt1 | contig 25743 bp, 20 predicted proteins | sample I_Bog_N3_3_FD_193502 | JGI IMG/M metagenome (GOLD analysis project Ga0302157, IMG submission 193502) | Peat permafrost microbial communities from Stordalen Mire near Abisko, Sweden - I_Bog_N3_3 | ecosystem: Environmental > Terrestrial > Soil > Wetlands > Peat | place: Sweden: Abisko, Stordalen... | reverse complement strand
ACGACTCTGAAACGACGGACACCACACCACCGCACACCTCCTTGTCGGACATACGTCCGAAGAAGGCTCCCCGGACGCTCAGTCCAGGTGGCGGATCACCCATGTAAGTGCCGGAAGGGGGCACCACTCCCCGGCGATCGGGAACGGTGAGCCGCTTCCGTAGCTGCCCTGTCGCAAGACGGGAATCTGCCCACGCGGTGGCATGCCATCCTCGACGCCGCACCTGCACCGCCGCCGGTGACGGAGCCGGTGACGTGCGGTTCCCCCACACACCTAAGGTGCCGACCATGTTGTTCGATGGCTACAGGGAACTGTTCGTCGTCATCGCCACGTCCGCCGCCACGCTGATCGGCCTCCTCTTCGTCGCCGTGTCCGTGTCGAAGGGACGCTCACAAGCCCAACCCCAGGTCATTCGGGAGTTCAGGGCTGCCGCCGCCCTGCTGGCCTTCACCAATCCCTTCACCGTGGCGCTCTACAGCCTCGTCCCGGGGACGGGTGTGGGCTACCCCGCAGCAGTGGTGGGAGCGATCGGCGTCGTCTTCGTGGCCGCCGGCATCCGCGCCACGGTGGCACTGCCGGCGCCATTGCGCCAGCGCGGCCCGCAGGCCTTCCTGATCCTCGGCCTTCTGGTCATTTTCGGCCTGCAGATCTTCTTTGGCGTCGCGCTCGTCCTCCACCCCCATGAGACCGGGGCGCTCAAAGCAATCGCCTATGTCCTGGTGGCATCGCTCCTCGTCGGCATCGGGCGCTCATGGGAGCTCGTCGGAGACTGGGACACCGGTCTCTTCGCCTCCATGGCCCGCCTGCTCGGGGTCGGCGCCCACCACGAAGCCCCCGCAGCACCGGACCCTGAGACTGGGGGGCTCACGACCAGCGCGGACGGGACCCTGGGTCAAGACACCTGACGCTCGAACGGGTGGCCGGCTGCGTCGTCCGGTCGAGAACGCGGCCGGAGAACACTGCTAGCGGAGCAGGTCCTCCAACAGGCCCAGCACCAGCGAGACCCGCTCGGGCAGCGAACCGGCCTCGGGCCCGAGCACCAGCTCGGGATTCTGGGGCACCTCGTAGGCCGAGTCGATACCGGTGAAGCCCGGGAGCTGTCCCGCCCGGGCCCGGGCGTAGAGACCCTTCGAATCGCGGCGCTCGCACTCCTCAATGGAGGTGTCGACGAAGATTTCGGCGAAGGCGAGCCCGGCCTGCTCGTGCAGGGTGCGGATGAGCTGGCGGTCCTCGGCGAAAGGACAGATCAGCGCAATGAGCGCCAGCGTCCCCGCTTCGGCGAACATGGCCGCGACCTCGCCGGCCCGCCGCACGTTCTCGGTCCGGTCACGGTCGGAGAAGCCGAGGTCGGCGTTGAGCCCGTGCCGCAGGTTGTCCCCGTCCAACAGGAAGGCGGGTCGCCCGCCGCGCACGAAGGCTTCCTCCACGCCGGCGGCCAAGGTCGACTTGCCGGCGCCGGACAGGCCGGTGAACAGGAGCGTCGCCCCCGAGGTGCCCAGTGCGGCGAAGCGCTCCAGCCGGGAGAGCCGGCCGGCTTCGTGGCGCACCACGTTCGGGCTGGCGTGGGCCGTGGCGATGACCCGGATGACGCCCGCACCCACCGTGGCGTTGGTGATCGGGTCGATGATGATGAAACTGCCGGTGGATCGGTTCGTCGTGTAGTCGTCGACCAGGAGCGGCTCGGTGCAGCGGAAGGTCAGGCGCCCCACTTCGTTCAGGCCGAGGCTGGCCGCCGCCTCGTCGCGGTGCAGTCCGTTGACGTCGAGGCGGTAGTGCAGGGTCTGCGCCGTGGCCCGCACCGTGCGGGTGCTGTGCTTGAGCAGGTAGGAGCGCCCCTCGGCCAGCGAGGAGCGCTCGTCCATCCAACACACGGTGGCCTCAATGTCGTGCGACACCGTCGGGCGGTTGTTGGGCCGGCACAGGATGTCGCCCCGGGAGACCGCGATGTCGTCCTCCAGGGTGATGACCACGGCCATGGGCGGGAAGGCCTCGGCCACCTCGCCGTCCGCCGTCTCGATGGTGGCGATGCGCGAGGTCGTGCCGGTGGGCATGACCAGGACGTCGTCCCCCGGGCGCAGCACGCCCGACGCCACCGTCCCGGCGTAGCCGCGGAAGTCGGGGTTCTCCGGCGTCTGGCTCCTGATGACGTACTGCACGGGGAAACGCGGGTCGATGAAGTTCTCGTCGCTCCCGATGTAGACCGACTCCAGGTGGTTCAGCAGCGGCGAGCCGTCGTACCACCACATGTGCTCGGACCGCTGCACCACGTTGTCGCCCCGCAGCGCCGAAATGGGGATGAACGTGATGTCGTGCACGTTGAGCCGGGCGGCGAACTCCATGAAGTCGGACTTGATCCGCTCGTAGCGCTCCTGGTCCCAATCGATCAGGTCCATTTTGTTGATGCAGACCACCATGTGCGGCACACCCAGCATGGAGGAGAGGAAGGCGTGCCGGCGCGTCTGCTCGATCACGCCCTTGCGGGCGTCGATCAGGATCAGGGCCACGTGTGCGTTCGACGCGCCCGTGACCATGTTGCGCGTGTACTCGGTGTGCCCCGGGGTGTCGGCGATGATGAACTTGCGCTTGGGCGTGGCGAAGTAGCGGTAGGCCACGTCAATGGTGATGCCCTGCTCCCGTTCGGCCCGCAGGCCGTCGGTCAGCAGCGCCAGGTCCGTCTCGGTGCCGCCCCGCTGCTCGCTGGTGCGGCGGATGGCCTCGAGCTGGTCCTCGAAGATCCCCTTGGCGTCGTACAGGAGGCGGCCGATCAGCGTCGACTTGCCGTCGTCCACCGAACCGGCGGTGGCCAGGCGCAGGAGCTCAGCCATTAGAAGTACCCCTCCCGTTTGCGGTCCTCCATGCCGGCCTCCGAAATGCGATCGTCGGCCCGGGTCGCCCCGCGCTCGGTCATCCGCGTGCCCGCCACCTCGCCGATGACGAGGTCGATCGTCTCGGCCATCGATTCGACGCACCCCGTGCAGTCGGCGTCGCCGACCGTCCGGAAGCGCACCATGGTCTCGTAGGCGGGGTCATCCTCGCCCGGCGCCAGGTGCTCGGTGACCGCCATGAGCATGCCGTCGCGTTGGAACACCTGCCGACGGTGGGCGTAATAGATCGACGGGACGTCGATCTGCTCGTCCCGGATGTAGTTCCACACGTCGAGCTCGGTCCAGTTCGAGAGCGGGAAGACCCGGATGTGCTCGCCCTTGTTGTGCCGGGCGTTGTAGAGGTTCCACAGCTCGGGCCGCTGGTTCTTGGGATCCCACTGCCCGAACTCGTCGCGGAAGCTGAAGATGCGCTCCTTGGCCCGCGCCTTTTCCTCGTCGCGCCGGGCCCCGCCGAAAACGGCGTCGTGGCGTCCCTCGGCGATGGCCCGCAGCAGGGTGGGCGTCTGCAGCCGGTTGCGCGTCGCTCCGGGCGACCTGTCCTCGACCGTCCGACCGGCATCAATGTCGTCCTGCACCTTCGCCACGTCGAGGCGGACGCCGAGCTCGGCCGCGTGGCGATCCCGGAATTCGAGGACCTCTTCGAAATTGCGCCCCGTGTCCACGTGGAGGATGGGGAAGGGCACCGGCGCCGGCCAGAAGGCCTTCTTGGCCAGGTGCAGCATGACGATGGAGTCCTTGCCGCCCGAGAACAGCAGGACAGGACGCTCGAACTCGGCCGCCACCTCCCGGAAGACGTGGATGGACTGGGCCTCCAGGGCCCTGATGTCGGACAGCCGGTAGTGGCCCGTCCCCGCCGGCGCGCCAGCGGCGCCGTCGGTGCCGGACGCCACTCGCGGTGTAGCCATCGGACCCCTCCCCTTCGTCTTCCGTCGAACGGGGGAAGTTTAGGCTCCGGCCTCCGCTGCGCCCGTCTCGGGGATCTCGGACGCCGCGCCGGCGTCGCCGGCGTCGGCCACGACGATGGGGTTCCCGAAGGCGTCCTCGGCTGTCGGGGCCGCACCGAGCCAGCTGGCGTCGATGGAGGAATCGAAGGGGTCTTCGCTGATCCCCTCGCCCATGTCACGCAGCCAGTTGGCCAGGTCCTCGGTGTCCGACTCGCCCGAGCCCATGGCCCAGAAGGGCATGGCCTCGGCGTCGGGCATTTCGAGCCGGATGTTCCGGTAGTGCTCCATGCCCGAACCGGCCGGGATCAGCTTGCCGATGATGATGTTCTCCTTGAGCCCGAACAGCTGGTCGCTGCGGCCCTCGATGGCCGCCTCGGTCAGCACCCGGGTCGTCTCCTGGAAGGAGGCGGCGGAGAGCCAGCTCTCGGTGGCCAGCGACGCCTTGGTGATCCCCATCAGTTCGGGGCGACCTTCGGCCGGGACGCTGCCGTCCTCCACCAGGGTGCGGTTCACCTCGGCGTAGATCTGGTTGTCGACGCGCTCACCCGGCAGGAAGGGCGCATCGCCCGGCTCCGCCACAAGCACGCGGCGCAGCATCTGGCGCACAATCAGCTCAATGTGCTTGTCGTGGATCGACACACCCTGGTCGCGGTACACCTTCTGGACCTCTTCGACTAGGTACTGCTGGGTCTCGCGGATGCCCTTGACCTCCAAGAGCTCCTTGGGGTCCTTGGGCCCTTCGACCAGCGCGTCACCCGCGCCGACCTCCTGGCCGTCGGTGACCTCGAGGTGGGCGCGTGGCGCCACCAGCGTGGTGTCCTCCGTGCCGTCGTCGGCCACCACGGTGATGTGGCGACCGATTTCGTCGTCCACCACCCGGACCACGCCCGAGTGGTGGGCCAGCACCGCGGCACCCTTGGGCGTGCGGGCCTCGAAGAGCTCGACCACACGGGGGAGGCCGTGGGTGATGTCCTCACCCACGACGCCACCAGTGTGGAACGTCCGCATGGTCAGCTGGGTACCCGGCTCGCCGATGGACTGGGCGGCAATGACGCCGACCGCTTCCCCGAGCTCGATCATGGAGCCCGTGGCCAGCGACAGCCCGTAACAGGCGGCACAGACACCCTGGGGCGACTCGCACGTGAGCACCGAGCGAACGCGGATCCGCGTCACGGTCTCGTCGTCGCGCATGGCGGCGATGTTGACGTCGTCGAGCACGGTTCCGATCGGGTACACGGTGCCGTCGGAGAGCTTGACGTCCTCCGTGAGCAGGCGGCCGAAGGCACGGGTCTCGAGGTAGTTGCGGTGTCCCGGTCCGTCGGGGGCCACGCCTTCGATCCAGATACCCCTGGTCGAGCCGCAGTCGAGGATCCGGATGATGAGCTCCTGGGCCACGTCGACCAGTCGACGGGTCAGGTAGCCCGAGTCGGCGGTGCGCAGAGCGGTGTCGGCCAGTCCCTTGCGGGCACCGTGGGTGGAGATGAAGTACTCCAGCACCGAGAGGCCCTCACGGAAGGAGGACTTGATCGGGCGGGGGATCATCTCACCACGGGGGTTCGACACCAGGCCCTTCATGCCGGCGATCTGGCGGATCTGCTGCGAGTTCCCTCGGGCACCCGAGTCCACCATCATGTCGAGCGGGTTGAAGGCGATGGTGGCCAGCTGGGTCTCCATGGCCCGTCCCACCTCGGAGTTGGCCGACGTCCAGATTTCGATCTCCTTCTGGCGGCGCTCGTCGTCGGTGATGATGCCCCGCTTGAACTGCGTCTCGGCCTTCTCCGCTTCCTTCTCGTAACGGTCCAGGATGGCCACCTTGTCGGGCGGCGTCTGCACGTCGTTGATGGAGATGGTCAGGCCCGACTGGGCGCCGAAGCGGAAGCCGATCGCCTTGATACGGTCGAGGCTCGCCGCCACGGCGTTCTTGGGGTAGTTCGCAGCGAGCTCCTCGACGATCACGCCGATCGGGATGTTGCGCTTGCCCACCACGTCGTTGACGAATGCGAAGCCCTCGGGCAGCGTCTCGTTGAAGAAGACGCGGCCCGGCGTCGTCTCGTAGCTGAGCACCCCGTCCTCACCGGCCACCACGCCGGCGGCGGCCAGGCGACCGGTCAGCGTGGATCCCGGCGCCGGACGCAGGGTGATCGGCACCTGCAGGCCGACATCGCCGGCCTCCCAGGCAGCCTCGAGCTCGTGGATGTGGCGGAACGTCCGACCGGCGCCGATGCCCTCCTCCACGCGCAGCGTGAGGTAGTAGGCGCCGAACACCATGTCCTGGGTGGGCACGGTGATCGGGCGGCCGGTGGCCGGCGACAGGATGTTGTTGGCCGACAGCATCAAGACCCTGGCCTCGGCCTGGGCCTCGGCGGACAGCGGGAGGTGGACGGCCATCTGGTCGCCGTCGAAGTCGGCGTTGAAGGCCGTGCAGACGAGCGGGTGGACCTGAATGGCCTTGCCCTCCACCAGGACGGGCTCGAAGGCCTGGATCCCGAGGCGGTGCAATGTCGGGGCGCGGTTCAGGAACACCGGGTGCTCGCGGATGACACCTTCGAGGACGTCCCACACCTGGGGCCGGCGCCGCTCGACCATGCGCTTGGCCGACTTGATGTTCTGGGCCAGCTCGGCGTCGACCAGCCGCTTCATGACGAAGGGCTTGAACAGCTCGAGGGCCATGAGCTTGGGCAGGCCGCACTGGTGCAGCTTGAGGTTCGGGCCGATCACGATGACCGAACGGCCCGAGTAGTCCACGCGCTTGCCCAGCAGGTTCTGGCGGAAACGACCCTGCTTGCCCTTCAACATGTCGGAGAGGGACTTGAGGGGGCGGTTGCCGGGGCCCGTCACCGGGCGGCCGCGGCGGCCGTTGTCGAACAGCGCGTCGACGGCCTCCTGCAACATGCGCTTCTCGTTGTTGATGATGATCTCGGGCGCGCCGAGGTCGAGCAGCCTCTTGAGCCGGTTGTTGCGGTTGATGACGCGGCGGTAGAGGTCGTTGAGGTCCGACGTGGCGAAGCGGCCACCGTCGAGCTGCACCATCGGGCGCAGGTCGGGCGGGATGACCGGCACGGCCTCGAGGATCATGGCCCGCGGGTCGTTGATGCGCCGGCCGTGGTCGTCGCGCCGGTTGAAGGCGGTGACGATCTTGAGGCGCTTGATGGTCTTCTGGCGGCGCTGCGCCGAGAGCGGCCGGCGGCCGTCCTTGGCGTCGATCATGTCGCGCAGCTTGATCTCCTCGGCATCGAGGTCGATGCGGTCGATCAGCTTGAGGATGTACTCGGCGCCCATGCCGCCCTCGAAGTACTCGTCGTAGCGCAGGCGGAGCTCGCGCCACAGCATCTCGTCTTCGATGATCTTGCGGCCGTGCAGGTTGCGGAACTCGTCGAGGGAGCGCTGGGCGATCTCGGCGTCCTCCTGGGCCCGCTCGCGGGCGGACTGGATCTCCTTCTCGACGGCGCGCTGGCGCGCCTTGATCTCGGCGTCCTTGGCCCCGTCGGCCTCGAGGGCCTTCAACTCGTCCTCGAGCGCCTTGAATCGGCGGTCGATGTCGAGGTCGCGCTTCTTCTCAATGTCGGCGATCTCCTCGGCCATCTCGTTCTCGAGGCTGGGGAGGTCCTGGTGCCGCTTGTCCTCGTCGACCCAGGTGACCAGGTTCGCCGCGAAGTAGATGACCTTCTCCAGCTGCTTGGCCTTGAGCTCCTCGCGGGGCTCGGTGCCCATGAGGAGGTAGGCCAGCCACGAGCGGGTCCCGCGCAGGTACCAGATGTGCACGACGGGCGCGGCCAGCTCAATGTGGCCCATGCGGTCGCGGCGCACCTTGGAACGGGTGACCTCGACGCCGCAGCGCTCACAGATGATGCCCTTGAAGCGCACGCGCTTGTACTTGCCGCAGTAGCACTCCCAGTCCTTGGTCGGACCGAAGATCTTCTCGCAGAAGAGCCCGTCCTTCTCGGGACGCAGGGTGCGGTAGTTGATCGTCTCGGGCTTCTTGACTTCGCCGTTGGACCAACCGCGAATGGAATCGCCCGTGGCCAGCCCGATACGCAGCTGGTCAAAAGTGTTGACGTCGAGAGCCATTAGGAAAAGCTCCTCTCTGCGGCGCGCCGCTCGTCCTCTTCGTCCGAGCCGCGTTCATTGCGGCTGATGTCGATGCCCAACTCTTCAGCAGTGCGGAACACGTCCTCGTCCAGCTCGTGCATCTCGATCTCCCGGCCGTCCACGGCGAGGACCTCGACGTCGAGGCAGAGCGACTGCATTTCCTTGATGAGCACCTTGAAACTTTCGGGAATCCCCGGTTCGGGGATGTTCTCGCCCTTGACGATCGCTTCGTAGACCTTCACCCGGCCCAGCACGTCGTCGGACTTGATCGTCAGGAGCTCCTGGAGGGCATAGGCGGCGCCGAACGCTTCGAGCGCCCAGACCTCCATCTCACCGAAGCGCTGGCCACCGAACTGTGCCTTCCCACCCAGCGGCTGCTGCGTGATCATGGAGTACGGGCCGGTGGAGCGGGCGTGGATCTTGTCATCGACAAGGTGGGCCAGCTTCAGGATGTAGACGAAGCCGACCGAGATCGGGTTGTCGTAGGCATCACCGGTGCGCCCGTTGTAGAGCGTGACCTTGCCGTCGGTGCCGATCTGCACGTCGCCGTTGGCCGAGTCCGAGTTCAGGGTCCCGAAGATCTTCTGGATCGTCGGGTGGGCCCCGGCGTCCTCGACCTCGTCCCAGTGGGCGCCGTCGAAGACCGGAGTCGAGACCCAGGCCGCCGGCTCGGTGCGCGGGCGCGTCTTGCGCGCCGCACCGTCGCCCTTGGCCGAAGTGCCCACGCCCTCGTTGACCGTCACACCTTCCCAACCGTGGCGGGCGGCGTAGCCGAGATGCGACTCGAGCACCTGGCCCACGTTCATCCGGCTCGGCACGCCGAGGGGGTTCAGGATGATGTCGACCGGGGTGCCGTCGGACAGGTAGGGCATGTCCTCCACCGGGAGGATCTTGGAGATGACGCCCTTGTTGCCGTGGCGGCCGGCCAGCTTGTCGCCCTCTGAGATCTTCCGCTTCTGGGCCACGTAGACCCGCACCAGCTGGTTGACACCGGGCGGCAGCTCGTGGGACTCCTCGCGGGAGAAGACCCGGACGTCAATGACCTTGCCGTACTCGCCGTGCGGGACCTTGAGCGAGGTGTCACGCACCTCACGGGCCTTCTCGCCGAAGATGGCGCGCAGCAGGCGCTCTTCGGGCGTCTGCTCCGTCTCACCCTTGGGGGTCACCTTGCCGACGAGGACGTCGCCCGGCTCCACCTCGGCGCCGACGCGGATGATGCCGCGGTCGTCGAGGTCGGCCAGGATCTCCTCCGACAGGTTGGGGATGTCCCGGGTGATCTCCTCGGCGCCCAGCTTGGTGTCGCGGGCGTCGACCTCGTGCTCTTCGATGTGGATGGAGGTCAGCACGTCGTCACGCACGAGGCGCTCCGACAGGATGATGGCGTCCTCGTAGTTGTAGCCCTCCCACGGCATGAAGGCGACGAGCAGGTTCTTGCCCAGTGCCAGCTCGCCGTTGTGGGTCGAGGGACCGTCGGCCAGGAGGTCACCGGTGACGATGCTCTGGCCTTCCGCCACCAGCGTGCGGTGGTTGATGCACGTGTTCTGGTTGGAGCGGCGGAACTTGGACAGGCGGTACACCTTGCGACCGAGCGACGTGCCGAGGCGGTCCTTCTGCCCCGAGGCGTACTCCACCGTGATGGCGTCGCCCGTGATCTCGGTCACGGTGCCGTCGCCTTCGGCCAGGATCACGTCGCCGGCGTCGCGGGCGGCGCGGGCCTCGACCCCGGTGCCGATGTACGGCGCCTCGGGTGCGACCAGCGGCACGGCCTGCTTCTGCATGTTGGCGCCCATGAGGGCCCGGTTGGCGTCGTCGTGCTCGACGAAGGGGATCAGCGCGGTCGAGACCGACACAATCTGCTTCGGCGACACGTCCATCAGGTCCACCTCGGACGGCGGCACGAAGTCGATCTCCGATGTCGTGCCGTAGGAGGTGTTGACGGCGCCCATGCGCACGCCGGTCCCTTGCGGGCCACGGCGCACCAGGACGCGCTCCTCGGTCAGGCGCCCGTCCGGGGAGACCGCAGCGTTCGCCTGGGCGATGACGTGCTCCTCTTCCTCGTCGGCCGCCAGGTAGCTGACCTCGTCGGTGACCCTGCCGTCGACCACGGTGCGGTACGGGGTCTCAATGAAGCCGTACTCGTTGACGCGGGCGTAGGTGGCCAGGGCGCCGATCAGGCCGATGTTCGGGCCTTCCGGGGTCTCGATCGGGCACATGCGGCCGTAGTGGGAGGTGTGGACGTCCCGGACTTCGAATCCGGCGCGCTCACGGGACAGACCACCTGGCCCGAGGGCGGACAGGCGGCGCTTGTGGGCCAGGCCCGACAGCGGGTTGTTCTGGTCCATGAACTGGCTCAGCTGCGAGGTGCCGAAGAACTCCTTCACCGCGGCGACGACCGGGCGGATGTTGATCAGCGTCTGGGGCGTGATGGCCTCGACGTCCTGGGTCGTCATGCGCTCGCGCACGACCCGCTCCATACGGCTCAGGCCCACGCGGACCTGGTTCTGAATCAGCTCGCCGACCGAGCGGATGCGCCGGTTGGCGAAGTGGTCCTGGTCGTCGATGCGGTAGGTCGACTCGCCGTCGGCCATGTGCTGGGCCAGGTGGAGCATGTAGGTGGCCGAGGCCAGGATCTCCGAGGGGCTGAGCACCGACTGGCCCGGGACGGGCTTCTCGATCTCAATGCCGAACAGGTCGCTCAGGCGGTCGAGCTCCGGGCCGAGCTTGCGGTTCAGCTTGTAGCGGCCGACGCGGGTGAGGTCGTAGCGCTTCGGGTTGAAGAAGGCGTTCTCGAAGTAGACGCGGGCGGCCTCGGCCGAGAGCGGCTCGCCGGGACGGGCGCGCTTGTAGATCTCGAGCAGGGCCTCTTCACGGGTCGGAGCCAGGTTGCGCTCCTTCTCCCACTGCCCCTCGAGGAAGTCGAAGTGGCGCACGAAGCGGTCCAGGAAGGCCTCGTCGCCGTAGCCCAGGGCGCGCAGCAGCACGAAGAGGGAAAGACGGCGCTTGCGGGCCACGCGGCAGCCGGCGGTGACGTCCTTGCCCGGCTTGGCTTCGATGTCGAGCTCAATCCACTCACCCCGGTACGGGTGGATGGTGCCGGTGAAGACCGTCTTCGCATCTCGACCGGGCTGGAAGATCACGCCGGGCGAGCGCACCAGCTGGCTCACCACGACACGCTCGGTGCCGTTGACGATGAAGGTGCCGCGGTCGGTCATCATCGGGAAGTCCCCCATGAAGACCGTCTGCTCCTTGATCTCACCCGTGGTGGCGTTGAGGAAGCGGGCGCGCACGAAGACGGGCGCCGCGTACGTCATGTCCTTTTCCTTGCACTCCTCCACCGAGAACTTCGGCGGTGGGCGCAGGTCGGCGTCCGTGGGGTCGAACTCGAGCTCCAGGCTCAGCTGGCCGGTGAAGTCCTCGATCGGACTGATGTCGTGGTAGGCCTCGGCCAACCCCTTGTCGAGGAACCACTGAAACGAATCGCGCTGAATGGCGATCAAGTCAGGAAGCGGCAGAGCCTCGTTGATATTGGCGAACGAGACTCGTTCGGGACTGCGGGACCGTGAGGGCAACGGTCAACTCCTCCCAGGAGAAATGCGGCGGGTGAGGGCGGTGAAGCGAATCGGGGCGGACGAGGACGGGACGGGAAACAGGACGGGGATCAGAGCTGCGCGGGCGCGCGTCGATACCCGGGAATTACGGAATCGAAGACACGGAGACGCACGGCAACCGTGCATCTTATCGTGGGGCGTGCCTGGATACAACCCCTTGGGCCTGGTCGGCCGAACGGGCGGTGCCCGGGGTCCCCGACAGGGTAAAGGTGGCCTCCCCCGCAGTCAAGGATCCTGGTCTGAGGGCCAGGTCGGAACGGGTGTTCCGCCCGGCCCCCGGACCGGGGACTACTTGATCTCGACGGTGGCGCCGGCGCCTTCGAGGGCCGCCTTGGCCTTCTCGGCGTCCTCCTTGGTGGCCTTCTCCAGGACAGGCTTGGGAGCGGCCTCGACCAGGTCCTTCGCCTCCTTGAGGCCGAGGCTGGTGAGGGCACGCACCTCCTTGATGACCTGGATCTTCTTGTCGCCGGCCTCCGTCAGGATGACGTCGAAATCCGACTTCTCCTCCTCGCCACCGGCATCGCCACCGGCGGCCGGTGCGGCCGCAGCGGCCACGGCCACGGGCGCTGCCGCAGTCACGCCGAAGCGCTCCTCGAAGTCCTTCAACAGCTCGCTCAGCTGAATCACCGAGAGTTCGGCGATCCCGTCGAGGATCTCTTCTTTGGTCAGGGTTGCCATCTGCCTGGCCTTCCTTTCTTTGCTTCGGTCTTGTTGGTTCGGTTCGGAAATGCGATCGGGACTACTCGGACGCCTCTTCGGCGGCTGCCGCCTCGGGCTCGGCCGGCGCCTCACCGGCGGCCTCCGCCGGCTCCACTGCGGCAGCTTCCTCAGCGGGTGCTTCGGCTTCTGCCTCGGCGGGTGCTTCGGCTTCTGCCTCGGCGGGTGCGGCCGCCTCTTCTGCGGGCAGGGCTTCCCCGCCGGCCTGGCGCTGCTCAATCAGGGCCGAAAGCCCGTAGGCCATGTTCCGGGGCAGAGCCTGGAGGAGCCCGGCCATCTGCTGCATCGGTGCGGCCAGGGCGCCGGCCAGGCGGGCCAGCAGGACCTCGCGCGGGGGCAGGTCGGCCAGCGCGGCCAGATCACCCGGCGACAGCAGCGACCCGTCAGCCAGACCACCCTTGATCACCAGGAGTGGGTTGTTCCGGGAGAAGTCCCGCAGGGCCTTGGCCACGGCACTGATGTCGCCCTGCACGAAGGTCAGGGCGGTCGGGCCGTTCAGGTACTCCGACAGGGGCTGGTACTCGCCGCCGTCGATGGCCAGCCTCACCAGCGTGTTCTTGAAGATCCTGTAGTCGCCCCCCACGGCGGCCAGCGCCCCCCGGAGGTCGGCGAGCTCGGCGGTCGTGAGGCCGCGGTACTCGCTCACGATGGAGGCCGTGGCGGCGCCCACCCGCGTCTTGACCTCGTCGACGACCTCGACCTTGTGTGCCCTCTGCGCGTTCATTGTTGCCATCGGTGTCCTCCACCGGGCTCAATGGCCCGGAAGCGGGCCAGAGTCTCCGGCGTGCGACGGCACGGGCAGCCGGATCGCTCCGGCGTGCTTCGTTGTCGCCTCGTCAGGCCGGCCCGTTCGGGCCGCTTCGGCACCCAGGGGTGCACCGGAGGTCTCTGGCGTATCGGATTCAGTGCTCATCCGCCCGGAGGCGGCGAGCTGTGCGGGAAATCGTAGTACGGCGGCCGGCGTCCTCCCGACCGGATGCTCCGTCAGGCCGGAACGGCGAGCTCGTCCTCGCTGTAGCGGGCCTTCACCGGGTCGATGCGGACCCCGGGACTCATGGTCGTCGAGACGGTCACCGACAAGAAGTAGCGACCCTTCGACGAGGGCGGCTTCGCCCGCTGGAGCTCGTCGACCACGGCGCGGATGTTGGCCACCAGCTGGTCCTCGGTGAAGGAGGCCTTGCCGACGCGGATGTGCACATTGCCCACCTTGTCGGTGCGGTACTCGACCCGCCCGCCCTTGAACTCGGCGACGGCCTTGCCGACGTCGGTGGTCACGGTCCCGGTCTTGGGGTTGGGCATCAGGCCGCGGGGCCCGAGCACGCGGCCGAGTGTCCCGACCTGTCCCATCAGGTCCGGCGTGGCGATGGCCACGTCGAAGTCGAGGAAGCCACCGTTGATTTTTGCCACCAGGTCGTCGGCCCCGACCTCGTCGGCACCGGCGGCACGGGCCTCGGCTGCCGCCTCACCGGCGGCGAAGACCGCCACCCGCTCGGTGCGCCCGGTCCCCGAGGGGAGCGACAGCGTGCCGCGGACGATCTGGTCCGCCTTGCGGGGGTCGACCCCGAGGCGGACGGCGAGCTCGACCGTCTCGTCGAACTTGGCGCTGGCCAATCCCTTGACCAGCTCGACGGCCTCGACCAGCCCGTGCATCGATTCCCGGTCCGCCTTGGTCAGGCTCTCTTTGTACTTCTTTCCGTGCTGCGTCATCGTCTCTCCTCGTCCTGACCTAACCGGCGACCTTGATGCCCATGGACCGCGCCGTCCCGGCGACCTGCTTCTTCGCCGCATCGAGGTCCGCTGTGTTGAGGTCGGCCAACTTGGTGGTGGCGATCTCGGCCAGCTGGGCGTCGGTGATCGTCCCGACCTGCTCGCGGCCGGTCGTGGCGGCCCCCTTGTCGAGCCCCGCCGCCTGGCGAAGCAGGACGGGTGTGGGCGATGTCTTCAGCACAAAGCTGAACGAGCGGTCCTCGTAGATGGTGATGTCGACCGGGATCACCTGACCCCGCATGCTCTCGGTGGCCGAGTTGTACTGCTTGCAGAATTCCATTGTCTGCACGCCGTGTGGCCCCAGCGCGGTGCCGACGGGCGGCGCCGGCGTGGCCGATCCGGCCTCGAGCTGGATCTTCACCACCGCGAGCACCTTCTTCTTCGGTGCCATCGTCTTTGTTCTCCTTCTCCGCTATGTGTCCAGGCGCCTAAAGCTTGGCGACCTGGCTGAATTCGAGCTCGACCGGAGTCTCCCGGCCGAAGATGTTGACCAGCACCTTGAGCTTGAGCTGGTCCTCGTTGATCTCCGAAATCTGGCCCGAGAAGTCGGCGAAGGGGCCTTCCTTGACCCTGACCGTCTCGTTGACCTCGTACTCCAGGCGTGCCCGGGTGCGCTTGGGCGCACCACCGGGACCACCCTCGACCTTCACCTGAAGGATGTTCTCGACCTCACGACGCGACAGCGGCGTCGGCTTGGTGCCCGGCCCGACGAAGCCGGTGACGCCGGGCGTGTTGCGGATGGCACCCCAGGTGTCGTCGTCGAGGTCGCAGCGCACCAGCAGGTAGCCCGGGAACACCTTCTTCTGGACCGTGACCTTCTTGCCGCCCTTGAACTCGTCCACGTCCTCCATCGGGATGACGACCTCGAAGACCCGGTCCTCAATGCCACGGGAGGCAACGACGTTGCCCATGTTCGAGCGCACCTTGTTCTCGTACCCCGAGTAGGTGTGCACGACGTACCAGCGGCCCGGTCGGTCGTACGGGCTCTCGACCGGGAGAGGCTCTTCGTCCTCTTCGTCGTCCTTGACCCACCCACCCAGCTCGCCGTCTTCGTCGTCGGCTCCCTGGCCCTCGGTGGCATCGAGCACGAGATCGGGTGCAGCCGCCGCAGTCTCTGCCGCAGTCTCTGCCGCGATCTCTTCCGCGATCTCCTCGGCGATCTCCTCGACCACCGCCTCTTCGATGGCCTCCTCGATCGCCTCGAGCACGGCTTCTTCCACTATCTCTTCCACGATCTCCTCGACCAGGGCCTCCTCGATCGCCTCGAGCACGGCTTCTTCCGCGATCTCCTCGACCACGGCCTCTTCGATCGCCTCGAGCACGGCTTCTTCCACTATCTCTTCCACGATCTCTTCGACCACTGCTTCTTCCACTTCTGCCTCTGAGGGCGTCGTCTCGCTCATGCCGCGCTACTTCGTAAAGAGAAGCGTGACGAGCTTCCCGAAGCCGAGGTTCAACCCGAAAATCAGGGCGATCATGATGATCAAGGTGGTCAACACGACGGACGTGTAGTTGATGAGCTCCGAACGCGACGGCCACGCCACCTGGCGCATTTCGTCACGGACCTCGCGGACGAACTGCACCGGCGTCGTGCGCTTCCGGCCCTGCTGGCGGTTCCGCGGTTGGCGAGGCGCCGCCGCCTTGGAACCCGCGGGGGCCTTACGGGTAGCCGGAGACCCATCGGCCTCCATCTGCCCTTGGCGCTGCATCAAGCGCTTGGTCTCGCGGTTCACGACTCTTGCCTCACATACTTCGTTGTCGGGTTGGTACGTCCGGGGCAGGGCAGGAGGGACTCGAACCCCCAACCGCCGGTTTTGGAGACCGGTGCTCTACCAGTTGAGCTACTGCCCTCGGTGGGGTGCCTTCGGTTGCCCTCAAGCAGGTGGTTCTTCCCCCTGACCTGGGGAACGGCCTGCCAGAGTAGCACCGGCACGTTCCGCTTGGCTCAGCGGGTCTCCTTGTGCAGGGTGTGCTGGCGGTCCCAGCGGCAGAACTTCTTCATCTCGATCCGCTCGCGGTCGTTCAGTTTGTTCTTGGTGGTGATGTAGTTCCGCCGCTTACACACCTCGCAGGCCAGGGTGACCTGGACCCTCTTCTCGTTCTTGGCCATCTGCAATCCTTCCTAGTGCCTGTCCGGGGCGACCTGACCCGGACCTGGTAGCGGCGGCGGGACTCGAACCCGCGACAACACGATTATGAGCCGTGTGCTCTGACCAACTGAGCTACGCCGCCAAGGGCGAGCCCCCGGTGGGGATTGAACCCACGACCCCCTCCTTACCATGGAGGTGCTCTGCCACTGAGCTACAGGGGCGCCGCGGGTAATTCCGCGAAGCGGTCAATGATAGTCACGGCCCGGAGCGAGCTGCCTCCGCTCCCCTGGTTTCCGCACGTCAACAGTACCATCGGCGCATGCGGATCAGACTCGCCGAGCTGGCCGACGCCGAGGCCATACGGGCCATCTACAACGTCGAGGTGCTCGGGAGCACGAACACCTTCGACATGGTGCCCCGCAGTCCGGCCGAGCAGGAGGCCTGGATCCTGCAGCACAGCGGGGTCCATCCGGCCCTGGTAGCCACCGAACCCCCTGACCCGGAGGCACCCGGCCGGATCGGGGCCAACGGCGAAATCGTCCTGGGCTTCGGCTCGCTGTCGGCCTTCCGGGAGCGGTCGGGCTACTCGGCCACGGCGGAGAACTCGGTCTATGTCGACCGCGCCCAGCGGGGCAAAGGGGTGGGCAAGGCGTTGCTGGCCGAGCTGCTCGTCCTGGCTTCCGCCCACGGGTTCCATTCGGTGATCGCCCGTATCGCCGGGCACAACGAGACCTCAATCGGCCTGCACGAGGCGGCCGGGTTCCAGCTGGTCGGGGTCGAGCGCGAGGTGGGGCGCAAGCACCGCCAGTGGCTCGACGTCGTGGAGCTGCAGCGTCTCCTCTGAGCGCCGCTCAGGACTCGAGCGCGGCGCTGGTGGCCGGCAGGGCCGGCAGGCGCGAGCGGTCGAGACGCCAGGACGTCGTCCAGGTCCCCAGCGGGACGATGGCGACGGCCCAGAGCACCATGACGGCCAGGACCATGCTGGCCGGGTCCGTGTGCACCAGCTCGCTCAGCAGATCGCTCCCGCCCGTCAGGCCGATGAACGGCGCCACGGCCGAGAGGCCGAGCACGGCGTAGAGCCAGCGCCCGGTCACGACCGGCGCCACAATGATGATCCCCCACGTCAGGTACCACGGCTGGACCACGGGACCGAGCAGGACGAAGGCCATCATGGTGCCGCCCAGCGCGCCCAGTATGCCGATCCGCTCCCGGTTGCGCAGGCAGTAGACGGCAATGACCGCGGCGCCGACGAGGCCGATGGCCCGGGTCAGCGTCAGGACCCCGCCCAGGCCGACCCCGATGCCCACGAGGTGGGCCGTCCCGCTGATCAGGAGGCCGAAGCCGGTGGCCGGCGCCATCCAGGAGCGGACGGTGCCCGGGGTGCCGAGGTTGGCTATCCAGCCGAAGCCGAGGCCCGAAATCAGGGTGAGCGCGCCCATGACGGCCGCCGTGACCAGACCGGCGCGTACCAGCATGCGGGTGCGGCGGCGCCAGTCGGCGAACGGGCCGGCCCAGTCCCAGGCGATGTAGACGATGCCGATGGCGGCGGGGATCTTGATGGAGGCGGCCAACGCGCACAGCACGACCCCCCACACGGGGTGGAAGGAGCGCGCCGCCGTCACGCCGGCGAGGAGCAGGCCCACCATGATGGCGTCGTTGTGGGCGCCCCCGACGAGGGCGAGCAGCGTGAGTGGGTTGAGCACCGCCAACACGAAGGCGGGGCCCGGGTCGCGGCCGAAGGAACGAGCCAGCTTCGGGACGCAGTAGGCGATGAGTGCGATGCCGGCCACCGACTGCAGGCGCAGCAGCTCGATGGTCAGCAGTGCGTGGTGGAAGGTCAACGAGGCGGACCACCCGGCCAGCATCAGGAACAGCGGACCGTACGGGGCGGGCGTGTTGGCCCACAACGGGTCGACGCCGACGTTGTACGGCCCCGAGCCGATGGTGCCCGGACCGTACTGGTACGGGTTGATGTGGTGGCTCATCATTTCGCCCTGCGCGGCGTAGGAGAAGACGTCGCGGCTGAACAGCGGCGCCACCACCAGCAGCGGCAGGATCCACAGCGCCAGCATGTAGGCGAGCGGGCGGATCGGGACGCCACCGCGGGCGCGCAGCGTCTGGAAGAGCCCGTACCAAACTCGGACGAAGAGGATCATGCCGCCGTAGACGGCGACGACGCCCGGCAGCATCAGGGTGGTCGACGGCCAGGCAGCCTCGCCGAAGAACCAGGTGCCGCCCATTTCGAGCTTGAAAGGCGAGCTCGGCAGCGAGGCCCCGACGCAGATGGAGATCACGGCGAGGAGCCCCAGGAGCGCCGGGCGGCGCAGGAAGGACAAGTCCTCGGGGTCGCCCGACCGGGGCTCGACGCGCTCGGTGAGGGTGACGCCACGGCTGAGCCGGAAGGGAACCGCCTCGACCCACATGGAGAGGCGGCGGAGGCGCGTGCTCACCCGGTCCAGAACCTGGGTTGACGTCGACATCGCGCTGTCGTCCACGGGGTACTCGGTCTCGCTTGTCATGTCCGGGCTGTTGCGACCCGGCGGGGGGAGGGTAGGCACACATCCTGGGCGGATGCGCCCGCAATCGACCTGCAACGCCATTGTAACGGCCCGCGGCGGGTCGCTTGGGTCCGGTGTCGCCCCGGGGGCACTGCCGGGGGAAATGCGTGGGCCGGGAAGGATTCGAACCTCCGTAGGTGTTAACCGACAGGTTTACAGCCTGTTTCCTTTGGCCACTCGGACACCGACCCGCAGCGAGCGAGATTAGCCGGGTCCGGCACCCCGGTTCCGACAGTGGCGCCGATACGCTGGGCCCATGCCCACGTTTGACATCGTTTCGGAAGTCGACATGCAGGAGGTGCGCAACGCGGTCGACCAGGCCAACCGCGAGGCGGCCACCCGCTTCGACTTCAAGAACACCGATTCCGTCATTGAGCTGAGCGAGAACGAGCTGGTCCTCCGTTCGTCGACCGAAGACCGCCTGCGGGCGCTGCACCAGGTGCTCGACGAGAAGTTGGTCAAGCGCCAGGTGTCGCTCAAGGCCTTCGAGGACGCCAAGCTCGAGGAGGCCCAAAAAGGCACGTCCCGCCAGAAGATCGCCATCCGGGCCGGTATCTCCTCGGACCACGCCAAACGATTGAACAAGTTCATCAAGGACCTCGGCCTCAAGGGCGTGTCGTCCCAGACCCAGGGTGAGCAACTCCGCGTGACGGGCAAGAAGCGAGACGACCTCCAAGAGGTGATCGCCAAGTGCAAGGCGGAGGACTTCGGTATCCCACTGCAGTTCAACAACTTCCGGGACTGATTCCCCGCAGGGGCCTCTTTCAGTCCGACGTCGACTGGTCGGCTGCCGCCACCTTCTCGGAGTGGTGCTCCTCGTATTCGATGGGCTCCACGTGGAAGAGCTTGTTGTAGATCACGAACTTCACGATCCACAGGATGGCGAAGCTCAACAGGTTGGCCAGGTTCACCAGGAGGGCGGTCGCCCCGTGGCTCAGGCCGTGCGACCGGGCCAGGTCGCCGGCGATCCAGACGGCCAAGCTCGAGAAGGCCAACCCGATGAAGGACAGGATCCAGAAGGGTGCCACTTCCTTCCAGAAGTGCGACTTCCCGCTCTTCCCCCAGACCCAGCGCCGGTTGAGGGCGTAGGACGGCACGGTCGCCAGCACGTTGGCCACAATGTTGGCCGGCACCTCCGACATGACGTGGAAGACACCGAAGACCAGGAGCAGGGTGACCTGCGACACGATCGTCGAGATCACAGAGACCCCGGCGTACTTGATCAGTTTCACGCTGGACGGGTGCGCCATCATCTGCCGGACCCGGGCGTACAGCGATTGATCCGAGGACCAGATGTGCCTGAGGGGCAGGTGCCCGCCGTGATCAGTCACGGGAGTTTCGCGTTCGCGGGGAGACGCCGCGGGCGGATTCGGCACGGGTCAACCCTAGCGTGATGGGCATTTCAGCCCGGGGCAGGCCCCGGCGCACCCACCGCGGGCAACCTGTTGCTCCGGGCCACCTCGCCGAACCAGTGCGCGCTGGGCTTGGGCCGGCGCTCAAAAGTACCCGGGGCCACCGCCACCAGGCCGAACTTGGGCCCGTAGCCGAGGTGCCACTCGAAATTGTCCAGGAGGCTCCACACGAAATAGCCCCGCAGGTCGATGCCCTCCTGCAGACAGCGGTGCGCGCTCCGGAGGGCATCGGACACGAAGGCGATCCGCTCGGTGTCGTCGGCGGTGGCGATGCCGTTCTCGGTGACCACAATCGGCCTCCCGCTGACGGCGGCCGCCCGCCGCACCGTGTGCTCGACGGCCTGGGGCCAGCGCTCGTCGCCCATTTGGGTGACCGGGACGGTGGGATCGTTGGGCGCCAACCCGTCGGGGCCGAAGTGCATGCGCGTGTAGCACTGCACTCCCACGAAGTCGTCGCCTTCGGTGGCCCGCAGGAAGATGTTCTCGAGCATCTCCTCGGCGCCGTCGCGCAGTGGCTCCCCGCCCTCGGTCGCCGTGATCTCCGCCATAGAGAGCGTCAGGCCGACCGGGAAGTCCCCCGGACCGGCGCGCAGGACCTCGACCGCCAGGCGATGGGCCCGCACCATCGCCTCGTTCACCGCCGCGTAGCGCCCGAAGTCGTCTTTGACGCCCGGCGGGTACTCCCCCTGGAAGTAGCCCATCACAGCGACCACATTGGGCTCGTTGATAGTGCAGGCCCATCCGATGAGGTCGCCCAGGTACGCCGTCGCCCGCTCCACGAACCGCGCAAAGCGCTCGGGGGCGTCTGGCGCCTCCCACCCCCCGCGGGCGGTGAGCCACAACGGGGTCGTGAAGTGGTGGAAGGTGACGACGGGGAGGATCCCGTGGCCGTGACAGGCCGCGCAGATCCGCCGGTAGTGCTCGAGCGCCGCCACGGAGAACTCGCCTTCGGCCGGCTCAATGCGGCTCCACTCGAGGGAGAAACGGTACGCCCCCAGGCCCATGTCGGCCACCAGTTGGACATCCTCGCGCCAGCGATGGAAGGAATCGCAGGCGTCGCCGCTCGGCTCGAGCGTGCCCGACGCCGGGTTGTGCTCCCACGCCCACCAGTCGTTGTTGACGTTGCCGCCCTCGATCTGATGGGCCGCGGTGGCCACACCCCAGGTGAAGTCCGCCGGGAACTCGAGTGCTCCGTCGCTGTCCTGTCCTCTGGCCGCGGTCACGCCGCCGCAGGGTAGTTGGGGTCACGACGCCCTGCTCGGCGACGCCGTCGGCAGCGGCCTGCGAACATGGGCCGATGAGTGCGTCTTTGGAGTTCCTCGTCGACCTGCTTGACCTCGAACCCATTGAGGTCAACATCTTCCGTGGTATTCAGCCCAACGAAGAGCGCCAGCGTGTCTTCGGCGGCCAGGTGGCGGGACAGGCCCTCATGGCGGCCGGGCGCACGGTGGAGCACGGACAGGTGCATTCGCTGCACTCGTACTTCTTGCGACCCGGCGACCCGAACGTCCCGATCCTCTACGAGGTCGACCGGATCCGCGACGGGCGGTCCTTCACGACCCGCCGCGTCGTGGCCGTGCAACACGGGCGGGCCATCTTCAACCTCTCGGCCTCCTTCCACGACCTCGAGGCCGGCCTGGAACACCAGATCCCCATGCCCGACGTCCCCGCGCCCGAGTCGCTGGCTCCCTTGTACGAGCGACTGCAACCGTGGAAGGAGGAGCTGACCGAGTGGTTCGACCGGCCCCACCCCATCGACCAGCGGCACATCGGCGCCCTCCCGTGGCACTCCACGGAGGTGGGAGAGCCCTACCAGCGTCTCTGGATCCGGGCCGACGGCGAGCTGCCCGACGACCCGCTCCTGCACGCCTGCGTGGCGACCTACGCGTCCGACATGTCGCTCTTCGACACCATCCTCGCCCCGCACGAGACGAATTGGGACGACCCGGACTTCATGGGGGCCAGCCTGGACCACTGCATGTGGTTCCACCAGCCCTTCCGGGCCGACGAATGGCTGCTCTACGACACCGACTCCCCGGTCGCCGCGCAGGGACGGGGCCTGGCCCGGGGCTTCCTGTTCGACCGGCAGGGCCGCCTCTGCGTCTCCTTGGCCCAGGAGGGGTTGGTCCGCATGCGCACGCGGACCGGCGCGTGACTCAGCGGCTCTGCATCGGGGTGTAGTCGCGCGGCTCGGAGCCGATGTAGAGCTGGCGCGGCCGGGAGATCTTGGAATCCTGGTCGAGCATCTCCTGCCAGTGGGCCAGCCAGCCGGCCGTCCGGGGGATGGCGAACAGGACGGGGAACATCTCGAGCGGGAAGCCCATGGCCTGGTAGATGAGGCCCGAGTAGAAGTCCACGTTCGGGTAGAGCTTGCGCGAGGTGAAGTACTCGTCGCTCAGCGCGATCTCCTCGAGCTTGAGCGCGATGTCGAGGAGAGGGCTCTTCCCCGTGACCTCGAAGACCTCATCGGCCGTGCGCTTGATGATTTTGGCCCGGGGGTCGTAGCTCTTGTACACGCGGTGGCCGAAGCCCTGGAGCCGGCCGCCCGACCCGGACTTCACCGAGGCGATGAAGTCCGGCACGTTCTCGATGCTGCCGATGTCGGTCAACATGCGGATCACGGCCTCGTTGGCGCCACCGTGCCGGGGCCCGTAGAGCGCCGCCGCGGCGGCCGCCGTGGACGAGTAGGGATCCGAGTGCGACGAGCCGACGACGCGCATGGCCGTGGTCGAGCAGTTCTGCTCGTGGTCGGCGTGGAGGATGAACAGGATGTCGAGGGCGCGGGCGAGGACGGGATCGGCCTCGAACCGGGGCTCCGCCACCTTCCAGAGCATGGAGAGGAAATTGGGGACGAAGTCGAGCGAATTGTCCGGGTAGACGAACGGCATGCCCACGCTGAACCGGTGGGCGGCCGCCGCCAGCGTCGGCATCTTGGCGATGAGGCGGATGATCTGCTTGTTGCGGGACTCGGGATCGAAGATGTCCTTGGCGTCGAGGTAGAAGGTGGAGAGGGCGGCGACGGCGGAGACGAGCATCCCCATCGGATGGGCGTCGTAGTGGAAGCCCTCGAGGAAGCGCTTCCGCACGTTCTCGTGGATGAACGTGTGGTACGTCACGTCGTGGCGCCACTCGTCGAACTGTGCCTCGTTCGGCAGTTCGCCCTTCAACAGGAGATAGGCCACCTCCAGATAGGTGGAGTTCTCGGCCAGCTGCTCAATGGGATAGCCCCGGTAGCGCAGAATGCCGGCATCCCCGTCGAGGTAGGTGACGGCGCTCTCACAGGCCGCGGTCGACATGAAGCCGGGGTCGTAGAACCACACCCCCGGCAGGAGCTTGGACCACTCCGCGGCGGCGACCCCGCCGTTGACGAGCGGAATCTCAATGGACTCGCCATTGCGATTGTCCGTGATCGTGATGCTCTCGGCCACGTGAAGAGCCCTCCAGTTCCTGATTTCCGTGCGTCACGATCCTAGGACCACGAATGGGTGCGGTCGATATGGGGGTCGGGCCCGCAGTTTCCGCCCGCGCCTCAGGTCCCCGCGGCCACCTGCAGGGCCTGCTGGGTCGCGGTGCCGGCGGTCAGCGTCTGGCCGGTGGGCAGCGGGATGATCTGGACCGTCAGGACATACCCCGTCGAGGGCTTCACCCGCATGCGCACGTCGGGGAGTGTCACCGAGGCACCCAAGGCGAGCGACGTGGTCCGGACCTGGCTCGACGTCGCGCCCGAGGTCTGATCGACCAGCGAGACGCGGACCGAGACCTGCGGTTCGTTCGATGCACCCTGGTTGGCCAGGACCACGGTCACACCGATGTGGGAGGTCGGGCTGATGACGGACACGCCGCTCGGCGAACCCTGGGGCGTGGGCAGGGCGGGGGGGCTCAGGCGCACCGTACGGAGCACGACGTAGTGCGTCGCCGCCAGCGTCGAGGAGGTGGCGACGAGATCGACCTGGGTGGCGACGCTGCCCGGTTGCCACACCTGGGGGTGGGTCACCCAGACGGACGGTGGCAGCTTCCCGTGGCCGGCGGCCGTGGCCAGCGACCGCTGGACCGAGCGGTAGAGGGCGTCGGACCGTGACAGGAGCGCGCCGGCGGAGGTGATGCGATCCGTGGCCTGGGCAGCCGACAGGAGGGCGGCCCCGCCGGCGCTCGTCGTGGCACCGCCCGCCGGGGCCCCGGCGGAGGCGATGGGTTGCATGCCGAGGAATCCGTCGAGGGCGGAACGCAGCTCTGCCACGGCCTGCGCCCGCTCGGCGAACACGGCCACGAAGCGGGTGGCCACGGCGCCCAACGGGGTGGAGCCGGCGGCAAGCTGGGCCCGCGCCGCCTCGTCGCTGGTCTGTTGCACCGCACTGTCCAGCGTTGCCTGCAACCCCTGGCGGGTCTGCGTGGGCAGTCCGTCGACGATTCGGCGCACCGTGACCGCCGTGGCGTTCGACTGATCGGCCGCGACCGTGCCCTGGGCCGCCAGGGTGCGGTCGGAGTTGGCGTCGTACCCCGCCGACTGCCGCGCCACCTGGGTGAGGCCACCCACGAGGATGGCGAGCACCACCACCGCGGCGATGAGCAGGGTGATCGGTCGGCCCGATGATCGGCGGCGCGCGCGGCGGCGTGGCCTGCGTGGCGGCATCGCCACAGGAACCTACAGGGGGGAGAGAGGCTTTACACCGCGAGGAACGACGCATCCGGCGTCTCGCCGGACGTCGTCAGGGTGCTGGCACTCGATCGCCACTGGACGGTGGGGGCGATGGCCCGCACATCCACCCGGCTGCGGTGGCGCTCCACCAGCTCGAGGATGTCGGCGATGACCTCGTCCGTCAGGAGGTGGGGCTGGAGGCCGAGATCGAGAAGCTTGGTGTTGGCGGCGTGGAAGTAGTGCTCTTCGTTCTCGACGCGCGGGTTGGCCAGACCCTCCGCGATGTCGACCCTCTGCGGGCAGACCTTCTTGACCATTTCCGCCATCTCGCGCACGGAGAACGATTCGGTGAATTGGTTGAACACCCGGAACTCGCCGCGGTCGGCCGGGTTCTCGAGCGCCAAGGTGACGCAGGCGAGCGTGTCGCGGATGTTCAGCATGCCGCGGGTCTGGCCGCCGGCGCCGTAGACGGTCAGGGGGTGACCCGTGACGGCCTGCACACAGAAGCGATTGAGCACCGTGCCGAAGACGCCGTCGTAGTCGAAGCGGGTCGCCAGCAAAGGGTCGAGGTCCGTCTCCGGCGTCGACTGGCCGTAGACGATCCCCTGGTTCAGGTCGGTGGCCCGCAGCCCCCAGATGCGACAGCCGAACATGATGTTGTGGCTGTCGTGCACCTTGGACAGGTGGTAGAAGGAGCCGGGCTGCTTGGGGTAGGGCATCACATCGGTGCGGCCCTTGTGGGTGATCTCTATGAACCCTTCCTCAATGTCGATGTTGGGGTACCCGTACTCCCCCATCGTCCCCAGCTTCACGAGGTGGATGTCCGGATCGGTCTCCTGAATGGCGTACATCACGTTCAGGTTCCCGACGACGTTGTTGACCTGCGTGTAGACCGCGTGCTCGCGGTCGATCATGGAGTACGGCGCCGAGCGCTGCTCACCGAAGTGCACAATGGCATCGGGCTTGCCCTCGGCGACCACGCTGTAGGTGAAAGCGGCGTCGGTGAGGTTCCCGATCCGCAGGTTGATGGCGTGACC
>Ga0302157_10001786_pt1 | contig 25749 bp, 23 predicted proteins | sample I_Bog_N3_3_FD_193502 | JGI IMG/M metagenome (GOLD analysis project Ga0302157, IMG submission 193502) | Peat permafrost microbial communities from Stordalen Mire near Abisko, Sweden - I_Bog_N3_3 | ecosystem: Environmental > Terrestrial > Soil > Wetlands > Peat | place: Sweden: Abisko, Stordalen... | reverse complement strand
TCAGTCATGCTGTCGACACTCGCAACGCACGTCGAAAGGACGGGTACGGGGAGCGCGTCTATTGGCTGAAGTTGCTCCTTCCCGTCATTGCTGGAGAAGCGATCACGGCGATCCAACGTGTCACCGCCGCCGCTGACTACGCCAACGGCGGGTTCCCATCCTTACCGTTCGAGAAGTGGTCTTTTATGAGCTTGGATCTCACGGTGCAACTCACCCGAGAACCCCACGGAGAATGGATCGCAGTGACTAGCGATTCACTTGCCGCCGCGACGGGGATCGGCCTGGGGGACGCCGAGCTCCACGACGTGAACGGCAGGATCGGGCGGGCGGTGGCGACGCTGCTGGTCGAACCCCGCTGACGGCACGAGTAGTGGGGCGACTCGGAAGGAGATGCGCCGCTCCGTCCGAGGAACCACGATGGAGCGAATCAGTTCCCGTTCCGTGACGGACCTCCTGCGACCTCGGGCAGCACCCGAGGGGCGTCCGTTACCCGTCTGCCCAGACCCGCAGCTTCTCCACCAGGCTTACATGGTCTTCGAGCCCGTCAGGCAGCTCGATATTGAGGCATGTCACACCGGCCGCCCGGTAGGCCTCGATCCGGTCTCGGACGAAGCCCTCATCGCCAATGAGGCTCGTGGCACGCAGGTAGTCGTCGGGAACGAGGGCTGCCGCCCCGTCCCGGTCTCCCGCCAAGTACAGCTCCTGGATGTTGCGCGCCTCCTCCTCGTAGCCATACCGAGCAAAGAGGTCGTTGTAGAAATTGTGACCGACTGAACCCATGCCGCCTACATAGAGGGCAACGTGAGGTCGCTCAGCGTCGCGTTGTCGCTCGGCGCTCTGGGCGTCGCAGATGCAGACGGGTCCTCCGGCCACGATCTCTAGGGGTGCCATTGCGGGGCCTCGCTGAGCCACACCCTCGGCCAGCGCCTCAGCCCACACCTCGTGCTTGTCCGGATGGAAGAAGATGGGGAGCCATCCCTCGGCGATCTCTGCCGTCAGGGCGACGTTCTTCGGACCCAGGGCCGCGACGTAGATCGGAATGTCAGGACGGAGTGGTCGGTTGACCAACTTGAGGGGACGATCGGGCTGAGTGCCGGATGCCGGCGCCATCGGGATCTGGAAGGTGTCTCCCTGGAAGTCCAGCTTCTCGCGTGCCCACACCATGCGACAGACCTCAACGCACTCTCGAGTGCGCGCAAGCGGGCGGTCAAAGAGTATGCCGTGCCAGCTCCGGACAACCTGCGGGCCCGAAGCTCCGAGCCCAAGGATGAAGCGCCCCGAGGAAACGAAGTCCAGTCCGGCAGCGGTCATCGCCGTGAGTGCGGGCGAGCGCGAGAAGATGGGAAGGATGGCACTCCCCAGCTGCACCGTGCGCGTCCGGCCGGCGAGAAACCCAAGCATGGAGACGGCATCGAATCCATACGCCTCTCCGATCCAGATGACGTCCACGCCTGCGCTCTCCATGGAAGAAGCCCAGGCTGCGGTCTCGTCCGGGCCCCCCAGCCGCGGCGCGTTCATGGAAAGGTTCACGGGAGCAGGTGTTCCAACCGCTCCCGGTCGCTGCTCTCCATCGGCACAAGGGGTCCGTTCTTCTCGGATCGCCACCACACGGTGCCCTCGCGCCACGCCTCGCGGCGAAGTCGTTGCTTGTCGATCTTCATGCTGGCCAGCTTGGGGAGCTCCGGTAGGAATCGGACGAAAGTCGGCTTCCACTTCGTTCCGAGGTCGGGTTGCTCGGCAAGAAAGCGGTCGAACTCGTCCAGATCGATTGGTTGCGTGCCCGCCAGCTCGACCGCGGTCATGACTCGGTCGCCGACTGGGTCATCAGGAACGGCATAGACCGCCACTGAACGGACCCCCGGAAAGCGGCTGAGAATTACCTCGACTGGGGCGGCGGCGAAGTTCTCGCCGTCGACCCTGAGCCACTCGTTGCTTCGGCCAGCAAAGTAGAACCAACCTTCCTGATCGCGGTAGGCGAGGTCGCCCGACCAGTAGGCCCCGTCCCTGAAACGAGCCTGGGTCGCCTCCTCGTTCTTGTAGTAGCCCTCGAAGCCGCTCGAAGGCGCCGTCTCGACAATCTCCCCGACAGCCGCGGTCCAGTTCGTCACGCGACCGTCTTCGTCGAACTCGGCCGGCAGGCATTCAGAGCCAGTCTCCGAGTCGAGCACCTTGACCGTGTCCGCTGCCTGACCGAGCGCCGCCGGGGGCATAGAGGGGTCACGCCGGATAATGATGATCCCCTCGGTCGATCCGTAGCTGTCCCGGACGTCGCAGGCGAACCGACGTGCGAAATCGGCGATGTCCCGAGATGAGGCCTCGTTCCCGATGGCCAAACGGAGGGTCGTGCCGCCGTCGTCGGGCTGCTCGGGTACCGCCAGGATGTAATTGAGCACCTTGCCGGTGTAGGTCATCACGGTGGCGCCATAGCGCCGGATGTCTGCCAGTGTTCCCGACGCCGAGAAACGCCGGCGGATGACGATCGGCACGCCGGCGGTCCGTGAACAGCGAGCTCGAATGGAAGAACGGAAGCGGGGCATACACGACATCACCGTCGCTGAGCTGGGTGACCTGGGCCACGTGCCCGCCCGTGGTCGCAAACCGACCGTGGGTACAGCGGACAGCCTTCGGCATGCCAGTGGAACCGGACGTGAAGATCAGGAGGAACAGGTCATCAGCCCTCACGTCCGTTTTGAAAGCGCCAGCCTCGGACGGCAGCAAGCTCCCGTATCCGGGCGCGTCCACATCGACGATCCGGTCTTCGGCAAGCCCGAGGTCCAGTCCGTCGAGCAGTACTCGTTTGTCCTTTGACGTGATGACGAGCTGGCAGTCGGTGAACGCCACCAGCTGCGCGAGCTGATCGCCGCGATAGGTCGAGTTGATCCCGACGACGACGCTGCCGAAAAGGGCCGCGCCGGCCAGCCAGAAGATGTACTCAGGAATGTTGTCGAGCAACACCCCGACGTGCGGCGGGCGACTGGGGTCCAGCTGATCCATCAGGAACCTACCGCGCCGTCCCGCTTCGGCCACGAACTCACGGAAGGTCCAGGCTTGATCCTCGAAGAACAAGGCGGGCCGGTCGTCCTCGGCCCGCGCCCACAGGAGTTCGGCGGCGCTCGTCATCGTTTGGCCCCGGCAAGCTCAGCCGACGAGCCCACGAACCAGCGCCTCGTTCGCGTTGTCCGGCAGCTGCAGCAGAGGCTCTTGCGTGTCCGACACGGTCGGTCCCCATTGCTCTCCCAGGGGTCCCAAGGCCGTGAGGTCGAAGTCGTACACCTTCGCCACGGTCCCTGCGAGAAAACCCTCCAGGTCGGCCTGCGGCCACTCGTGGAAGAGCTGCCGCAGGTGCTCCCGCGTGAAAGGGGCTGTTCCCTCGTCGTGAGGGTAGTCCGAGCCCCACATGAAACGATCCAGGCCCAACTCCAGAATGGCCGCCACGTCGGGAGCCTTGGGTTGCGACACCGCCACCCAGCAATTGCGGGTGAAGTATTCGGTTGCAGTAAGCGGAAGTATCGAATCCTCACCGTACTTGAGCTCGCCCGTCGCACCAGTCTGCCTGATCCGGACGATCGACTGGTCGAGACGGGCGAGAAGAGGCGGCAACCAGGCTGCGCCCATCTCAGCCATCACGAACCTGAGCTTGGGGTGGCGCTCGAACACGCCGGAGAGCAGGACATGGAGGAACGGCCGCGTCTGGTAGTATGCGTACTCCCCGATGTAGAGCAACTGCGCGGAGGGCACCTTGCCGAAATCGGGCACACCCGTCCCGCCGTGGATGTTGACGGGGAGGTCCGCGTCCTCGCAGAAGTCCCACAGCGGTTCCCAGTAGGGGTCATAGATCTGGTGTTCGACCCACGTCGCATCCGGCGGGTTGTTCGGCAGAAGCAATCCGCCGCGCAGCCCATGCTCGGAGATCCACTTGGCGTCGGCCAACGCGTCGTCGAGGTTGTTGATGAAGATCTGCCCGATACCGGCGCGCTGGGCCGGGAATGCTGCACAGAAATCCACCAGCCAGCGGTTGTGAGCCCGGATGCCGGCGAGCCGGTGCGCGTACTCGTCGGGCTTTGGCGGCGGCGCTGCCAGCACGAAGCTGGGGAAGAAGGGCGGGACTGTGTTGGGGAAAATCACTTCCCCCACGACGCCGTCCTCGAGCTGCTGCCGGCTCCGCATGTCGTTGTCCCAGTTTCGGAGGCGCCGATCGTCCTTGAGGTCCTTGAAGGGATTCTTGTAGCGCGATCGCCAGGCATCGAAGTCGTCCCTGTATTGCGGGTCGAGGTACTCGCGGTACTGGGCGTGGCTCCCGCCGGCGTGGGTGTCGGCCGAGATGATCGTGTAGTGGTCGCCCACGGCAGTCCCTCCACAAGGCAGCGCGTCGCCGGAGAATGACGCACTGGACTGATATTGATATCGGTTTTGATTCTATCGATAGGCAGCCACTACGCAACAGAGCACGACCGCAAGCACGAGCACGAGGGATTTCCCTGCTCACTTGCCCATTCGAGTCACTGCCGAGGACGGAGGTGGTCCCTCCGCCGTGTCACGACCTCGGAAGCGAGAGACCCCTCTCGGCGATCGTGTTTCGTTGGATTTCATCCGTCCCGCCGCCGATCCTCAGTCCCGGAGCGAACAGCAGCCGCTCCCACCACTCCTGGTCCTCGGGTACGACTGCTGCGGTCGCTGCCGGACCGAGCAGCCACGACCCAGTGTTGGCGCAGAGCCGGGCATGCTCGCTGTAGAGCAGCTTCACGACGGATCCGCCCGCCGGAACCACGCCGCCCGCCGCCATGCGCTGCTGGGTGAGATTGAGCAGCTTTTCCCGGGCGTACGCCGCCGCGAGATCCTGGCGCACGAGTGCATCGTCTGCTCGACCGAGGCGCACCGCAAGCTGGAGAAGTTGCTGTGCGGCCCGGGCGCTGGTCCCGCCCCCGATGGCCGCCCGCTCGCTGGCGAGCATGGTCCGGAGAATCACTCGGGCGCTGCCGAGATCCCCCACCAGCCCGTCCTCCGCCACGAACACGTCTTCTAGAAACACCTCGTTGAAGTGATAGGCGCCCGACATCTGCCGTAACGGTCTGACGTCGACGCCGCGCTGGCTCATGTCCACCAAGAAGCACGACAGCCCAGCCATACCCGGCGTGTCCCCATCGGTCCGCGCAATCAGCAGCGCGAAGTCGCTCGTTCCCCCGCCCGAAGTCCACACCTTCTGTCCGGACACCGACCACCCGCCGGACACGGGCGTTGCGAAGGACTTGGCGCTGCCCAGATCAGAGCCGGCGTCGGGCTCGGACAGCAACTGGCACCACGTCTCTTCCCCCCGCACCACGGGCGGCAGGTAGCGGAGCCGCTGCGCATCCGACCCGTGCGCGAACAGCACTGGAGGCAACATCTCCAGTCCGACCGCAAGCACCTTGGTCGAGACGCCGTACCGAGATTGGATCCGGGTGATCTCCTCGTCCTGCCATTCCGGAGCATTCTGCCCGCCGTACTCCGTCGGCCAGGAACGCCCACAAAAGCCAGCTTCGTAGAGCCGCCTCTGCCACGACACACTGACCTCAAGCGCGCGATGCTCGGCCTCGCGATATTCGGCGATGGAGTTTCCCGAGACGATGTGGATGGCGGAGAAATCGTCGGGTGATCCCTTTTGAGGCGCGTTGGCGGCGAACCACTCCTCGACACCGCTCCGAAACTCTGCTCGTGCGATCTCGGGAGTTGATGTCGTCATCACACGTTGAGTTGCAATCCCGGGCGTGGCCACTGGCAGCGAACCAAGCGGCCCGAGCGCGACAGCGTGATGACGGCGGTCGCCATGTCGGCGCCACCGAAGGCGATGTTCGTCGTCACGTCGCCCGGAATCGGATGGACATCGACCTCTTCACCATCGGGCGTCACCACGACGATGCCTTCCCCGAGGGCGCCGATAGCGATACGACCATCCTCCTCGACGGCCAAAGAGTCGAACGAGAATGGCGTCGCCACCACGCACCTTCCACCGTGGCGCACCGCCAAGGACCCAGCGGCAGGGTTGACCTCGCCAGGTGCAGAGAGATCCCATGCCCACAGGCGGCCTGTATGCGTTTCGGCGACGTAGACGGTGTTGCCCTCCGGCGACAGGCCCACGCCGTTCGGGCCGAGGAGCGGGAAGGCCACCTGCGTGAGTGCTCCGTTCCCGGGTGGTGCGTAGTACAGCGCGCCACGATCGACGCTTTCGTATCGCCCTTTTCCGTGATCCGTGAACCACAAGCCTCCGACTGCATCGAAGACCAGATCGTTTGGCCCTCGCAGTGGTCTGCCCTCGAAACGGTCGTACAGCCGAGTGATCACGCCGGAATGCAGGTCCACGCTCTCAATCCAGCCCCCCGTGAATTCTGGCGGTTCGTTGGTGTGGGTGGCATGGTCGATCGGGATACTGATCCCGTTGACTGTGGTCCAGAGGAACCCACCGTTGTTGGCGACGACAGCGGTCTGCGGATCCGCCATCGCCAGGCCGTTCGGACCGCCACCCGGAGTGGCCACGACTGACACTCCCCCCTCGTCCACCCGAACGACGCGCCCTCCTTCGATGTCGACGGCGAGAAATGCCCCGTCCTCGAGAATGACGGGGCCTTCCGGGAACCGGAGACCGGTGGCCAGCACGTCGAATTCGAGGGGCGAATGGATTGTTGTCTTCACGAAGATCCCTCCAGCTTCAGCACCCGCGCCGCATTTCCCCCCAGGAACCTTTGCCAGACATCCTCCTTGAACGGGACGTTGGCCAACTCGGAGAAAATTCTCTCCAGCGTGAGTCCCATCGGGAAGTAGCCGGCATAGAGCACCTTGTCGGCGCCGCGCGAGTTGGCGTAGTCGATGATCGATTTGGGGTAGTACTTCGGGGCGAAGCCGCTGGTGGAGTAGTAGAGGTTCGGCCACTTGATCATCAGCTTCACGGCGAGATCCGTCCATGGCTCGGCACCGTGCCGCATAACCAGGACCAGGTCCGGAAAGTCGTACAGAACTTGATCGAGTCGCTCGACGTGCTGCACGAGCGATGGCACTCTCGGACCGGCGATGCCAACCGTGACGAAGATTGGAACGCCGAGCTCTACGCACTTTGCGTAATAGACGTAGGCCAGCGGAGCGTCGATCGCCACCTGCGGCAAGGTGCCATGCGGGAAGAATGACACGGCGCGGACACCCCAGCGCTCGTGGGCCCTAAGAAGCTCCTCCACACCCCTCATGCCCTGATTCGGATCGACCGTGAACGAGGCCGCGAAACGACCCGGATGACGGGACAGGGCGATCTCGGTCACCTCGGAGTTGACGCTCAGACTGACAAGCCCGGTGCTGATTCCGAAACGATCCATCTCTGCGAGAGTGACGTCGACTGGATCCCTGAGCTCGCGCTCCGAGTGGACCGGCACGTCGTGGAACATGTAGCCGGCCGGCATCGGGAGGTCCTCGAGTGACTCCCGATCGTGCAGGACGGTCCGGATGCCTGCGTAGAGCTGCTCGGGATCCGTCGGAAAACCGATCATGGTGTCAATGACACCCTCGGTGGGCGGCCAAGGCTGCGGGGGCATGAGTTCAGAGTTCCGGTCGTGACATGGCAAAATGGCACTTCGAGCGTGTCCGTCGAATGCCCGACCCGATGGTAGCCTTGGAATCGAGGTCGATGTCGGTGTCAATCACTGCTTCGATCACGGGTCACCGAGGAGCGGATGGGTGCAGGGCGCGCGAAGCCCTCTCTCGAGGGGAAACTGACCGGCGACCACGAGGAAAGGGGCGAGTTCTTGCCGAGAGCCCGGGTCAACACGAAGGGGGCGCCGAACCATCAGCCGCGCTCGGCCAAAGGTGAGCAGACGCGGGCTCGACTCGTAAAGGCCGCCAAGGAGGTCTTCGAGCGCGACGGGCTGTTCGACGCACGCATCTCGGACATCGCCAAGCGGGCCAACGTGTCCTATGGCGCTTTTTATCACTACTTCGATACGAAGGAGCAGCTCTTTCGGGAGGTCGCCGCCGCGCAAGAGAGGCGACTGAGCGCACCGCCAGACGAAGCGCAGCCCCACTCCACGAACTCTCCTGGCGAGAGCATCCGCGAAGCGAATCGACGCTACCTCGAGCGATACCGTGCGGAGACTCGGCTCATGCGCGTGATCGAGCAGGCCTCCCGGTACGACCCGCACGTCAACGCAGAGCGCATGGCCAGCCAGCGGGCATTCGCCCAGCGATCCGAACGATCGATCAAGCGGTTGCAGGGAGAAGGGCGGGCAGATCCCCGGGTCAATCCGGCCATCGCTGCCGACGCACTAGGGGCGATGATCGCCCGGTTCGCCGAATTATGGTTGACGCAGGGCTACCGCGAATACGACTTCGACGAGGTCGTTGAGCAGCTGAGCCTCCTCTGGGCCAACGCGCTGCAACTGCATGCGGACGAACCGCCCTCGGACGGTAGGAGCAAGCGCTAGCGCCGTCTGGCGCGCTGCGATCGCTTGATCCCCGAGGCCATCGTCCTTAAGACCCCGGCCGCTCGCTCAGCCCATCCGCCACAATGAACCGACAGCTCCGTTTCCTGAACTTCCATCCCTCTTCGGTCCGCACGAGGCCATCCCGGTAGACGGCGCTGCGTGACTCACCGCTCTGCCGGTCGATGAACAGGAGGTTCTGTTCGGTCTCCGCCGTGCGGGCGTCGTGCATGCGGACCAGCGGCGGGCCGCCGAGATGCAGTCCCTTCGGCGCGGCGTCCGTCATTCTGCGCAATCCCTCGTGACCGTCGAAGGAGCGACCGTACACCTCGAATGATCCGTCCTCGGTGAAGAGGGTGACCCAGGCGTCCGTGTCGTCATAGTCAAGCGAGAGGCAGTACTGAGCCAGGAGATTGGCGATGGCGGCATACTCGTCCCCGGTGGGTTCCCTCGTGGTCATTGAGCATGCCCTTCCGTGGGGTGGTCATGGAGCCGGGACGCCACTATCGAGACCTTGGACGGCGCGTCCATGACCAGGCGGGAGTGGACGATTTTGCCCGTTGCCGTCCTGGGCAAGGGCTCGTCCCAAATCAGGAGCTCCTCTGGTAGCCGACGGGTCGCCACGCCGGCTGCCCGCAAGTAGGTCACGATGGCCACGAGATCGACCACTGCGCCTTCGGCAGGCAGGACCGCGACCGCCAGCCTCTCTCCCGTCGCCGGATCCGGTCGTCCGAAGGCCGCCCACTCCTCGAGGCCTGGCATGCCAGACAATGCGCCATCGATCTCCGCTGGGGAGATCTTGAGACCGTTGCGGTTCACGACTTCCTTCAGTCGACCCACGACGGTGAGCCGTCCGTCGGCGACCTCCACCAGATCACCCGTCCGGTACCACTCGCCCTCGAAGGCGGCCGCGTCGTCCCTGTCATTGAGGTACCCGAGAAAGACCCCAGGACCCCGAAGTAGACCCTCCTGAGGATGCACGGCCGATCCCACGCGCACCTCGGTGCCGGGCATCAAGGCACCGTCATCGGTCAGCCGGCGCATCCGTTCATCGCCGGGAAGGCTTCCTGTGGCATTTGGTGCTTCCGAAGAGCCGTACACCCTGGCGACCTTCATGCCATAGCTGTCCATCACCCGCTCCAAGAGCGGGCGCGGCAGCATGGTCCCGCCGAGTGCGAGCGTGCGAAGCGAGCAGCGACGGTCGGCGCGCGCGTCCGCCACCTTGATGAGTCGCTCGATGATCACCGGCGCACCACCGAGCAGGGAGGCGTCGTATCGGTTGATGCGGTCGAGCGAAGCCTCGGGATCGAAGTCGTCCTCCAGGACCAGCGTGGCGTGCTGATCTGCCGCCAGGTGCATCTGCATCACGCCGGTAATGCTCGTCAGGGGGCTCACGAGAAAGATGACCGTCTCGTGGACGGCCTCGGTGATCAGGGCCATGTTCCGAGCACCACTCGTGAGGGTGTTGAGCGAGTGCGTCACACCCTTGGGCCGGCTCGTGGTCCCTGAGGTGAAGAGGACGACCGCCACGTCGTTTCGTTCCGGCTCCGGCCAGTCGGACCGCAGGCGCGGCGAGGGATCGCGGCCTGCAAACGTCTCCAGGCACATGACGGGAGTGGCATCGAATGCCGACGCCAGACGCTCGGACTCCTCGGTTGGCGCAATGATCAGTGCCGACGGCACGGCGTCGAGCGCGCTACGAACGTCGGCGGGCCCACACCGCCGATCGAGGAGCACGGCGGAGGCACCCAGTCGGAGCAAGCCGTGATAAGCGATCACGCCCTCCGTCGAGTTGCCGGTGATGAGCAGAACCGGGTCTCTCGCGGTGACCCCGGCATGAGCGAGTGCGGCGACTGCCTCCGACACCAGTCGGCTCAGGTCGCCCCAGGTCAGCTCCCGAGCGTTGTCCACCAGGCCGATCTGGTCGGGACGGTGGACACCGGCTGCCTCGATTCCGCTGCGAAGGTGACGATCGTCCCAGAACCCGCTCGCCAGGTACGACGCGGCACGTTCGAAACCGATCCGAGGCGCTTGCCCCTCGCCGAGCCCACTCCCGGCCGCACCCGGGGGGTCCGGTCTCTCTTCCGCTGGCCACGTCACCTTGCCAAATCTTGGTGCAATTTCTATATTGATGTCAATGTCTTCTTTGGCCGCTTCGGCCCCTGCCGAGGACGCAGCGCATGCGGACATCGTTTCGTTTGCCGCCGGCTTCGAGGCGTGGCTCCTCACCCGCCCGGCTGCGCTGGTCAACGCCGCGTTGCCCCAGCCAAGTACAGACGACCGCATGGTGGCGATGCGGCGACTCATGGGCGACCTTTTTGCGGAGGGCTGGGGCCGTTGGGGTTGGTCGGAGGCCTTCGGTGGCTTCGGTGGCACCATCATGCACAGGGCCGTCATGTGGGAGGGCCTGGCCCGGCACGGCGTCGGCAGCATGGCGGCCTTCGAGCATCTCGAGGTCCTCGGTCCCACCCTCCTGGCCATGGGTCCACCCGAGTTCTGTGCGCAGGCGTTCCCCGGTTTCCTCAATGGCACCCAGACCTGGGCGCAGGGCTTCTCCGAGCCCGACGCCGGTTCTGACCTGGCCTCCATACGGACCCGCGCCGTTCTTAATGGGGATGCGTATCGCATTACGGGCCGCAAGATCTGGACGAGCTGGGCGCGTTTTGCCCACTGGTCCCTCGTGCTGGCCCGCACGGGCACGGTCGAGTCGCGCCATCGGGGTATCACCGCCTTCATCGTGGATCTGGGCTCCCCTGGTGTCGAGATACGTAGCATCGCCCAAGCGAACGGCCACGACGAACTGGCCGAGGTGACGTTCGACGACGTCGTGGTCCCCGCTGGGCGTCTCATCGGGTCGCTCGATGGCGGCTGGCCCGTTGCCATGCACATCCTCAGCAGCGAGCGCGGCACCTTCGCTTGGTTCCGTCGCTGCTTCCTGCTGCACCACCTGCAGGGCATGCTCCGTCGCGGCTCGCCCGGGGCAGACGGGCTGCTCGGTGACGCCGTACTCGACCTCGCCGGCCTCGGGGCACTCAGCATGGAGGCCCTGCGGGTGCACGAACTCGGGGCGATCCTCGGACCCCGGGCGGCCTTCACGAAGCTGGTCTTGTGCGCGGCTGAACAGGGCTTGTTCGATTGGGCGTTGGCAAGCGACCCGGACGTCGTCATTGATCCATTCGACGAACAGGGACTGGACCTGCGGACTGCGTATCTGTTCTCACGGATCGTGACGGTTTACGGGGGCTCCCAACAGATGCAGCTCGACACCATCGCCAAGCAGATCCTGCAGTTGCCGGCGTGACCATCGTCGAGGACGCTGACGACCTGTTCCTGAGCAGCGCCCAGGAAGCGCTGCGGTCCACGGACGGCGATGACGCGCTGCGCGTGCTCGGATGGAGGGACCTGTTCGGATCTCTCGATGAAGACCCCGACACCCGGCTCGGCGTCTTGGCCTACTTTCGAGCCCAGGGGCGTGAGTTGGGGACTTCCGGAGCGCTCGGAGAGCTGATGGCCCACCCCTACGCCGTGGCGCTGGACGACCGGCGCGCCATGACAGCGACCGTCGAGCGGCACTCGGCGCGGCGCGGGAGCCGCGCTGTCGTCGTCGGAGTGCCTCGAAGCGGTGTAGTGCTCATCGACCGACCCGGACATGGGATCTCAATCGTGGAGCTCGACACGCTCGAGCTCAGGCCCATCGGCCTGAGCGACGGCCTGGCGCTGCACGAGATCGAATCGGACCTGACCGGCCTCCCGGTCGCGCTCGGTGAGGCCGAGGCCGTGCCGCTGCGCACTCAAAGCGTGCTGCTGGGACGCTTAGCGATTGCCTACGAGATCCTCGGTGCGGCGGAGACGGCCCTGGCCGGCGCCGTCCAACATGCCCGCGACCGCACGCAATTCGGCGAGCCAATAGGCCATTTCCAGGCGGTGCGTCATCTCCTGGCCTCAGCCCGCGTCGACGCGGCAGCGGTCACGGCTCTGGCCCATCAATCGGTTGAGCGGTTCCCGGCGCTCCCCCCCCTGCACGACGCCATCCTCAAAGCCCTGGCCGGTCGCAACGGCCGGCGGATCTGTGAGCGGTCGTTGCAGGTGCTGGGCGCCATCGGGTTCACGACCGAGTACGACCATCACCGCTTCCACAGCCGGGTACTGGTGCTCGACGCGCTCCTCGGCACGTCCAACACGTTGACGACTCAGATAGCCGTCACGCTCAGGGCATCGTCGGGACTCGTGCCGGATCTGCACCCGTCAGCGGAGGCACTGCGGGGTAGCTGAGCGGCGACCTAAGTCGGTCGTCAGCCCGAGGAGGACGCTCGCTCGCCATGGAAGTGAATCAACCGCTGTCGGAAGCGCCAGTCGCCGTCGACTTTCACCAACACGTCCTCGTACCACCCGGCGAGCATCCGACCGGTCGCGGCGTCTCGGAACATGAAGGTCTGCTCGCACTCGGCGGTGTTCACCGACGCCGCCTCGCTAATCACGGGCGCCGCCGCCAGGTGAGTGCCATGCGGAGCCGTGCGGCCGAGTTCCTCCCGGTCCGCTTGCGTCGTCAGGGGAGGTCGGCCCTGCATTTCCAACACTGCGTCCGGCACGAAGAGTGCCATCCACTCGTCGATCTGCTGCCGATCCAATAGCAACCCGTACTGCGAGAGGAGCTCGGTGATCTCGCAACGGTCCTCCAGGCTCAGGCCCAAGACGCTTCTGCCTACGACGACGCGGTCGCCTTGGCAGAGGTCGCCGAGGGCGCAGCCGAGGCCGCCTTCTGCAGGAACCGGTCGACGATCTGGCGATGCGGCGCGCTCGCGCTCGAGATGCTCTCGGCCGCAAGGGCGAAATCCAAGATGTCGTGCATGGATCGCTCGAGGTGCTTGTTCAGTGCCCGCTTGGTGTCGATGAGCGCCTGCGCCGGCTGTCGCGCGATCCGCTCGGCCAGGGAGAGTGCCTCGTCGAGGCTCGATCCGTCAGGCACCACGCGGTTGGCCAGGCCGAACTCCACCGCATCCTTCGCGGAGATGCGATCGCCCGTGAACAGGTACTCCTTGGCGCGCAAGAGGCTGGTCATGGACGGCCAGGTCAGAGCGCCCCCATCGGCCGCGACCAGGCCCACCGAGACGTGCGGGTCAGCCAGGTAGGCGCTCTCTTCAATCAGGACCACATCGCTGAGCCCGGCGAGGCTGCAGCCGAGCCCGACCGCCGGGCCGTTCACGGCGGCGATCACCGGGAAGCGGAACCTGATGAGCCGCTCCACGATCTGACGCGCCTCGTGCAGGATGGCCGCCCTGACCTCCTCGTCCTCGTTCATCCGCTTGAGGAGGGTCATGTCGCCGCCCCCGCAGAAGGCCCTGCCGTTGCCGGTGATCACGACCACCGAGCAGTCCGGGTCCTCTTCGAGCTCCACCCAGACGTCGGCGAGGCGCCGGTGCAGCTCCGGATTGGCGGCGTTCAAGGCCTCGGGTCGGTTCAGACGGAGGATACGTATCCGATCGCGGCTCTCGACGAGGAGAACGGGGTCAGTTTGACTCACGCCCGGCGACCCTACACGGACCAGATATCGATGTCGATGTCATAATGGGCTGGTGACCCCGGACGCCGTCCCTGCCCCATCAAAAGCGGCATCCGACGAGGCGGACATGGAGCTTCTGAGGGAGACCGCGAAAAGGATGTTCGCGGCCGACCCATCGCTGGCGTCGGTGGGTGACGTGGGCTTCCTCGCCCTGCTCACGCCCGAGGATCGGGGCGGCACCGGCTGGTGCCCGAGGGAGGCCTGCGTCGTCGCCGAGGAGGCCGGGCGCGCCCTGACCCCGGTCCCCTGGTCCGCCAACCTCCTTGCCGCGGCAGCCCTCGCAGGCGACAGCCGCTGGCACGACACCGCAAGCGCCCTTCTGGAAGGCGGCCTTGTCGCCTCCGTTGTGCGACGGGACCGCCTCACGACCGAGGGCCGACGCGGAGTCGGTTCGGGGCTCGTGGTCGTGGGCGCAGAGCCGCTGCCCGATGTCCTCCTCTTCATGGCCGCCGATGCCGAGCCCCTCGTCGTCGACTGCCGTTCGGAGCAGATCCCCTTCGATTCCCTCGAGGCGTTGGACACGACTCGCCCCAGTACCACGGCCACGTTGAAGGACGTTCGGGTCGACCACATCATCGGCGCTGATGCCCCGCTTCTCTGCAGCGCGGCCACCATCATCGCCTGCGCTGACTCTCTTGGAGCGTTGACGCTGGCGCGGGAACTGGTCACGGACCATCTGGTGCACCGCATGGCCTTCGAGCGCCCGCTGGCCAGCCTCCAGGTGCTCCAGCACAGACTTGCCGACCTCGCCATCCTGCAGGCCGCATGCTCTGCCATGCTGCGGTTTGCCTCGGAACTTCTGACGAGACCGGCCGCGCTGCGAGAGCGAACGATCACGGCAACCCATTCGTACTTCGCACGCCATGTGCCGGCGGCCCTCGACGAGTGCATTCAGCTGGCGGGGGGAATCGGGTTCACTTGGGAATACCCGCTCCATCACGCTATGCGCAGAAGTGTCGCCAACAGCCACGCTGTGCGCTCTTCCCCCGCTGACGTGGACGGCTTCGATGTGGCGCCGGTCCCGGAAAGCACCGGCAGTGACGAGTTCCGCACCCGCGTCCGGAGCGTCATCACCGCGCACATGCCCTTGGAGATGCGTGAGGGCCATCGCGCGCCGACGGACCAAAAGGAAGAGGCCGCACTGCGGGCGTGGTACCGCACGTTGTACGAGCACCAGCTGCTGGGAGCCTCCTGGCCCGAGGAATGGGGCGGGACGGCCGGGCACCAGCCGGTCCACCAGTTGATCGTGACCGAGGAGCTGATCCGCGCCCGCGCCCCCCGCCCGATCGACCAAGTCCAGCTCGCCAGCCACGTGCTCCTCCGGTTCGGGACCGAGACGCAGAAGGCGCAGTACCTGCCGCGGATCCGCTCCGCCCAGGACATCTGGTGCCAGCTCTTCAGTGAGCCAGACTGCGGGAGCGACCTCGCCGGCATCAGGGCCCGCGCCGAGCAGCGAAAAGATGGCCGCTGGGTCCTCGGTGGTCAGAAGACCTGGACCACCGACGGCCACTGGGCGCAGATGGGCCTGGCCCTGCTGCGCACCTCGACAGAGGGGCGGCGGCATGAGGGACTCACGGCGTTCCTGGTACCGATGGACGCCGCTGGGCTGGAGGTGCATCCGAAGCTGACCATCGGCGGCGCCTACGAGTTCAACGACGTGTTCCTCGACGGGGTCGTGCTCGAGCCGTCCCAGGTCCTGGGCACGGTCGGGCAGGGGTGGCTCGTCGCCATGTCCGGCCTCGAGGTGGAACGCTTTGGCGTCGGCGGGAATGTCCTGTTGCTGGACCTGCTCCTTGCGGATCTCGTCAGCGTCGCCCGTGCCATCCAGGTTGACGGCGCACGCGCCCTCGACAGCTTGGACTTGCGCCGAGATCTCGCCGCATTGCAGTCGGATGCCGCAGCGGCTCGAGCATTCGTGGACGACCACGTCGAGAGGACGCTGCGGGACGCCGATGTGCCGGCCGACGCATCCATTGCGAAGGTCTTGTACTCGGAGACCTACAACGCGATCGCTCGCTACGGAGCAGACCTGATCGCGGAGCATGCACCCGTGCCCAATGTGGTGCAGCTCGAGGCCCAACGCCTCATTGACGCCTGGCTGTGGTCACGGGCCCTCACGATCTCGGGAGGAAGCTCCGAGGTCATGCGTAACATCATCGCCAAGCGTCGTCTGCGGCTACCCCAGTAGTCGCAGGGACAGAGCACCCGCTCGCCTCCGGCGACACGCCATTCGTCACTTGGGAGGCATGCGCAGGCCGCCGTCGAGCCTGATGACCTCCGCGTTGAGATACGAGTTCCGGGCCAGGACCACGACCAGGTCTCCGAATTCGCCGGGCGTACCCATGCGTCTCGGGAAGAGCACATCTTTGGCCAGCGACGCCTTGAGCTCCTCGGAGGCCCGCCCGAAGAGCGGCGTGTCCATGGTCCCGGGGACGATGGTACAGACGCGAATGCCGACGACGGCGAGGTCGCGCGCCACAGGCAGGGTCATGGCGACGATGCCACCTTTTGCCGCGGCGTACGCCACCTGGCCCGTCTGGCCTTCCAGGGCGGCGACTGAGGCCGTATTGACGAGCAGTCCTCGCTCGCCATCTGGCCCCAGGGGCTCATTCTGCATCATGGCAGCTGCGGCGAAGCGCATGACGTTGAACGTCCCGATGAGGTTGACCTGCACGACCCGCTGGAACACATCGAGCGCGTGCGGCTCCCCCGTCCTATTCACGATGCGACCCGCGTGGCCGATGCCGGCACAGCTGATCGCTACTCGCAGCGGAAGCCCGGCGTCGCCCACCGTCCCGATGGCGCGGGCGACCGAGTCCTCATCTGCGACGTCCACCTTGACAAACAGACCACCGACCTCCTCCGCAACCGCGCGCCCGCGCTCCACGTCGAGGTCGGCGACGGTCACGGTTGCGCCGGCCTCGGTTAAGGCCCGAGCCGTGGCCGCACCGAGGCCCGAGGCGCCTCCGGTGACGAACGCGGCGGCTCCCCTGAGCTCCATGCCCAGTTAGCGAGAAACGATCGTGACGCCAGCGGTGCCGGGCGCGCCATAGAGCTGGGCGTAACCAACCTTCGGCGAGCCAGGTACCTGCCGGTCCCCTGCCGTCCCCCGCAACTGCTGGACGAGTTCGTAGACCTGTCGCAGTCCCGATGCACCGATCGGCTCGCCGTTCGCCAGAAGACCTCCGTCGGTGTTGACCGGGAGCGGTCCGTCGATCTCGGTGGCACCCTCGGCGATCAGCCGCTCCTGCTCGCCGTCCTGGCAGAACCCGTTCTCAGCCAGGTGGATGACCTCTGCCCCGGCGTCGGTGTCCTGCAGTTGGATCACGTCGACGTCCTCCGGACCGACCCCGGCGCGCTCGTACGCCGCCTTCGACGCGTCTGTCGTCGGCGCATCGCCGCGCTCGAGGGGGAACGAAGGAGTGTGCACCTCGAAGGCTCCGAAGCGACGCGTGCGCACCACCGACGACCGGAGGTAGATGGGCGTCGATGTGTACCGGTGCGCTATGCCCGCCCGGCAGAGCACGATGGCCGCCGCCCCCTCGTCGGGACTGCAGAACATGAACTGGGTGAGCGGATCGTTCACCATGCGGGACTCGGCGATCTGCTCGATACTGAGAGGGGATCTGCGGAAGGCGTTGGGATTCCGCGCCCCGTTTCGGTAAGCCTTCGCCGCCACGGCAGCCAGGGTCTGGTGGGAGATCCCGTGGTCGTACATGTAGCGCTGAATTTTCATGGCGAAGAACTTCGGGGTGAGGAAGAAACCAAGCTCGCCGTACCAGCTCGGCAGGCTGTATTGGACCGGGTCGGCTGAGAAGGCCCCCACCGGGTGTTTGTCCATGCCGACGGCGACCCCGATGTCGTAGGCCCCGAGCTCAATGGTCTGCACGGCCAGGCTGATGGCACTGGCGGCCGTGGCACATCCGTTGTAAACGTCGGTGAAGGGAATGCCGGTGAGGCCCAACTGGTTCACGACGGCGTCTGGATTGTCGACCTCGTAACTCCCGCCGAAGGCGAATTGGACGTCGCCCCACTGCACTCCTGCGTCGCCCAGGGCCGCCCGGGTGGCCTCTGCACCCATCGCAATCGCCGACTTGCCAGGGAAACGGCCAAAAGGATGCAGCCCTACGCCGATGATGGCCACGTCAGTCACGAGCAGACTCCTCTATCGGTGCGAAGGCGTAGGTCATGACGTCGCGGCCCTCTTCGTCGGCACGGAACCGAACCAGAACGGCCTCCACGCGTTGGCCGATGTGGGGTGGCTCGTCGCCGAACCCGACCAGCCGCGACTCGATTCGAAGTTCACCCTCCAGCTCCACGAACCCGACGTAGTACGGGGCGAACGTCTCGGCAGTCTCGGGACCCGAATACGGGGGGGAAGGAGGCAAGAACTCCTGGCTCGTCCAGGTCCAGATCGTTCCCGTACGTGACAGCTGCACAGGCTCCATACCCATCACGGTGCAGCTGGGGCAGCCCTCCTGCGCCGGGAACGTGAAGGCGCCACAGGCGGGGCAACGCGAGCCGATGAGACGTGGCTCGTCCGCATCCAGGGTGATGAGGCCTTCGGCGATAGCGACTTGGTGCTCGTCCATGCATGCTCCGTGTTGGTCGGTCCGGTGAATCCCACCCGCCGCCGTCCAGAGGGCCGGAACGCCGCTGGCGGCTGCGTCGCCCCAGCGAGCAGGACGCTTCGGCTGGTGACTCGGCAGTATTGATAACGATGTCAATATCATGTCACACTGAACAAGAGAGATGCCGAGCGACGCCCCCAGGCGACGCCGGGCACACGATGTTGCAAAAAGGGGAGGGTGCCGCAATGGCCGCATACGACCTCGTCATAAAGGGGGGGACGGTCATCGACGGCCTGCAGACGCCCCGCTACAAAGCTGACGTCGGCATCAAGGACGGCAAGATCGCTCAGATCGGACGGGTGAACGCGGCCGATGGTGACGAGGTCGTCGATGCGTCCGGCAGGATCGTGGCGCCGGGTTTCGTGGACCTTCACACTCACTACGACAGCCAGGTCTTCTGGGACCCCTGGTGCACCATGTCGGGCTGGCACGGGGTCACGAGTGTTGTCATCGGCAATTGCGGCTTCGGGTTCGCACCTTGCAAGCCGGAGGACCGCGAGCGGGCCATGCTGAGCCTCGCCCGCAACGAGGCGGTCCCGCTCAAGACGATGCAGGCCGGCATGCCATGGGACTGGGTGACCTTCGAGGAATTTCTTGCGAGCGTCGAGCGCACGCCGAAAGGCGTCAACGTCATGTCGTTCGTTCCGCTGGCGCCGCTGTACGGCTACGTCGTCGGCATCGAAGAGGCGAAAGAGCGTCGCTGCACCGATCAGGAGCTCGAGCAGATGTGCGACCTCCTCGTCCACGCCATAGAAGTCGGCGGCTGCGGGCTCAGTGCCCAGATCGCCGGTGAGATCGGCAACGTCCAGCTCGACTTCGACGGTACTCCGATGGTCACGGACATGATGACCGAGCGCGAGGTGATCGCCTTCAGCCGGGCGCTCGGCAGGCTGGGCCGCGGCGTCGCGCAGCTCACTGGCTCGCTCGACTGGGCGGAGCTCATGGCACGCGAAAGCGGTCGCCCGATCATCTGGAACGCCCTGCTCGCTGATGGCGCCCTCAATCAGCACGGCGGCCAGCAGCTGTCCCATCGGGACGCGCTGAAGCGGCTCGCCTACATGAACGAAGAAGAGGGCCTGCGCGTCTTTGCCCAGGCACTCACCACGAACTTCGCCTCAGAGTTCACCCTCGAGGAGTACAACCTCGCCGACACCATCCCGTGCTGGCGGGAAGCGTGCCTCGGCACTGTCGAGGAGAAGATCGTCAAATTCGCAGACCCGGAACGCCGGGAGGCCATGAAAGCCGTGCACGAGGAGCGTGGGGGGCTCTTCGGGGCTGGATACGACCTTTCAGAAATCAAGGTGCACTGGATCTCGAGCGACGTCCCGGGCGCCGCTGAGTTGAAGGACCGCTACGAGGGCTTCACCATCGGTGAGATCGCAGCACGCGAGGAGAAGCACGAGATCGACGCCTTTCTTGACGTGGCCGTGGCCGGACAACTCAGGGTCGGTTTTGCCACTCGCATGTTGTTCACGCCGCCGGAATCGATGAAGGAGATCGCCACCTCCCCCGTCGCACTCCCGGGCGTGAGCGACGGCGGAGCCCACACGAAATTCATCACCACGGCGCGCTACCCCACGGAGATGTTGGGTTATTGGGTGCGCGAGCACGAGATCATGACCCTTGAGGAAGCCCACTGGCGACTGTCGTACTACCCCGCCATGGCCGCTGGACTGAAAGGTCGGGGCCTGCTCGCCGAAGGCATTCCAGCCGACGTCATCGTCTATAACCCAGAGACCATCGACAGCCTCCCCCAAGAGCGGGTTTGGGACTACCCCGCCGGCGAATGGCGCCTCATCCAGAAGCCGGTCGGCTACGACCGGATCATCGTGAATGGCCGCACCACCTTCATCGACGGCGAATGTACGGGCGCGACGCCAGGAAGACTCCTCCTGCACGGCACGGACTGAAAGGAAGACGAGATGACGGACGCCAGCATCGCGACCATCTTCGACGCCGACAACCATTACTGGGAGCCGAGCGACGCCTTCACGCGATATCGCGATCCCAAGTTCATGGACCGAGGCATCTGCGTCGTCGACGTGGAGGGTACGCCCCGCTACTACGTGAACGGGGCGCCGCACCCCATCCTGCCCGGCCCCGGGGATGCCCACCCTCGGCCGAGGCCAGGTGCTCTCTACGACTACTTCGCTGGGCGCAGTACCAAGGCATCACTCGCCGACGAGCTCAGTGCCGAGGACCCGGCGGAGCATCCGGACTGGTTCGAACGTGACGCCCGGCTGCGTCGAATGGACGAGCAGGGCGTCGAAGCGGCCTGGTTGTTCCCGTCCCACGCCGTCTGCGTGGAGGGGCCGATGCAGCCCGACATCGATGCATCGCTGGAGATCCTGCGTGCCTTCAACCGATGGCTGGATGACGATTGGGGCTTTGCCTATCGGGATCGCATCTTCGGGGTGCCGTTCATGTCGCTTTCCGATGTTGATCGCGCCATTGTCGAATTGGAATGGGTCATCGACCGGGGCGCCCGGATCGTCACCATCCGCAACGGACCGGTCTTCACACCGGAGGGATACAAATCACCGGCTGACCCGGCCTTCGACCCTTTCTGGGCTCGTGTCGCCGAGGCCCGGCTCGTGGTGGCGCCCCATGCCGGCTTCGATGATGGCTACCGCGAGGTCGACGAAGCCGTCGCCCGTGCGTGGGGGTATGGCGGATCGCGCCACGACGGTGACACCAACGCGCTGAATGTCTTCGAACCGTTCGTCCAGCTGCTCCAAAAGCACCGAATTATCGAGGATTTCGCCGTGGCGCTGGTGGCGCACGGCCTGTTCCAGCGGGTCCCGGGACTGCGGATCGCCTACATCGAGAATGGCGGGACCTGGGTGCCGAGCCTCCTGCACAAGCTCGACCTCTACGGTGGTCAGAACCCAGAGCTCTTCACGACTCCGCCCGTCGGGCAATTCCTGGAGCACTGCTGGGTGGCTCCCTTCGTCGAGGACAGTGTCGAGGACCTGGCGAGCCACATACCCGTCGAGCGGATCCTGTTCGGCTCTGACTGGCCCCACGCCGAAGGCATGGCCACACCCCGTGATTTCCTCAAGAAGGTCGAGGCATTCTCGGCTGAAGATCAGCGCAAGATCATGGCCGAGAACGCTCGGGAGCTGACGTTCGCCTAGCAGCCGTCTACCGGTGTCGCGGATCGAGCGCCTCGTCATCAAAGACCATGTGCAGGAAAGACGAATAGTCAGGGCCGGCGCGGAGTGAATGGCCGCCGTCGACCGCGAGCATCTGTCCGGTGATCCAGCGTGATTCGTCCGAGAGCAGGAAGCGAATGACGTCTGCGACGTCCTCCGGCTTCCCGACATCGCCAAGAGGTGTCTGATCGACGTAGCTGTTCCACACCGGCCCGCCGCGCTCTATGCCCTCCATGACTTCGGTGGTGATGAACCCCGGCTGAACCGCATTGAAACGAATCCGCGCGCTGCCGTACTCGTCTGCCGCGTTCCGAATCATCGCCTCGATGCCGGCCTTGGCGACCGGGTACGCCCCGAAGTTCGGGTGCGTCACATGGCCCGCGATGGACGAGAGCCCAACAAAGGAACCTCCGCCACTGCGTGCCATATGAGGTACTGCGTGCTTGATGCACAGCAACGTACCGACGATGTTGAGCTCGAGGACGCGGAGGAACTCCTTCGTCTGCTGGAGATGGTAGGGGGCGAGACCGCCACCACCTCCGGCGTTGGCCACCACTCCGGTCAGGCCGTTCCCGAATGCTTCCGTCGCCGCCATGACCCGCACAACGTCTTCCTCCACCGTGACGTCGGCTACCACTGTGTTGACCTCTCCGCCCTCCGCGCGGATGCGGTCGGCCGTGTCTTCGAGTCGATTCTCAGTCCGGCCGCAGATGGTGACCCGGGCCCCTTCTGCAGCCGCCACGACTGCACATGCCGCGCCGATACCCGTGCCACCACCGGTCACGAGCACGGAGCCGCCATCGAGTGATCGACCAGCCATGTTCACGGTCCTCCGTCTCGACATTCTCTGGCCGCCATGAGGCGGGCGCGACGTCTCAATGCACGAGCCGATCGTCCTGGCTCCAATACCGTGCCCGCACGGCCTTCTTGTCCGGCTTCCCTAGAGGACTCATGGGAATCGACTCCACGATGTCCACGGACTTGGGCGCATAGTGCGCCCCCTTTCGCTCCTTGACCAGGGCGATCAGCTCCTCGACATCAATGGTGCCGCCTGGCCGTGGCACGACGACCGCCTTCACCGACTCACCCCATTTGTCGTCGGGCACACCGACGACTGCCACCGATGCCACCATCGGATGGGTCGAGATGACGTCCTCGACCTCGCGCGGAAACACGTTGAATCCACCGGAGATGATCATGTCTTTCTTGCGATCCACGATGGTGAGGTACCCGCTCTCGTCCTGCCGCGCCACGTCCCCCGTGTGCAACCAGTCGCCTTCGAGCGCGGCCTTGGACTCTTCCGGCTTGTTCCAATACCCCTTCATGACGAGGGGGCCCCGCACACAGAGCTCGCCCGCCTCCCCCGTCGGGACCTCATTGCCATCGTCGCCCAACAAGCCCACACGGATCCACGGGACCGGACGGCCACACGTCGCCAGGCGGGCGAGATCGTCGGGATCGTGCTCTTCCTTGCGCAGGACGCACGCGGTCTGTGGGCATTCTGTTTGGCCGTAGAACTGGAAGAAGATCGGGCCCAGCTTGCGGATCGCCTCCTGGAGACGCACCGGAGACATGGGCGATGCGCCGTAGAAGATCGTCTCGAGGCTCGAGAGATCCGTCTCGTCGAACCTCGGATGGTCCAAGAGCGCGTAGAGCATTGAGGGAACGAGCATGGTGGTGGTGATCCGATGTGTCTCGATGGCTTCGAGCACCGCACCGGCCTCAAAGGCCGGCAACACGACCATGGAGCCGCCCAGGAGCAGCAGCGGGACGAACAGGGAGGAGCCGGCGTGACTCAACGGCGTGCAGACGAGGTGGCGGACCTCATCGGGCCACTGCCATTCGGACACCATGATCTGCGCCATGGTGGCGCTCCCCCGGTAGGTGTTCATGACACCTTTGGGCTTGCCCGTCGTGCCGCCCGTGTAGGCGAGCGCAGAGAGGTCCTCTGGCTCAACCGAAGCGGCGACCAGCGGCTTTGGCTCGAATCCTCTTGCGAGCTCGACCAGGTCGTCGCTGAGGTGCGTCGGACCGTAGGACAGAAGACGCGTGAGAGCTGGTACCTGCGATCGAAGCTGCTCGGCGCGCTCCGAGAAGGCCGGATCGAAAATCAGGGTGTCGATGCCGGCGTCTTCGAGCACATAGGCGTGATCGGCGAGGGAGCCAAGAGGGTGCAGCGGAGTGTTGCGGCACCCCGAGACCATGACGGCACCCATAGAGCAGAGCACCTCGGGCCGATTCTTAGAGAGCGTGGCGACCCCCATACCCTGCAGCAAACCCTTCGCCTGGAAGACCTGCACGTAGCGGCTGATCTCATCCCGCACCTGGCTGGCCGTGAGCACACCCCCGTCGATGAAGAGGCAGGGATGGTCGCCATTGCGCTCTAGCGCAGCGATCAGGAGGTCGGGAAGAAATCGGGGGCGGTAGAGCTCGTTCATGGAAGCTGTGCCGCCTTGACCTGCTCTCGTCTTTCTTTGCGAGGAAGGACGGGTCCAGGAGGAAGGTCCGCTTCGACCCCGAGATCTCGCAGCGCCGCTGTCGTCGCAGGACGGATTCCGTAGGCCATATGGACAAACCGCAGGTCGTCGCTATGACCGGCATCCACGAGATGCGACGCCACCAGCGAGATCGCCGCAATCTTCAGCGTTTGGAAGGCCCGGTACCACGCTCGATGCTGGCTCTCGATGCCCGTGCGCTCCTCCCATAGGGCCACAAACTCATCCGCCGAGAGCGCTCCGTTGGTGGCCGTGAAGGACCCTGGCGTCAGCCAGAGCAGCTCGGCCCAGCCGACGTCAGCCAGCGGGTCTCCGACGGTCGCCAGCTCCCAATCGAACACGGCACTCACCTCACCGTCCTGAAAGGCATAGTTCCCGGACTTGGCATCCCCGTGGACGAGCGTCACTGAGGGACACGGTTCCGGGAGCTGGTCTTGGAGTTCCTTGAGCAACCGCTCGAGGGCGGGAAGCGGACCACGCTGCACGCGCTGGATCTCGTCCGACCAGTGGCTGATCTCGTGTTCGAGGTAGTGGCTCCCGTCCCCGATGGCTTCCAGTCCGGTCTCGTCCAGATCCACCAGGTGGATCGCCGCCAGCTGGTCGATCATGCTCTCGCACATGCGGCGTATTAGGTCGGGATCTTCAGGGGGCTCTTCCGAGGAGCCCATCTCGTACACCGTCCCGGCTAACCGCTCCATCAGGTAGAACTCGCGGCCGAGCACGTCGCCCGATGGCTCGAACCATAGGGGCGCCGGTGCCCGGACTGGTGTGTGTACGAGTCCCCGCAGGATGTCGAACTGGCGCCGGAGGTCGTACGGCTCGAGAAGTCCCGGAGCCGGAGGCCGCAGACGCGCCACCACGTCCTTCTGATGGTCCCCAGCGTCATCGGACCAGCAGATCGTGGTCAGCAATGTCTCGGCAGAATGGCCGAACTCCACTCGATCCAGTCCATGCAGCCGCACGTCTCGAGCGTCGGGGAGTTGGGCCTCGACCCAAGTTGTCAGACGGGACTTGGTGTCCATCAGGCGGGGGTGAAGCGGATGTCGATCCGGTCGTAGGCCCGGGCGAAAGTCGCCGGAACGATCTTTGGCTCCGCCGCGTCGATGAGATCCCAGTCCGGTACCCGGCAGAGCAGCTCCTCGAACATCACTCGGATCTCGAGCCGGGCGAGCTGTGCACCGAGGCAGAAGTGGGCCCCGAAGCCGAACGCGACGTGCCGATTATGGGCTCGAGTCACGTCGAGCGCGTCCGGCTCTTTGAACACGCGCTCGTCGCGGTTGGCTGACGCGTACAGCAGAAGGAGTTGGTCTCCGGCGTGGATCTGTTGGCCCTGGAGCTCGTGGTCTTCGGTGGCGGTTCGACTCATGTTCAGGACGGGGGAAACCCAACGGATGAATTCCTCGACCGCCGTGGTGGACAAGAGCTCAGGATCTTCGACGAGCAGCCGTCGCTGCTCCGGCTGGATCGCCAGGT
>Ga0302157_10001785_pt1 | contig 25754 bp, 21 predicted proteins | sample I_Bog_N3_3_FD_193502 | JGI IMG/M metagenome (GOLD analysis project Ga0302157, IMG submission 193502) | Peat permafrost microbial communities from Stordalen Mire near Abisko, Sweden - I_Bog_N3_3 | ecosystem: Environmental > Terrestrial > Soil > Wetlands > Peat | place: Sweden: Abisko, Stordalen... | reverse complement strand
GCGACATCCTGGCGCGCTTGCGCCTCCATCTCTACACGGAGCGCCCGCCCCGCCCCGGTCGCCGCCTGGTAGGTGGCGACGGTGACGTGCCGAAGACCGAAGGCGCGGTGCAGTGGCGCCAGGGTCACCGCGAGCGGCGTGGCCACGCAGTTGGGGTTGGCGATGATCCCGTGGTGCTCGCGCACCTTCTCGCCGTTGACCTCGGGCACGACCAGGGGGACCTCAGGGTCCATCCGGAAGACGCTCGACTTGTCGACGGCGACGCCGCCGCCCTGGGCGACCAGGGGGGCGTACTCCTTGGAGATGGCCCCGCCGGCGGCGAAGAAGACGATGTCGCAGCCCTCGAGGCGTGCCGCCTCCACCGCCGCCACCGTCAGTGCCTCACCGCGGAAGGTCACCGTCCTGCCCGCGCTGCGCGGAGATGCGAGGGCCCGCAACTCCCGCAGCGGGAAGTTGCGGTCCTCGAGAACCCGCAGGACCGTGGAACCGGCGGCTCCGGTGGCACCAACGAGCGCGACAGATGGGGCGGACGAGGTCACGCCTGAATTGAGCCTTCTAGATGACTACGCAGGGCTGCCCGTCCCCGCCCCGCCGGCATCGGCCTGACCCTTGGCAAGGTCGCGGATGGCCTCGCGGCGGGAGAGGTTGACCCGGCCGCGGTCGTCGATCTCGATGACCTTGACCATGATCTCGTCGCCGACGGCGACCACGTCCTCGACCTTCTCGACCCGGTGCTCGGCGAGGTTGCCGATGCGGACAAGCCCCTCCTTCTTGGGCGCGATCTCCACGAAGGCTCCGAAGCCCATCAGGCGGGAGACCTTGCCCTTGTAGATGCGGCCGATCTCGATGTCGTCGGTGAGGTCGCGGATCATGTCGAGGGCCTGCTGCCGGGATGCCGCGTTGGCGCTGGAGATGAAGACCCGACCGTCGTCCTCGACGTCGATCGAAGCCCCCGTCTCCTCGACGATGCGGCGAATGGTCTTGCCGCCTGGGCCGATGATCTCGCGGATCTTGTCCGGGTTGATCTGGATGGTGTCGATGCGCGGCGCCCACTGGCTCATTTCGGCACGCGGAGCCGCGAGTGCCTCGGCCATCTTGCCGAGGATGTGCAGCCGGCCCACGCGAGCCTGCTCGAGGGCGCGCTCCAGGAGCTCCCACTTGAGGCCCCGGATCTTGATGTCCATCTGCAGGCCGGTGATCCCGGTCGCCGAGCCGGCCACCTTGAAGTCCATGTCGCCGAGCGCGTCCTCCATCCCCTGGATGTCGCTCAGGACCGCTGCGCTGCCGTCCTCGGCGCTGATCAGGCCCATGGCGATGCCCGCCACGGGTGCCTGAAGCGGCACGCCGGCGTCCATCAGGGCGAGCGTCGAGCCGCAGACAGATGCCATCGAGGTCGAGCCGTTGCTGCTCAGGATCTCGGTGACGATCCGCACCACGTAGGGGAACGCCTCGTCGTCGGGCATGACGTTGTGCACCGCCCGCTCGGCCAGAGCTCCGTGACCGATCTCGCGACGGCCCGGGGAGCGCAGCGGCCTCGCCTCGCCCACCGAGAAGGGCGGGAAGTTGTAGTGGTGCATGTAGCGCTTGAACTGCTCGAGTCCGAGCCCGTCCAGCTTCTGCTGGTCCTGGCCGGAGCCGAGGGTGACCACGGAGAGCGCCTGGGTCTCACCGCGGGTGAAGAGCGCGCTGCCGTGGGTGCGGGGCAGGACGCCGACCTTGCACCAGATCTTCCGGATCTCGTCGGTGCGGCGGCCGTCGGGCCGGATGCCCTCGGTCAGGATGGCGGCGCGGACCGCCTTCTTGATCTCCGCGTCGAAGGCGCGCCCGATCTCGGCCCCGCCGGTGGGGAAGCGCTCGGCGAGCTGGCCTGCCACCTCCTGCTTGAGCGCGCCGATCTGACCCTCGCGGGCGGCCTTGTCGGCGTTGCGGGCGGCTGCGGTGGCCTTCCCGGCGACGGCCTCGTGCACCGCCTCGGAGATCTCAGGAGCGATCCCCCACTTGGGGTAGTCCATCGTCGGCTTGGCGCCGAGGCTCTCGCGGATGTGGAGCTGGAACTCGACCAGCCGCTTGATCTCGTCGTGAGCCAGCCGCAGCGCCTCGAGCACGGTGCTCTCGGGGAGCTGACGGGCGCCCGCCTCCACCATGGTGATGGCGTCGGCGGTGCCGGCGACCACCAGGTCGAGCTCGGATTCCTGGAGTTGCTGCAGGGTCGGGTTCAGGATGAACTTGCCGTCCAGCATGCCGACCCGCACGCAGCCGACCGGTCCCGCGTGGGGGATGTCGCTGATCTGCAGGGCGAGCGAGGCACCGGTCACCGCCAGGGTGGTCGGGTCCTGCTCCTGGTCGGCCGAGACGACGGTGGCGACCAGCTGGACGTCATTGCGGAAGTCCTTGGGAAAGAGCGGCCGCATCGGGCGGTCGATCATTCGGCAGGCGATGATGGCCGCCTCGGTGGGCCTCCCCTCACGGCGGGGGAAGCTGCCCGGGATGCGCCCGGCGGCGTACAGCTTCTCCTCGTAGTCGCAGGTGAGCGGGAAGAAGTCGATGCCCTCGCGCGGTGCCTTGCTCGCCACTGCGGTGACGAGCACCACGGTGTCGCGGCAGCGGATGAAGAGGGCGCCGTTGGCCTGCTCGGCGATATGCCCCGTCTCGACGGTGAGGGTCTGGCCAGCGTAGTCGGTGGTGAAGGTCTTGGGTTCTTGATCAGCCATGTGTGCTCCGGAGGTGGCCACTGCCCTGACTGCTGGCGGTGGTGTCCGAAGGCGAGGCTGTTGGAGGCTGCGGGCCGCGTCATGGGGTCGCGCCGCGCAGCGGCTGCGTCACCCTGGCGCGCAGTCCCCAACGTCTCGCCGGCTCGTTTCGATCGCCGTGCGTTGTGGAAGTGGCCGTTGATGAATACGGATGAGCCGGGTGGCTCAGGGAAGGTGCGGAACTGCCCTCCTGTCGGGTGGGGTCATGAACTGCCAGGTTGCCACGTCAGCACGCGCCACGTTGGCGTGGGAGCCGCCGGCACCGGCGGGGGGAAGGGCGCTCTGGTCTCGACTGGGCCCGGATCGCGGTGACAGGAGGGTCACTTATCGCCGGAGCCCGAGGCGGGCGATGATGGCGCGATACCGCTCCACGTCGGTGCGGGAGAGGTACTCGAGCAGACGACGGCGCCGCCCGACCATCTTGAGCAGCCCGCGCCGCGAGGCGTGATCCTTGGTGTGCTCGCGCAGGTGCTCGGTGAGGCCGGTGATGCGCTCACTGAGGACCGCGATCTGCACTTCGGGCGACCCGGTGTCGGTGTCGTGACGCCGGTGCTCGGCGATGATGTCGGTCTTGGTGCGAAGCTCAGGCAAGGGGTGGTCTCTCCAGTGGGCCCGGGTGGGCCAGTCGCCGGACCGAGAGCGGGGCTCGGAGAGCGGGCGCGCCCGTCCCTGGGCCGGGCCCTCTGTCGGTCGGCGTCAGCATACCAGGGCCGGGGCCGCGAAGCGGAGCGCCTGCGGCAGGACCGTGATCTCGGCGGGGGCGCTCCCCACCTGCTCCCCGTCCACGTCGAAGCGCGGCGGGCTCTCGCCTTCGGCGGCGGCGATGCCGATCGAGCGCGCCCGGCGGGAGGAGATGGTCGCGAGACCGAGGTGGGTGCCCCGAAAGAGGCGAGGGACGGACAGGAGGGCCCCGAAACGGGAGATGTCTCCCACCACGACCACGTCCAGCAGCCCGTCCGCCGGATCGGCACCAGGGGCGATGCGCATCCCGCCACCGAAGCATCGGCCGTTGGCGACCACCACCTGCTGCACACGCGCCCGCGAGGTCACCCCGTCGATGGTGAGGAGCACGTCGCGGTTGCGGAACCTGACCAGCTCGGTGACCGAGACACCCAGGAAGACGGCGCTGCCGCGCAAGCCGGCGCGCTTCTGGCCGCTGCGATTGATCCTGGTGACCACCTCGCCGCCCAACCCGCAGTCGGCCACGTTGGCGAAGAGCCGCTGGCTGCCATCGGCGAAGACGATCCTGCCGACGTCGATGCTCCGGGTAGTCCCGCCGGCCAGGAGGCGGGCGGCGGCGTGGGGGTCGGTGGGCAAGCCGAGGGTCCGCCGGACGTCGCTGCCGGTGCCGCTCGGGATCAGCCCCACGGTGAGGCCGCCGGCGAGCGGGGTGCCCCCCTCGTCGAAGCAGCCGTTGACCACCTCGTTGAGGGTGCCGTCGCCGCCCACGGCGACCACCCGGCGCACGGATGCCGTCCCCGTGATCTCCCGGCGAGTCACGGCGGTGGCGTCCCCGCGGCTCGTGGTGAGGTGGGCGTGGATGTCGATGCCCGCCTCGCGGAGCGCCGTCCGGATCTGGGGCCAGCGCCGCATGGTCTGGCCGCCGGCGCTCACCGGGTTGACCACCACCAGGGTGGAGGTGTTGACGGTCACGAGATCAGGGCGTGGGCCCGGACCGTATCCCGGTACCAGGCGAAGCTGGACTTGGGGATGCGGGCGCCGGTCGGGTAGTCGACCCAGGTGAGCCCGAAACGCTTCGAGTAGCCCCACGACCACTCGAAGTTGTCGAGCAGCGACCAGACGAAGTAGCCGCGCACATCGACGCCGGCGTCGAGGGCGTCGAGGACGGCGCCGAGATGGCCTCTGAGGTAAGCAATGCGCTCGGGGTCGTGGACCTCGCCGTCGGGCGTCACGTAGTCGTCGTTCGACATGCCGTTCTCAAGGACGTAGAGGGGACGGTCGCCATAGTCGTCGCGGACCCGGAGGAGCAGCTCGGTGAGCGCCGCCGGCTCGATCTCCCACCCCATGGTGGTGCGGGCCACGGCGGGCCGGTGGACCTCCACGCTTCCGAGGTCGAGGCTGAGCGCGTTGGCCGGCGGAGAGGCGGGCACCCAGTACCCGGCCGCCCGCGCCTCGGCCATCCGGGTGCTGGCGCAGAACGTCAGGGGCGAGTAGAAGTTGACCCCGAGGAAGTCGGTCGGCTCGGCGATGACCCGGAGGTCGCCGTCCTGCACCACCGAGAAGCCCGGCCGGCGGTCCGCGTAGTGGGCCAGCATGTCGGCGGGGTACTCGCCGCGGAGCAGCGGGTCGAGGAAGAGCCGGTTGAGGTTGCCGTCGGCCAGGCGAGCCGCGGCCAGATCATCCTCGTGGTCGGTGGCCGGCCGGGTCGGCTGGAGGTTGAGGTCGATCCCCACCTGGGCGCCGGGGACAGCCGCCCGGATGGCCTGGACCGCCCGGCCGTGGGCGAGCAGCAGGTGGTGGTTCGCGGCCGCGGCCAGCCCGACGTCCTGGAGCCCGGGGGCGTGCTCGCCCTTGGCGTATCCGAGCCAGGAGGCGCACCAGGGCTCGTTGTGGGTGACCCACATGCGCGCCTGACCTCCGAGCGCCTCGGCGACGATGCCGGCGTAGTCGGCGAAGCGACCGGCGGTGTCACGCACCGTCCAGCCACCGGCGTCCTCGAGGGGCTGGGGGAGGTCCCAGTGGAAGAGCGTGACGAACGGTGTGACCCCACGGCGGAGCAGCCCCTCCACGAGCCGGCGGTAGAAGTCCAGTCCCCGCTGGTCGGCGGGCCCGCTGCCGGTGGGCTGGACCCGGGGCCAGGCCACCGAGAAACAGTAGGCGGGAGCCCCCAGGCTGGCGATCAGGTCCAGGTCCCCGTCCAGGTGGCGGTAGTGGTCGGAGCTGACGTCCGCGGTGTCGCCGTGATGGGTGGCGCCCGGGGTGTGGGTGAAGGTGTCCCAGATCGAGGTGCCCCGGCCGCCGGCGTGGACCGATCCCTCCACCTGGTGGGCGGAGGTCTTGGTCCCGAAGAGGAAGCCCTCGGGAAAGCTGCGGGGTCGCGGGTCGGCGGGCACGCTGTACATCTCCGGGCGAGGAAGGGCGGTCGCGGCATTGTCCTCCGTGAGCGGCGCCGGTCGATGGCCCGGGCGGCCCGGCGGGCTCCGGCGAGGCACGGCCCGCGGCCGCCATCCCGTCACGGGCTCGGGAACGGCGTACGGGCGTGTGCTATGGTCGCCGCCGCGGGAACGAACGGAGCAGGAGCGCCCTGGTGGTGGACCCGGTGAACGTGCGGCTGGCGGAGAGCGACTACGGCTACTTCGACCCTGCCGCCGCCGAGTTCGTGATCACCCGGCCCGACACCCCCACCCCCTGGATCAACTACCTGGGCGAGGGTCGCTACGGCGGGATCGTCTCCAACACCGGCGGCGGATTCTCCTTTGACCGCGACCCGCGCAACCGGCGGGTGAGCCGCTACCGCTACAACGCCGTCCCCGCCGACCAGCCGGGACGCTACGTCTACGTCAGGCGCCAGGACACCGGGGAGTTCTGGGGCGCGACCTGGCAGCCCGTGCGGGGCGAGCTCGACGAGTACGAGTGCCGTCACGGGGCCGGCTACACCCGGATCACCACCCGGCGCAGCGGGGTCCGGGCCGAGACCCTCTACTTCGTGCCGCCGAGCGGGCCGGACGATCCGTGCCCGGTCGAGCTCTGGGAGCTGCGGCTGACCAACACGGGTGACCGGCCGGTGGTGCTGCGGACCTTCAGCTACGTGGAGCTGAGCTTCGCCGACGCCATGGGTGACCTCCACAACCTGGATTGGACCGGTCACGTGGTCAGCGCCCGGTACGACCCGGCGCTCCGCGCCATCGTGGCGACGACGCGCTTCCGCCCCACCACCACCTTCTTCGCCTCGGACCGTCCGCCGGTCGGGCACGACTGCAGCCGGGAGGCGTTCGTGGGCCGCTACCAGGGGCTGGAGAGCCCCGCTGCCGTCGAGGCGGGCTCCCCCACCGGCAGCGTCTCACCCCGGGGCAACGCGGTCGGGTCGCTCTGCCACGAGGTCTCGCTCGAGCCCGGCGAGAGCGCGCGGATCGTCCACATCCTGGGGATCACCGACAGGCCGGAGACCATCCCAGCCGCGGTGGCGCGCTGGTCGGACGCCACCGCGGTGAGCCGCGCCTTCGCGGCGCTGCGGGCGGACTGGGAGAGGTACCTGGGCAGCTTCACGGTGCACACCCCCGACCCGGACACCGACGCGATGCTCAACCTCTGGAACCCCGTCCAGTGCCGCACCACGCTGTACTGGTCGCGCTTCGTCTCCGGATATGAGACGGGCCTGGGGCGGGGCATGGGGACGCGCGACAGCGCCCAGGACACCCTGGCCACCTCCCACGTCGAGCCGGACCTCGCCGAGGCTCGACTGGAGCAGCTCTGGCAGCTCCAGTTCGCCGACGGGCATACGTGGCACCAGTTCCTCCCGCTCACTGGCGAGGGAGGGCCGGGGCTCGCCGCCGAGCATCCCGAGTGGCCTCAGTGGTTCAGCGACGACCACCTCTGGCTGGTCATCGCCACCTGCGCCTACCTGCGCGAGACCGGCGACTGCGACATGCTCCACCGGCTGGTGCCGTACCAGCCCGGGCCGGACGGTCTGGCCCCGGACGACGTGGACGACACGGTCTGGGGGCACATCACGGCGGCGATCGACTTCGTCCTGGCTCACCGCGGGCCCCACGGGCTGCCCCGTAGCGGCTACGCCGACTGGGACGACACCCTGAACATCGACCACGGCTCGGGGCTGGCCGAGAGCGTCTGGTGCGCCATGCAATTCTGCCGCGCCACCCTCGACCTGGCTGCGCTGTGCGATCACCTCCATCGCTCCGAGGAGGCGGCCCATTTCCGCCGCCTTCACGCCGAGATGGCCGCCGCGGTCGACGCCTCCGCCTGGGACGGCGCCTGGTACGGGCGGGCCTTCGACGACGAGGGCCGGCCGATCGGGGTGGCCTCCGAAGTGCACCACCGGATCAACCTCATCCCCCAGAGCTGGTCGGTGATCGGCGAGGTCACCTCTCCGGAGCGTGCCGAGATCGCCATGCGGTCGGCGCACGACCTCCTCGACACCCCCTATGGCCTGAGCACGCTCTGGCCGCCGTACGACGGCGGCGATCCCCGGGTCAACGGCACCGCCACCTACCCACCCGGGGCCAAGGAGAATGGCGGCATCTTCTGCCACGCCGCCGCCTGGTCCATCATCGCGGCCGCCCAGCTCGGCGACGGGGACCGCGCCTACGAGTACTACCGGCAGCTGCTGCCGCTCGCCCGCGCCGACGTCGAGCTGGCCGCGGTCGAGCCCTACGTGTACTGCCAGAACATCTGCGGTCCGGCGCATCCCCAGTACGGCCTGGGGAGGAACGCCTGGCTGACCGGGGCCGCCGCCTGGGCCTACGTCGCCGCCACCCAGTGGATCCTCGGCATCCGCCCCACCCACCGCGGGCTCAAGGTGGCGCCCGTGCTCCCCTCCGCCTGGCCGGGATACACCGCGCGGCGCCTCTTCCGCGACACCTGGTACGAGATCACGGTCCACCGCGAGGGGCCGGGCAACGACGTGGCTCTCACCGTGGACGGCGTGGCGGTGGACGGCGACGTGGTGACGCGCCCACCACTCGGGACCGAGCGCGTGGTCGTGGAGGTCGTGCTCTCGTAGGGTTGGGCAGAGAGATGGCTGCCGCGGATGCGCGAGATCTGCCGGCACGTCGCTCCAACGGTGCCCCTCCCCGCGCCTCTGGGCTACAACCCCTCGGGCGGCTCCGCGCCGCCCAGCAGCCGCCGCGTCTCCGCGACGTCGAGGCGCATCTGGGCGATGAGCGCGGCCTCGTCCGGGTACCACCGTTCCTCACGCAGCCGGTGGACGAAGGCTAGGCGCAGCCGCTCGCCGTAGAGGTCTCCCTCGTAGTCGAGCACGTGGGTTTCGACGGTGAGGCGGTCGCCGCCGAAGGTGGGCCGGTAGCCAATGCTCGAAGCGGCCGGGAGCCACGCCCCCCGGGCGCGGACCCAGGTGCTGTAGATGCCCATCTCGGGCAGGCACTTGCCGGGCTCGACCCCCACGTTGGCGGTCGGGAAGCCGAGCCTCCACCCCACCCGGTCGCCGTGCTCCACGGTGCCATCCAGGAAGTAGGGGTGGCCGAGCAGGTGCGCGGCGGCCTCGACATCCCCCGAGACCAGCGCCGAGCGCACCCGGGTGGAGGAGATGGTCACGCCGCCGTCGGTCACCGGGTCCACGGTCTCCACCGTGAAACCGTGCTCGGCCCCGAAGCCGCGGAGGAACTCGACATTCCCACGGCGGTGGCGCCCCAGGGCGAAGCCGGCCCCGACCACGAGGTGGCGGAGATCGAAGCGGTCGAGCAGCCGTTCGCAGAAGCGCTCGGCGCTCCACTGGCTCACCTCGCGGGTGAAATTGATCACCACCACGCGGTCGATGCCCGCGGCGATGAGCCGCTCACGTTTCTCGTCGAGGGTGGTCAGCTCGGGCGGGACGTTGCCGGGGTCGAGCACGGCGCTGGGGTGGGGTTCGAAGGTGACCGCCACGGCGATGCCGCCGATCTCGCGGGCCACTGCCACGGTGCGCGCCAGCAGCCGCTCGTGGCCGCGGTGAACGCCGTCGAAAACCCCGATGGTGCAGGCCGCGGGAGGCGGCGAGGCTCCGCGCTCCGGGCCGAGGGAGTGCTCAAGGGTCATCGACATCGGTTCATCCCCCGCTTCGCAGCTCCCGGTCAGCCGGCCATGACCTTCGTGGGCTGGAAGCGGAAGCCGGTGACCTCCCCGATGGCGACCAGATCGCCGGAGGGGGAATGGGCCCGGGTCTCCCCCTGGGGAAGTCCAGCCCCCACCCGGGGCAGGAAAACCGCCTGGCCGTTGCGCACCAGGGCCATCGCCGGCGGTCCGAGGAAGACCTGAGGCAGGAAGCTGACCGCCACCCAGGGAGGGAGGAGCGCCGTGGTCGGGTCGTCCAGGGCGGCGAGCTCCTCGATGGTGTGGGCGTCGGCGATCTCCAGAGAGCCGTACCGCGTGCGCTCCAGCCAGCTGAGCAGACCGCCGACCCCCAGCGCGTCGCCGAGGTCGCTGGCCAGGACCCGCATGAAGGTCCCCTTGCCGCACTCGACCTCGAGGTCCGCCTCGGCCACACTGCCGGGCCGGAAGTCGGTCAGCTCGGCGCTCACGATCAGAGCGGTGCGAGGCTGGCGCTCGACCTGCTCCCCGCGCCGGGCCAGATCGTAGAGGTGCTCGCCCTCGTGCCGGACCGCGGAGTGCATCGGCGGGATCTGGGTGATCTCCCCGACGAAGGGCAGGAGCGCCGTCCGCACCTGCTCGGCGTCCAGCCCTCCGGCGTCGCCGCCGGGGGTGACGGTGCCCTCGGTGTCGAGGGTCTCGGAGCGCTCGCCGAGCCGGACCGTGCAGCGGTAGGTCTTGGTCTGACGGTGGAAGTGGTCGATGAGCCGGGTGGCGCCGCCCAGGCAGATGGGGAGCAGCCCCTGTGCCATCGGGTCGAGCGTGCCGGCGTGGCCGACCCGCCGCTCACCGTAGATCCGGCGGACCTGTCGGATGCAGTCGAAGGAGGTCTGGCCCATCTGCTTGTTGAGGGCCAGGACGGCGCTGATCGCGCCCCGGCGGGGCGGGGCTGTGGGGAAGGCTTCCACGGCTAGCTGGACGGGCCCAGCAGAGCCCGCGCGACGTCCAGGACCCGCTTGCGGGCCGTCCCCAACGGCTCGCGCAGCTCGGCGCCGGCGGCGCGCCGGTGACCGCCGCCGCCGAAGGGGGTGCACACCTGGGTGGCGTCGATCTCGTCGCGACTGCGGACCGAGATCTTGGTCAGATGGGGGCCTGCCTGCTTGAAGAGGACGGCGATCTTCATCGGTCCCACGGTCTGGAGCTGGTCGATCACCCCCTCCGCCTCCTGCAGGGTGGTCCCGGTCTCCTCCAGCATGGCCGAGGTGATCTCCGACCAGATCAGGCGGCCGTCGCTCTCGGTCTTGCTGCGGGCCACGGCCATGCCCTCGAGACGGAGCTGGGCGACGGTGCGCGACTTGTAGCTCTTGAGCGCTATCCAGCCGGCGTTCGCGCCCAGCCCCACGAGGTCGGCGCCGAGCCGGAGGGCGGCCTCGGTGGTGTTCTCGTGGCGGAAGCCCCCGGTGTCGGTGAGGAGGGCGGCGTAGAGGTTCGTGGCCGTCTCCGGTGAGATGGGACAGCCCATCGCCTGGAGCAGACGGTAGACGACCTGGCCGGTGGCGCTCGCCACGGTGTCGACGACGTTGATCTCCCCGAAGCCGTCATTGCTCGCGTGATGGTCGACGTTGATCACGTGGGCGACGCTCTCGACCAGGGCTGCCCTGTCTCCAAAGCGGTGGACAGTGGCGCAATCGAAGGTGAAGAGGAGGTCGAGGGGAGGGGGCTCGTCGATGATCGTGTCGTACCCGGGGAGGTAGGCGAGGGCGTGGGGAAGCGGCCTGGGCACCACCGTGTGCACGCTCTTGCCCATCTCGCGGAGCGCCTCGGCGAAGGCGAGGGCCGAACCCAGGCTGTCGGCGTCGGCGTCCTTGTGGGCGAGGCAGCCGATCTCGCGCGCCTCGTCGATGAGGCGCTGAATGTCGCTCGCGGCGTCGGCGACCTCCCGAAATCGGCGCTCGGACACCTTCACGAGGGCTCCTCGCCGGGGGCGGCATCAGAGGCGGCGTCGGCGACGACGGTGGGCTCCAGCTCGCGCAGCAGGCTGCTCATCCTCACCGAGTAGGCGATCGACTCGTCGAGCTGGAACTGGAGGTGTGGTGGGCTCTTCAGGTTCTCGAGCCGGTGGCCGAGCTGGGCGCGGAGGTAGCCCTCGGCATGACGCATGGCATCCACCACGGCGTGGCGCTCGGCATCCTCCCCGACCGCTGAGATCATCACGGTGGCGATGCGCAGGTCCGGAGCGATGCGTACCCGCGACACCGAGGCGAGGTGCACCCGCGGGTCCTTCATCTCGGTGAGCATCAGCGATGAGAGCTCCTGGCGGAGCTGCTCGGCGATCCGTTCGGGCCGTGGCGGCCGGGACGACGGGCTGAGCACGGGCTGGAATCGGGACGCGCCCGGATCGCCGGGGCGACCTCTGCTCTTGGCGTGAGGCATGAACGCCGGCACGGTCAGATGTTCTGCTGCTCGGTGACGTGCGCCTCGAGGACGTCGCCCTCAGCGAAGTCGGCGAAGCCGTCAAGGGTGATACCGCACTCATAGCCGCGGGCAACCTCGCGCACGTCGTCCCTGAACCGCTTGAGGGCGTCGATCTTGCCGCTGCCGACCTCCCGGCCGTCGCGGCGCACGGTGCAGGTGGCGGCGCGGGTGATCTTGCCGTCCACCACCTGGCAGCCGGCGATCGCCGGGCGACCGTCGACGGTGAAGACCTTGCGGACCTCGGCGCGGCCCTGGTAGACCTCGATGAAGGAGGGCTCGTACATTCCCCGGATCGACTTCATGATGTCGTCGGTGACCTGGTAGACGACGTCGTAGAAGCGGACGTCGACGCCGAGCTCCTCGGCCGCGGCCTTGGCGCGGTCGTCGGGGTGCACGTTGAAGCCGATGACGATGGCCCCGGACACGGCGGCGAGGTTGACGTCCGCCTCCCCCACCGCACCGACCCCCTCACCGACGATCTTGATGGTGACGTTGGGATCCTCGAGCTTGGTCACCTGGCTGCGGAGCGCCTCCAGCGAGCCGTTGGCCTCGGCCTTGAGAACGAGGGTCATGGTCTTGGTCTCGCCCTGCACGGCGGCGAAGTCCGAGAGGGTGATCCGGCGAACCGGCTGGGCCACCTTTGCCCGCTGCTCATTGGTGCGCAACTCGGACAGCGCCCGCGCCGCCTTCTCGGTCTCCATCACCTGGAGCACGTCGCCGGCGGTGGCGACGTCGGTGAGTCCGCTGATCAGGACCGGCTTGCTGGGGCCCGCCTCCTTGACCCGGTGACCGGCGTCGTCGGTGAGCGCCCTGATCTTGCCGTAGACCCGGCCGACCACCACGTTGTCGCCGATCCGGAGGGTACCGTTCTGGACCAGGACGGTGGCCACCGGCCCCCTCCCCCGCTCCAGCTCGGAGTCGATGACGGTGCCGACCGCAAGCCGGTCGGGGTTTGCCCGGGGCGGGCTCACCACATCGCTCACCAGCAGGATGGTGTCGAGGAGGTCCTCGATGCCCTGCCCGGTGACCGCGCTGGTCGGCACCATGGGCACCTCGCCGCCATAGCTCTCGGGGACGACCTGGCGCTCGGCGAGCTGCTGGAGGACGCGGTCCGGGTTGGCTCCGTCCTTGTCCGACTTGTTGATGGCGACGACCAGCGGCACCCCGGCGCTCCGGATGTGGTGGATCGCCTCCTCGGTCTGGGGCATCACGCCGTCGTCGGCGGCGACCACCAGGATCGCGATGTCGGTGACGTCCGCTCCGCGCGCCCGCATGGCGCTGAAGGCCTCATGGCCCGGGGTGTCGATGAAGGTGATCAACCGGCCCTGGCGCTCCACCTGATAGGCGCCGATCCGCTGGGTGATGCCTCCCGCCTCGCCCGCGGCCACGCTGGTGGCCCGGATCTTGTCGAGGATCGAGGTCTTGCCGTGGTCGACGTGCCCGAGGACGGCGACCACCGGCGGGCGGGGCACCAGCTTGGCCGGGTCCTCGCCGGAGAGGTCGAGGAGGGGGTGGCGCGGCCGCAGCGTGGTCCCGGTGGTGGCCGGAGCCGCCGCCTCCTTGGCGAGGGCCTCCTCCGACTCCGCCTCGAAGCCGAAGTTGTCGGCGGCCAGGGCGGCCGTGTCGAAGTCGACCGACTGGTTGAGGGCGGCCATGACCCCGTTCTGCATCAGGTAGGTGATCACCTGGGCACCGGGTACGCCGAGCCGCTCGGCCAGCTCCTTGACGGTGACGCTGGCCGGCAGTCTGATCTTCTTCATGGTGGCGACGGTGATTCCTCCTCGGCGAGCTCGCTGAGCTGATGGCCCAGCGCCTCGGGATCGATAACATTCTCCCCCACCCGCAGGGATCGGCTCAGACTGCGGCGCCGCAGGGCGACCCGCAGGCAGTCCATGCCCGAATCCCGGCAGAGATAGGCGCCGCGTCCGGGCGCGCGGGCGGGGATGTCCAGGATAACCGCTCCCGATGCCCCTGCGACCAGACGGACCAGTTCAGGGCGTGGGCGACGGTGATGGCACCCCACACAGGTGCGCAGCGGGGCTCTCTCTGCCGCGTTCGCCTCGTCCGCACTCTCCGGCGGGCTCACGACGGCTCCTCCGCGGTCGCTTCTGCGGCGGGCTCCACGGCCGTGATGTCGATCCGCCACCCCGTGAGCCGAGCGGCGAGACGGGCGTTCTCCCCTCCCCGGCCGATGGCGAGGGAGAGCTTGGCGGGGTCGACGGTCACGTGGGCGGTCCGGCTCTCCACGTCCAGCTCGACTCCCACCACCGGCGCCGGGATCAGCGCGTTGGCCACGTAGCGGGCAGGATCGGGGTCGAAGCGAACAACCTGCAGCTGCTCGGCGCCGAGCTGAGAGGTGATGGCGCGATGCCGGATGCCGTGAGGCCCGATGCAGGCCCCCTGGGGGTCGATGTCGGGATCGATCGCCTCCACCGCCACCTTGGTACGGCGGCCGGCCTCGCGGGCGATGGCGCGGATGGTGATCTGCCCGCGTCCCAGCTCGGGCACCTCCTGCTCGAGGAGCAGCCGGACCAGCTGGGGATGGGAACGGGAGGCGACCACCACCGCATCCCGGGCGCGCCGCCGGCCCTCGAGGATGACCACCTTGAGGTGCTGGCGTGGCGCGAGCTCCTCGCCCATCGACTGCTCCTCGGGAGGCAGGACCACCGTCGTCTCCCCGGCCCGGAGGTACCAGCTGCCGCCCGCCGGACTCTCGACGATGGCATCGATCAGCTCGCCGCGGTGGGTGGTGGCCTCGCTGATGACCCGATCCGCCCCGGCGTTGCGGACCCGGTCCAGGACCGCGCCGCGGACGGCTTGGGCAGCCTGGCGGGCGGCGTCGCCGGTGAGCGGCGCCATCACCGTCTCCCCGCCCGCGGGATCGGGACGGAGCACATCGTGGACGCCCTGGCGGAAGTCGACCCGGGCGGTGAGCCCGGGGTCGTCGACGACCAGCCGCCGGTAGGTGTCGACGATGGCCCGCCCGACGATGTCGGTCAGCTCGTCCTCGCTGATACCGGCGCTGGCGGCGAGCTCGGCGACCGCCTCCAGGATCTCGCCATCACCGGGACGGGCGGCGGGCGGGCGGCCTCGACCCGGCATCAGATGTCCACCGCGGTGCGCGCCGAGAGGATGTCCGCCGCCTCGATGGTCAGGGGCTGAGGCCGGCCTCGCGCGGTGCGGGCCTCGACCTCCACGGTGGGGCCGCCGGCCGCGATCAGCCGGCCCTCCACGATGCGCTCGGCGTCGCCGCTCCGGACCCGGAGGTGCACGCGCCGGCCGAGAGCGGCTCGCCACTCCTCGTCGGTGCGGATCGGACGCTCCGCCCCCGGGGAGGAGACCTCCAGCGAGTAGCGCGTCTCAATGGGATCGTAGGCGTCGAGGATGGCACTGGCGGTGAGCGACGCCCGCTCGCAGTCGTCGAGGCCGACACCGCCGGGTCGGTCGACCACCAGGCGGAGCACGCTGCCCGGGCCGCTTCCCTTCCACTGCACCTCGACCAGCTCGACCCCGGACTGCTGGAGAGCGGGCCGGAGCAGGTCGGCGAGGGCGGCGACGTCGGGACGGCTCATCGACACGGGTGGGACGATCGTATCCGGTGGGGGCACCCAGCGAGCGTGACGGGGGCGGAGGCGCCGCCGCTCGTCAGCTGGCGCGTGCCGGTCGTGCCACGACGCCGCGCTGGGGACGGCCGGCGGTCTGCTCCGGGCGCGCCTTGTTCCAGGCGACCAGGAGGGTCGAGGCGTTGAAGATCGAGCTGTAGGTGCCGGTGATGATGCCGATCAGGAGGGCCAGCACGAAGCCCTGAATCGACGCCCCACCGAAGAGCACGAGGGCGAGCAGCACGAAGACGACGGTCAGCGAGGTGTTGAGCGAGCGCGCCATGGTCTGCACCGTCGAGAGGTTGACGATCTGGTCGAAGGTGAAGCGCGGCCCGACCCGGAGGTTCTCCCGGATCCTGTCGAACACCACGATGGTGTCGTGAATGGAGAAGGCCACGCCGGTCAGCACGGCGGTGATGAAATAGTTGTCGACCTGACCCAGCGAGGTGAAGTGACCGAGGATCGCCCAGATCCCGGCGAGCACGAAGATGTCGTGGAGCAGCTTGAAGAAGGTGCACGCGGCGAACCGCCAGCGGTTGACCTGGCGCTGCTTGCCGAACTGGTAGGCCAGGTAGAAGGCGATCATCAGCGACGAGGCGAGCACCAGCAGGACGGCCTGGCTCACCGCGCTGCTGGCGATGGTCTGACCGACGGTGTTGACGCTCTCCTGCCCCGGCTGGAAGTCGTAGGCGGCGTCCAACGCGTTGTAGATGGTCTCGACCTCGCCGGTGGGGAGGGTCTGGATCAGGTAGACGTCGTAGCCGGACTTGTTCTTGCCGAAGCTCTGGACCGTCGGCTGCAGCCCGGGCACGGCCTTGTTGACGGTGCTCACCAGCTGCGCCGACGTCACCGGGGTCATGTACGCCGCCTGGATCTGGTCGCCGCCCGCGAAGTCGATGCCCAGGCGGAACCCCCAGCCGATGATGGCGACGATGCCGGGGATGATGATGGCGAGCGAGGCCAGGAAGAACCAGTTGCGATTACGGACGATGTCGAAGCGACCGGTCCGGTGCTCGTCGTGGTACTCGGGGTGGATCTCCGTGTAGAGGCTGGGGTTTCTCCCGACCCTCCAGCGCAGCATCACACCGAGCAGCGACTGCGTGATCAGGACCGCGCTGAAGAAGCTGATGGCGACACCGATGCCGAGCGTGATGGCGAAGCCCTTGACGATGTCCGAGCCGAAGACGGCGAGGATGACGCAGACGATCTCGGTCGAGATGTTGCTGTCGCGGATGGCCGGGAAGGCACGCCGGAATCCCAGCTCGATGGCGGCGCCCACCGAACGCCCATGGCGCAACTCGTCGCGCGTGCGTTCAAAGATCAGCACGTTGGCGTCGACGGCCATGCCGACCGATAACACGAAGCCGGCCAGCCCGGCCAGGCTCACCGTGACCCCGAGGATCTTGTAGGCGGCCAGGTTCATGATGCTGTAGAGAATCAGGGCGATGCTCGCCAGGACGCCCGGGAAGCGGTAGTAGCCAATCATGAAGAGGATCACGACCAGCAGGCCGACGGCGCCGGCGAGAAGGGTGGCGGTGACCGTCTGAGAGCCGAGGGTCGCGCCCACCGTGTCGTGCTCGACCACGCCGATCTCGGCGGGGAGCGCGCCGGAGTTGATCTGCGACTGCAGGGACTGGGCCTCGGCCAGGGTCAGCCCGGTGATCTGCGTGCTGGTGCTGGAGGCTCCCTCCACGACTGGTGCGCTGATCACCTGGGTGTCCAGGAAGATCGCGACCATGGACGGTGCCGGGCAGGCGGAGCCGCTGGAGCAGCCACTCTCGCTGTAGACCGTGTTGGCCGCGCTGGTGATCTTGTTCCACTCATTGCCGCCGGCCGAGTTGAAGGTGATGTCCACGGCCGGGCCGCCGTTCGAGTCCGTGCCCAGCGCGGAACTGACGATGTCCGCGGCCGGCAGGTTGTTGTCGATCTTCCAGTGGTACCCGGACGGGTAGAACTGGGTGTCGCCCAGCTGCGAGGACTGGAAGAGGTCGTCCTGGTCCACGCAGAACCCGTCACTCGGGTTCTGGACGCAGTAGTCGGAGTTCTTGGTCGCGGCCGTTGGCGGGGCCCCGGACGCCGCGGCGGCGAAGTGGATCAGGGCGGTGGTGCCGAGGATGCTGTCGGCCTTGGCCAGCGAGACCCCGGGCAGCTCGATCGAGATCTGGTCGCTGCCGACCGGCTGGACGCTGGCCTCCGAGACACCGAGGGAATTGACCCGGTTCTGCAGCACCGGGATGGTGTCCGTCTGGGCCTGGGTGATCGAGATCCCGTTACGGGGCCCGGAACGGCAGGGCGGGTCGGCGTCCACCGGCTGGTCGGGCCCCTGGCAGATGGCGATGGTCAGCTCCGAGCCGCCCACGATGTCCAGGCCCTTGTGCAGGGTGATGTCGTAGCCGAGCACGTTCAGGTTGAAGACGTCCACCACGAGGGCGACGATCAAGACGACGAAGATCGTCGCCACCTTCCACTTGGTCACCCGCAGCCAGTTCACGACGGCGAAGTGTAGCCGAGCGGGTCATCGCTCTCGGTGTCGGGTTCCCGGAAGGGGGTGCTGGCCCAGACGTCGAGTTCCGGAAACAGGGCGACGGTCATCCCCCAGGCCGCCCCCTCACGCCCCGAAAAGGACCTCCTGGCCCCCTCCTCCCGCACCCGGGGCGCCCGCCGGGGGCGTACCTCCCAGGTGGCGGTAGGCGGCCGCGGTGGCCAGCCGGCCGCGTGGGGTGCGGACCACCAGCCCGAGCCGGATCAGGTAGGGCTCGACGACGTCCTCGATGGTCTCGGGCTCCTCCTGGACCGAGACGGCGATGGTCTGGACCCCCGACGGATGCCCGGAGAGGGCGCCGCAGAGCATCTCGATCACCCGCCGGTCCATCTCGTCGAGCCCCAGGTCGTCGATGCCGAGGATGGCCAGGGCGGCCATTGCCACCTCCTCGTCGATGCTCCCGCCGGCGCGCACCTGAGCGTAGTCGCGGGCGCGCCGGAGCAGCCGGTTGGCGACCCGAGGTGTCCCACGGGCGCGCCCGGCCAGCAGGCTCGCCCCCGCCGGGGTGATCTCCACCCCGAGCAGCCGCGCCGAGCGGACGATGATCGCGGTCAGATCCTCGGCCCCGTAGTAGTCGAGCCGGAAGGTCACCCCGAAGCGGTCGCGGAGCGGGCCGCCCAGGGCCCCCGCCCGCGTCGTCGCCCCGATCACGGTGAACGGCTTCAGGCTCAATCGAAGCGTCTGGGCCCCGGCCCCCTTGCCCGCCACGAAGTCGAAGGCGAGGTCCTCCATGGCCGGGTAGAGCGCCTCCTCCACGGCACGGTTGAGGCGGTGGATCTCGTCGATGAAGAAGACGTCGCGTTCCTCGAGGGCGGTGAGGATCGAGGCCAGCATCCCCTGGTGCTCGAGCGCCGGCCCGCTGGTGAGCCGGGCCTGGACGCCCATCTCGGTGGCGATGATCTGAGCCAGGGTGGTCTTGCCGAGACCGGGAGGACCGTAGAGGAGGACGTGGTCGATCGGCTCGGAGCGGGCGCTGGCCGCCTCCATGAGGATGCGCACCTGCTCGCGAATGGTCGGCTGGCCCACGAAGTCCTCGAGCCGGCGGGGGCGGAGGACGGAGTCGGCCGCCCGCTCCTCGTCGAGCTCTCCGGGGCTGACCACGCGCCCGTCGGTCACGTCGCAGCCCCGACGTCGAGGAGCCGCAGCGCCCGGCCGACCAGGGCGGTGACGTCGCCGTCCGCCTCCCCCGCCGCGGCGAGCGCGGCCCGCACCGCCGGGCGCGCCTCCGACTCGCGGTAGCCGAGCCCGACCAGCCCGGCCACGGCAGCCTCCACCGCCTGGGCTGCGGCCGTCGGGGCCGCCGGCTCCAGGGTGAGGGCGAGGTCGCCAAGGCGATCGCTCAGCTCCAGCACGACGCGCTCCGCCGTGCGGCGTCCCACCCCCGGCACGGTCGCCACCAGGGCGACGTCGCCGTCCTGGATGGCACGAACCATGGTGGGCAGCTCGGCCCGGCCGAGGATGGAGAGCGCGGCCTTCGGCCCGATGCGCTCGACCCCGATGAGGAGGCGGAAGAGGCGCAGCTCGTCCCGCCCCAGGAAGCCGTAGAGGCGGATGGCATCGTCGGTCACCGAGGTGTGGATGTGGAGGATCACCTCGCGGTCGCCCATCTCGTGGAGGGCGGCCAGCGTCCGGAGGTGGCAGTTGACCTGGTAGCCGACGCCGCCCGCCTCCAGGACCACGTGGTCGGCGTCGGCGACGACGACCTGGCCGCGCAGCCGGGCGATCATCGGTGCCCGGCCGGGGCGGTGGTGCCCGCCCTGGCCCGCGGGGCGGGCCGGGAGGCCGTAACGCCACCCGCCCGCTCTCGGGCGGCGGCGATGGCGAGCTCCAGCGCCGGGCTCACCCGGGATGCCGGCGCCGGTACGACGTGGGGCTGGAGCCCGGCTCGGTGGTGGTGGCAGATGGCCGCGGCGCAGGCGTCGGCCGTGTCATCGGGCCCGGGGATCTGCTCGACGTCGAGCATCGCCTCGCACATCCGGAGCACCTGGCGCTTGGTCGCCCCACCGTAGCCGGCGACGGATTCCTTGATCTCGTTCGGCGTGTACTCCGCGATCGGGATCCCGGCCGCAGCCAGGGTGCAGAGGATCACGCCGCGTGCCTGGCTGACCCGCATGGCGGTCTGCCGGTTGGTCGAGAAGAAGAGCCGCTCCACCGCCGCCACATCGGGATGGAGGGACCCGGCTGATCGAGCCAGGAGGCGGGAGAGCTCCAGGAGACGGGGACCGTCGGCATCCTCGGCGCCGGTCTCGATGCACTCGGCGTGGAGCAGCTTCAGAGAGCCGGGGTGCCCCTCCACCAGGGCGACGCCGGTTCGCCCCAAGCCGGGGTCGACGCCCAGCACCCTCACGTCAGCTCGGGGCTCTGGGCGCCGATGCCGGCGTCAGAGGCCCCGTCCCTTTGTCGTCACGCACTTGGGTGCGCTCCTCCTCGGGCCACCCCTTCCTTGGCCTCGGAGCCCAGACCGGCCCCGTCGCGGGGGCCTGCCCCGAGCTGTTCACCGAAGCCCCGGGCACCGCATCAGGAAGTCACCGAGTCGAGAACTTCGTCGGGGATCTCCGCGTTGGCGTAGACCTGCTGGACGTCGTCCAGGTCCTCAAGGCTGTCAAGCAGGCGCAGGACCTGCCGCGCCTGGGGGGCGTCGAGGGTGATCGACGTGCCCGGGTTCATGGTCACCTCGGCCGCCTCCACCGTGTACCCCGCCTCCTCCACCTGCCGCCTCGCCCCCTCGAAGAGGTGGGGCGCGAGCGACACCTGGACCGACGAGCCGTCAACCTCGATGTCCCCATCGGCGCCCACGTCGAGCAGGTCGAGCAGCTCGAGGGCGATCTCCTCGGGGTCACGCTCGCCGGCCTCGATCCGGATGATCCCCTGGTTGGAGAACATCCAGGCGACGCTGTTGGCCTCCCCGAGCGACCCGCCGGAGCGGGTGAAGAGGTTGCGGATGGCGGCCACGGTGCGGTTCCGGTTGTCGGTGAGGACGTCCAGCATCACGGCCACGCCGTGGGGCCCATAGCCCTCGTAGCGGACCTCCTCCAGCTTCACCCCGTCCTTGCCGCCCGCTCCTCGCTGGATCGCCCGCTCGATGTTGTCCGCGGGCATGTTGACCTCGCGCGCCTTCTGGATGGCGAGGCGAAGCCGGAAGTTTCCGACGGGATCGTCCCCACCCTCGCGGGCCGACACGGAGAGCTCCGCGGCCACCTTGGTGAAGGCCTGACCACGCTTGGCGTCGACGATCGCCTTCTTGTGCTTGATCCCAGCCCACTTGCTGTGACCGGACATGCTGCCTCCGGGGACGAACGGACGTTCATATTCTAGGCTCTCCCCCACCGCTCAGTCTACGAGGCGGCGCAGGCGGCGGGGATGAGGGGAGATTCGATGCGATCGCACCAAATCTCGTTACCCGCCTCATGGTTGACAGACCCGTCCAAGGGGGTACGCTTGAACAAGAAGCCAACGCGATCCAGACGGAGGTACGGCTTCGATGCGTAGCGTGTACGAGCTCCTGAGGCACACGCGGGCCGAGAGGTAAGGCCCGGCGCGGGCCCTCGTCACCTCACCCGGCGTGCGCCGCCGTGAGACCACCCGGGGGTGGTCCGGCAGGCAGTTCGACTCCGAGAGCCTTGCGGGTGAGCAGGTGTCGAGGCGAGACGCCCCGGGCATGTCACCTGGCACCGGATGGTGCCGTACAAGGCCCGGCTGTTCCGCCGGGCTGCCGAACATCGGCAAATGACATTGAGGGGCCGGCACCGCCGGCCCCTCTCCTTTCCCCACCCGGCCTGCCGCGTGGGGGTCCCTCTCTATCTCACAGGGGCTCGCCGCCCCTCAGGGGGGCTCTCGCCCCCCTTTGGCGCGCTGACGGTGCGCGCCTACCCCCGGGGAGCCGGGCTCGGCTCACCCCGCCATGGAGTGCGCTGCGCGCGCTGCCGAAGCTGGCTCGGCTCGCCCCGCCATGGAGTGCGCTGCGCGCGCTGCTGGAGCTGGCTCGGCTCACCCCGCCAATGAAGACGGCCGTTAGCGGCCGTTAGGGGAGCGGGCGGGAGACCGCGGGGTGGCCCGCCCAGGCGAAGCGGAGCGGTCGGTCGGCGGCCCGGGTGATGCCCACCCGGGGGGCGATGGCGAGGGGCACCACGGTCTCCCTCTCCAGGACGCGCAGGCGCGAATCGCGGGCGCAAAGGTCGAGGCCGTTGTCGGCCAGGGTGAGGCCGAGTCCGGCGCCGAGGTTGCCAGGGCCGCTCAGGAGGTCTGCAGGGGCCGGCTGCCTCCCGCCGCGGACGCGCCGGGAGCGGACCACCTCCTCCCCCACCTCGACGGCCGCGGCACGGAGCAGGACGGCACCCGCGACGCCCTCCGGCTCGCAGACGACGTTGGCGCAGAAGTGCATCCCGTAGGAGAGGTAGACGTAGAGGTGGCCGGGCGGTCCGAACATGATGGCCGCGCGTGGGGTGGGCCCCCGATGGGCGTGGGAGGCCGGGTCCTCCACCCCCAGGTAGGCCTCCACCTCGACGATGACGGCGCGGACCTCCCGGGGCGTCCCCGGGTCGCACAGGATCCTCGACCCGACCAGCGCGGCGGCGACCTCGAGGGTCGACCTGGCGAAGAATCCCCGACCAAGCGCCGGAGCGGCCTGCGCATTGGTCGGTGTAGCCGTGACCCTGGAGCGCATCGGCCCATCGTAGGTGGGACCGCGGGTGCTCAGCTCGCCTGGTCCAGCCGATCGATACGGTAGCCGACGCCGAACACAGTGGTGATGCGGAAGGGGAGCCGGTCGAAGCGCTCGAACTTCTCCCTGAGCCACCGCACGTGGACGTCCACGGTCTTGTGGTCGCCGTAGAACTTGCTGCCCCAGATCCGCTGAATGATGACCTGGCGGGATTGCACCTTGCCCGCGTTGAGAAGCAGAAGGGAAAGAAGGTCAAACTCCTTGGGCGCGAGGTGCAGCTCCTCGCCGTCGACGTGGACGGTGCGGGCGCCGCGGTCGATCCGGAAGTTGTCCAGCTCCTCGATCTCGCGCGCGTCGACACGCTCCTTTCCGGACATCTCCGCGCGCCGTAGCATGGCGGAAACACGCGCCAGCAGCTCGTTCAGCGAGAACGGCTTGGTCACGTAGTCATCGGCACCGACATGCAGCCCCACCACCTTGTCGAGCTCGCTGCCCTTGGCGGTGAGCATGATGATGGGCACCGTCATCTCCTGACGGAGGATGCGACACACCTCGAGCCCCGACAGCTCGGGGAGCATCAGGTCCAGCAGGATCAGGTCCGGTCGTTGCCGTCGCGCTGCCGACAGCGCCTCGGTCCCGGTGCTCGCCTCGCTGATGACGAAGCCTTCCTGGCTCAGGTTGTAGCGAAGCGTCTGCCGAATCGAGTCCTCGTCCTCGACGATGAGCACGTGCTTGGCGGGCGCGGTCATCAGACGGGCTCCGCAGCCGGCGGGTACGACGTGGTGAGAGCGGTCGCGCAACTCATCGGTAACGTCATTATGCAGCGCTGTTCGGCAGCGGGGTCGAGCGGCACCGCGCACCGCGCCGAAACCTTATCGACACATTAACGCCGGGGCTCGTTTGGCGTCAGAGATTATCGGAAGATTAAGCGACGATTGTCGGATCACTAACGCCCGGCTACGATGTGCCGCCGCCGGCACCGGCACCGTCGGAGATGGATAACATCTCATCACTTGGCCACCGATCACGTCCGTCCCCGCACCGGGACGACTCCCGGGAAACGCACCACGGCATCTCCGTCGGCACGCCAGATGCTCACCCTGCTGCGGTCGGTCGGTGAGCAGCTCGAGGGAGGCCATGGGCTGATCGCCGTGGACAAGAGCGGACGGATCCTGCTGGCGACTCAGGAGGCCTGCCGTCTCCTCGATCTCTCCGGCGAAGGCGAGGGGCACACGCTCGCCGAGCTGGGCGCGGACTTCCGCCTGCTGCGCGTGATCACCGCCTGCCTTGATGCGGAGGCGGCGGTGGAGCGCGAGATCGCGAGCGCCCGCGAGGTGATCATGGTGCGCGCCTTCCCGGTCCAGAGCCAGACCATCGCGGTGATCGTGCTGGTGCGCGACGAGACCCGGCTGCGCCGCCTGGAACGGGTGCGCCGCGACTTTGTCACCAACGTCTCCCACGAGCTGCGCACTCCGATCACCGCGATCCGGCTGCTGGTGGAGACCCTTCAGAAGGGCGCGCTCGGGCAGCCCGAGATCGCCGCCGGCTTCGTCCACCGCATCGCGCTGGAGATCGGACACATGGCGCAGATGGTCGAGGAGCTGCTGGAGCTGAGCACCATCGAGTCGGGGCGCCAGACCATGAAGATGGAGCCGGTGCCGGTGGTCGAGCTGATCCGCACCGTCGATCGGCTGCTGCCACTCGCCGAGGAGCGGTTGATCGAGGTCGCGGTCGATGTGGACCCCACCACGCCTCCACTTCTCGGTGACTCGCGCCGGCTCGGTCAGGTGCTGCGCAACCTGGTTCACAACGCCATCAAGTTCACCCCGCCGGAGGGCCGGATCACGGTCAGCGCCCGGCCTCTTCTCGAGCAGAGCCGCGTCGAGCTGGTGGTGCGCGACACCGGGATTGGCATCCGTCCCGAGGACCTTCCGCGGATCTTTGAACGCTTCTGGAAGGCCGACAGCTCACGCCAGCGAGACGGTGAGGGATCGGGGCTCGGGCTGGCCATCGCCCGCCACGTGGTGGAGGCCCACGGCGGCTCGATCCGTGTGGTGTCCGAGCCGCGCCGGGGGGCCACCTTCATCGTCGAGCTGCCCGCCGCCCCCCGCCAAGCCGCCGAGGTGGAGCCCGGATGAACACCGAGAAGGCGCCGGCCGCGGCCGACCCCGGAGATGCGGAGCCGAGCCCTTCACCGGTTCTTAATCCGGATGCAACCCGGCCACAATCCCCAAGTTCCTACTCTCGATCCGTGGTTACCGATTCCATGCAGCTAGCAGGGACCAACGTCGCCACCAAAGAGGAAGTCTCGGCGGGCGTCGCGATCGAGGGTCTGACCGTCAAGTTTCGCGGCACCCCCCTCATCGACGGCATCAGCACCCTTTTCGAGCCCAACAAGGTCACTGCCATCGTCGGCCCCACCGGCTGCGGCAAGACCACCCTGCTGCGCTCCATCAACCGGATGCACGATCACGTCACCGGTATGCGGGTGAGCGGATCGGTGGTCGTCGAAGGGGTGGACATCTACGGCCCGGACGTCAACGTTCGCGAGGTGCGCCGCCGGGTGGGGATGCTATTCCAGCGCCCCAACCCCTTCCCGCGCAGCATCGTCGAGAACGTGGGGCTCGCTCCACGGGCGCACGGGCTGGCCGACCGCGGCAACGTGCGGGAGCTGGTCCGCGAAAACCTCACCATGGTCGGCCTCTGGGACGCGGTCAGCAACCGCCTGCACGGCTCGCCGTTTGGCCTCTCCGGGGGCCAGCAGCAGCTGCTCTGCCTGGCCCGAACGCTGGCCCTCTCCCCGGATGTGCTCCTGCTCGACGAGCCCACCTCGGCGCTCGACCCGGACACCACCGATCACATCGAGTCGCTCATGAAGAAGCTCTCGGAGCACATGACCGTTCTCATCGTCACTCACAACCTCGCCCAGGCGAGCCGCATCAGCGACAACGTCCTCTTCCTGATGAAGGGCAACGTCGTCGAGTCGACGTCGGCGAGGACCT
>Ga0302157_10001779_pt1 | contig 25788 bp, 19 predicted proteins | sample I_Bog_N3_3_FD_193502 | JGI IMG/M metagenome (GOLD analysis project Ga0302157, IMG submission 193502) | Peat permafrost microbial communities from Stordalen Mire near Abisko, Sweden - I_Bog_N3_3 | ecosystem: Environmental > Terrestrial > Soil > Wetlands > Peat | place: Sweden: Abisko, Stordalen... | reverse complement strand
AGGCGACCAGCAGGCGCAGATCATAAAAGGGCTCGTACATCGGCATCAACGGCTCGCCAATCCCCTCAGCCCCCAAACCGCGATCATCGCGGTGCGGACCGAGATCTCGGTAAGGCAGGTCATTGATGCGATCGTAGTTTCTCATGCGCGCGGTTCCCCTTTTGGCGTCCCGTTGCTACTGCGGCGTAAGGAAATCACGACAGCCTCGGAAAACAAGCAGGGATACGTCGTGACCGTCGTTGCCGGATCGAAGCGGAACGTTGATCCTCGCACGCCGCTCGCCAGCGTGCCGACATGCGTAGAGTCCGAAGCTAGTCCACGACAAACTCTCGTCTATCGTCGACGAAGATGCAGGTTTGGAGACAAGCATGTTTTGGGATCAAATCGCGGCGAATTGCCGGCGGCTCACGGCCAAATTGACTTTCCCGCGAAACGACCAGCTCGAGCCCGACGCCAAGGGTGACGTCAAGGTCAACGCTAGGTCTGGCGACGACTCGGACGACGACACGCGCCCGACGCCCTATTTGCCGGACTATCACGAAGTGAGAAGCGACTCTTCGCTGCATACGAGTAGCTAGCGACAGGTTCGAAGGCGAGGGACGCACTTCCTGAATGCGGACAGAAGCGCGGCGATGTCGGAGCGACTACCGGAAGCCGTGTTTGCCGGAGAGCGGCGACCTCGGCTTCCCGACCGCGCCCAGCGTCGATCAGGTTCAACCGGACGAATTGAATTGACGACGAAGGCCCTCGAGATGGAGAATGATTTTCCCGTCGTTTGTGTCGGCGGCTCGGCTGGGGGCCTCGACGCCTATATCCGGCTCTTGAAACATCTGCCGTGCGATCTGGGCGCCGCGATCGTGATCGTCAATCACCTCAGAAAGACGGCGACGCTTCTGCACGAAATCCTGCCGCACTATACAGATATGCCGGTGGAACTGATCACGGAAGGTCTCGTCATTCGACCGAACCGCGTCTTCATCATCCCGCCTCACCGCGATCTGCATGTTCTTGGCGGCGAATTCCGACTCTTGCCGATTTCGAAACCCAGGGGCTGGCCGGACGTCATAACGGTGTTCCTTCGCTCGCTCGCCGAGAATTGGAACGGCAAACTGATTGCGGTCATCGTCTCCGGCTACGATGGGGACGGCGCCGACGCGCTGTGCGCCATTCGAGACGTGGGCGGCGTCACGATCGCCCAAACACTCGATACGGCGGAGCAACCAGACATGCCCGAAAGCGCGATCTCCAGCGGGTGCGTCGATTTCGTTCTCTCTCCCGAGGGCATTGCCGCGGAAATCGCCCGGCTCGTCAAGGCGCAACCGGCCAAATCCGTCAGCGCCGCGCAGGCTTGAGCCTGTCGAGGACGGATTCCGACCGCGGTGATCCGCACGCGGAAATCGGTCCGCCTCTCGGGTCAACTTGAGTATTTTCCGGCCCTTTCTAACCTCCCCTGGCGAACCCTAAACTCTGAATAAGCTTCGCGCCCGCCCCGAGAGCCGGAATCGGACGCTCGAGGCTTCGATCTTTAGTGATCCATTTGTCCTAGGGCCCAAACAATGCAACAGACACACAACACGCTTTCCGAGAATATTCGCGCACATTCCTCGGAGATCCTGAACAAACATCTCGCGGCGGCGATCGATCTGCACGGTCAGCTCAAGCAGGCGCATTGGAACGTGCGCGGCCCCAATTTCATCGCCATTCACGAGTTGTTCGATAAAATCGCGACGGACGCGGACAAATATAGCGATCAACTCGCCGAGCGCGCGGCCGGCCTGGGCGCGATAGCGGAGGGGACCGTGCAGGTCGCGACGGCGAATTCGTTCCTGGTGCCGTATCCGCTGCGCATCGCCGACGAAAAAGAGCACATTTTCGCCGTCGCGGCGGCCTTGGCGGCATTCGGGCAATCCGCCCGCGAGGCGATCACCAAGACGGCCGCCTTGGGCGACGCCGACACCGCGGATCTCTTCACCGAAATCTCGCGTGGCGTGGACCAGCAACTCTGGTTCGTCGAATCCCATAAGTCGCCGAAATGAGCGAAGCCAAGCTTTGTTCCCCGCCTGCGGAATTCACCACCGCGCCGCCGGTTCCCCCTTCATGGATTGACAACCCGGTGGTTGACGAAATGGACGCTGCAAAGCCTTCGCCAAGTCTCTCTCCGGCGCAGGCGTCCGTCGCGGTCTGGGTCAACGAAGGCGGCGCGGGCGGGGAAGTGAAGCGATGAAGACGCGGACCTTCCTGCCCGCGCGCACAGCGACGGCTTCGAGTCGGAGCGGTTGATCGTTCGCGACCTTTGCCGATGAACGGGAGTTGAGCCATGAAGGCCTTCGTCTATCGAGGTCCAGGCCATTATGCGCTCGAAGAGAGACCGAGGCCGGAGATTTCCGCAACCACGGACGTCATCGTCCGGGTGACCAAGACCACGATCTGCGGCACGGATCTTCATATCCTCAAGGGCGCCGTGCCGACATGCAAGCCCGGCCGAACGCTCGGGCACGAAGGCGTGGGCGTCGTAGATAGGATCGGCGCCGCCGTCACGGCTTTCCGGCCAGGCGACCGAGTCCTGATCTCCTGCATCAGCGCCTGCGGCAAATGCGAATATTGCCGAAGACTCATGTACTCGCAGTGCACTACCGGCGGTTGGATTTTGGGCAACAAGATCGACGGCACGCAGGCCCAATATGTCCGAATTCCCTATGCCGATACGAGCCTTTATCCCATTCCCGCCGGTTCGGACGAAGAAGCGCTGGTGATGCTCAGCGACATTCTGCCAAGCGGATTCGAGTGCGGCGTTCTCAGCGGCAAGGTCCAACCCGGCGCGACCGTGGCGATCGTCGGTTCCGGACCCATCGGACTGGCCGCGCTGCTCACGGCGCAGTTCTATTCGCCCAGCGACATCATCATGATCGATCTCGACGACAACAGGCTCGAAGTGGCGAAGCGTTTTGGCTCCACGGCCTGCATCAACAGCTCCGACGGAAAGGCCGTGGCGAAAGTCATGCAGATGACAGGACGACGCGGAGTCGACACGGCAATAGAAGCCGTCGGCATTGCCGCCGCCTTCGAACTCTGCCAGGACATCGTGGCGCCCGGCGGCGTGATCGCCAATATCGGCGTGCACGGCGTGAAGGTCGATCTTCACCTGGAAAATCTCTGGGATCGCAACATCACGATCACCACCCGCCTCGTCGACGCGATAAGTACGCCGATGCTGTTGAATAGTCTCAAGTTCAACAAGATCGACGCGAAGAAATTGATCACCCACCGTTTCAAATTCGACCGCATCCTCGACGCCTACGAGACCTTCGGCCACTCGGCCAACAGCAAGGCGCTCAAGGTAATCATCGAAATCTGAAGACGTCCGATCGCAAAGCTTTATCGGCTAGTCGCTATACCCAACCGCAGCGCCATTGGTCCCGACAGTCCGTAGATCGCTTCCGGCGGGGCATGGTCGACCAGACTGGCGGCGCTAGGCACACCAAGTTCTTGATAAAGCGCGACCATCAGGGACGTAGCCGCGCTGCTGAAACTCCCGGCGCCGGATTGCCCCGTATACGCGCCCTCGTGGAACCCCAGGCCCTTGAACCCGTGTCCGTTGGAAAGTCCGCCGACCCGGTCCGCATGGAGATAGATGCGCCTCACGCCGCCGGCGAAGATGATCGTGCAGGAACTTGCGCACATATTTTGTGAAGCATCGACGACCGTGCTCAGGCTCGCCGTTCTAATCTGACGCGCGATCTCCCCTGCAGAATAAATATCGCCGCCTGGACTGTCCAGATGCACAGTCAAGATGCGTCCGGGGCCAGCCCCATCGACAAGATCGTGAAATCTGAATTGGTCTCCCGAGACGATATGTCCCCGCAACCAAAGATCTTTGCCCACGACCGACATCTCACAAGCGCGCGCGGCAACCCCGCTACAAGACATAACCACGAGGACGCCGAGCGCGCTAACTATCCTCGAGCCTAAGCTTAGTATCCGCGCCATCTCAGAAATCCCTTTGGTGTCGTCGTTGCTTCGTGGAACGCTTTCCTACTTGTTTTACTATCATTGCACTTGACCGCCGTGCGTCTCTCTTGCGATCGATATGTGCGTTTCACGGCGAACCGCAAGCCATCGCCTTGCGTATATTCCGAGCCTTACCCCAACCCGGCCTCCGGCGCAACGTTTCTCATCTGCAAAAACCAGCGCCCTCATTTCGAAGGTCTCGGTCCTTGTCGGGTCTCTCTTGCCCCAAGAGAGCCCAAAACAGGAGAAACATCATGCAGAAGAAGACCTCGTCATTACGGCTTGCCGCTCTCGGTGCGCTGGTCCTTGGTTTCGCTTGCGCCGGTTTCGTCGCCAATGCGTCCGCCGAAGACGTGACATCCAATGACACAGCGAAGGACGTCACCGACACCGCCGCCGGCGGCGGCGGCTTTGGTGGTCACGGCGGTCACGGCAATCACGACGGTCACGGCGGTGGCGGCAGCAATGGCCGCAACCCCGCTGGTGGAATCGGTTCGGGCGGCAATCCGACGGGCGAAGGCGCGCTCCTGGAAGGCAATTGTTTCGGCGACATGGCCGTCTACAACAAGGAAGGCAAGTACGTCGGCCGCGGCATGATCAACACCTGCAACTAGCGCCCGCACGCCTGGCGCAATTGACGCCGGGATCGAATTTCCTGTTCAAGGGCCCCTCGGAAGGGGCCCTTTTTGCATTCAGACCGACGTCTTGGGAAGCAGGACGGCCGGCGCGACAATGAGCTTCTGTTTGGCGGTCGCCGCGAGTTGCTCGGCGATGCTGACGGCGACATTGAGAACCGCGGTCTCGTTCGCGGCTTCAGAGCCGCGATCGACTATGCCAATGGGAATATCGAAACGTCCCAGATCGCTATTCAACCGCATGTTGAACAGCAGGCGACGGTCGAGCCGCGACTCGATTTCGCTGATCTCAATGTTGGACATGATCAATCTCCGATTGCGACCCGCTCATGTGAGTCGTGTTTTCTGGTGGATGGCTCGAGCCGGGCCCAACGGGACGGGCCGGTGGTTGTTGTCCAGCCGTCCAGTCGTGACGCCCCGTCAAACATTTCGGCTCGAGACGACCCTGATCGGTGGACGAAAACGGAACGCCTCCGCTACCGGCGATCTGGACCGACCCGGCCCCGTCGTGGCTCGACGCCTTCGCCGGCTCGAATACGAGCCCATCAATCGACATCGGGGGATCCCTCGGCCTGTATGGCCGTTTTGCAGCAGACTGCCAGGGTCGCGCACCTTGGCATAGGCCCGGAAACCACGCAGGCGGCGCGAAAGTCGCGACCCCAATCGAGCAAATGAGTATATCCCGGATCTGTCACCGGTGTCGCCTCTTGCTATTCTGATCAATGGGTTTGAAAGGAATGCGCGGAGATCACGATGATGTCTCAATTGGCGAGGCTGTTCGGCATGGCGCTCTGCGCCGTGTGTTCAAACACCGGGTCGGCCATGGCCGAGCGCGAGTCCGGCGATTTGGGGATCGGAATTGTCTACGAAACCTCCGATTTGACCCACGCGGACGTCTGCCCTGATTGGCAAGCGGCGCTATGCAATGCGGACCAGATGCGTTGGGGTCTTTGCGAGCGCGGCGTGGGCGAGAAGCCCTTCCCAGACCCCGACGTCCAACAATGTTTCCTGAGGTCGAATTGAAAGCGATCCCCACGCCGCGGGCCAATCTGATGCGCAGCGTCTGACAGGGGCCATTGTTTGCCGGCGTCGATGCCGCGAGTCGGTAGCCGCCGGCGGCGCAACCCATTGCCCAAGCGCCGCGCTTTCGAGAGTGTCGGAGTCAGCCTGTTGGCCGTCATGATTCTTCACGACCGAACGACCGCCTGCATCGCCTGTCGCAGTCCTGGGCGCAGAACAGCAACTACCAGATCCCGGAACCGAAACTCACCGGCTTGCCCGGCGATTCAGTCAACAGACAAAAAGCGGGCGGTCGCGACCTCTTGAAAGGTCTGTGACCGCCCGAGTGCGAGCACCGGCTCAGGTTGGGGGCAGAAAAACCAGCGCTCGATTCTATTCGCTGCCAATACCATAGGGAATTCTGTGTCAATCGATAGGCTCGGAATCTACCTACGGTCCCCTCTTCAACGTCCCATGAACCGACCGTCGGACGGCGAAGGGCGTCGGAAATCGGCGCCAGCGTTTCGCGGCGGTCGCATTTTTTGCCGGCGCCGCTCATGGCGTCAATTCTCCTGGTTTTCCATCAGCCCCCCGGAATTCGGGTCGATCCAGGCGAGCTTGTCCCGCACCGACTTCACGCCGGGGACGTTTTCCATCAGCACTATCAGCGCGCCGCGAAGCCGCTCTTCGGCGATCGCGCCCTCCAACGTCACGACGCCGTCGGCGACGTCGGTATGGATCGAACCCCTGGGCGCCCAGGATTCGTGGGACATTCGGCCGATGATGTCGGTGAAGATCTCGTCGTCCGAGCGCTCCGCGTCGGGGCTGTCCAGAGTCGCGAGCAGGGCCTTCAGAAGGTCGGATCGCGCCAGCACGCCGATCGCTTTGCCGTCGCGAACGACGACGAGGCGCTTCACCTTGTTGGCGATCATGATGTCCACCGCATCTTTTATCTCGGCCTCCTCACCTATCATCAGCGCGCCGCGCGTCATGATCTCGGCGACCCTTCGCCCGTGTGAGAGTACGTAATCCTCCGCGGCGTTTCCTCCTCCGATCAGGAAATTGAACCAACGGGAATGAGTCTTGCTCGTGCCGAGCTCGGCGCGGCGCATCAAATCGCCTTCGCTCAAGATTCCGACCGGCGCCCCTGATTCGTCGATGACGACGAGTGCGCTCACCTTGCTTTCCACGAGCTTTCGCAGCGCCTCAACCAACGTCGCTTCTTCCGTCACCGCGATGACGTTCTCCGTCATGTTGTCCTTGACACGCATAGCCAAATTCCTTCTCGAACTCTCGAGGCGCGCCGTTCGCCTCGCGTGGGGCGCCAAAGCCGCGGCGCGGGCGCTTCGGTTGATAGGCAGGGCAAGCGGGTTTCCGCTTTCGATGACCGCGAAAATACGACGTGTCGACATTCTGTCCCGTTTTCATCATCGCGTTGCGGAAATAGCTCGCGCTCGCGCCGATGGCCGACAAGAACAGGAACTCCGGCCAAACGATAGCGAATCCCTCGAGCGAATTTGACGAAATGGGGCGTCGGCGCGGCGATTATCAACCATGGCCCCGCGCCGGCCGGCCCCGCGCATGCTCTCCTGCGGCGTCATTCCGCCCGAAAGGATCGGAAACTACGCACGCGCTTCGTAACCCGCGCCTCCTGAGTAGTTTCCGGGGCTGCCGCGCCGCCATCGACCGAACTATCGCTGGCGAAAAGCCCAAGTCGGGATCGGATTTGAGCGTTCCCTACCTTTGGTCGTCACAGGCGGCTGCCCTGCATCGACGCCCGGCGCCCGACTCGGGCGGGAACGCGTAAGGATCGAGTCCCATGCCGCTCCCCCAAGCCGCCGACAATCCTCGGCCAGTCATCGCGCCCTCGCCCGCCGCAGCGGAGAACGGCGAGCCGGGTTCCGAACAGATCTGGCGGCAAACCACCGCGGACCTGTTGAACGGCCTGAGAACGACCGCCAAGGGCCTGACGTCGGCCGAGGCTCAATCGCGGCTGGCGAGCTATGGCGCGAACAATGCGTCGGACGTCAAGACGACGCCGCTCTGGCGCCAGTTCCTCGTCCGCTTCGAAAACCCGCTCATCGTCATCCTCCTGATCGCAAGCGGCGTGTCAGCTGTGACCGGCGGTATAGGCAGCTTCGTCGTCATCGCCGTCATCGTGATGCTGAGCGTCGTCTTCGATTTCGTCCAGGACGTCCGCGCGCAGAAGGCCGTCGAAGAGCTGCGCGCCTCCGTGTCGGTGCAGGCCAGCGTTCGACGCGACGGCGCCGTCGTCTCCGTGCCGATCAGTCAATTGGCGCCCGGCGATATCGTCGAATTGATCGCGGGCGATCTCGTCCCCGCGGACTCACGGTTGCTTGAAAGCCGGGATCTCTATGTCAACCAGGCGCTGCTGACGGGCGAACCTTACCCCGCCGAGAAATCGGTCAGTGACGCTGCATCCGGCTCCGAGAATCCGGCGGGCGCGTCCAATGTCGTGTTTTCCGGCACCTCCGTCATCAGCGGTTCGGCGACCATCCTGATTTGCCGGACCGGCAGCCGATCGGCGCTCGGTCAACTCGCCACCAGCCTGGCGGAGAAGCCCCCGGCCACCGATTTCGCGCTCGGCATCCGGCGCTTCAGCATGCTGATCATGCGCTTCACCGTCGTGCTGATCGTGTTCGTGCTCGCCGTGAATGTCTGGTTCGCGCGGCCGGTCCTGGAATCGGTGATGTTCGCCATCGCCCTCGCCGTGGGCCTGACCCCGGAACTGCTGCCGATGATCGTCACCGTCACGCTCGCCCGTTCGGCGATGCAGATGGCCAAGAAGAAGGTGATCGTCAAGCGCCTGTCCGCGATCCATGACGTGGGCGCAATGAATGTTCTGTGCACAGACAAGACAGGCACCCTGACCGAAGCCAAGATCAAGCTGCTGCGTGTGATCGACGGCAGCGGCGCCGAGAGCGCGAACGCCTTCTCCTATGCCTATGTCAATAGCAAGTTCGAGACCGGCATCAAGAGCCCATTGGACGAAGCCATCCTCGCGGCGAAACCCTTCGAAATGGCGGGCTTCAAGAAGATCGACGAGGCGCCGTTCGATTTCGAGCGGCGGCGGGTTTCGGTTCTGGTGGAGCACGACGGCAAACGCGGATTGTTCGTCAAGGGCGCGCCCGAGGACGTGCTCCGGCTATCCAGCCAATATCAGGACGCCGACGGCGTGGTGAAACCCCTCGACGCTGCGAGGCGCGCCGACATTCACAAGACGCTCGACGGCCTTGGCGCAGAGGGCTTCCGCGCGTTGGGGATCGCCAGCCGGCTCGCTACGTCGGCGCCGGACACCGCCAATCGGGACAGCGCCGTCGTCACTGATGAAACCGACATGGTTTTTGCTGGCTTCGCGGTGTTCCTCGACCCGCCGAAGGCGAGCGCGGGCGCGACGATCCGGGCCTTGGAAAAGGCGGGCGTCACCGTGAAGGTGGTGACTGGCGACAACGAACTGGTCTCGCGTCACGTGTTCGCGGAGATCGGCGTGCCGGTCATCGGCGTGCTGACGGGCGAAGCCCTCGATCGGATTTCGGACGAGGCGCTGATCGGGCAATTGCCCCGCACCAACCTGTTCTGCCGCATCAATCCGCAGCAAAAGCACCGTATCCTGCTGGCGTTGAAACGTCGCGGCGACGTCGTCGGCTTCATGGGCGACGGCATCAACGATGCGCCGGCGTTGCACGCGGCCGACGTCGGGATTTCCGTGGACGGCGCGGCTGACGTCGCGCGCGCCGCGGCGGACTTGATTTTGCTGGAGCCCAACCTTGCCGTGGTTGGCGACGCAGTCGCTGCCGGCCGGGCGGCGGTGCAGAACGTCACCAAATACGTATTGATGGGCGCCAGTTCGAACTTCGGCAACATGTTCAGCATGGCCGGCGCAACGCTGATCCTGCCGTTTCTGCCGATGTTACCGATCCAGATCCTGCTGAACAACCTGATCTACAATGTTTCGGAAATCGCAATCCCGTTCGACGACGTCGACCCGGAGACGGTCGTCGAGCCGTTGAAGTGGGACATCAAGCTGATCGAACGCTTCATGCTTGTGTTCGGTCCGGTCAGCTCCGTGTTCGATTTCATAACCTTTTGGGCAATGCTGAGCTTCTTTCACGCCGGCGAGCTGCTGTTTCAGACCGGCTGGTTCGTCGAATCGATGGTCACCCAGACTCTGGTGGTGTTCTGTATCCGGACGCGACGATTGTTCTTTCGCAGCAGACCAGGCGGGTTCCTGACAATCATGAACGTGGCCGCGGTCGCGCTGGCGATCGCTCTTCCGTTTCTGCCTTATTGCGCCGCCTGGTTCGGCTTCGTCGCGCCTCCGCCCCTGTTCTTCGTGTTCCTCGTGGTCGCGACGCTCGCCTATCTCGGACTCGTCGAACTGACGAAGCACCTGTTCTACCGTTACGTCGCAGGCCCGTCGGCACCGACGTCGCACTAGCGACACAGCGCGCTCTGTGAACGTCGACCCCAGGGAACAACTACATGTTCAAATTCATAGAAGGCCTGCCTCCGGACGTGCTGGCGATCGAAGCCAGCGGGAAAGTCACGAACGACGACTATCGCCACACGCTCGCGCCCAGAGCCGAGGCGATGCTCGTCAAAGGTCCGCTTCGGATGCTTTATGTCGTCGGCGGCGATTTCACCGGCTTCGAGCTCGAGGCGCTCTGGGATGACAGCGCGCTCGGCTTCCAGCACTGGCATGAATTCCGCCGTATCGCCGTGGTGACCGATCACGCCTGGATGCGCGCATCGATAAACATGTTCAAACCTTTCTTTCCCGGCGAGGTCCGGCTGTTCAAGCTCGCCGAATTGCCGGCCGCGAAAGACTGGATCCAGGGCCCCGCCGCCAAGGCGTGAGCGTGCCGGCCTTTGCGAATCCCCGCTCTTATTCCCTACGCCGCACGAAAGGTCTCTCTTGGCATCGTTGACGAGCGCTTCAAGGCGCATGACGCGGCTTCACGGCGCCTTGCATATCCGATGGTCCGTCAACGGCGCGGAGTCTCTGAGTAATTTCCGAGTCTCCCAAATCGGAGTTCACGGCCGTTAGGCTCGATTGGGATGTGCGCCGGGCTCGAAAGGCGCGTCGCAGAGCAGCCAGGTTCGCGTTCGACCCCGAAGCTCGAAACGCGAACCTGGTCCCGATCTTGAATGCTTTCCATGGGAAAAGCACAATGGGAAGCGCCAAAACGCTCGTCGCAATATTTCCAGATCTCACGGCATCGAAGACCACGATCAGTGAATTGTTTCGCGGAGCGTCGGGGCTTCTCAACAACCGGTCGCCATGGCGCGATGAATCTCCGATCCGCGCCGAACTGTTCGGCGTCGAGCGGCTAGAGGCGCATGCGCGCAGCCTCGCGGCCGCTCAAACGACCGCGCCGCTTGCGACACGAGGCCGGTCGCTGTCGCCCCGCCTCGCCGAAAACGGCGTGTTGCTGCTGGCCGCGTATGAGTCGATAGTCGAGGCGATCGCGGACAATCGCGCGTTGACGCCGGCTGCCGAATGGCTGATCGACAATTATCATCTCGTCGAAGCGCAGATTCGCGCCATCGAAACGAATTTGCCGCCGGGCTACTATCGACTGCTTCCCAAGCTCCTCACCGGCCCGTTCGCGGGTTACCCACGTGTGTTCGGCTTGGCATGGGCTTTCGTGGCGCATACCGACAGTTGTTTCGACGCTGAAGCCCTCGTCAAATATGTCAGCGCCTATCAGGAAGTCCAGCCGCTGACGATCGGCGAACTCTGGGCCGCCTCGATCACCCTGCAAATCGTTCTGATTGAAAATCTCCGCCGCCTTGCCCGGCAGATCACGATCAGCCGCATCGAGCGCAACGAGGCCGACGCGACCGCCGATCGTTTGCTCGGGGTCAGTGGACGGCCCGTCGAAACGGCCGCGGTCGTATTTGCCGGACGGCGCGTCGAGCCGTTGCCTCGCGCGTTTGCCGTGCAACTCGTGCATCGGCTCAGGGACCAAGACCCGAGATTCACGCCCGCGCTGACCTGGCTCGACGACCGCCTGGCAAAGCAAAACCTGACCGCAGATCAGGCGGTAAGGGAGGTGCTTCGCGACGAAGGGGCCGCGAACGTCACGGTCCGCAACATCATAACCAGCTTGAGGATGATCGCGGAGGTGGATTGGAAGGAATTGTTCGAGCGCATTTGTCTGGTGGACGCCGCGCTCGCGGCCGGGAGTCGTTTCAACGAAATGGAGTTCTCGACGAGAACGCTATACCGGAGCGCAATCGAAATATTGGCGCGGAACTCTCGCCACAGCGAACTCGAAATTGCGGGAAAGGCCATGAGCGAGGCGCTCAAACCGCGGCCGGACATTCCGCTTCTCGAACAAATGCGGCTGGGCGATCCCGGCTACTATTTGTTGGCAGGCGGACGTAGAGATTTCGAGACGTCGATTGGATTTCGCAAGCTTCGCGCGCGGCCGGCGCGGTTGACAGCCAGACTCCTCTTTGACGTCTATGCCGCCTCCATCGTCGCCGTTTCAGCGATCCTCATCGCTTTGCCGCTGGTCGCGCTCGCCCATTTGGGCGCCGGCGCGGTTCAACTTCTCGTCCTTGCGCTCCTCGGCGCCGTCCCGGCCACCGACGTCGGCGTCGCCATCGTCAACCGTATCGTCAGCGCTTGCGTTCCCGCTCTGCCTTTACCTGGCCTCGCCTTGCGCGAAGGCGTCCCCGAATCGTTGCGCACGCTCGTCGCGGTGCCAACGCTTCTGACCTCGAAGGACAGCATTGCCGATCAAATCGAACGTTTGGAAATTCACCATCTCGCGTGCCCCGAGGGAGACCTGCACTTCGCCTTGCTCTCGGATTGGACGGATGGCGAAGCCGAGCATGCGGACGGCGACGCGGATTTGGCGGCGTTCGCGCGCCAAGGCGTGGAAGCCCTGAATGAACGCTACGGCCCCGCTCCGGCGGGCCCGCGCTTCCTGCTGCTGCACCGTCGCCGCGTATGGAACGCCAGCGAACGCTGCTGGATAGGTTGGGAACGCAAGCGCGGCAAGCTGCACGAATTGAATCGCCTGCTGCGCGGCGCCAAGGACACCACGTTCGTGGATGCGGGAGCGACACCTGAGAACGTTCGCTATGTCGTTACCCTGGATTCGGACACGCGACTGCCGCGCGACTCCGTGCAGCGATTGATCGGCAAGATGGCGCATCCGCTCAACCGCCCCAGACTCGACCTCGAGCGCGGAATAGTCGTGGAAGGCTATTCCGTTTTACAACCAAGGGTGACGCCCTCTCTGCCAAAGGGCAGTGAAGGATCTTTGTTCCAAAGGATCTTCTCCAGCGCCAGCGGCATTGATCCCTATGCCTCGGCGGTTTCGGATGTCTATCAGGACATGTTTGGCGAGGGTTCTTACGCGGGTAAGGGCATCTACGAGATCGACGCCTTCGAAGCGACGCTGCGGGGCCGGGCGCCGGACTCGACGATTTTGAGCCATGATTTGTTCGAGGGCACTTTCGCGCGCGCCGGATTCGCTTCCGACATAGAGGTCGTCGAGGAATTCCCGTCACGCTATGATGTCAGCGCGCGGCGATCTTATCGCTGGGCGCGAGGCGACTGGCAATTGCTTCCGTGGATTCTCGGCATTGCCAAAGCGGCCGACGGCGTGTCGGCGAAAAGAGGCCATCTCCCGCGGATAGGGCGCTGGAAGATGATCGACAATCTCAGGCGTACGCTTTCCACGCCGACTTGCGTTCTGGCATTGCTGTATGGTTGGAGCTTGAATGGAGTCGACGCGATCATCTGGACGTCGTTCCTATTTGCGACGATCATGGTTCCCGGTTTGATTCCTTTGCTTTCGGACCTTTCCAAGCGTCGCGCGGGCGTGTCCATGTCCACTCATTTGCGTGCGCTGGGCGCCGATCTGCGCCTGTGCGGCACTATGATTGGCCTGAGCGTCACCTTCCTGGCCGATCATGCAATTCTGATGAGCGACGCCATCCTGCGGACGCTATGGCGGCTGACCGTCAGTCGACGGCATTTGCTGCAATGGACCGCGGCGGCGCAGGCCTCGGTTGGCAAAGGCCTGGACCTCGAGGGTTTCGCCTTTCGCATGTCGGGGGCGATGGGCGTCGCGATCGTCGGTCTCGCCATTGCGGTTTACTTTGGTCATCACAATTTTGTGTTGGCGTCGCCTTTCGTCGCGCTTTGGTTCGCCTCGCCGGCCGTCGCCCGCTACGTCAGCGTGGCGCCTGACGCTCGGGGCCCGGCGACAATCTCCGCGGCCGACAAGCAGACCTTGCGGCAAACCGCGCGCCTCACCTGGCGGTTCTTCGACGCCTATGTCACGCCGGACGACAATATGTTGCCTCCTGATAATTTTCAGGAGGACCCGACGCCGGTCCTGGCGCATCGCACTTCGCCCACCAACATCGGCCTATATCTTCTCTCGGCCGTCAGCGCGCGCGACTTTGGTTGGATAGGCGAGACGCAGACCCTGGAGCGACTGGAACAGACGCTCGCGACGCTGCAAAAACTGGCGCGATTTCGGGGACACTTCTACAATTGGTATGACACGCGCGATCTACGGGTGCTCGAGCCCAAATATGTATCGTCCGTCGATAGCGGCAACCTGGCCGGACATCTAATCGCCGTAGCCAATGCGTGCCGCGAGTGGCGTCAAACGCCGCCGGCGGCCCTGTCCCGCCTCGCGGGCGTCTCAGATACGCTCGCTCTTACGGCTCAAAACGCGGCGCAACTTCGTCTGGGCCGCGTCACGCAAACGGTGACGCCGAGACAACTCGAGGATTCGCTCGCGGGGCTGGCCCAAGCGATTGAGAAAGCGCCGGAAACCGACGAAGGGCTTCGCGCCCAGTTTGCCGGCCTCGCCCGTGAGTCGGAAATTCTGGTCGATATCGCGCGTGCGATCGCGCTCGAGCGCAACGACGGAACCGGATCTGAGCTTCTTTATTGGTCGCAGGCGAGCTGCCGCGCAATTGCCGCGCATCGCGCCGACATGGCGAGCTCCGAGGAAATCCTAGGCGCGCGCCCTGCCCGTTTCAAGGCTCTCGAAGACGCGTTCCGGTCGTTGGCAATGGCGACGGAATTCGGCTTTCTGTTCGATCAGGAACGACAGTTGCTGTCGATCGGTTACATCATCTCGGAGTCGACCCTCGATCTCAATTGCTATGATCTTCTCGCCTCGGAGGCGAGGCTGGCCAGTTTCTTCGCCATCGCGAAGGGAGACGTGCCCGTCCGCCACTGGTTCCGGCTGGGACGCGCCGCGACGCCGGTCGCGCACGGCTCCGCCCTGATCTCATGGTCGGGCTCGATGTTTGAATATCTGATGCCGCCGCTGGTCATGCGGGCGCCCGCGGGCAGCCTGCTCGATCAGACCGACAGGTTCGTCGTGCGACGTCAAATCGAATATGGCGCCAAGAACCGATTGCCCTGGGGCGTTTCGGAATCCGCCTACAACGCCCGCGATCTGGAACTGAACTATCAATATTCCAATTTCGGCGTGCCGGGCCTCGGCCTGAAGAGGGGCCTTGGCGAAAACAAAGTCGTCGCGCCGTATGCGACCGCTCTGGCGGCGATGGTCGACCCGGGCGCCGCCGTCGCCAATTGGGGCGCCTTGAGCGAGTTGGGAGCTCGCGGGCGCTATGGTTTTTATGAAGCCATCGATTTCACCCCGACGCGCGTTCACCAGGGCGAGAAGTTCGCATTGGTCCGCGCCTTCATGGCGCATCACCAGGGCATGACGATCGTCGCGATCGCCAACACTGTGTTCGACGGCGCCATGCGCGCCCGGTTCCATGCCGAGCCGATCATCCAGGCGACGGAATTGTTGCTGCAGGAGCGCGTTCCGCGCGAGGTTCCGGCCACTCGACCCTGGGCGGCGGAGGTCAAATCCGCGCCGAGCCCGGGCGACGAAAACCCCTCTGGCGGTCGCAACATCGCCTCCGCGCATCTCTCCGCGCCTGCGACATTGCTGCTCTCCAACGGCCGCTACGGCGTCATGCTCACCGCGGCTGGGTCGGGCTACAGCCGATGGGGCGACGTGGCGATCACCCGTTGGCGCGAGGACGCCACCCGGGACCCTTGTGGCTCTTATATCTTCCTGCGCTGCACGCGCACCGGCGAAGTCTGGTCCGCTGGTTATCAACCAACCGGGGCCGAGCCCGACGAATATTCCATAAACTTCAAAGAGGATCATGGACAGATCACGCGGCGCGACGGGACGCTGACGACGGTTCTCGAAGTGCTGGTTTCCACCGAGGACGACGCCGAGGTGCGGCGGGTCTCGATCACCAACGCCGGAAGCCGCACTCGCGACATCGAGATCACCTCGTATGTGGAGCTGGCCCTTGGCCCCCAGAGCGCCGACGTCGCCCACCCCGCTTTTGCGAAGTTGTTCGTGGAGACCGAATATGTCGCCGACCTCGGCGCCATTCTCGCCACGCGACGAAAGCGCACGCCGTCAGAACCAGAAATCTGGGCCGCGCATCTCAGCGTCGCTAATGACGAAGCCGTGGGCAAGCCCGAGATCGAAACCGACAGGGCGCGCTTCCTCGGCCGCGGACATGGGTTGAGCGCTCCGCTGGCGATGCTGGACGCTAGGCCCTTGAGCAATTCCGTCGGCTCCGTTCTGGACCCGGTATTCGCCTTGCGGCGGCGCCTGATCATAGCTCCCGGCGCCACCGTGCGCGTCGCGTTCTGGACGATCGCCGCCAAGTCGCGCGCCGCATTGCTGGATTGCATCGACAAACATCGCGAACCCGCGGCTTATGAGCGCGCCACGACCCTGGGCTGGACCCAAACGCAGGTTCAGCTTCATCATCTGGGCGTCAAGACCGGCGAGGCAGCTCTATTTCAGCGGCTTGCGGGGCACGTCGTCTTTGCTGGGCGCGCGCTGCGACCGGCCTCCGCCACCATTCGTCTTGGCTCAGGCCCGCAATCCGGCCTCTGGTCTCAGGGCATATCGGGCGACCTGCCGATCGTGCTGCTCAGAGTGGGCGAAATGCAGGATCTCAGCTTCGTGCAACAGATTCTGCAAGCCCATGAATATTGGCGAATCAAGCAACTCAGCGTCGATCTGGTGATCCTCAACGAGCGGAAGTCTTCCTACGTGCAAGACCTCCAGGTCGCCATCCAGACGTTGGTGCGCGTCAGCCAATCCAGGCCCGGGTCCGGCGCCGAGCAGCAACCCGGTCGGGTGTTCGTCATCAGGTCGGATCTCGCGCCTGCAGCAACGCAGGCGCTGTTGGTTTCGGCGGCGCGGGTCGTGCTCGTGGCGCAACAAGGCAGCCTCGCGGATCAACTCGATCGCGTCGCTGACGCGACGGCGCCGATCCGGTTGTTCGTGAAGCCTCCGTCGCGCCGCCCTCACGCGCTCGGGACGCTCCGTCCTTCCCATCTCGAATTTTTCAATGGTTTGGGCGGTTTTCGGGCAGACGGCAAAGAATATGTCACGGTGCTCGGCCCCGGCCAATCGACGCCGGCGCCGTGGATCAACGTAATCGCCAACCCCACCTTCGGCTTCCAGGTCGCGACTGAGGGCGGCGGTTACACCTGGTCGGCCAACAGCCGCGAAAACCAACTCACGCCCTGGTCGAATGATCCCGTCGCCGACCCGGTCGGCGAGGCCTTCTACATCCGCGATGACCAAACCGGCGATCTCTGGAGCCCAACGGCGCTGCCGATCCGTGATCCACAGGCCACCTATATCGCGCATCACGGTCGCGGCTACAGCCGCTTCGAACACAGCTCGCACGGCATCGCGTCGAGCCTGTTGCAATATGTTCCCATCGAAGGCTCAATCAAGATATCGCGGCTCCGCTTGACCAATGACAGCCATCGCACGCGCGTTCTCAGCGTGACCGCCTATGTCGAATGGGTGCTCGGAATCTCGAGATCGGCATCGTGCGCCTTCGTCGAGACCGAGATGGACGGCGAAACCGGAGCCATGTTTGCTCGCAACCCCTGGAACATGTCATTCGGATCGCGTTTCGCGTTTACCGACATGCGCGGCGCGCAGACGGATTCGACCGGCGATCGGCGCGAATTCATCGGCCGCAACGGCGCTTTGTCCAGCCCGGCGGCGCTTGCGAGCGCGTCGCCGCTGTCCAATACCGTCGGCGCCGCCCTGGACCCTTGCGCCGCGATGCGAACGACGCTGGAGGTGCAGGCCGGCTGCGTGGTGGAGGTGGTATTCTTCCTCGGAGACGCCGCCACGCGCGACGAGGCCCGCGCCGTGGTGCGGCATTATCGCGCCGCCGATCTCGATGCGCTCGAGGCCAGCGTCGCGGCTCTTTGGGAAGACATTTTGGGCGCGATACAGGTCAAGACGCCCGATCGCGCGATGGACCTCATGCTCAACGGCTGGCTGCTCTATCAGACGATCGCCTGCCGCGTGTGGGCGCGTTCGGCGTTCTATCAAGCCAGCGGCGCCTATGGTTTCCGCGATCAACTTCAGGACGGCATGGCGTTGGTCGCCGCTCGGCCGGATCTGACGCGCGAGCATCTGTTGCGCGCGGCGGCCCGGCAATTCGTCGAAGGCGACGTTCAGCATTGGTGGCTTCCGCACTCCGGGCAAGGCGTCCGGACCCGCATTTCCGATGACCGGCCCTGGCTCGCCTATACCGTCGCGCAATATGTGGAGGCGACGCAAGATTGGCTCGTGCTCGACGAACGGATACCCTTCCTCGAAGGGCCGCTCCTGGCAGACGGAGAGACGGACAATTTCTTTCTGCCCAAGATCTCCGAGCAACAGGCCACGTTGTTTGAACATTGCGCGCTCGCCCTCGACAAAAGTCTGGACGCGGGACGGCACGGCCTGCCCCTGATGGGAACAGGGGACTGGAACGACGGAATGAATCGTGTCGGCGAAAAAGGCGAAGGCGAAAGTGTTTGGTTGGGTTGGTTTCTCCATACAGCGTTGGTCGCCTTCGCGCCGCTCGCCGCCGCCCGCGGCGAGCACGCCCGCGTAAAACTTTGGACGAACCACGCCGATGTTCTGAAGGTGGCGTTGGAGCGAGAGGCCTGGGACGACGACTGGTACGTGCGAGGCTATTTCGACGATGGCGCGTCGCTGGGCGCATCGAGCAACGACGAATGCCGCATCGACTCCATCGCGCAATCCTGGGCGGTTCTTTCGGGCGCGGCGACGCCGGGCCGCGCCCAGCATGCGATGGCGTCGCTGGATCGCGAATTGATCCGGCGCGACGACGGGTTGGCGCTTCTGTTCACTCCCCCTTTCGGCGCGACGGCCCGGGATCCCGGCTACATCAAAGGTTATCCGCCGGGTGTCCGAGAGAATGGCGGGCAATACACCCACGCCGCGACCTGGTCGGTGATCGCCTTCGCCATGCTCGGCGACGGCGACAAGGCGACCGAACTGTTTGGCATGCTCAACCCGATCAACCATTCACGCACGCGGGCCGACGCCTATCGTTATAAGGTCGAGCCCTATGTCGTATGCGCCGACGTTTATTCGACGGCGCCGCACGTGGGTCGGGGCGGCTGGACCTGGTATACGGGTTCGGCGGGATGGTTGCAGCGCGCAGGCGTGGAGAGCGTGCTGGGCCTCAAATTGAGGGGCCCCTGTCTTCACATCGATCCTTGCGTGCCCAAGGCGTGGCGTCAATTCGAGGCGGACGTGAAATTTGGCGCCGCGCGTTACAAGGTGCAGGTGGTGAATGCGAACGGCGTGAGCCGGGGCGTGAGCCGGGGCGTGGTTTTCGCCGAGGTCGACGGCGTCGAAATCACCGAGCGCCCGTTGCGTGCGCCGCTCGTCGACGACGGGGGTATTCACCACATCCTGGTTCGTCTGGACTGAATGTCCTACCAACCGCCACGAAGGAGATGCGGCGCCCGCCTGCCGATATCAGCGCCGACGGCGTCCAGTAGGACAGTCGGGCCAGACTTGCGCCCTTTGAATTGCCCGTTCGATAGGTCGCGATCGCAAAGCGAAAACAGCCGGCGTATCGGGTTCCTCGACGCCCTGCCAAAAGTCAGACCTTCGATCAAACGGGATTGCTCTTTGTCATTCCCGCGAAAGCGGGAAACCAGGGCCACCGCACGTCGTGTCCCTCTGGATCACCGCTTTCGCGGCGATGACCGGCAAGTCAACCGACGCTGAAATTCGTCCGACATCGCTTCCTGATTGGTCGGATTCCGCGCTAGCCTCGGCGGAGTTCGGCCGCGCCCACCAGGTTCCGCGGTTTTCCCGCGTCGAAAGCGACAATATTGGCGAGCGTTTCGTCGAGCATGCGGACGACGGCCTCTTGCGTGTCATAAGCGATGTGAGACGAGGCGAGAACGTTGGGCGCGGACAGAAGCGCATGATCCGCCGCCAAGGCGCGAAGACCCGCCGCGGCCGGATTGGCGCCCGAGCGAAAAATCTCCGCGCCGTCGCGCAACCAGGACTCCTGGCTGAAAACGTCCAGGGCCGCGCCGGCGATCCTATGCTCTGTCAGCGTTTGGATCAGGGCTCCGGCATCAATCACGTCGCCCCGCGCGGTGTTGATCAGCACCGCGCTCGGCTTCATCATCGCGAGCGCTTGCGCGGAAATCAGGCCGCGCGTTCCGGCCCCGCCGGGCACGTTCAGGCTCACGACATCGCTCGTCTTCAGCAGTTGGTCGAGGGTGACGAAGCGCATGCCAAGCTTCGCCTCGAGGCGTTCATCGGGACGGGCGTCGAACCCCACGACCGTCATGCCGAATCCGTTGGCGATCTGGACGACGCGCTGGCCTATACTGCCGACCCCGACGACACCCATCACTTTGCCGTTCAAGTCGAAGCCTCTGAGGCCGCCTTGAGAAAAATCGCCACGGCGAGCGCGGCCAACAGCTTCGGGAATTTTCCGGCTGAACGCCAACAAAAGCGCGAACACATATTCCGCGACGGTCGGGTCGCCATAGTCGGGAACATTGCAGACGCCCACGCCCCGGGCGTTGCAAACAACCATGTCGATGTGATCATAGCCGGTCGACCGGGTCGCGATCAGCCGCAGGTTGACAAGAGGCTCGAGAGTTTCGGCGTTCAGTTGCGAATGGCTGGCGGTGGATATCACCTCCGCGTCGGCGAACTGCCGTACGTTCGCCAGGCTCAGAGGCGCCGAAACGCAACGAACCTGGTGACAGGGCGTGAACCGTTGACAAGCGTCGTTCTCCCAGGCTTCCGTTTCAAACATCACTATGTTCATCTGTCCAGCGCCTTCCGTGATGGATGCAATTGAAGGCTCGGGGGCCACGCGTTTCGCGGGTTCGCGCCGGATAAGCCTTGCCGGATAATAAGGCGCGGCGACGAGGGGAGAAGCTTCGGAAATCCCCTAAGGCAAGCCCGTCGCGCTTTCGGGCTCGAGTTGCGAACCAGATGAATTGCGTCAGCGCCGCCGCCGGGCTCTGATCAGGCAGGAAAGCGCGACGATGCCGGCGGCGAGGATCAACAGGCAGGCGCCTCCCGATCCCCAGCCCCCCATCATCGATCCACCGAACGTTCCTCCATAGCCCATCATGTTGCTCATCCGTTTTCGTCCAGTTGCAGCGTCCTGAGTCTGAGCGCGTTGACAATCACGGAGACCGAACTCATCGACATCGCCAGCGCCGCGATGATCGGGCTGAGCAGCCATCCGAAGACGGGATAGAGCGCGCCGGCGGCGATCGGTATGCCGATGGCGTTGTAGGCGAATGCGAAGATGAGATTTTGGCGGATGTTTCGCATCGTCGCCCGGCTCAGTACGATGGCGCGCGCGATGCCCGCGAGATCGCCTTTCACCAGGGTGATGCCGGCGCTCTGCATCGCGACCTCTGTTCCGGTTCCCATGGCGATGCCGACGAACGCCTCGGCCAAGGCGGGAGCGTCGTTCACGCCGTCGCCGGCCATCGCGACGATGCGTCCCTCCGCGGCAAGTTTCTTGACGATACGAAGCTTGTCCTGAGGCAGGACGTCGGCTTCCACTTCGTTGATGCCGAGCTTGCGGGCGACGGCCCCGGCCGTTGTCTTGTTGTCTCCGGTCAGCATGACGATCCGCAGCCCGTAGCCGCTCAGCGTCGCAAGCGCCGCCGGCGTCGTCGCTCGGATCGGATCCTCGATGGCGAACACGCCCGCTGGCTTGCCGGCGATGGCGAGGAACAGCGCGACGGCGCCGTCGCTGCGCAGTGCGTCAGCCCGATGTTCGAGATCGCCGGATTTGGCGCCGAGGTCGGTCATCAGCTTGGCGTTGCCGAGCGCCACGGGCTTGCCGCCGATTTTGCCGGTCACGCCCTTGCCGGGGATCGAAACAAAGTCGGTTGGTTCCTGCGTCGCGGCGCCTCGATCCTTTGCCGCCATGACGATCGCGGCGGCCAGAGGGTGCTCGCTGGAGCGCTCGAGGCTGGCGGCCAGGGACAGCATCGTCGCCTCGGTCGTTCCGACGGCCGGAACGATGGTGGTGACCTTCGGTTTGCCTTCGGTGAGCGTACCGGTCTTGTCGACGACGAGCGTGTCGACTTTTTCCATATGCTCCAGAGCCTCCGCCGATTTGATCAGGACGCCGGCGCTGGCGCCTTTGCCGATGCCAACGCCAATCGACATCGGGGTGGCCAGACCGAGCGCGCACGGACAGGCGATGATGAGGACGGAAACCGCTGCGATCAGGGCATGGGCAAGCGCCGGCGGCGGTCCCCAAACGGTCCAGGCGCCGAAGGCGAGCAGCGCCACGCCGAGGACGGCGGGCACAAAATAACTGGACACCTTGTCGGCCATTCCCTGGACCGGCGCGCGGCTGCGCTGCGCTTCGGAGACCATGGTCACGATGCGCGCCAGCATGGTGTCGGACCCGACTTTCTCGGCGCGCATGACCAGCGAGCCGGTTCCATTCACGGTCCCGCCAATCAGCTTATCGCCGGTCTGCTTCGCCACCGGCATCGACTCGCCCGTCACCATCGACTCGTCGACGGCGCTGTCGCCTTCGAGAACCTCGCCATCCACGGGCGCGCCGTCGCCGGGCCGCACGCGAAGGTGATCACCGACACGAACCCGTTCGAGAGCGACTTCCTCGTCCTCGCCTCCGGGCTTCAATCGAAACGCGGTCTTGGGCGCCAGTTTGAGCAAGGCGCGGATCGCGCCGCCGGTTTGCTCGCGGGCGCGCAATTCCAGCACCTGACCCAGCAAGACGAGGACGATGATGACCGCGGCGCTCTCATAGTAGACCGCGACGGCGCCGCCCATCATTCGGAAGCCCTCGGGGAACAGGCGCGGCGCGAAAGTCGCAAACAGGCTGTAAACATAGGCCGCGCCGGCGCCGAGCGCGATCAGGCTGAACATGTTGAGGCTGCGATGCACGATCGACGCCCAGGCCCGCTCGAAGAACGGCAAGCCGGCCCAAAACACGACGGGCGTCGACAGCAGGAATTGAATCCAGGTCGAAATGCGCGGCGGGATGAGCGTGTCGAAGCCGAGCGCCGGAATATGGCTGCCCATCTCCAGAACGAAAACCGGCAGCGTGAGCGCGAGCCCGATCCAGAAACGCCGCGTCATATCTGCGAGTTCAGCGTTCCCTCCGACTTCCGCTGTTGCCTGGACGCGTTCCAACGCCATCCCACAAATAGGACAATTGCCCGGCGCCGCTTGACGAATCTGCGGATGCATCGGGCAGGTGTAGACGGCGCCGCTGGACTGGGGAGAGGCCTGGGCAGGTTCGGGCTTGATGTATTTCTCGGGAGCGGCGACGAATTTTTTCTGGCACCCCGACGAGCAGAAAAAATACGCCTTGTGCTGATGTTCCGCGCGATGCGCGGACGTGTTCGGATCAACTGCCATGCCACAGACCGGATCTTTCAATTTTGGCGCCGCGGCGGCCGAATGACGAAGGTCCGTTTCCATTCGACTGTTCATAGGTTGATCCCAAGGGGGATGACCGCCCGTTTCGGACGTCGACATTGTTGTTTTCGGACTATCATATCCTTGGCGCTTGGCTGAGCTAAAAAACGCCGGCGCCGATGGCGAGGGCCGCCGCCTGTGTGCGAGCTTGAATGCGGGGAGGAAGGATCGACGCTCGAGGGTTGTGCGGATGGAAACATAGAGGAGCGATTATCGACGGGAAGACCCGGAATTTACTCGAGCCGTTGCGCGGCCCGTCACCGCTAACCCCTCAACACCCTGGCGATTTTGCCGCCGCGCAAGCGGGCGGATCGCGGCAGATCACGCCCCAGGAGCGGCCTCAGATAATCGAGATAAGCGGGCGTGACGTCGCATCCCGAAGCGGAGATGAAGGCGTCCGCCATGATCTTCGTCTTGCCTGCGACTCCGGCGAGTTCCACCATCCCGTAGTCGACCGCGTAGTCGCCGATCCGGTTGATCACCACCGACCCGTCGCGCTGTCCCCAGATGGCTTGCTTGACAGCGAATTCCCCGACCTCTCGCGCCTCGCACTGATCGACATCGGAGGCGCAACCGGCGAACGAGCGCTCCAAATAACCGAACGCGTCCCCCCTGGCGCGCGTAATGCCCAGCTTGGATTTGATCTCCTCGCACAAATGGTCGGCGAGGGCTCCCGCGCTGGACAGCCGGACGTTGCCGTGCGGATCTTTCTCGACGCTTCGGCCCAGCTTCATGGACAGCGGCGCGCCCCGCGCGTCCCTTATGCCCTCGGAAACGGCAATGACGCAACGCCCAAGCTTGTCTTGCACGGCCTTCACTTGTGTCAGAAATTTGGCCTCGTCGAACGGGCGCTCAGGCAGATAGATCAAATGCGGCCCGTCGCCCGGGATGGTTCGCGCCGCGGCCGACGCGGCGGTCAAGAACCCGGAATCGCGTCCCATGACGACGGCGAGATAGACTCCGCGCAACGCGCGGTCGTCGAGATCGAGTCCCATAAACGCCTCGGCGACGAAACGCGCCGCGGAGGGAAAGCCGGGCGCGTGATCGCTTTCCATGAGATCGTTGTCGATGGTCTTGGGCACGTGAATGCAGCGCAGGTCGTAGCCGTCCTTGGCGGCCTGTTCGCTGACGATGCGCACCGTTTCGGCCGTGTCGTTGCCGCCGATGTAGAGGAACCAGGCCGCGCCATGAGCCTTCAACGAGGCGAAGATGTTTCGGCAATAGGCGAGATCCGGCTTGTCGCGCGTCGAACCCAGAGCCGAAGACGGTGTGACCGCGATCGCCTCCAGATTGGCCCGGCTCTCGATGGAAAGATCGACGAAATCCTCATCGACGACGCCACGCACCCCATAGCGCGCGCCGTAAATGCGTTCGATCTGAGGAAACAATCGCGCCTCGAGCACGGCGCCGACAAGCGATTGATTGATGACCGCCGTCGGGCCGCCGCCCTCGGCGATCACGAGTTTACCGCTTCTCATGGCTTGGACTCCGAGCGCGACTCTAGGCCTGCATGGCGCGGCCGGAGTCAGATATGGGAAGCGGTCGCCATGAGGGGAATGCGCGGCGCGTTGCGCTCAGCTTCCTGGGCGGAGCGTCAAAGACTCGACTCCGGCGGCGAGCGCGAGGCCGGTTTGATCCTGTACGGAGATCGGTTGCAGCGCGAAGGCTCGATCGGAGCCGCCAACCAGCGCGTTCGCCCCCAGGCCGACGCCTATGGTCGCCGAAGCATCGACGCCGGCATAGTCGCCCGCGAGCGCGTCGTGACGGGGACCTTCGGTGGCCGAGAAAACGTCCCAGGCAAGCACCCCCGCGTTGGTCGCGCCGATATCCAACCCGAACTTACGGATCTTGCCGTAATAATGCTCCTTCACTCCGCGCGGGGTGGTGAAGGCGCATTCGATGTCCTTGGTGGACGCTATGATGAGGCCGAGGCCCGCCGACACCTCACAACGAAGGGCGCCTACCTTTACGCGTTCGGCCGCCGAAGCGGGCAGAGCGATTCCAAGGGCGAGAGTCGTTGCCGCGAGGCCAGCAATTGTCGTGAAACGCATAGATTGTTCCTATCTGTTGAGTTCGGCTTCGCTGGACGACGTCGCGTCCGCGTCGCAATGGCCTTGCTTTCGAGCGCCTATTGCCTGCTCACCCGACGGCCTTCGACCGAAATCGTAATAGCCCTGCCGCCGCCGCCGCTCTAGATTCGGAAACTACGCAAGAGCGCGGGCTCGGACGAACCCGCGACCGACGAAGCGAAAACGGGCGGGAGTTTCCTCCCGCCCGCGATCGATTGCGACAAAAGCCCTTGGGCT
>Ga0302157_10001777_pt1 | contig 25790 bp, 24 predicted proteins | sample I_Bog_N3_3_FD_193502 | JGI IMG/M metagenome (GOLD analysis project Ga0302157, IMG submission 193502) | Peat permafrost microbial communities from Stordalen Mire near Abisko, Sweden - I_Bog_N3_3 | ecosystem: Environmental > Terrestrial > Soil > Wetlands > Peat | place: Sweden: Abisko, Stordalen... | reverse complement strand
TGGAGGAGAACGTCAACTTCTTCGCCGCCGTCCACGACCTCGACCGGCCTTCGGCGGCGCGGAGCACCGCGGACGCGCTGGAGCTCGTCGACCTCAGCCCACGGCGGCGTTCGGTGGTGGCCACGCTGAGCGGCGGGATGCGCCAGCGCGTTTCGCTGGCATGCGCGCTGGTCCACCGGCCGCGGCTGCTCCTCCTCGACGAGCCGACGGTCGGGGTCGATCCGCAGCTGCGCGCCGAACTCTGGCGGCAGTTCACCACGATGTCCGGCGAGGGCACGACCATCATCGTCTCCAGCCACGTCATGGACGAAGCCGAGCGCTGCGGCCGGCTGGGGCTGGTGCGCTTCGGCCGGATGCTCGCCGAGGGCACATCCGCTGAGCTGCGACGGCTGGCCGGGGTGGAGCGTCTTGAGGACGCCTTCCTGGTGCTCTCGGAGAGCCGGTCGTGAGCGGGCGGCGCGCCGGCGCGATCAGCCTCCGGATCCTCCAGCAGTTCCGCCACGACCGGCGCACCCTGATGCTCCTCTTCGGTGCGCCGATCATCCTGCTCGGCCTCTTCTACTTCCTGACCGGCGGCGGTTCCAGCCTCCCCGCCGTCGACGTGGTCAACCTCGACCGGGGCTCGCTGGGTGCTGTCCTCGCCGCCGACCTCGGTCAATCCACCGAGATCGACGTCGCCCGAACCACGGAGGCCCGGGCGGCAAGCGACCTGAGCGCCGACGCGGTGGCGGCCTACGTCGTCCTGCCAGCCGATCTCTCGGCGCGCGCCCAAAGCGGCGACGTCATCGCTCCGGCAGTCCATCTGGAAGGCACCCAGCCCGCCCTCACCCAGCCGGTGCTGCTGGCCCTCGACCAATCGGTGACACGCGCCTCCCGCAACCTCGCGGCCGCGGAGGGAGTGCGCGTGCCGGTGCTCGAACCGAGCCTCGACTACCTTCACGGCGGGCCCGGTCTCGACACCCTCGACTACTTCGGGGGAGCGTTCATCGGGCTGGTCGTATTCCTCCTCGTGTTCGTCGTCACCATCATCGCCTTCCTCCGGGAGCGCAGCCAGGGAACCCTGGAACGGCTGATGGCGAGCCCGCTCCGGCGCGCCGACATCGTGGTCGGCTACATCGGCGGCTTCATGGTGGTGGCGACCGTGCAGGCGGTGGAGGTCGTGGTCTTTACCCTCTACGCGCTCCACGTCCACAACCAGGGCAACGTGGCATTGATCGTCCTGCTCACCCTGCTGATGACCCTGGTGGCGGTGAACCTCGGCATCTTCCTCAGCATGTTCGCGACCACCGAGTTTCAGGCGGTGCAGTTCATCCCGCTCGCGATCGTTCCCCAGGTGCTGTTGAGCGGGATCGTCTTTCCGATCGCCACCGAACCGAGCTGGCTCCAGGTGGTATCGCGGCTGCTGCCGCTCACCTACGGCGTCGACGGGCTGCGCGACGTGATGCTGAAGGGCAATGGGCTCACCTCCGGCCCCCTCCTGCTCGACGTCGCCGTGGTGGTGGCCTTCGCGGTGGCACTCATCGCCGCGGCGACGGCGACGCTCCGGCGGAGCGCCTCCTGAGGCCGACCGCTGGTCAGAGCGCGGGGACCGCCCCGAAGGCTCTGCCGCTCACGAAGGTGGCCTCGATCGAGATGAAGCGCACCACGGCATCGGTGAGGAACGGCCAGTCGTCGGGCAGCATCCTCCGGGCCTCGGCCAGCTCCGCCGCGCTGACGATCTCCGAGGCCACCCCCTGAACCAGGACGCTCCAACCCCAGGTGCCGGCCGGGTCGTACCGGTCGGTCTCGAAGGCGACGACCGAGCGATGCACCGCCGCGTCCAGCTTGGCTCCGGGCACGGACCGCAAGACCACCCTCTCCCCCACCACGACATAGGCGACCGGCAGGATGGCCGGCAGCGCGCGCACGCTCACCCCTACCCTGCCGACCGCCAGGGTCGCGAGCAAATCGAAGCAGCGGGCACGGGACAGCTCACGCAGGCTGAAGAGGCGTCGCTCCATGGACCCCCAGCATCCCCGCCAGGAACCCGCTCAGGCTAGGGGCAGTCGCCTCACCCGTTTCGGGACCTTCGGCCCTAAAGGGATATTCAGCGCTGACCGAGGCGCCGGCCGGTGACCTCCTCGATGGTGATCCGGACCCAGCGCTCGGGCGCCCGGGTCACCCAGGAGTGCAGGGGACCGCGCCGGAGCGCCTCGACCTCACCGGGGTCGGTGACCACACTCGACGTCCCGCGAACCACCACGCTCCAGCCGGCGCGCTCCAGGGGATGGCTCTCGTCAACCTCGAAGACCACCTGGTAACCCTCGCCCACAGCGCCGAGCGCCGTGCCCTCGGCGGTGCAGAAGACCACGGCGTCCTCGTCGGCCAGGTAGTTGACCGGGAGCACCATCGGCCGACCGTCCAGGACGAAACCGAGCCTGCCCACGAAGGAGTGGTACTGGAGCAGCTCGAGGCACTCCTTCTTGCTGAGGTCGTGGAGCGGTCTCTGGCTGGTGGGCATCGGCTCCTCCTCATTGTGGCCCTCGACTCCGAACACCATACCGAGAACGGGGTCGCCTCTGGACCACAAACCGGGCCGCGGGCCTCCGCAGGGCTGTCGGACGTGTCCAGACCGGCGACATTCGGGCCAGCACCCCCGGCCGATGGCCCCTGCCGTCGTCTGTCACCCTAGACTTTGCCTCATGCCCGAGGTGACCCAGACCTCTCGACTCCTCGATGCGGTGGTCGCGCTCTCCGCCGATCTCAGTCTCCCCAACGTCCTGAAGCGAATCGTCGAGGCGGCGGCGGAGGTCAGCGGGGCCCGCTATGCGGCCCTGGGCGTGCTCGGCCAGGGGCAGCCCGACCTGAAGCGCGGCCTGGTCGAGTTCGTCACCCACGGCATCGACGGCAAGGGCATACGCGCCATCGGCCACCTCCCCCAGGGAGTGGGGGTCCTCGGCCTGCTGATCACCGATCCGAAGCCCCGGCGGATCGCCGACATCGGGGCCCACCCTGCCTCCGCCGGCTTCCCCGCGCACCACCCGCCGATGACGTCGTTTCTCGGGGTCCCCGTCATGGTGCGTGATCAGGTCTTCGGCAACCTCTACCTGACCGAGAAGCAGGGCGCGGCCGAGTTCTCGAAGTCCGACGAGGACCTGGTGGTGGCGCTCGCCGGCGCCGCCGGAGTCGCCATCGAGAATGCGCGGCTGCACCAGCGGCTCGAGCAGCTGGCGGTGCTGGGAGAGCGAGAGCGCATCGCGCGCGACCTCCACGACACCGTGATCCAGCGGCTCTTCGCCACCGGGATGGGCCTCCAGAGCCTGGTCGGCCGCATGGAGGAGAGCGACCTTCGCGAGCGGCTGCAGCAGGCCGTCGATGAGCTGGACGAGACCATCCGGGAGATCCGCATCACCATCTTCGACCTCGAGGCCCGCGATGCCGAGAAGGAGGGCCTGCGAGCCCGAGTGCTCGCCCTGGCCGGCGAGGCGACGGCGACGCTCGGTTTTGCGCCGAGGGTGCACATGGACGGCCCGCTCGACGCGGCTACGGACGCGACCACCCAGGAGGAACTCCTCAAGACGCTCCGGGAGGCCCTCTCCAATGTTGTCCGGCACGCCAGCGCGAGCAGCGTCGAGGTCCTCCTCCGCGCCGGCTCGGGAACGGTCACCCTCCGCGTGGCGGACAACGGCGTGGGGATCCCGAAAGACGCTCGGCGCGGGCACGGCCTCGACAACATGCAGACCCGGGCGGAGTCACTGGGGGGCGTCTGCGAGCTCAGCGTGCGCCGCGGTGGAGGGACGGTCGTCAGCTGGCGGGTTCCCGCCTCGCCCTGAGAGGCGGGAAGGACCAGCAGGGAGCGTGCTCGAGAGGTGCCAGGTGGAGGGGCCCCGGCGCTCCGGTGGCGGTTGCCCCCGGCGCTTCCCCAGCCGATGCGGTGAAGCGGGCCGGGCCCCTCGCTTGACCTGACCCCAGCATCATGCCCACGCCTCCGTGACCGGCACTGGAGGACAAGGTCACCCATCGACCCGGCAATAAGCCTTCACGCACTAGGGCCGCTAGTCACATTGATAAAGGACGGCTGGCTCTTGTTGGTCCCGGGCGAATGCCCCAGCATGGGGCATATCGGCCTGACACCACTAGGGAGACCACACCATGACCAAGGCTCTTCGCTGGCGCGTCTTCACCCTCCAGGCAGGGCTCATCGTCGTCTTCGGCGCTCTCGCCGGATTCACGCTCTGGGCGTCCTCCTACGTGCAGAGCTCGGTGACCACCCAGCTCGCCGCCCAGGACATCATCTTCCCGGCCGCCAACAGCCCCGAGATCACGGTCCTTCCCGCTGTCGACGCCGCCGCCATGCGGCAGTACGCGGGGCAGCTGCTGACCACGGGCCCGCAGGCCGAGGTCTGGGCCAACAACTTCATGAAGGTCCACCTCAGCGCGATGCCGACCTACGACGCGGCGGCCACCCTTGCCAGGGCCAACCCGACCAGCACCGCTGACCAGGCGACCTGGGAGACCGTCTTCATGGGCACCACGGACCGCAGCATGCTGCTCAACGCGTACGGCTGGTGGACCCTCGGCAGCTACACCGCGCTCGCCGGCATCGGCCTGCTGATCGCCGCCCTCGCCGTCGTCGGCACCTTCGTCTTCGAACTGGTGGCCTGGCGGCGGCAGTCTCCGGCCACGGTGCCCGTGACGGCCCAAGCTTCCGCTCCCGCGTTCGGCGCGGCGGGGTCGGTGCCGGCGGTCGGTATCGCCCAGATGACCAAGCACGACAGCTGACCCAAGTTCCCCCTCTCTAACGGCCCGCCGGTTCCGACCGGCGGGCCGTTCCCATGTCCGGGGCCAGAGGGACGGCGAGGTGGCAGCCTTCCCCACCGCGGCTCCCGGACCGCTCAGATCAAGGAAGCGAGCAGATGGGCGAGGGAGTGCGCCTCACGGCAACCCGGAGCGGCATCCAGGCCGCTCAGATCAAGGATGCGAGCAGCAAGGAGCGTCACGCCAGCGGGGAGTGGCGTCCGGGTCGCTCAGAGCAAGGAGGCGAGGAGCAGGGCGAGGGAGCGCACTGGAGTGCGTGACCGAGCGCGCGGACGAGCCGACCAAGAGATGGTCACGTCCCAAACGACGCCGCTCAGGCCGCCCAGATCAAGGAAGTGAGCAGCGGAAGGAGGGAGCGCACTTGACGTGCGTGACCGACTGAGCAGCGGAACTGACGCGGAGCTGGGTGGAAATGAGCGGCGGCGTCAGGCGGCGGGGTTGAAGTGGCGCCACTCCCCCGCCCCCGGCTCGTCGTCGTCCATCTCGACGTCCTCGGGGAGCTCGGTGCGCCAGGGGAGCATGAGGTCAAAGACGATCTCCTGGATCGTCCAGAGCATGTCCATGATCTCGGTGACCTTGACGTGACGGCGGGCCAAGGTCTCCTCGACCTGACGGCAGGCGGTCTCGTCGCCGGTGAGGCGAACCGCCTTGCGCGCGAAAGTGAAGACCCGCTGGGCGCGCACGGCGACGTCCGGCGGAACCTCCTTCATCCCCTGGAGGTGCGTCTCCTCGCACAGCTCGATGGCGGAGTCAACGCGCTCTACGAGCCGGCGGAGCCTCGTCCGCTCCACCACCTCGAGGTGATGGCGCCGACGGGCGCGGTGAACCTCCTGGGTAGCGTTCTCGATGAGCAATACTTGTCTCCCCTGTGACCCGCGGCACCCGCCGCGCCGCGGTTCCGTCCATAGGCTAGCCCGATCGGTCGTTGACATCAACAGCCACGCTGGTGTCAGATTGATGCATGGATCGCATCAATGCCGACCTGTTACGGACTTTTATCGAAGTGGCGCGCCTGGAGCATCTGGGGCGAGCGGCCGAAGCGCTCCAGAACGACCAGTCCACCGTCAGCCGGAAGATCGTGCGTCTGGAGCACGAGGTGGGCGTGCCCCTCTTCGAGCGGATCGGCCGTTCGATCCGGCTCACCAAGGCTGGACGGCGCTTCGTCGGCCGGGCCGAACGCATCCTCGGGGAGATGCGTGACGCCGTCGCGGAGGCGGCCGGCACCGTGTCGGCCGAGACCGGGGAGGTCCACCTCGGATTTCTCCACACGGTCGGCGCCCGCTGGCTGCCCGAGCGGCTGGCCCGCTTCCTCGACCAATACCCGGGGGTGCGCTTCATCCTCGAGGAGGGGACCACCGGCGAGATCGTCGCCGGCGTGCTGGACGGTAGCTTCGACCTGGGCATCCTGGGCCCCCCGCCGGCCAACACCCCGGAGTTGGAGCTGGTCCCGCTCTTCCGTGAGCGCATCGCCGTCGTGGTCCCGCTCGAGCACCACCTGGTCGGCCGGTCGTCGGTCACCCTCCGGGACATCGCCACCGAACCACTGATCCTCCCCCGGTCGCGCACCGGCCTTCGGCGGGTCATCGACGACGCCTTTGCCCGCCAGGGCTTGAGCGAGCGCGTCGCCTACGAGGGAGATGACTTCGCGATCGTGCAGGGGCTGGCCGAGGCCGGGCTGGGGATCACCCTCCTGCCGATGCCTCTGCCCACCCCCTCCAGCCGGGTGGTGGTGATCCCGCTCCGCGACCCCCCGATCGCCCGCACCATGGCAATCGCCTGGGACCGCCGCCGCACCCTGCCACCGGCAGCCCAGCTCTTCTGCCGCCGGATCGTCGAGGGGGTCAGCGGCCCCGCCGGTCGCACCGCCACCGGATAGCCGGGCCTAGGGAGAGAGGCGGTTGAGGTCCCGGGGAAAAAGGGTGGTCTCGCGCACGTTCGAGGCGTCCACGAGCTGGGCGACCCAGCGCTCGAGCCCTATGGCGAAACCGCCGTGGGGGGGCATCCCGTGCTTGAAGGCCATCAGGTATGCCGCGTAGTTCTCGGGATCCTCGCCCCTGCTGACCAGCGCATCGACATAGTCCTGGTAGCGGTGGAGCCGCTGGCCGCCGGTGACCAGCTCCATTCCCCGGAAGAGGAGGTCGAAACCCGCCGCGAAGCCCGGCCGCTCCGGGTCCGGGTGGGTGTAGAAGGGCCGCTTGCTCATCGGGAAGCCGCGGACGAAGAGGAAATCCGAGCCGTGCTCGCGCTTTGCCCACTCCCCGAGCCAGCGCTCGTTGGCCGGCGAGAGGTCCGGCTCGTTGCTCAGGTCCTCGCCGGTGGCGGCGGTGATCATCGCCTGGGCGTCCAGGAAGTGGACGTCGGGGATGGGCTGCGGGACCTTCGGCAGCTCCAAACGGAGCACGGCGAGCGCCCCCGCCGCATCCCGCTCGACGGCGGCCAGCATGCTGGCGATGGTGTCGGTGAGCACGGCCATGACGGTGTACTCGTTCTCGATGAATCCGACCTCGGCGTCCAGCGAGACGTACTCGTTGATGTGACGGGCGGTGTCGTGCGGCTCGGCCCGGAAGACGGGGCCCACTTCGTAAACGCGCTCAAAGACGCCGACCATCACCTGCTTGTAGAACTGCGGGCTCTGGGCCAGGTAGGCGGTCTTGCCGAAGTAGTCGAGAGCGAAGGTGGTGGCCCCCGACTCGGTGGCCGAGCCGACGATCTTCGGCGTCTGGATCTCCGTGAATCCGAGATCGTGCAGGCCGGAGCGGAAACCGGCCATGGAGGCGGCCGAGATGGCGAAATAGGCGCGGCGGCGGGGATGGCGGAGAGCCACCGGCGCGTTGTCGAGGATGGTCGGCAGCTGCGCCTTGATCACGGGACGGTAGAGGTCAAAGGGCGGGGCCTCGTCGGCCTCCGAGATCACCGTCACCGCCGGGTCGTGGATCTCGACCCCGCCAGGAGCCTGCGGCTCGGCCACCACCACCCCGGCGATACCGAGCACGGACTCGTTCTGCAGCCGGGCGAGCCTCTCGACCAGTTCGGGATCCTGGACGACCACCTGGGCGGTGCCACGGGCATCGCGGATGATGAGGAAGCTGACCCCCGCAAGCCGGCGGAGCCGGTGGAGCCAGCCCTTGAGCTGCACCCTCTCACCGACGCGGTCGCTCAGATCGTCGGTCCAGACGCGGGCGGTGAGATGAGAGATCACGAGGTGGGACTCCGACTCCTGCTGGCGGCTTCTTGCACGAATGACCCGGCCGATTGTACCGGGGGCAAGTGCCGGACCCGCCGGAGCGAGGCGGGCCGAGCAGGCGTCACCACCGTAGACTGATCCACCAGTCATGGCCGCAATCCTCTTCGCCGCCGCCGCCCTCCTGGTCCTCGCCACGGTCGCGACCGTCCTGGTCGCCCGAGGCCGGGTGGCGCCATCGCCTCTGGCCGCTCTGCCGCCCAGCCCCACCCAGGTCCGCACCGAGGCCGCGGCCATCGTCGCCGCCGCGAGGACGGAGTCCCTCGCCATCCGCGAGGCGACCACTGAGGAGGTCGCCGTCCGCAGCGCCGCCCTGGAGGCCCGCGAGGCCGCCCTGGCTGAGCGCGAGCGCACCTGGCGGGACCGCCGGGCCATCTTCGACGAGCGCCGCTTCGCCCACCGCAAGCGCAGGGAGGAGATCGACGCGCGGGTGGCCGAGGTCGTGGGGGTTCGGGAGGAGGTGCGCCGAACCATCGCCGAGCGCGCCGCGGCGGACCGTGAGACGGCCGAGCGTCTGGTGCTGGAGAATCTGGAGGCCGAGCTGGAGGCGGAGCGGGCGGAGCGGGTGGCCGAGCTCGTCGCCGAGGAGACGGGCGAGCCCGAGGCGGCGGTCCGGACCCTCCTCGTGGGTGCGCTCGAGAGGCAGTCCGAGAGCCATGTCGACACCGCACCCCGCCCCTCCCCCGTCAACCTCGAGGGACTCGATGAGGTCCGCCGCGAGCGGCTCCTCACCGCCCTGCAGGTGGTCGCAGAGTCCACCGGGACCGACCTTGGAGTCGACACCGAGCGGGAACAGGCGACCCTCCGCGGTCTGGACCCGGTAGGGCGGGAGATCGCCCGGCAGGCTTCGATCGAGGTGCTCGACCGCGGCGTGCAGGCGGCGGACGTTCCGCCCCTCCTGCTCCGCACCCGCCACCGCCTCTCGGCAGCCATCGAGGACCTCGGCGAGCGTGCGATGTGGGAGATGGCCATGGAGGGCCGCCCGGAGCTCGCTGAGCTGCTGGGTGTCCTCAACTACCGCTTCTCGTACGGCCAGAACGCCCTGCTCCACTGCAAGGAGACCGGCTACCTCTGCGGCGTCCTGGCGGCCGAGCTCGGCCTGGACCAGAGCGCGGCCCGGGAGGCGGGCACGCTCCACGACATCGGCAAGGCGGTGGACCACGATGTCGAGGGATCCCACGCCATCATCGGCGGCGAGCTGCTGCTCATCCTCGGCGTCGACCCCACCATTGCTCACGCGGTCAAGGCCCACCATTTCGACGTGGAGCCGTCGACCGACCTGGCCATGCTCACCATCTGCGCAGACGCCATCTCCGCCTCCCGGCCCGGCGCGCGGCGGGACACCCTGGCCGCCTATTTGGCCCGTCTCGAACAGCTTCAGGGCATCGCCACGCGGCATCCCCAGGTGGAACGGGCCTTTCCCCTCCAGGCAGGGCGCGAGGTCCGGATCTTCGTCAAGGCCGGCAAGGTGGCGGACCCGGAGATGCCCGCCCTGAGCGGCGAGATCGCCCGCGAGATCGAGAGCGAGATGCAGTACCCGGGGGTCATCAAGGTGACCCTGATCCGCGAGACCCAGGCGATCGCGACCGCCCCGGTTCAGATCGGGCGCAGCACGGAGCCGCTGGAGCCGGTCCTGGCCGGGGCGACGACCAAGCGGCGGCGGCGGCGCAAGAAGCGCAAGGGCGCCGGGGAGAGCAACGGGGCCGGAACCCCCGGCGAGACCGGGCCGGCGGACGCCGAGTAGCCCCAGCAGGGTAGGTCTGCTTCAGCCGCCGCTGCGGAGGGCTGCTCAGCTGCCATGGAGAAAGGAGACCATGACCTCCGCGGTCAGGTCGGGGTCCTCGTGGAAGAAGAGGTGGCCGCGACCGTCGAACCAGTAGCGGCGCGCTCCAGGGATCAGCTTGGTGAGCGCCTCGGCGTTGGCGAGCGGGACCAGGACGTCCTCGGTTCCGTGAAGGACGAGGGTGGGCACGGCGATCTCGCCGAGACGGTCACCGATGTCCGCCTCCCGGGAGGAGCGGAACTGGGCGGTGAAGACGCGTCCCGGGATCGGGTGGGCGGCCCGGTAGGCCACCTCCTCGTCGATGAACTCGGGATGCTCGCGCTGAAAGCGCTCCGCGTAGAGGACCGTGCAGGCCGTTCGATAGGCGTCGGCCGGCGTCCTGGCGCCCCGCCCGAGAAGTGAGGCGGTCGCCTCGGGTTGCGCGGGGATGGCCGTGTGGCTCCCGGGACCGGTGGCTGCGAGGATCAGCCGGATCAGGCGATCGGGATGCAGGACGGCCACCTGCTCGGCGGTGAGCCCCCCCATGGAGGCGCCGAAGAGCTGGAAGGTCTCCGCCCCGCAGCCACCCGCCACCTCGACGCAGTCCGCCGCCAGCCGGGGCATCGGATAGGGCCCGGGGGGTGCATCGGAGTCGCCGACACCCCGGGGGTCGTAGACGATGACCCGGTGGTGCCGCGCCAGCGCGGGGATGATCGGTGCATAGACCCGCCGGGTCGCCCCGAGCCCCGGGATCATGAGCAGGGGCTGGCCGTCCCCGTGGACGCTCACGGCGAGCCGGACACCGTCGCTCGTGACCACGTGCCGGTCGGGAGCAGACGGTGCCACGGCTCCCGATCGTAGGGCACGGCGCAGGGCGGCCGGAGCCGGGCGGTGGGATCGCATCCGGCGAGAGACGCGCCACCATTGACCCGTGCCACGACTCTTCATCACCCGAGACCAGATCGGCGACGGCACGCTGGTGGTCGAGGGTGAGGCCGCCCACCATCTCGCCGGGCCCCTGCGCACCGAACCCGGGGAGTTGATCCAGGTCGTCGATGACGCCGGCGAGGAGCACGGGGTCCGGGTCACCTCGGTGGCGCGGGGTCGGGTGACCGGATCCATCGTCTGGTCCCGCCCCGCCTCGGGGGAGCCCCGTCTCCGCCTCGACGTCGTCCAGGGCCTGGTCCGGGAGATCGACGAGGTTGTGGCCGGCCTGGTCGAGGTCGGGGCCGCAGCGATCCGCCCGGTCATCGCCACACGCAGCGTCACGCGGCCCGACCCCACCCGGGCCGCGGCCCGGCTCCGCCGGTGGGGCGAGATCGCCCGCGAGGCTGCCGAGCTGGCCCATCGTGGCGCCGTGCCCCGGGTGATGGCGCTCACCGACCTCGCGGGAGCGCTGGCCGAGCTGCCGGAGGGCGTGCGTATCCTCGTCTGCATGGTGGACGCGGCCGTCCCCCTGGCCCGGCTGGAGGTCGACGCGGCCCGTCCGGCGGCGCTGGTGATCGGTCCGGAGGGCGGATTGGACCCCGGCGAGGTCGACCGACTGCGGGAGGCCGGCGCCGAGATGGTCCACCTGGGGCCCCGCGTGCTGCCGGCGCGCCGAGCCGCCATCGTCGCTGCCGGGCTTCTCCTCGCCCGTGCCGGAGACCTCGATCACGGGCGCTGAGCTGCGGACGGCGCGCGACGAGACCGTCGCCGGCCCGCTGCGGGTTGCCCTCACCACCCTCGGCTGCAAGGTGAATTACGCGGAGATGGCCGAGCTGGCGGGCAGGCTCGCGGGCCTCGGCTGCGAGGTGGTACCCGAGGACGAGCCCGCCGACGTCCGCGTGCTCAACTCGTGCGCGGTGACGCTCCAGGCCGACGCCACCACCCGGCAGCGGCTCCACCGGCTGCGTCGCCGCGATCCGGGATGCCACCTCATCCTCACCGGCTGCTCCGTGGACGCCAACCCGGACCGCTACCTGGCGGCGGGGAGCGATGGCGGGCCCGCCGTCCCCGGACTGGATGCGGTCTTCGCCAACAGCCAGAAGCTGCGTATCGCGGACCACGTCGCCGCCCTCGCGGCGGGACGCGGGGGACCGCTCCGCCACCTCCCGCCGGCGGGACTGCGCAGCCGAGCCTTCCTCAAGGTCCAGGACGGTTGCGACCACCGCTGCACCTACTGCGTGGTGTGGCGGACCCGGGGAGCGTCGGCGAGCGTTCCCGAAGAGGTGGTGATGGCCCGAGCCCGGGAAGCGGTGGCGGCCGGCCACGCCGAGGTGGTCCTGACCGGCGTCGACCTGGGCAGTTACGGGCGGGACCGGGGATCCGACCTGACGGCCCTGGTCCGCCGTCTCCTCGAAGGCCTCGACTGCACGGCCCGCATTCGCCTCAGCAGCATCAACGCCAACGATATCCCGGAGCGACTCGTCGAGCTGAATGGCGATCCACGGCTGTGCAGCCACTGGCACATCCCACTCCAGAGCGGGAGCGACCGGGTGCTCCAGACCATGCACCGCGGTTACCGGCGCCAGCGCTACCTGCGGGTGGTGGAGAGCCTGCGCCGTCAGGACCCGTGCACCGAGCTGACCACCGACCTGATGGTGGGCTTCCCGGGGGAGAGCAACGAGGACCACGAGGCGACGCTGCGCCTGATCGACGAGGTCGAGTTCCTCGGCTGCCACGTCTTCCGCTACTCGCCGCGCCCCGAAACGGAGGCGGCCCGTCTCCTCCAGCAGGCCGACGACGCTCTCCTGCGATCGCGCAGCGCCGAGATCCGCCGCGCCGCAGCCGCGAGTGCCCGCAGGCGCCGTCAGCGAGCGGTCGGCCGCCAGCACCGGGTGGTCTGGGACCGGGTGTCGGCGGAGGAGGCCCACGGCCTCACCGACGCGTACCACGAGGTGGTGGCGGACCCCACCTCGGGGACCAGGACGGGGCAGATGCAGACCGTGCTGGCCACGAGGGTCGAGGGCGATCTGCTGCGCGGGATCATCCTCTCGGAATCCGGCGGGGACGAGCGCTGATGCGCGTCGCCGTGGTGGTCCACCCGCGGGCCGGGAGGGAGGAGCTCACCTGGGACGGGCGGGAGCTGCGACTGCGCATCACCCAGCCGCCGGTCGACGGCGCCGCCAACGCGGCCGTGCTCCGGCTAGTCGCCGCGTGGGCGGGCGTCGCACCCTCGCGCGTCCGTCTGGTCGCGGGTCACCGGGGCACCCACAAGCAGGTGGAGATCGAGGGGGTCAACGCCCTTCCGCGGTGAAGGCAGAGGACGGCTTTCGACCCGTCTGACGCGTAGGACTCTGCAGACGGGCTTGCAACGGTGGCACACTTCCCTTCAACCAGCTGGGCCTAGCCGGCCAGCGGGGGAGGGGCCGACCTCAATGCGATCGGTTGGCGCAAGCGGTGGCTTGCTGGCGGGGTCCCATGCGCGATGCGGTGGGATCGGATGACGGAGTGTGTGCACGCCCCCGCAGCCGTGGTGGCGCGTCTCCCGTTCGCCGCCACGGGGGTCGCGCGCCATGCGGCGGGTCGCGCCGAGCGCAGCAGCCTCGGCAGGGTCCGGGCGCCATTGCCGTGAACTCCCAAGACCTGATGGGGCACGACTCAAGAGCCGACCGCCCGCCCCCCATCGACCCGCCGGCGCCGGCAGCGCGCGAACTGCCCGCCTACCCCCCTCCTGCCACCCCCCCCGACGCCGGCACGCGTCGAGGACGCGGGATCGGACGGCGGCGCACTGCGGCCCTGGTGGCCGCCGCCGGGCTGGCCTCGCTGATCACGGTTGCCCTGCTCAGCACGTCGCTGGGTGAGTCGGCCATCGCCGACCAGGTCAACGCGCGCCTCTCCAGCGCGGGCAAGCAGGCCGCCGGCTACCTGGAACTGGTCATCTCAGGCCGCGTCACCGCTCTCGATGGAGCCGCCAATGAGCTGCCGATCCTGGCGCTGGCGGAGCACAGCACCACGGCAATCCCAGCGGCCACCGTCGACCTCACCGCCCTCTTCACGGCCGAGGCGCAGAGCCAGGGCATCGTCCTGACCGATGCCGGCGGGTCGGCGGTCCTCCGGGACGGCAACCAGGATCCGCTGGACGGCCTGCCCTCAGGGTGGGGCGCGAGCAGCACGCGCGCCGGCTTCCTGGTGGTGGCGGCACCATCGTCGCTCGCGGCTCCCGCCATCGACGTGGCGGTCCCGGTCCTCGAGGGGGGTGGGACAGCCGGCGGCTTCCTGATCGAGCGATACGGTCTCGGCGGGACACTCGCCTCCCTCCAATCACTTGCCGCGGCCCAGGGCATGAAGCTCCTAGTGCTGGACCGAGCCGGCGGCCTGGTGCTGGGCGAGGAGGCAGCGGGCGCCGGTGGCGCGAGCGTCGTGACCAGGTGGACCCCCGGCGCGTCGATCACCGCGGCAGCCGACCGGGCCATCACGAGCGGCGCCGTCGGCCTGGACGACCACGGGAGCGGTGGGCCCGCTGTGTATAGCCCGGTCAGGGACTCCGCGTGGGTCGTGCGCGCCGTGCTGCCCGGCTCAGCCCTGGCGGCGGTGTCGAGCCTCAGAGCGGCGGTGTTCAGCGTCTGCGCCGTCCTGGCGCTCCTCTTCCTGGCAGCGGTCCTCATGGTCAACCGGGCGCTCGGGGGCCGGGATCGGACCGAGGCCGCATTGATCATCCAGTCGGCGGCGATGGAGCACGCGGCGATGCACGACCCCCTCACCGGTCTGCCCAATCGCCTCCTCTTCAACGACCGGCTGCAGCACGGCATCTCCAACGCCCGCCGCTCGGGCCGGCCGCTGGCCCTCCTGGTCCTGGACGTCGACGGTTTCAAGGCTCTCAACGACGCCCTGGGGCACAGTGCCGGCGACGTTGTGCTCAGGGAGACGGCGTCCCGTCTCCAGGCGTCGGTTCGCGTGTCGGACACGGTCGCCCGGCTCGGAGGCGACGAGTTCGTGATCGTGGCCGTCGACGCCGATCCGGCTCAGGCCGAGATGATCAGCGCCAAGGTCCGTCAGCGGATGGAGGAACCGATGAACGTCGACGATCGGCTGGTCCCGGTCGGGCTCAGCATCGGCCAGGCGGCGTTCCCCGAGGACGGCGGCGAGCCGGCACAGCTGCTCCGTCGCGCCGACAGCAACATGTATCGGGACAAGCGGGCGAGAAAGGCCACCTCCGGCTGGGGTGGACTGCCGGATCCGGCCGGATGACCACCGCCCCGGCGTCTACTCGGCGGGGGCGAAGAAGTCGCGCAGGTGGTCAAAGAAGCCGCGCCTGACCTCCACCGGCTTCCCATCACGCCCCCCCAGCTCCTCGTAGAGCTTCCGCTCCGTCGCGGAGATGTGAGCGGGCACCACCACTCGAACGACGCAGATCTGGTCGCCGCGACGCCCGGTGCGGAGATGGGGTACCCCCTGCCCCGCGATCTTGATCACGCGGCCGGGCTGGGTACCGGCGGGCAGATCGACCTCCGTCTCGCCCCTCACCGTGGGGACCGTGATCCTGTCTCCGAGCACCGCCTGGGTGACCGAGACCGGCAGCTCGTAAACGAGGTCCTGACCCCGGCGGATCAGCTGGGGATGGGGCGCGACCCGGAAGCTCAGGTAGAGGTCACCGTGAGGCCCGCCCTGCGGTCCGGCCTCGCCCTCGCCTGAGACTCGCACCTGGACGTCGCCATCAACCCCGGCGGGGATGGATACCTCGATGGTCTTGCGCGCCTCCACGAGCCCGCGGCCGCGGCAGCGCTGGCAGGGGTTGTCCACCAGCTTTCCGATGCCGTGGCAGTGCGGGCATGCGGTCACGTTCATGACCTGGCCGAAGATGGACTGCATCGCCCTCCGCACCTGGCCGCTGCCGCCGCAGTCGGGGCAGGTGTGCGGGGTCGTGCCCGGCGCCGCACCGCTCCCCGCGCAATCGGGACAGGTGTCGGCACGCGGCACCTCCACGGTCCGCTTGGCGCCGAAGACCGACTCCTCGAAGGTGATGTCGACGGACATCCTCAGATCGGAGCCGCGCTGCGGTCCTGACCCGCGCGCGGAACGCCGCCCTCCCCCGAAGAACATGTCGAAGAGGTCGAAGGCGGAGTCAAAGGAGAACTGCCCGAAGTCGGGCATCTGCTGACCGCTGTGGCCGTAGGCATCGTAGCGCTGGCGTTTCTGAGGGTCGCTCAGGACGGAGTAGGCCTCGCCCACCTCCTTGAACTTCTCCTCGGCAGCCTTGTCACCCTGATTGCGGTCGGGGTGAAACTCCATGGCGAGCTTGCGGTACGCGCGTTTCAGCTCCTCGGGTTTGGCATCGCGCTTGACACCGAGTACCTCGTAGTAGTCGCGCTTGACCGTGGCCATCAGAGCTCGGGCCCCGCGCTGGCGCTCCGGCCGCGACGCGGGTGTACGACCTGTACCAGAGCCGGGCGGAGGAGACGGTCATGGAGTCGGTAGCCCGGCTGCAGCTCGGCGACCACCGTATCCTCGCTGACCTCGTCGGACTCCTCACCGCCGATCGCCTGGTGCACCGACGGGTCGAAGCGCGCGCCGACCGTCTCGACGGGCTCGACCCCGATGGCGCTCAGCGCCTGCTCGAACTGGATCATCACCATCCGAAGCCCGTCCAGGAGCTGCTGGCCGCCGCCGTCTCCCGCCGAGTGGCCCACGGCGCGACGGAGGTTGTCGAGCACGGGAAGGAGCGCCTGGGCGGCTTCCTCGGACGCGTATCGACCCCGATCAGTGAGCTCCTGGGCCTTGCGCCTGCGAAAGTTCTCGAAGTCGGCGGCCAGGCGCAGCAGCTGGTCATTACGCTCGGCAAGCTCCGTCCGCAGGCCCTCGACCTCCGCCTCCGTGACGGTTTCGGGGCCGGCGGCAGGCACCACGGCGTCAGCGGGGGCCTCACCAGGCGGGGCGGTCCGGGCGTCCCTGCCGGCTCCGTGGGCACCCGGGCTCGCGGCCCCGGAGGCAGTGACGCCGGGACGGGACGGCGGCTCGCCATGGGAGGCGCGAACGGCTCTCCCGTCCACACTCCGCCTGGGGTGGTCGCTCATCCTCGGTCTCCTCGATCAGCGGACATGGTCAACTGAGTACCCGCGTCACCGCTTCGCCAACCCGATCGGCGACGAAGCGCACCCTTGGGGCCACCTGGGAGTAGGGCATCCGGGTCGGGCCGAGCACCCCCACGGTGCCTCCCCTCCCCTCTCCGGCCCGGTACGTGGTCAACACCAGGCTGCAGCCGTTCAGCTGTGAGATCCCGGACTCCGTGCCGATCACCACGGTGACCGGACGTCCGGTGAGCGCGCCGCCACCCGCCACCACCTGGTCCGGGGCGGAGCCGGCCCCCTCGAACGCGGCGGCGAGCAACTCACCGAGGACCCGCTCCTCCTCGACCAGCTCCAGCACCTGGGCAAGCCGCTGGACGTCGCCGAACTCGGGCTGGTGAAGGAGGTTGCGGACCCCGTCGTGGACGATGAGGGTGTCCTCCCTGGACTCCACCGAGTGGAGGAAGGCGGCGATGTCGGCGACGACCTCGGAGCGGAGCGGATGCACCGGATCGCTGCCCGGGCTGGACTCGATCTGAGCCCCGTCCAGACCGACGATCTCGGCGTTGAGCCCGCTGGCGAGCCGGCTCAACTCCTCCTGGTCGGCCTCACGGCTGAGGGCCATCGGGTGCTGACGGATGACGTTGCCGTCCAGCACCAGGATGAGGAGGGCGTGACCGGGGTCGAGCGAGACCAGGTCGAGATGCTTGACGGCAACCCTGCGGGCCAGGGGCCCCGTGACGATGCTCAGGGCGTCGACGGCCACGGCGAGCACCTGAGCGGCCAGCTCCAGGACCCCCTCGATGTCGGCGGGCATCACCGCCAGATGCGGCTCGAGCTGGCGGCGCACGCCGCCCGGGAGGTCCTCCTCCTGCATCAGGAAATCGACGTAGTACCGGTAGCCGCGATCGCTGGGCACCCGGCCGGCGGAGGTGTGGGGCTGGAGGAGGTAGCCCACCTCGACCAGGGTCGCCAGCTCGTTGCGGATGGTGGCGGCAGACCAGGTCGCGAGGTGCAGTGCGAGGGCGTGCGACCCCACCGGCACCCCCGTGGCGGTGAAGTCCGCGACCACCGCCTTGAGGATCTGCTCCTTGCGCGTATCGAGAGGGATCCAGCTCTCCATGGCTCTCCCGAACCGGCGGCTCCACCCGGAGCCACCTTAGCACTCGCTAGTCCTGAGTGCTAAATCCTAGCACCGGCCCGGTCGGCGAGCTCGCCGGGCCGCCCAGGGGGCCGAGGCCACGGCCCCGCGCGTGGAACTCGGGAGCCCGACGGTGGCCGTCACCGAGGTGCGCGGAGTGGAGCAGGTCGAACACCTCCTGCGCCTTCCAGCGCTCCATCGCCAGCACGGTGCTGCGGGAGAGCCCGGCACGGAGAAGCGCCGTGACGAGAGTTTCGGGCACGGGCTGACGGCCTATAGGGCCAGGAATACGGCGCATGATTGACGCAATCGTGGCGCAACCGCATGCCACTCCGAAAGCCCTGCGGCGACACTGTGACCCCTCCGTCTTGGCCGGGCATGGCGCCTCAGCGGCGGCGTTACAGATCACCACAGCGCCGCCACCCAACCTGACGACGGACGGCGCTAACGGCTAAGTCACGAGCTGACGGATCACCTCGTCGAGCACCTCCTGCCCCTGCGCGGTGGCGCCGAGACGGCCGTCGCGACGCCAGAGCAGATCCGCCGCGACAAGCCCGTCGGAGCGCGCTGCCAGGGGGCCGGTGAGCTCGATCCCCTCGGCGAGGCGCAGACCGAGCAGGATGCGCTCCACCTCCGCATCGGCGGCACCGACCGCCTCGTAAGCCTCGATGGGGAGCCGTCCGGAACCATCGCCGCAGCGGTCCACGTAGGCGGGCAGGCTGCGTCCGTGCCAGTAGCGAAGCCCGATGGCGCCGGGTGGCACCGGGATGTCGACGAGAGTGCCGGTTCCGGCCGGAAGGTGGCCATGGGCGCCGAGCCCCACGCCGAGGTAGTGGCCGCGCCGCCAGTAGACGAGGTTGTGGCGACACTCCTCGCCCGCCTGCGCGTAGTTGCTGACCTCGTACTGATGAAGGCCGGCGGCACCGAGAACCGCGACGGCGATCCGGTGCTGGCGGAGGGCCGCCTCGGGGTCCACGGCGGGCTTCGCGCCGCGCCGCACGCTCGCATGGAGTGGCGTCCCCGCCTCCACGGTCAGCTCGTAGGCGGAGACGTGGCCCGGACCGAGGGCCGCGACCCGCTCCAGGGTCGAACGCCAGCGGGCGTCGTCGAGCCCGGGGACGGCGTAGATCAGATCGCAGCTGATCCGGGAGAAGCCGGCACGGCGGACCTCGCCGACGGCGGCGAGGGCTCGCTCGCGATCGTGGACACGACCGAGGAAGGTGAGGATGTCCGGCTCCAGGCTCTGGATGCCGAGGCTGACCCGGTTGAAGCCGGCCTCGAGCCACGTCGCGGCACGCGCCTCGGAGGTGCTGGAGGGATTGGCCTCGAGCGTGACCTCGCAACCGGGTGCAAGAGCAAAACCCGCCCGCACCTCGTCGAGGAGCCCGCCGAGCCGGCCGGGGTCGATGAAGCTCGGCGTCCCGCCGCCGACGAAGACGGTGTCCAGCTCGAGACGGCCGAGCCGCGCGGCCAGCCCGCGGACCTCGGACCGGAGCGCCTCGACGTATTCGACCTCCCGATCGCGACCGGGAAGGCTGACGAAGTCGCAGTACTCGCAGCGCCGCTCGCAGAAGGGAACGTGAAGGTAGAGCGACCGGATGCGCGCGCGGCCGGCCGCGCGCACATCCGTCATCTCACCGGGGCTCGCCGGCGGTCACCGGCCGGCCGGTCCCGGGGTCCCCCGCGGTCGCCGCGGAGGCCGGCGGAACCAGCGCGCGACGGGTGGGAAGATGAGCGGCACCAGCACGAAGCCGGAGGCGGCGGCGGTGAGCTCGGCCACCGCCACCCCGGTGCCGGTCGTGGAGCCGAGCACGCTCACCTCCAGGTAGTAGACGAGGGTGTCGATCACCGCCACCAGGGCACCGAAGACGAGCACCTCCACAACCCGCGGACGGTCCTTCCTGCGAAGTCTGGCGGCCATCGGCCGCGCCACCAGCGCGGCCACCGCGAGCAGCACGATGGCGATCTCGGAGATCGCCAGGCCGACGATACCCCCGATCAGGCTGCCGGTCGTGTACAGCTCCTGCGTGACCGGGGTACCGGTGGCCGGTGGCGACGCCAGCGGGCTCGAGAGGGTGATCCGGTAGGTGGTGGTGTCGACGGACTTGACCGTCGCCTGCTGTCCGTCGACGAGGATGCCGGCCGCGACGAAGTCCACCCCGGCCCCGCCGGAGAGGGTGAACTGGGTGGTGGTCGGTGCCGGGCTGGCCGCCACAGCCGCGCAGGTGTCGACCGACGCGGGGCCCAGCGTGCTCTGGCTGACGGTCGCGCCCGAGGCGGGCGCAGAGCTGAGCGGTGCCGTGAGCGTGACCTGATCGCCATCGATCGCAGCGATGTGGGCCGCCTGCCCGCCGACCTGGATGGCGGCGTTCGGACCGCAGATGAACGTCTTGCCGGCGCCGCTCGCCACCGTGAAGCTGGTCGCGGTCGGGGCCGGCTTGGCCTGCACGGTGGTGCTGGTGGTGTCGGTCAGGCCGATGACCAGGCCGATGACCAGGACCACCAGCGCGGTGAAGGCCGAGAGGGCGTAGTAGTCGACCCGCGTCCACGTCGGGCCGAGGCCGGCCGCGGAGCCGGGCCCCGTCGCCGACCGCATCGGACGCGGAGAGACCGGGCGCGGGGGACCCATCAGGGACGCCATCAGACCCCGGCGGGGGGGCGGCCAGGGAGCGGGCTCGGGCTCGGCGGCGGGGGACGGGCTGCTGACGACCCGGGAGGGCCGGCGCTTGCGGCGGTGGCGGGGCGGAGCCACGCTCAGGCGGCTCGGCCGGGGTCAGCCGGCGGGTACGTCAAGGTTGCTGCCGATAGTGTCGTCATCAGTCCTCGTCCATCTGCAGGACGGCCATGAAGGCCTCCTGGGGGATCTCCACGCTGCCCACCCGCTTCATCCGGCGCTTCCCTTCCTTCTGTTTCTCGAGCAGCTTGCGTTTGCGGGTGATGTCCCCACCGTAGCATTTGGCCAGGACGTCCTTGCGCATCGCCGACACCGTCTCGCGGGCGATGATCTTACCGCCCACCGCCGCCTGGATCGGAACCTCGAAGAGCTGCCGGGGGATGAGCTTGCGGAGCCGCTCGGCGAGCTTGCGCCCGTGGAGGTTTGCCCGGTCACGGTGGACGATCATGGAGAGGGCGTCGACCCGCTGCCCTCCCACCATGATGTCGAGCTTGACCAGCCGCTCGGCCCGGAATCCGTTCAGCTCGTAGTTGAGCGACGCGTAGCCGCGGCTCCGCGACTTGAGCTGGTCGTAGAAGTCGTGGATGATCTCGCCCAGGGGGAGGTCATAGGTCAGGGCCACGCGGTCGCCGGCCTGGTGCTCCAGGTTGCGGAACTCGCCACGCCGCTCCTGGCAGAGCTCCATGACGGTGCCGACATGGGCACTCGGCACCAGGATGGTCGCGGTGCAGCGGGGCTCCTCGATCTCTTCGATGGCCGAGGGGTCGGGCAGCCTCTCCGGGTTGTCCACGGGGATGACCTCGCCGGTGCGCAGCCGGACCCGGTAGGCGACGGTCGGAGCAGTGGTGATCAGGGCGAGGTTGAACTCGCGCTCCAGCCGCTCCTGGACGATCTCCATGTGGAGGAGGCCGAGGAAGCCGCAGCGGAAACCGAAGCCGAGGGCCGCCGAGGACTCCGGCTCCCAGACCAGCGAGGCGTCGTTGAGGTTGAGCCTCTCGAGCGCCTCCTTCAGCTCCTGGACGTCGTCGGATTCGATCGGGAAGATGCCCGCGTAGACCATCGGGGTCACGCTCCGATAGCCGGGGAGCGCGGCGACGGCGGGGCGGTCGGCCAGGGTCACGGTGTCGCCGACCTTGGAGTCCCGGACGTTCTTGATGGAGGCGATGAGGTAGCCGACCTCGCCGGTGGTCAACCCCTCGGTGGGGGTCATCATCGGCCGGAAGACCCCCACCTCGTCGACAACGAACTCCTTCTCCGTCGCCATCATCCGGATCCGTTCACCAGGGCTGACGGAGCCGTCCATGACCCGGACGTAGACGACCACCCCCCGGTAGGCGTCGTACTTGGCGTCGAAGATCAGCGCGGTCAGGGGCGCCTCGGGGTCACCGTGCGGGGGCGGGACCCGGGCCACCACCGCCTCGAGGACCTCCTCGATCCCGATCCCCTGGCGGGCCGAGGCGAGGATGGCACCAGAGCCGGGGAGGCCGATGACCTCCTCGATCTCGCGGCGCACCAGCTCGGGGTCGGCGGCGGGGAGATCGATCTTGTTGATGACGGGGATGATCTCCAGATCGTGCTCGAGAGCCAGGTCGACGTTGGCCAGGGTCTGGGCCTCGATCCCCTGGGTGGCGTCGACGACCAGTACCGCCCCCTCGCAGGCGGCCAGGGCGCGCGACACCTCGTACGTGAAGTCCACATGCCCGGGAGTGTCGATGAGGTTGAGCTCGTAGGGACGCCCGTCCCGGGCCGTGTACTCCATCCGCACCGCCTGGGCCTTGATGGTGATGCCCCGCTCCCGCTCCAGGTCGAGGGTGTCGAGGAGCTGGTCCTGCATATCCCGGAGGGCGACCGTCCCGGTCACCTCCAGCAGGCGATCGGCCAGCGTTGACTTCCCGTGGTCGATGTGGGCGATGATCGAGAAGTTGCGGATGTCGTCGCGAAGGACCGAGGGCACCGCGGCATCGTATTCCCGGTGTTGCTTCGGCCGCAGCGGGCGAGCCGGAACGGCGTGGCCCGGTGGGGGTGCTCCACGCGCCCGTGGCACTGCCCACGCACCCCACGACAACGGCTGCCTGACGATCCGGTCACGGTGCTTCGGGCGCTCGGCCGTATCTCGATCCCCGCAGCACAATGCACGATCATGCCCATGGTTCCTGGTGGCCGCGTGATCGGCCTCGACATCTCGGGGACGTTCGGGGGCGGCATGCGCGGAGCGCTGGTCGACGTCGCCGGATCGCTGATCGCGCGGAAGGTCGCCGTGACACCCAGGATCAGTCAAGAGGACCTGATCGGGAACCTGGTCACCATGGCCAGCCGGCTCGCGGACCAGGCCCAGCGGGACAGCGCGCCGGCCTCGGCTGTCGGGATAGCCGTCCCGGGCCTCATCAACGAGGCCTCAGGGGTGGTCCTGCGCAGCCCGAACCTCCCGTTGCAGGAGGTGCCGCTCGGCCAGATCCTCCAGGATCGGCTGAAGATTCCGGTCTTCCTGACCAAGGACGCCAGCGCCGGTGCCATCGCCGAGTACGCACTGGGCGCCGGCAGGCCAGTGGCCGACATGATGCTCGTGCTGATCGGAAACGGGGTGGGCAGCGCCGTCGTCAGCGACGGCAGGGTCCTCCGCGGGGTGCACGGGACCGCGGGAGAGATCGGGCACATTGTGATCGACCCGGCCGGAATTGTCTGCGGATGTGGTGGCCGCGGCTGCGTCGAGACCTTCGCCTCCGTGACCTCGATCGCCCGCCGCTACACCATGGCTGCCAAAGAGGCGATCCTCGCCGAAGAGGTGGTCGCCAAGGCAGAGGCTGGAAACCCCGCGGCGGTCCGCGTCTGGAACGACGCCCTGGGAGCACTCGCGACCGTCATCGCCACCGCGGTGGCCCTCATCGACTGTTCGCTCGTCGTCCTCTCCGGAACCATGAAGCTCTCCGCGGAAGCCCTGAGGCCCCTGGAAGCGCTGCTTGCCAAGAGGATCAATCTGGTCCAGCTGCCGCGCGTGGAGGTGGGCGTCCTGGGCGAAACCGCCGGCGTGCTGGGGGCGGCGGCCATCGCCTTCGAGCGTGCCGGCATGGGCAACGCCGCCCAGGAGTGGAGGCGGTCGGGCCACTAGCCCGGCGGCCAGAGCATCTCCCGTCCGACCTGAGGCCGCGCTCCGTCACCGTCAGTTGATGTCGACGTGGACCAGGTCGAAGGTGCTGGTGAAGCCGCTGCCATCGCTGATCACGTAGCGCAGCTCCATCCCCGCGACGGCGGCCGCGCTGCCGATGACGGAGCCGACGGCCACGGTCTGGGTGGCCAGGGTGGCGGTCGGGTTGGCGATCACGAACGGGGTCCAGGTCGTTCCCGCGTTGGCCGAGACCAGAAGATAAGTCTGGGCGGTCGAGCTGGGGGACTGGCTGACCTCGTCCACCAGGGTCACCACCGCCGAGGCGACGGGCGCCCCCGTCGCCACGGTGGGACCGAAGGTCCACTGCACATACTGGTTGGAGGGCAGGACCCAGCTGGCGCCCCCGTTGGTGGTGGCCAGGATGCTGGGCGTCCCTCCTCCCGGAACGAGGCCGACCATCGCGTCCGAGGCGTTGACGGCGCTGATGGCATTGATGGGCTGGTTGATGCCGGCTCCCTGCTCGGTCCAGGTGGCGCCGCCATTGGTGGTGGCGAGGATGGTCCCGCCTACCCCGACCGCCCAGCCGCTGGTGGTGCTGACCATGCTCACCGCATCGAGGCTCTGGCCGGTTCCGGTTGACTGTGCCGCCCAGGCGGCCCCACCGTTGACCGTCACCCGCAGGACCCCGTTCTGACCCACCATCCAGCCGTCGTTGGCATTGACGAAGCTCACCCCGGTGAGATTCCCGTTGACGCCGCTCGTCTCCGCGGCCCAGGTGGTGCCGCCGTTGGCGGTCGTCACGATGACGCCCTGGTTGCCGACCGCCCAGCAGTGGGTGGTCGAGACGCAACTCACGGCGGCGAGCGGCTGGGTGGTGCCGGAGGTCTCCGCCGTCCAGGTGGTGCCCCCGTTGGCGGTCCCCAGGATGACGCCGTTGGCCCCGACGACCCAGCACTGGTTCGCGGAAACGCAGCTCACCCCGTCGAGCGCTTGGGCGGTGCCCGAGGCCTGCGCCACCCAGGTGGTGCCGCCGTTGGAGGTGGCGTCGATGGTGCCCCCGGTCCCCACCGCCCAACCCGCGGTGGCGGTGGGGAAGTCGATCGCCCCGAGCGCCGCCGCGCCCGGAACGGTCTGCTGGGCCCAGCCGTAGCCGCCATTTGTGCTCATCCAGATGTCACCACTCTGGGTGGCGACCCAGCACTGACTGGCGGAGGCACAGCTGACTCCATTGACCTGCTGGCCGCCGACCACCGCGCCACCGCTCGCCCCCCAAACGGTGGTGGTGGTGTAGCTGGTGCCGCCGGCGGTGGCCACCGCGGTCAGGTTGGCGGCGGTGAAGGCGGTGCCCCCGGTGCCAGCGGTGTCGTCGGTGCCTCCGGTCGGGGGCAGCGAGAGCGCCATGTCCACGTCGGCCGACGACACCCACCCGGCGGCACCGGAGAAGACCTGGTAGTAGTACTGGGTGTCGTAGGTGGCCGTGGTGTCGGTGTAGGTGGTGGCCGTCCCCGCCAGGCTGGCGACGGTCGTGTAGGTGCCGGTGGGCGAGGTGGCCCGCTCGACCGTGATCCCCGTGCTGCCCGCCACCTGTGCCCAGGAGATGGTGACCGTCCCCTGGGTGTCGCTGCATGTGGCCGGGTAGGCGGGCGAGAGACCACTGCAGTGCACGGAGGTCACCGGCACCCCTCCGGCGGCGGCCGCGGTCACCATGTTGGCGGCGTTCTCGCTCAGACTCTGCCAGGCGCCGAGCACGCCCCCACCGATCAGTCCGAGGGTGGCGACCACCGCCGCGAGGAAGGCGGAGACCATCTGCCAGCGTCGCAGGTGCCAGCTGGGCACGCGGGACACGGGAAGGCCGTCAGTTGACGTCGACATGGACCAGGTCGAAGTTGCTCTTGTAGGCGCTGCCGTTGCTCACCACGTAGCGCAGCTCCAACCCGGAGACGGCGGTGGCGCTGTTGATCACCGAGACCACCGAGACGGTCTGGGTGGCCATGGTGGTGGTCTCGTTGGCGATCGAGAAGGCGGTCCAGGTGGAGCCGCTGTTGGCGGACACCTCGATGTAGGTGGTGGTGCCGGTGCCCGGGGC
>Ga0302157_10001776_pt1 | contig 25795 bp, 18 predicted proteins | sample I_Bog_N3_3_FD_193502 | JGI IMG/M metagenome (GOLD analysis project Ga0302157, IMG submission 193502) | Peat permafrost microbial communities from Stordalen Mire near Abisko, Sweden - I_Bog_N3_3 | ecosystem: Environmental > Terrestrial > Soil > Wetlands > Peat | place: Sweden: Abisko, Stordalen... | reverse complement strand
CTACACCGAGTGGATCACGCGGCACGGACTGGGCTTTCATCACATCGGCATCTTCACCGAGGCGATGTCGGCGGACGCCGCGGCGCTCGAGGCCCAGGGGATGGCGATCAGCCAGTGGGGGCGCGGTTACGGCCTCGACGGCGACGGCGGCTTCACCTATCTCGACTCGCTCGAGCAGACCGGTGTCGTGATCGAGCTGATCGAGATCCCCAAGCGCCGGCGCCCGCCGGAGCGCGAATGGGAAGTGTCCCGGTAGGGACCCCCGGCCCGTGAGGGCCGCCTAAAAAGTCGTTGCGTTGCGTTCGGCCAAGGCGGTGGCCGGGATGGTTCGCGGCGCTATTCTTCGCTCCAGGCGTCAGCGAGAGTGGGTCGGGCGTCCTGCGTGAGAACCCATGGGAGGAAAACGTTGACGCCGCGCCGCAAGGAGGCCACGAAGCCGCCGGCCAGCCCCGCGCGGGCGGCCCGGGTGACGCGTCCGGCGGCCGTCGGGCGGATGACGATCCGCGACGTCGCCGAGCAGGCCGGGGTGTCGCTTGGCACCGCGTCCAACGTGCTGAACCGGCCCGACCGCGTCGCCCCCGCGACACGCGAGCGCGTGCTCGAGGTGATCGAGCGGCTCGGGTTCGTGCGCAGCTCAGCCGCCCACCAGATGCGCAGCGGCAACAGCCAGTGCTTCGGCGCGGTGGTGCTCGACGCCGCCAACCCGTTCGCCACCGAGACCGTGCGCGGGCTGGAGGACGTCGTTCACGAGCATGGCTGCGCGGTGTATGTGTGCTCGACCGATGGCTCGCCCGACCGGGAGGCGCGCTACCTGCGGCTGCTCGAGGAGCAGCGCGTGCAGGGCATCCTGATCACGCCGGCGACGCGCAGCATCCGCCACCTGCAGACGCTGCGCGACCGTGGGACGCTCGTCGTCCTGCTCGACCGCCGCAGCGCCGACGGCGACCTGTGCTCGGTGTCGGTCGACCACGCGCACGGCGGCGAGCTTGCCGCAGACCACCTGTTCGAGCTCGGCCACCGGCGAATCGCGTTCATCAACGGGCCGTTGCATCTGTCGCAGTGCGCGGAGCGCCGGCGCGGCATGCGCCGGGCCGCGCGCGAGGCCGGCTTCGACGCCGACGAGAGCATCGTCGAATACACGATCGACCCGCTCACCTCGCTCGAGCAGGCCGAGCGCCACGTCGACGAGCTCCTGGCGCTCGAGGACCGCCCGACCGCGGTCGTCTGCGTCAACGACCAGATCGCGTTCACGGTCCTGCGCGCGCTCGCCCAGCGGCGGGTCCGCGTGCCGCGCGACATCAGCGTCGTCGGCTACGACGATGTCGAGTTCGCGGCGATGCTGACGCCGGCGCTGACGTCGATCCGCCAGCCCAAGTACGAGGTCGGTCGTGCCGCCGCCGAGCTGCTGCTGGCGGAGACGCTCGACCCCAACCACCGCCACGGCGACATCCGCTTCGAACCGGAGCTGATCGAGCGCCAGTCGACGACGGCGCGCTCGCGGCTGAACCGCTACAGCCCGGCCGGCGACTGACGCGCTGTTTGCGGCGTTTGCGCTCGCGCCGTCCTGCGGCGACGCTCGCCGGGGCGGTTCGAAACGCATAGATTTCAGCGTGCTCGCCGCGAGGTGTGCGTGGCAGCGCTCCGACGATGCCGGGAGGCCCTGTGGTAATTGACGAACAGCAATGGCAACGCTTCTCGATCGACGGGTTCCTGCAACTCGGACGGGTCCTCACGGGGCCTGAGCTCGAGGCGCTGCGCGAGCGCGCGGACGCGCTGGCGGCGGGCACGGTTGTGAACGATGGGGTCGTGATGGCGCTCGAGCGGACCGCAGAGGCGGACGCGGCGACGGCGGCCCCGGGCACCGCGGCCGAGCCGGACGCCGTCGGCTACCGCCAGATCCAGGGCCTCGAGCACGACGACGTATACCGCTCGCTGGTCGCGCATCCGCTGTTCCTCGAGGTGTGCGCGCGGATGTATGCCCCGCACGCGGCGGTGTCGGTCTTCAGCGCCACGGTCCTCGGCGAGCCCGGCGGGCAGGAGACAGCGCCCGGTTGGCGCCAGAACGGCGGACCCGACTGGCAGCTCGACCGCGACCCGGTGGTCACGATCTGGGTGGCCCTCGACGACTGCACGGCCGCGAACGGGTGCGTCGAGGCCGTGCGCGGCAGCCACCGGGACGGCCTGCTGCGCGCCGACGGCGGCGTGCTGTCGGAGCAGGAGACGGAGCGCCACTGCGATCCCCAGCTGATCGTGCCGCTCGAGCTGCCCTCCGGCCACGCCGTGCTGCTGCACAGCTGGCTGATCCATCGCTGCCGCCCGAACGCCTCGCCGTCGCCGCGCCGCGCGTTCGCCGGCTGCTACATGGACGCCCGCACGATCAGCGTCGCGACCGGCAGGCACTTCCCGGTCGTGGCCGGGAGCGTCGATCAGTCTCCCTACCCCTACGTCGGCGCGCTCGAGCACGACCGCAAGGCGCTCGCCGCGAGCTTGGCGATCGCGGAGACGCATGCCGGCAGCCTGCAGTCGCAGGTGGCGGCGCTGGGCGAGCGCTGCGAACTGGCCGAGACCAACGTCCGCACGCTCGAAGAGGAGCTGGAGCGCACGCGCCGCGCCCACAACCGACTGCCGGGGCGGGCCGCGAACTGGCTTCGCTCGCTGCTGCACCAGTGAGCCGGCGCGGCGGCGGCGCTTGAGCGCCGAGCGCGAGCGGGTCGCGGGCTTCGGCCGACCGGAGGACGGGCTGTCGGCGGCGACGCCATGGTATGGATGGGGGCCGTACGTGAGCGAGCGCGCCTGGGGGACGGTGCGCGAGGACTACAGCGCCGACGGCACGCCATGGGAGTACCTGCCCCACGAACACGCCCGCTCGCAGGCGTTTCGCTGGAGCGAGGACGGCCTCGCCGGCGTCTGCGACGTCCACCAGCGCCTGTGCCTGGGACTTGCGCTGTGGAACGGAGCCGACCGCATGCTGAAGGAGCGGATCTTTGGGCTGAGCGGCGACGAGGGCAACCATGGCGAGGACGCGAAGGAGTACTGGTGGTACCTGGACGCGCTGCCGAGCCACGCCTGGCTGCGCTGGCGCTACCACTACCCGCAGGCGGCGTTCCCCTACGACGACCTGGTCGCGACCAGCCGCGCACGATCGCGGCAGGACCCGGAGTACGAGCTGCTCGACACCGGCGTCTTCGACGACGACCGCTACTGGATCGTCGAGGTCGACTACGCAAAGGCCGATCCGAGCGATCTGCTGATGCGGGTGCGGGTGACCAACGCAGGGACGCAGGCGGCGGAGCTGCATGTGCTGCCGACGCTGTGGTTCCGCAACCGCTGGGACTGGGGCGACGGTGTCGCCAAGCCGAGCCTGCGGGCGCACGGCGCCTTGGTGCTCGCCGAGGAGGAGACGCTCGGCCGCTACGCGCTCGCCATCGGGCCCGGCCCCGATGGCGAGGCGCCGCCGATCCTGGTCTGCGACAACGAGACCAACGCGGCGCTGCTGTTCGGCGCGGCTGAGAGCTCCGCGTGGCCGAAGGACGGGATCGGCGATCACGTCTTGCACGGGGCGGCGAGCGTCAACCCCGACGGCGTGGGGACCAAGGCCGCGGCGTGGTACCGCCTCACCCTGGACGGCGGCGCCGGCGCCGAGCTGAGGCTGCGTCTTGCGGCCTGCGCGAAGCCGCCGAGGGCGTCGCGAAGCAGGCTCGGGGCGGGCTTCGAGCGGGTGATGGCTCTGCGCGAGAGCGAGGCGGATGAGTTCTACGGCGAGCTCGCGCCGAGCGACTGCACGGCCGATGAGCACGCGATCATGCGCCAGGCCTTCGCCGGTGTGATCTGGGGCAAGCAGTACTACGGCTACGACGTCGGGCGCTGGCTGGACGGCGATCCCGGCCAGCCGCCGCCGCCGAGCTCGCGCCTGCACGGTCGCAACAGCAGCTGGCGGCACCTGCTCGCCCGCGACATCATGTCGATGCCCGATCCATGGGAGTACCCGTGGTTTGCCGCCTGGGATCTCGGCTTTCACGCGGTCGTGCTCGCGCACCTGGACCCCGCATTCGCCAAATACCAGCTGCTGCTGTTGTGCCGCGAGTGGATGCAGGCTCCGAGCGGAGCGCTGCCGGCTTACGAATGGGCGTTTGGCGACGTCAACCCGCCCGTCCATGCGTGGGCGGCGATGAAGGTCTGGGCGATCGACGGCGGGCGCGACCACGACTTTCTCGAGCGGATCTTCCACAAGCTGCTCGTCAACTTCACCTGGTGGGTCAACCGCAAGGACAGCCAGGGCCTTGGCGTCTTCGAGGGGGGCTTCCTCGGCCTCGACAACATCTCCGCCATCGACCGCTCCAAGCTGCCCGCCGGTGACACGCTCGAGCAGTCCGACGCGACCGGATGGATGGCCTTCTACTGCCTGACGATGCTCACGATCGCGGCGGTGCTGGCGAAAGAAGACAGCGCCTACGAGGACCTCGTGCTCAAGTTCCTCGAGCACTTCGCCGCGATCGCCGAGGCGCTCGAGCGGGGCGGGCTGTGGGACGAGCGCGACGGCTTCTACTACGACGTGCTCGCGGGCGCCGACGGCTCGCGCACGCCGCTGAAGGTCGCCTCGATCGTCGGCCTGATACCGCTGCTGCCGACGGTCGTGCTCGACGCAGGCGCTGTCCGCCGGGCCACCGCGCTGCGCAAGGCGTTCGCGCGGCTGCGCGAGCGCCACGGCGACGAGGGGGCGGCCACGGTCGTCGGCGCCACCGGCGCCGGCGAGCGCCTGCTGCTCAGCGCCGTGGGGCGCGAGCGGACGCTTGCCCTGCTCGCCCACGCCTTCGACGAGAACGAGTTCCTCTCCCCGTTCGGCCTGCGCTCAGTGTCGGCGCGGCTTCGCGATCAGCCCTACAGCGTGGAGATCGCCGGGACGACCGCCACCGTCGACTACGAGCCGGCCGAGTCAACGACCGCCCTGTTCGGGGGGAACTCGAACTGGCGCGGGCCGGTGTGGATGCCGCTGAACTACCTGTTCGTCGACGCCCTGGCGCGACTGGGCGAGCAGGTCGGTGAGCGCACCCTCATCGATTACCCGACCGGCTCGGGCGTGCAGCTCGGGCTGACAGCGATCGCCGCGGATCTGCGGGCGCGCCTGATCGCCCTGTGGCTGCCCGACGCGGAGGGACGACGACCCGTGTTCGGCGGCGTCGAGCGGATGCAGAGCGATCCGCGCTGGCGCGAGAACCTGCTCTTCTACGAGTACTTCAACGGTGACGACGGCGCCGGGCTCGGAGCCTCGCATCAGACGGGTTGGACGGCGCTGGTCGCCGACCTGATCGTCGGCCGCGGGCTGGACCCCGACCCCTGCGCGCGCTCGCTCTACGGCTGAGCCGGCGCTCGCGTCGGAGCGCCTGTGCCTGAACGGTGGGTGGTCAAGCCGGAGACGGCTCGGGCGCGCCGGCCGCGTTGGCGGCGCCGCGGCGAGCCTCGCTGAAGCGGGCAAGCGTCTCGAGCCGCTCGCGGGCGTGATCGACGATCGGGTGGCGGGCGAGCGCTCCTGGAGTCGCGAGATAGCGGGCCACATAGGCGCCGTCGGGGTCGAAGCGCCGCCGCTGGAGCTCCGGGTTCAGCACGCGGTGAAACGGCGCCGCGTCGGTCCCGGTACCGGCCACCCACTGCCAGCCGTGCTGGTTGGAGGCGAGATCGCCGTCGACGAGGTGCCACATGAACCAGCGCGCCCCGAGGCGCCAGTCGATGTGGAGATCCTTGACGAGGAAGCTGGCGCTCACCATCCGCACGCGGTTGTGCATGAAGCCCTCGGCCAGCAGCTGGCGCATGCCGGCGTCGACGAGCGGAAAGCCCGTCCGCCCGCACGCCCAGGCGGCGAAGCGCTCACGCGCATCGGGGCCGGCGTCCCAACGCAGGTGCTCGCCGAAAGCCTGCAGCGGGTGGCGCGCGGACTGCGGCTGGTGCCAGAGCACGTCCGCGTAGAAGTCGCGCCAGGCGAGTTCGTCGCGCATCCGCTGGGCACCGGCGCCCGCCTGTGTGAGGCGCGCCGCGACGGTGCGCGGGTGGATGGCGCCGAGGTGAAGATGCGGGGAGAGGCCGGAGGTGGCGGCGATCGCGGGGCGGTCGCGGTCCTGCGCGTAGCGCGACAGCGGACCGGCGGCGAAAGTCTCGAGCCGCTCCCTGGCGGCGCGCGGACCGGCTGGCGGGAGGCTGGCGGCAGCGCCGAGCGGGAGCTCGGCCCACCAATCCGGCAGAGCGCAGCTCTCGCCGCGGCGCGCGGGCGCCGCGATCTCCTCGAGCGTCGTGTCGCTCCGGGCGCCGGCGAAGGCGACGTCAGGGCGGGCGACGGGCGACGGCCAGCCGCGCGTCTCGAGCGCCCGGCGGAATGCCGAGTAGATGCGAAACGGCGAGCCCGAAGCGGCGCGCAGCGTGCCCGGCGGGACGCTGTAGGACGAGTCGACGGTCGTGAGGCGGCGGCCGGCAGCGGCCAACTGCGCCGCCACCGCAGCGTCACGCACGGCGCCGTAGGGGCCGAAGTCGGCGGTTGCCGCGACCAGTGAGGCGCCGATCTCCTCGGCCAGCGCCGCCACGACGACGCGCGGATCGCCGCGCCTCAACACCAGCGTGCCGCCGAGCTCATCGTCCAGCGCGCGCAGCGAAGCGGCGAGAAAGCGCCGGCGATTGGGTCCGGCCGGGCGCAGCAGCTTCGGGTCCACGACGAACAGCGGGACGACGGCGTCGCCTTCGGCGTCCGCGGCGGCTGCGAGGGCAGGGAGGTCCTCCGTCCGCAGGTCGCGGCGGAACCAGAGGATCGCGGCGCCCACCCTGCTCAGCGCCCGCCGGCGCGGTCGCGATCGCGGTCGAGCCGGCGCTCCAGCTCGCCGAGGACCGCGCCGAACAGCAGATGCCGCCAGGTCGCCTGCGCAAAGGCGCGTCCGGAGCGCCGCAGCGCCGGCAGCTCGGCGCGGGCGGGATGGAAGCGGTCGGTGAGGGCGGTCGCCGGCCAGGTCGCGACATGCTCGCCGAGCGCCGCCACGGGACCGTGGCTCCAGGCTGGGAGGTGACGGGCGCGCCGGTGGACGCCTGCGTACACAGCTCCGAACAGCGCGCCGTTGAAGAGGTGCACGGCGGTGCCGGCCAGCCGCCAGCGCGGCCCGCGTGTGACGGCTTTGCCGAGCAGTTCGACATCGTCAAACGGGAAGCGGAAGAAGCGCTTGTCGAGTGGCTGCTGCGCCGCCCAGACCGCCGCGGCGAGCGAACCGGCGAGGGCGCCGCGTTTTGCCCTGGCGCGGGACGGTCTCACCCTCTCACTGTAACCGGCGGCTGGGCAGCGCTCGCGGTCGCGGCGGCCTCGGCCGGGTGCCCACTGGCTGGCGGCGTGCGGGCTTTGTGCTCTACCGGCTGAAATGGCGCCGGTGTGGCCGGGCGTTCGGTCAGGGCACGGCGGGCACGACGACAACCGGCTCGTCCTCGGCGCTCAGCTCCCCGGTCTCAAACGCCGCCGCCGGCAGGCGGATGACGCCGGCGAACAGCTCGAGGAAGGGGTCGGCCGGCTCGAGGAAGCTGATCTTGGGCGTGCGGTAGTGCATCGGCACGACCCAGCGCGGTCGCAGTTGGGTGACGATGGCATGCGCCTGTGCGGGTCCGATCGTCGGGCCGTCGCCGACCGGGATCACGAGCAGATCGATGCGGCCTATGGCGGCGGCCTGCTCCTCGCGCAACCCGCCCTGGCCGAAGTCGCCGAAGTGGCAGACGCGCAGGCCGTCCAGCTCGAAGCTGAAGATCGTGTTGGGCCCGCGCTGCGTGCCGGCGGCGTCGTCGTGCTCGGAAGCGATCGCGACGATCTCACCAACCGGCGAGGCCAGCCGGCCGGGGGTGGAGCGCAGGACCACCGGGTCGCCGCCGATCACCTCGATGGCGTTGTGGTCGAGGTGCTCGTGGGTGACGAGGACGAGATCGGCGCTCACCCCTTCGATCGCCGGGTAATCGAACCGCATCCCCCGGGCGGCGAGCGGCGAGAGATCCCCGAAGGGGTCGATGAAGACCGACGCTTGCGACGAGCGAAGCGCGAATGCAGACTGTCCGTACCACTGAAGATGCATGGCTTTCGATGCACATTATGCCCGTGGGCGCCGGTGCCAAAAGCGCCGGGCGATGCGGCGCGCGGGGGAGGTGCTGCGCTTGGCACCCGTCAGTTGGGCGAGATCAGCATGTAGACGATCGTGGCGGGGGCGATCTGAAACGAATACACGAGCCAGGTCGCATCCTCGTAGGCCACGGTGCCGCCAGCCGGCAGCACCGGCGGACCGTCGTCCGGGACGGGGCTCGAGGTCAGCTGCGTGCCGCCCGCGTCGCGCACGAATACCTGGGCCCCGGTGTAGACGTGCAGCCAGAAGGCGTAGCCGTGGAGATCCTGCGGTCCGAGCAGGGTGATCAGGCGCCTGGCGATTGCTCCGAACTCGCCGGCTCTGACCGCTGCGCACGGCGTCGCGCGCAGCGAGCTCCCCGGCGCGCGAATGAGCAGCACCGCGTTCAGCGTTCCGGTCGGGAACGCGGCATAGGACTCACTCACCGCCTGGTAGCTGATGTGGCCCTGCCGCACCGCCGGGCTGCGCGGCAGGTTCGCAGGCAGCTGCGCGTCGCCGCGGTGCACGACGAGTCTGCCTGCGACGTAGACGCCGATCGGATCGCCGACGATGCGCGTCTCGAGCTTTGTGACACCGACGTCATCCTGCACCGACATCAGGAAACTCCCAACGACGGCGCCCGTGGCGGAGCGAAGGACGCCGGCGACTGGCGCGATCACATACGGGCCGCCGAAGTCGGCGAGAACGCGCCCGGCTGCGCCCAGGACTCGCAGACGCACTATGTGCCAACCGTGGTGGTAGACGATCCGCTTGACCGCCGCCAACGTGGCGTGGCGATCGCCGTCGACGACAGCGTTGATCAGATCGCTCGAGCCGGTCACCTGCGCGAGATCGCGTGTCACCTCGCCCCCGGCCAGCTCGTTGGCATAGATGTCGTTCATCACGGTGGCGTCGACCGAGGCGATCGTCGCACTCGTCGCCGGCCCGCAGGCGCCGGCCACAACGGCGGACGCTGGACCGGCGTGAAGCGCGATGAGCGCCGCTGCGGCGGCGAGCGCCGCCAGCGCGACACGCGGTCGCCGAGGGACGACGTGTTCGCTGCGCACGGCGCGATTGTAGGTGGCGGCGCCGCGCCGGCGGCGGGCGGGGCGTCTTGCGTGATGCCGCCGGTCTGGTCGGGCTTCAGTGATACGCGTCCACGCCGAGGTGCACCGCCAGGCCGAGCCCGGCGAAGGCGATCAGGGCCCGCAGCGGACCGGGTGGCGCCCGGCGGACGATCGACGGCCCGAGTCGTCCACCGAGCAGGAAGCCCACCGCGAGCGGCACGACCGCCGACCAGCGAACCGGGCCGAACGCAATGAAAGCCACCGCCGCTACCGCGTTGGCCAGGCCGAGCAACAGGATCCTCATGGCGTTGCTGCGCGCCAGGGTTTCGCCGCTGGCGATCAGCAGCAGGGCGAGCAGCAACACGCCGGCCGCAGCGCCGAAGTAGCCACCGTAGACGCTGATCAGAAACACGCCGACGCTCAGGGCCCACGCCGGCCGCTCTCCCTGCGCCGGCTTCGGCCGATCGGGCGTCCGACGCAGCAGAATCGCAAGCGATGCGCCGGCGATCAGCCACGGCACGATCCTCACGAACGCGCCTGCGGGCGTGGCGAACAGCAGCGCCGCGCCGCCGGCGCCGCCGGCGAGCGCGATCGCGCCGAGATGGCGCGCCTCGGCCCGCCGGCCGCGAAGTTCCACAGCCGATCCGGACAGCGATCCGGCGGTCCCGAAAACGAGCGCGACGGTGTTGGACATATTGGCGCTCACCGGTGGCAGGCCAGCCGCGAGGAGGGCGGGGTAGCTGACGAGCGACGCGAGCCCCGTCACGCTCCCGACCAGACCGCCACCGAAGCCCGCGAGCGCCAGCCAGAAGGGATCCTTCAAACCCACGCCGACACGCTCCGGACGCGCGGCGCCGTGGCGCCGCCGGAGGATTTCGATGAGCGGGCCTGCCGGCCCGCCGCGGACCGGTTACGCAGCAGGCGCAGCGGCGTATTCCTCACTGCCAACGGCGTCGACGAAGACAGCGCCGGTGAACCCGTCGCTGCGCCCAGTCGCGGTGTCCAGGGAGTTTCGGTGGTTTGCATCTCGCTCTCCTTGTGGTGTGCCGCGTGCCACCGCTCGGACGGTGCCGCCGGGTCGCTCCGAAATCCGCCGAGGCGGACGCACAAGCATCCGAATGAGGCCTCGGCCCACTGGACGCTACCGGCGGTGGTCTGCCCGCGCCCGCCCCCGTGTGCTGGCGGCCGGCTCAGGCCGGGTTCGGGCTTGCGGCGGCCGTCGACGCACCGACCCCGCCGGGCGGGGAAGCGCCGGACTGCGCGGCGGTGACGGCGTCAATCTGCACGGCGGTGATCACGCCATCGTCGGGCACCAGCGGGTGGTGGCGGTGGCATAGGCGCAGATGGCCGTGGGAGAAGCGGCCGATCCGCCTGCAGCCGGTCTGCTGGCAGTTGACCAGGCGGTAGCCCATGGCCAAGATCGACAGGCCGCCCACGCCCTCGGCGGTCTGGATCGGCCCGCCCATGAAGTTCGTGAGCTCCTGAGCGAGGTTCGACGACCAGAAGGCGACCAACCCGACCATCAAGCAGCGCTCGCGGAGGCGTTCCCGGGGCAAGCCGTGCAGACCACGGCTGAGGATTTCGACGGGTGCAGCCTCGCTCCTGCGGGCGAGGCGAGCGGCGTCGGCCCTGTCTGGCGGCGCTGCGGGCGCGTATGGCCTGGCCGCATGCGCACAGGGCGACGAGCAGCGGGCCAGTTGTCGTTGCGGCCGGTGCGTGAAAACTACGCACCGCCCGTGTGGCGCCGCGCGGTTGGCGTCAGGACGGCTGGGCTCGATGCTGGTCTTGTCCGAAGCTCACCAGCCCGTCCGGTGTGCTGACCCGGCCCATAACTTCCCTGGAGGAACCAAGCAATGCGACGTAGAACATTTGATGTACTGGCAAGTGGTGTCGGTCTGGTCGTCGTGGCGGTCCTGGTGGTCGCCGGCGCGCTGATGCTGTGGGGTAACAGCTACGTGGACTCCAACGTCCACAACCAGTTGGCCGAGCAGCAGGTCTTCTTCCCGCCGAAGGCTGCGTTTGCACACCCGGTGGCTGGTAGCGAGATCACCGCCTCGATGATCCCGTCGGTGTCGAAGTACGCCGGCCAGCAGCTGCTGACCGGTGCTCAGGCCGAGGTCTACGCGGACGACTTCATCGCGGTTCACCTCAGCGAGATGCCCTACGGCGGCGTGTACTCGAAGATCAGCACAGCCGCACGCGCGAACCCGAAGAGCGCATCACTTGCGGCGCTTGAGACGACGTCGTTCCAGGGAACGACACTGCGTGGACTGCTGCTCGAGGCCTACGGGTTCTCGCAGATGGGGGCCGTCCTGCTGTGGGGGGCGATCGCAGCGTTCTGCCTGGCGTTCATCATGTCGCTCCTCGTCATCCTCGGCATCAGGCACGCTCGACGCACGCCGGTCGAACGCGAGATCCTCGTGGCCACGGTCCCGAGTCCTCGTGAGAGCGTGCTGGTCTAGGCAACGCCGGCCCGCGGAGGTCCGATCCGCGTCGACGGATCCGCGCGGGCCGCACACATCGAAGCACCGAGCATTTCCTGCGTCGTGAGTGACAGCACCAGCCGTCGAGGCTGGTGCTGTCGCAAGCGCCGTCTCGGCGGGCCGGGGCTATCGCTCGGCCGACAGGAGATCACGGTCGGCGGGCGGCTCGCGGAGAAGCGAGAGGAGTTCGACTCGCGTGTGCACGCGCCGTCGCGTGTTCCAGTAATCGAGCTCAGTTTTGACGGAGCGCAGAAGTGTCTGCCACTGCGTCGCAAAGCTGGAGAATCCGTTGGCGTCGATGTCGCCAGGCCCTGCCGAGGGCCCGATTGCCACCAGGGACATGTGCAGGGCGGTAATCAGGTCCATGATCGCGACCGTGCGGGCAATGCGATTGAAGTGTTCGTCGTCATTGAGAATCGCGAACGTACCCGTCCATCTGCTGACGGCGTCCACGAGGTGTCCTCGCGCGACGCGCAGTGTCTGCGAACAACTGCGCCGCCACGTATCGTCGCCAACCAGGACCGCAAGCCGGCTCGTGAGGAACTCGTCGTCGACCTCGCCTGGGTTGACGGCAACGTTCTCCCCCTCGGATCGGAGCAGCTCGCTCGCCCGGTCGCGCGCGATCGCAAGATGAAACTCCACGTCCGAGCGAAGCCTGTAGCCGTCATCGATTCCGATCAGAGCCGCCATCGCTATGCCGGTGTCGTATTGGATCGAGGCAAACTCACCGGCCGCGACGAAGCCGAGCCCATGCCACCGATGGGCCTCGCGACGCCGCAGGTGGGCGTCCACGACGGCCCCTGCAACGAACAGCAGCGAACCACCGCCAACGAACGCAGCGATATACGGGTGCTCCACCCACACGCGCCATCCGAGCGGCCAATCGGAGAGGGCCAGCAGCACGGCGACGACGACTGCGATGAACGGAAGACCGGCCCGAACAGCTCGCGTCAGACGCATGTGATCAGTCCGGCGGCCTGGATGGCGGTCGTCGAAACGTCTGTCTGATCGGCGGAACGCAGGGCGAGATGCTGACCATGCCTCGCCAGCCTACCCGAGCCTCCGTCGCAGGCCGTCCAAGTGCGAGGCATCGTGCAGCGTAGGAGCCAAGTGGGGCCCTCGAACTCCGCGCAAACGGTGCGTCGGCTCGCGGACGGTATGGGGCGATTGAGCGCTCGCTTTGAGCGATCGCTAAACTATTGGACAACGTGAGCGGCCTAGGAGAACACGACACGGGGCAGGCAGGCGTGAGCTCGGCACAGGGGCTGAGCGGCACCAAGCTTCAGATCGTCGAGGCTGCGCTTCGGACCTTGAAGTTGAAGGGCTTTGCAGGCGCGAGCGCACGCGTCATTGCGCACGAGGGCGGCTTCAACCAAGCGCTGATCTTCTACCACTTCGGAAGCGTGCGGCATCTACTGCTTGCCGTTCTCGATCTCATCGGCGAGCGCCGAATGAACGAGTACGGGCCGGCGTTCGAGCTTGCTCGTGGCCCGCGCGAGTTGGCGGCGCTCGCCAGGACGATCTATGCCGACGACCTCGAGCGCGGCTACATCACGGTCCTCGGCGAGATGGTCAGCGGCGGCGTGGCCGACGCGGAGCTCGGGGCCGAGGTTGCCGCTCGCATCGAACCATGGATAGCGATCGTCGAGCGCAAGATCGAGCAGTTGCTCAGAGGTTCTCCGGCCCTGCTTCTGGCTTCCCCACGCGACCTGGCGTTCGGCCTCGTCGCGCTGTATTTCGGTGTCGACATGCTCAGCCACCTGCAGGCCGACGAGTCGCGTGCGGAATCTCTCCTGGACCTCGGCACCCGTCTCGCCGGCCTCGCCGAGCCGTTCCTGCCCAGGCAACGAGAGGACTCGCCATGACCAACGAAATGCCCATCGATCTCGTCACCGGCGCGTTCAGCTACTCGGGGAGCGCCATCGCCGAACGACTACTCAAGGCGGATGGCCGCGTGAGGACGCTGACCTTTCATCCCGACCGCGCACACCCGCTGCAGGCAGACATCGAGGTCTTCCGCTACTTCTTTGAGGACCCGGTGGCGCTCACTCGTAGCCTCGAGGGCGTGCGGACGCTCTATAACACCTTCTGGGTCCGCTTCGACCACGGGCCGGCGAGCTTCGCGAACGCGATCGAGCACTCACGCATGCTGTTCTTCGCCGCGAAACGGGCAGGCGTGAAGCGCATCGTGCACCTCAGCATCACCAACCCCTCGATCGAGTCGCCGCTGCCGTACTTCAGAGGCAAGGCACTCGTCGAGTACGCCCTGGCGCAGTCCGGCGTGCCCTACGCGATCGTCCGACCAACCTGGATCTTCGGCGGTACGCACGACATCCTCACCAACAACATCGCGTGGATCCTGCGCCGGATGCCGGCGTTCGCGCTGCCCGGCAACGGCAGCTACCGCGTGCAGCCGGTGCACATCGACGACCTCGCACGAATCTGCATCGAGGCCGGCGACTTCGAACGAGACGCGGTGATCGACGCAGCCGGGCCCGAGACGATGCCGTTTAGCGAGCTCGTCGCCCTTGTCCGCAACGCCGTTGGGGCACGCTCACCGATCGTCCATGTTCATCCGCGCGTCATGGCTGCGGCAGCGCGCGCGCTTGGGGTCCTGGTGCGAGACGTCGTGCTGACAGCGGACGAGATCACAGGTCTTATGCAAGGACTGCTCGTCTCGCACGAGCCGCCGCTCGGAACGATCGCCTTCAGCCAATGGCTTGAACAACACCAGGCGTCAGTCGGGCGCTTGTATGCCAACGAACTGGACCGGCACTTCGTACCCGTGGCAACCGTCTAGCGACATCCTCGCCACCGGAGCCGGCGCCCAGTTGCGCTCGTGCCGCATTCCAGAAACGTGTGGCCCGTGTCGGCCGGGAATCAGGTGGCTCTTCCACAGGTCGCGCCACTTTCATCGCGAGCCTCCGGCCCGTTCTCGGCGCGTGCGGATCGAGGGGAGGCTGGCGACCGCGCGCGCGTCGGCGTCGCGCGGCGCCACGGCGCCTTTTGGATAACGGGATCGTGACATTCGAGTCGCCATGTCGGCCTAGGTTGCCGTGTCGTCGGTTCGTTCTCGGGGGATCTCTCTCGCTACCAAGGAGAACACATGCAGCCGAAAGATCTGGCGTCCCGGCGCCGCCGCGCCCGCGTGGTCGCCGCGTTGGTGACGGCGAGCGTGCTCGCCGGCCTGGCCGTCGCCTCCGCCGAAGGTGATTCGCTGTTTGGCGGTGGGAGCGACATCTATCCGGGCAACCTGCTGATCGCCCGCAGCGTCTACGCGACGCCGAACATCGTCGCGGGCGCGACGGGTCCGACGGGATTGACGGGCGGCACGCAGCTGCCGCCGGGATGCACCGCCGGTAACTGCGGGTCGGCCAACACCAATGGCACCTACCCGCAGGTCTTCAACAACGACGAGGCCGACAGCCACTTCGGCATCACCTCGCCGATCTACCTCGACCAGGTGAATCCCTACACCGGGCACCTGATCAACACGATCACGGTTCCGACGAACAATGTCGTGACGAGCTTCTCGTCGAAGTCGGAGCTGGCGCTCAACCTGTCCACCAGCGGCCGGTACGTGTCGTTCATTGGCTACGCCGCAACACCGGCCACGGTCGACGTGTCGAATGCCAACACGCCAGACGAGATCGACCCGACCAACACGGACCCGGGCCCCTGGTACCGCGTGGTGACCACACTCGACAGCGATGGCAACTTCCACTACACCGAGACCAACGCATACACGGGTGACAACGGCCGAGCGGCGATCATCGCCGACGGTTCCCCGAGCCTCTGGGACCGCGACGGCGCCGACACCTCGAGCGCTCCCATCGCCTTCATGGCGGGCAACGCGGGGAGCGGCAGCGGAAAGCATCAATTCCCGGGGGTGATCGAAGGCGCAGGCGCGCAGGCACTGTCTCCGTCAATCGGGCCGGAGGCGTTCCAGAACCCGGGGGCGCCGACGCCGGTGGGCAGCTTCAACATCACGCAGCTGTCGAACCTCGGGTCGGCCTACACGGCCGGCGACAAGATCGGCAAGGACACGAACTTTCGTGGCCTGGCGATCTACAACAACGTCGTCTACTACACCAAGGGCAGCGGGGGAAACGGCATCAACAGCGTCTACTTCATCGACACAACCGGCAAGGCCTGCCCGGGCACGAGTGCCACGCCCGGCGTCGGCCTGCCGCAGCCCGGCGCGCCGCTCCCGAGCGGTCCGATCGCCTACAACGCGGCGAGCGTCCCGACGCTGGGTGTCTATCCCTACAACATGTGCGTCCTCGCCGGCTTCCCGACCGTGCTCGCGGCCGCGACGAGCGGCGTCTCCTACCCGTTCGGGATCTGGTTCGCGAATGCCCACACGATCTACCTCGCCGATGAGGGCAGCGGCGACAACACCTACGACAAGACGACCAACACCTACACCGTCGCCGCCGCCGACACGACGGCCGGCCTGCAGAAGTGGGTCTTCAAAGGGACGACGTGGCATCTCGCTTACACCTTGCAGAGCGGCCTGAACCTGGGCCTCCCATACACCGTGGCGGGGTATCCGACGGGCGACAACACGGGGCCCTACGGCACGGGCCTGCCGTGGGCGCCGGCCACCGACGGCCTGCGCAATATCACGGGCCGCGTCAACAGGAACGGCACCGCGACGATCTGGGCGGAGACATCGACCGTCAGCGGCAGCGGTGACCAGGGCGCAGACCCGAACAAGGTGGTCGCGATCACCGATTCGCTCGCGGCGACGACGCTGAGTGGTGAGACGTTCACGACCGTCGAGGCGGCCAAGGCCGGCGAGGTCCTGCGTGGGGTGTCCTTGACACCGGGCACGGAGGCCTCCAACTAACACCGACGCAGACGCCGGGACCGCGGCAGCCGCGGTCCCGGCGTCGGACTCGCACCCGACCGCGCTCCGCGACGACCGTACCCAGGCGAGTGCCCTCCCGTCACGAGCGTGCTCCTGTACGGGCCACGGCGGGCTGACCAGCGCCCTTCGCGTTCGAGCGCTAGGCGCTTGCCGAGGCGCCTGGGGTTCTCTGCGATCGCGTCCAGCGTCTCGAGCACGGCTGGCCGCCACGGAGATCGGGAGCCCGGAGCTCCTAGAGCGGGATCCCGGGGATCGCCCGCTGCCGCTGCCTTCTCGCTCGCGCGGATCTGCGCCATCAGCGACCAGTCGGACATGATCGCGAGGGTTTCCTCAAGCCTTTCGAGATCGTTGGTACTGACCAGCACAGCGGCGGGCTGGCCGTTGCGGATCACGATCACCCGGTCTTGTTGGCGGGCGGCGCGGTCGACGAGCTCGGAGAACCGAGCTTGACCGTGGCGAGAGGCAACGTCTCCGGCATGACCAGACTTATAGCCATGCCGCCGACGGATGTTGCCAGCAACCCCGCGCTGGTTAATTCGCGCGTGAACGCGACACTCGCTCCGCGCCGTCGCGCGGGGCTCGGTCGACGGAAGAGTGCGCCAGAGCCGCTGCGCCTACAACCGTGCCGGCGCTTCGTCACACACCAGCGCAGCAGCGCGAACGTCCGGAGGACAGCGGGATCGTGATCGTGTCCGCCCTAGGTCCGGTCGGCTGCTGCACGCGTCAGGCTACTCCCAAGGACGGGCCCCAGAGACGCAACCTGGCGCAAGTTCGGCCTCCAGGGCAGGCGGTCAGTCGTGCAAGCGCAGTTCGACGACGATCGAGCGCTCGAATCCGTCGCCGATGTCCTCATAGGGCGCCTCGATAGTGACCGGTTCGTCTGGGTCGAGCGCCACGATCGAGTAGTGGAGATAGTTGGAGGCGATTGATTCGGCTCCGCGCTTCACGCTAGAGATCAATACACGGACTACGGGGACATCCATTCCATCGTCGGCATCCCGCTTGGGCGCCTGGCCGTCGGTCATCAGAGGCACAGCCTTCCAATTTCTGCAGCTTTCCAAGGTGGTGCCGACCCACCAGCCCCGATTGCGCCCAGCCTCGCGGCGAGCCACCGTTCAGTTCCAACATGCCGACACGTCAAACGTACCTCCGCCGGGGCGGCCAGCCGGGGTGATTCGGCCCCCGGCCCATGGGGAGAAGATCCAGCCCGTGCTCAATTTCGCGATCACCTTCGATCTAGGCGAGCGGTACAACCCACTCGCTTCGTCGCACGCTCGCGAGCGTCGCTTATGCGCTTGATGAGGATCCGGCGTCGTCATGGATGAACTCGGCCAGATCAATCCGGCGCTCGCGCTGCCCGCGTACCGCAAGTCGATGCGTCGCGACGACCGCGACAAGGCACGATTGCGGACGCTCGTGGAGGGCCGTGGCGCGGCAGACAACGGCATTCGGGTCGACGTGGTGTGCACCCCAACCGTCGAGCGGCATAGGGCGTAGGGCGACAGCCGCGCTTACAGGCAGTTCTCGAGTGGAGCCAGACGGGATCGAACCGTCGACCTCCTGCTTGCAAAGCAGGCGCTCTCCCAGCTGAGCTATGGCCCCGCTCGATGGATCCTAACGGCGGGTCGTGATCGTGGCGCGAGCGGTTCGGCGACGGAAGCTGGCGCTCGCGGGCGCGGGGGCGCGGGTTCGGGCGAAGTCGCCGGGAATCCGCTCCCGCAGCGGCTGCGCGGTGCTAGGCTAGCGCCGTCTCGAAGGCTTACTCGATGCGCCATGCGAGTTCGATCACGTCGCTGTCCTGGATCCCCTCCGAGGCGATCGAGGGGTCGATGCGGCTTGCGTTCGACGCAGGCTTCACTCATTACGATCCGCCGCCGCCGGATGTGATCGAGGATCTGGAGGCGTTGCGGCTCGCCGACCGGTTCCGCTTTGCCAACGCGCTGCGGGCGTGGGTCGAGGTGGATGGCAGCGGCAAGATCACAGACTGCGGCTACGAGGGCGGCGGCTCGATGGGCAGCACGACGGTGAAGGTCGGACCGCTGGCGCGCACCTTCGAGGCGATCGCGCTGCCGGATCTTCAGGCCGAGCCGGTGCGGGGTGACGGCTGGGTCAGATTCGTACAGACCGCGGGAGGGCGGACGGGCCTGCCGGCGCCGCGACGCGTGCGCCGGCGTCCGTTCATTCAGTGGCAGGCGCCGCTGGTGTGGACGACGCTCACACTCACACTCCACGCCGACGGGCATGCCGACGCCGAGGTGGCCGGACACAGCCGCTTCCCGCGCCACTGGATCTATGACGATGAGGGGAAGCTTTCACACAAATCGGGTCTCGCCGACTTCAAGGACTGGTTCCGCAAGTCGTTCGGGCGGCACACACCGTGGGGTGATCAGGACTCCGAGGCGATGGTCACGGCGGTGGAGACCGCGCTCGAGCGGCGTCTCTCGGCGCAAGTCATGTCCGCCGGCGAGAAGCCGAAGATCCGCAAGGTCAAGGCGGGAGACGCGCTGGTTCGCCAGGGCGATCCGGGCAACGAGGTGTTCCTGCTCCTCGACGGGGTGCTGCTGGTCGAAAAGGACGGCGAGCGGCTCGCCGAATACGGGCCGGGTGCGATGCTCGGCGAGCGGGCGCACCTCGAAGGGGCGGGCCGCACCTCGAGCCTGATCGCGGTAACGCCGTGCCGCATCGCGTCCGTTGACGCCGCTGCCCTGGACCGCACCGCTCTGGATGAGCTGTCGCAGGGCCATCGGCGCGAACACGCCGGCAACTGAGGCGGCTGCGGCCGGGGCTCTGAACGGCGCCGTGGGGCGACCGCGCGGCCTCTGATCATTTGGCGCGGGGACCGCGCCCATAAATCAATAGCCGGGGGCGGGAATCAGGATGTGGTGGCCCTGGCGGACGTTGTGCCTGGTCTTCGGATGTGCGTAGGCGACGACGATCACGTTGTCCTTCGTCACGCGAACGTAGGTGCCGTCGCAGCGGTCCTGCGTCAGCCAGATCGTGCCACTCACCGCCGCCGAGCCGTAGCGACCCTTCGTCGTGTAGTCGCCGTGGGCGTTGCCCCACAACTGGCGGATCACGGTCGTCTTCTTCTTCTTGGCCGCCGCGATCAGCGCCGCGCCCTTCTTTGGCGCCGCCGGGCAGCCGGCGAAGCTGCCGCCTGAGAGCGTCGCGATCAACATGCCGTTTTTGGACTGGGTCAGCACGAACTCGCCGCCGTAGAACTGGCCGGTCTCGGTCGCGCCGTCGGGGAGCGCAACGGTCAGCGAGACCGTTCCGTTGGTGGCGTTGATCGTGGAGCCCAGCGGAATGTTGATCGCGTTCGTCAGCGGGGTGAAGCTGGTGGCACCGGGCAGGCGGATCAGCACGGTTCCGCTGACCGGGGTCAGATCGGCGGTGCTCGCGAGCACGGGCGCGGCGAGGGTTGTCGTCGCAGGTGGCGGATTGGTGCTCTGTGAGGACCCTGCCGGCTGGCTTGGCGGCGGTGTCAGGACTGGCGGTGGCGCCACCGCGATCGACTGGCGGGCCTGCGGAGCGGCGTTGTAATCGGCGTCGCCCGGCTGGTTGGCATCGATCACGCAGGTGCCGATCGCCGTGAATGACACAACACCGAAGCCGAGCGAGCAGCCGGAGCTTGAGGCGTCGAGGCTGATCGAGACGGCCAAACCGGAAGACGCGGTCGCCGTCGGCGCGTAGCTGTCACCGCCGACCGTCGCGTCGGAGGGCGGCGCCGAGGTGAACGTGATCGACTGCGACCCTGGCCCGACCGCCACCCCCTGCTGTCGCTCCGGCGCGTTGTCGTAGGTGCCGTCGCCGGCCTGGTTGAAATCGATCAGGCAACTGCCGGCCGCCGTGAACGACACGACGCCGTCGTTCAGCGAGCAGCCGGTGCTCGCCAGGTCGAGCGTGATCGCCACCGTCAGGCCCGAGCTGGCCGTGGCCGCCGGCATGTAGGTCGCCCCGCCGACGATCGCGTTGCTCGGCGCGGCCGAGGTGACGTCGATCGTCTGTGAGTACAAATCGACCGGGATCGCCTGCACCACCTCGGGAGCGGGTGCGTAGGTGCTGTTGCCAGCCTGGCTGAAGTCGACCAGGCAGCTGCCGGCCGAGGTGAACGACACGACGCCGGCGCTCAGCGAACAACCGGTGCTCGAGGCGTCGAGCGTGATCGCGACCGCAAGACCCGACGACGCGACCGCGGTCGGGCTGTAGACGGGGCCGCCGACAGCGGCGCTCGCCGGCGCGGTCGATGGGGTGATCGTCTGCTGCTGCAGAGCGACCGCAATCGACTGCTGTCGCTGTGTCGCCGGCGCGTAGCTGGTGTTGCCCGCCTCGTTGAAGTCGATCACGCATGTGCCGACCGCGGTGAACGACACGACCCCGTCGCTCAGCGAACAACCGGCGCTTGCAGCGTCGAGCGTGATCGCGACCGCCAGGCCCGACGTCGATGTCGCGGCCGGTGTGTAGGACGGACCGGCGACCACCGCGCCTCCTGGCGCGGTCGAGGTGACGGTGATCGACTGCGCAGCCAACCCGATCGTGATCGACTGCTGCCGCTGGGGTGCGGGGTTGTAGTCGGCGTCGCCGGCCTGGTTGAAGTCGATCACGCAGGTGCCGTCGGCGGTGAAGGAGATGGTCCCGGAGCTGAGCGAGCAGCCGCTGCTCGAGGGGTCGAGCGTGATCGCGACCGCCAGAGCGGACGTCGATGTGGCTGTGGGCGTGTAGGTCGCCCCGCCGACGGTCGCATCGGCCGGCGGCGTCGACGGAGTGATTGTCTGGGACCCGGCCGCGATCACGATCGACTGCTGCAGTTGTGGCGCGGCGCTGTAGGTGGCGTTGCCTGCCTGGTCGAAGTCGATCAGACAGGTGCCGGTGTGCGGGAACGAGACGACTCCGCCGCCGCTCAGCGAGCAGCCGCTGCTTGCGGCGTCGAGCGTGATCGCCACGGCCAGACCGGACGTTGCGCTCGCCGTTGGCGCGTACGTCGCCCCGGCACCCACGGTTTCGCTTGCCGGCGGGGTGGACGGGGAAATTGTCTGCGCCTGCAGCGCGACCGGGATGGACTGCTGAGCTTGGCCTGCCGCGTTGTAGTCGCCGTTGCCGGCCTGATTGAAATCGATCACGCAGGTGCCACTCGCGGTGAACGAGACGACGCCGCCGGCACTGAGTGAACAGCCGCTGCTCGCGGCGCCGAGCGTGATCGCCACCGTCAAGCCAGACGATGCGGTTGCGGACGGCGTGTAGGTCGCCCCGGCGACGGTGGCGCTCGCCGGCGGCGTCGAGGGGCTGATCGTCTGCGACGCCTTCGCGATCGCGATCGTCTGCTGGCGCTGCGGTGCGGGCGCGTAGGTGCCGTTGCCGGCCTGGTTGAAATCGATCTCGCACGTGCCGGCGTGCGGGAAGGCCACGACGCCGGCGCTCAGCGAGCAGCCGGAGCTTGAGGCGTCGAGCGTGATCGCGACCGCTAGGCCCGACGTTGCGGTCGCCGTCGGGGTGTAGGTCGAGCCGCCGATGGTCGCGCCCGCGGGCGGGGTCGAAGGATCGATCGTCTGCGACTGCAGTGTGACCGGGATCGACTGCTGCTTCTGCGGCGCCGCGTCGTAGTCGCCGTTGCCGGACTGGTTGAAGTCGACCACGCAGGTGCCGGCGGCGGTGAAGGAGATGGTCCCGGCACTCAGCGAGCAGTTGCTGCTCGAGGGGTCGAGCGTGATCGCGACGGGCAGACCGGACGTCGCCGTCGCGGTCGGCGTGTAGGTGGTGACGCCAACGGTGGCAGCGGCCGGGGCGGTCGAGGGAGTGATCGTCTGTGACGCGGCCACGATCGGGATCGACTGCTGCCGCTGCGTGGCCGCAGCGTAGGTGCCATCGCCGGCCTGGTTGAAATCAATCACGCACGTGCCATGGTGCGGGAACGAAACGACCCCGCCCCCACTCAACGAGCAGCCACTGCTGGACGCGTCAAGCGTGATCGCGACCGTCAGGCCCGAGGTTGCCGTGGCAGACGGGGTGTAGGTGCTGCCGGCGACGGTCGCGCCGGCCGGCGGCGTCGAGGGGCTGATCGTCTGCGACTGCAGCGCGACGGGGATCGACTGCTGCACCCGCGGCGCGGCGGCGTAGTCGCTGTCGCCGGACTGGTTGAAGTCGACGAGGCACGTGCCGGCCGATGTGTAGGAAACGACGCCGCCGGTGCTCAGCGAGCAGCCGGCGCTTGAGGCGTCGAGCGTGATGGCGACGGGCAGACCGGACGTCGCCGTTGCGGTCGGCGTGTAGGTCGACCCGCCGACGGTCGCGCCGGACGGCGGCGTCGACGGATCGATCGTCTGCGTCCCGATTGCGATTGGAATCGACTGTTGTAGTCGTGGCGCCGCAGCGTAGGTGCCGTCACCGGCCTGGTTGAAATCGATCACGCACGTGCCATGGTGCGGGAACGAGACGACACCGCCGCCACCGAGCGAGCAACCCGTGCTTGTGGAGTCAAGCGTGATCGCCACCGCCAACCCGGACGACGCCGTGGCCGTCGCGGTGTAGGTCGGACCGCCGACGATCGCACCCGGCGGCGGGCTCGACGGCGTGATCGACTGCGACACGAGCGAAACGGCGATCGACTGCTGCACCAGCGGTGCCGCGTTGTAATCGCCGTCGCCCGCCTGGTTGAAATCGACGAGGCACGTCCCTGGCGACGTGAATGACACGACACCGGCGCTCAGCGCGCAACCCGTGCTCGAGCCGTCAAGCGTGATCACGACGGTCAGGCCGGACGTAGCGGTCGCAGTGGGGGTGTAGGTGGTCCCGCCGACCATGGCGGTGACGGGAGCGCTCGATGGATTGATCGTCTGTGAACCGATCGCGATCGGGATCGACTGGCGCAGTTGCGCCGCGGCGCCGTAGGTGCCGTCGCCCGCCTGGTTGAAATCGATTACACAGGTGCCGACGTGTGGGAAGGAGACAACGCCGCCGGCGCTCAGTGAGCAGCCGGTGCTCGAGGCGTCGAGCGTGATCGCGACCGTCAGGCCCGACGAAGCGGTCGCAGACGCGGTGTAGGTGGTACCGCCGACGGTCGCGCCGGCCGGTGGGGTCGAGGGACTGATCGTCTGTGACGCGGCCGCGATCGGGATCGACTGCTCCAGCTGCGGCGCTGCGCCGTAGGTGCCGTCGCCGGACTGGTTGAAGTCGATCACGCAGGTGCCGACGCGTGGGAACGAGACAACGCCGCCGGCGCTGAGCGAGCAGCCGCTGCTCGAGGTGTCAAGCGTGATCGCGACCGGCAGGTTGGACGACGCGGTGGCCGTCGGGGTGTAGCTGGCTGCGCCGACGGTCGCGCTCGCCGGTGGGGTAGACGGGCTGATCGTCTGCGACTGCAGCGCGACCGGGATCGACTGCTGCACCAGCGGTGCCGCGTTGTAATCGCCGTCGCCCGCCTGGTTGAAATCGACCAGACATGTGCCTGCCGACGTGAACGACACCACTGCGGCGTTCAACGCGCAGCCAGTGCTGGAGGGGTCAAGCGTGATCGCGACCAGCAGTCCAGACGTCGCGGTCGCAGACGCGGTGTAGGTGGTACCGCCGACCGTCGCGCCGGCCGGTGGGATCGAGGGACTGATCGTCTGTGACGCGGCCGCGATCGGGATCGACTGCTCCAGCTGCGGCGCTGCGCCGTAGGTGCCGTCGCCGGACTGGTTGAAGTCGATCACGCAGATACCCGTGTGCGGGAACGAGACGACGCCGCCGGCGCTCAGCGAACAGCCGGTGCTCGAGGTGTCAAGCGTGATCACGACCAGCAGGTTGGACGACGCGGTGGCCGTTGGCGTGTAGGTCGAGCCTCCCACGGTCGCGCCTGCCGGAGGGCTCGACGGCGTGATCGACTGCGCGACGAGCGAAACTGCGATCGACTGCTGCACCAGCGGCGCCGGGTTGTAATCGCCGTCGCCGGCCTGGTTGAAATCAACCAGACATGTGCCTGCCGACGTGAATGACACCACCCCGCCGGCGCCGAGTGAACAGCCGGAGCTCGAGGCGCCGAGCGTGATCGCGACCGTCAGGCCCGACGTTGCCGTGGCAGAAGCGGTGTAGGGCGGATCGCCGACCGTGGCCGTGACCGGAGCGCTCGACGGGCTGATGGTCTGCGACGCCTGCGCGATCACAATCGGCTGCTGCAGCTCCGGCGCCGCGTTGTAGTCGCTGTCACCGGCCTGGTTGAAGTCGATCAGGCAGGTTCCGGCGTGCGGGAACGAGACGACGCCGCCGGCGCTCAGCGAGCAGCCGCTGCTCGCGGCGTCAAGCGTGATCGCGACCGGAAGGTTGGACGATGCGGCCGCCGTCGGCGTGTAGGTGGGGCTGCCGACCGTGGCGCCCGCCGGCGGGCTGGACGGCGTGATCGTCTGCGGCGCCGCCGCGATCGGGATCGACTGCTGCAGTTGCTGCGCCGCGTTGTAGGTGCCGTTGCCGGACTGGTTGAAGTCGATCACGCAGGTCCCGGCGTGCGGGAACGACACGGTCTCGCCGCTGAGTGAGCAGCCGCTGCTCGCGGCGTCAAGCGTGATCGCCACCGTCAAGGTGGATGACGCCGTTGCGGTCGGCGTGTAGGTCGCGCCGCCCACGGTCGCGCCGGCCGGTGGACTCGACGGCGTGATCGACTGCGACGCCAGGTAGTGCAGGCTGATCAAACTCGAGCTATAGGTGGCGGTAAATCCGCCCGTGACCGTTGTGAACGTTCCGGTGTGGGTGCCGGAGAGAACTGCGAATCCGGCGCCCGCAGCCGGCGTGAATCCACCCTCGAGCACGCCGGCGCCCGTGCCGCCGTCGACCTGGAATGTGGTGGCGCCGGAGACCGAGATCGTGCCGAAACTCGAGGGGCCGTCGATCTGAAAATCGAGCCTACCGTCGGATTCGTTGGTGAACGTACCGCTCGTGACGTCGACGGCGGCATTCCAGCCGACCGTGAACGTACCGTCATTCGTCGTCGTCGTCGGGTGATCAAACGTCAGGGTTCCTATCGATACCACGAGGCTGCCGCCAAATGCGTTGTCGAGGTCGACCTCCACGTAGGCGGCCGCGCCCTGCGTAGTGATCGTGCCGACGTTGATGAGCTGCCCGGCGCCCGCAACGGAGGCGTAGCCGGAGCTCTGGTTCTCCAGGTCGAGTGTGCCGTCGTTTGTGACGGTGCCGGCCACTTTCGCGGTCGATTCGGTGCCGTCGCCGAGGACCGTCACCGTCTGCCCCGACGGGATCGTGCCCGACAAATTGACCAACCCGGTCAACTGCAGCGGCCCC
>Ga0302157_10001757_pt1 | contig 25897 bp, 23 predicted proteins | sample I_Bog_N3_3_FD_193502 | JGI IMG/M metagenome (GOLD analysis project Ga0302157, IMG submission 193502) | Peat permafrost microbial communities from Stordalen Mire near Abisko, Sweden - I_Bog_N3_3 | ecosystem: Environmental > Terrestrial > Soil > Wetlands > Peat | place: Sweden: Abisko, Stordalen... | reverse complement strand
GGAGCTGGAAACGATCGTGCGCCACAAGCTGCAGATGGTGCTGATCGTCTGGAACGATTGCGGCTATGGCGCCGAGGTGCACAAGCTGGTCGCCAAAGGCTTCGACGAGAAGCTGGCACAATGGGAGTCGCCGAATTTCGTCGCGCTGGCCAAGGCGTTCGGCGGTGACGGCGTGCTGCTGGCCGACCCGTCGGAAATCGGTGGCGCGATCGCCGAGGGACTGCGCAAGGGCGGCCTGTTCCTGATCGATGCGCGCGTGTCGCCGACCACGCCGACCGATCCCTATGCGAAGGTGCATTTCGGCATCGAAAGCCACGCGCCCCTGCTGCGGCCGGTTGCGTAGCCGGCGATGCACTTCGAAGGCGCGTTCAGCGTTCCCGGCAAAGCGGCGGATGTCATCCGCCGCTTTGCCGATGTGCCCCGGATGTCCCGCTGCATGCCGGGCGCGGTGCTGGAACCACAGAACGAGGACGGTTCGTGGCCGGGTGCGATGGTGGTTTCATTCGGTCCGAAAAAGATCAATTTCAAGGGGCGGGCGACTTGCGACTTCGATTTCGAAGCCCTCACCGGCACCGTCCACGGCCGCGGCTCTGCCGATCTTCGCGCCGCTCGGATTGGGGTTGCGGTGTCGTTTTCGTTACGTGATGACCCGGCGGCGGCGGTGCCGACGACGGTGGTCAAAATCGTTTCGGATGCTGAACTCGGCGGCGTTTTGGCGGATTTTGCCCGCACCGGTGGGGTGGCCGTCGCGAATGTCATCATGGCGGACTTCGCCCGCCGCGCGGCGGAGGAATTCGCCCGGGATGAAGCGGTCGAACCCGCCGCAGCGCCGGAACCGGTGCCGCTGGCGGCCCACGGTCTGGTCTGGGCGGTGATCAAGGCGCAATTTCAGCGACTGGCGCGGTGGCTGGGACTGTCCCGATAGCGGCGGTCCGATCAGAAGGGAAAAAACCGAGCGCTGCCGAATTCCTCATAGGCGTAGCGCAAAGCGAGATTGACGGCGTTCGGGCCGGAGAACTGCACGGGCTCACGCGCGGGGTTGGGCGCCGCGGGTGGACCCTCGACGATCCAGCGGTCCTCGACCCCCGGAAATGGGTAGACTTTCGCCGGTTCGGACCGTGTTGGCGGATCAAGATTGACTGACAAAGCGAGGTCCCCAACCAAGTGTTGCAGCGCAGCATGCCACAGACCGACGGTCAGGGGGAAGAGCTATATTTCACCATTGTCATCTACATTGGTTGACAGTGTCACGCCCCGGCAACACCGGGCCGCACCAGGCGGTGCTGTTTGCGGCCAGCCGACAGCTTGATCGCGCCATCACGCAGATCGGCCAGTGAAATTGCCACGCCTTCCTCGGTGACCGGGGCATCGTTGACCCTGGCACCGCCGCCGCGGATCAATCGCCGCGCCTCGCCGTTGCTGGCCGCGAGTCCCGCGAGGGCGAACAGGCGGAAGGCCGGAATCCCGCTCTCCAGCTCGCCGCGGGGGACATCGACACCGGGCAGCGTGTCGGCGGCCTCGCCTTCCTCGAAGGCTCGGCGAGCGGTTTCGGCGGCCTGGTCCGCGGCGGCGGGGCCGTGGGCCAGGGCGGTGGCGGCGGTGGCCAGGATTTTCTTGGCTTCGTTGATCTCGGCGCCGCCCAGGGATTCCAGACGCGCGATTTCGGGCAGCGGCAGGTCGGTGAACAGGCGCAGGAAGCGGCCGACGTCGGCGTCTTCCGTGTTGCGCCAGAACTGCCAGTAGTCGTAGGCGGCCAGCCGGTCCGCGGCCAGCCACACCGCGCCCGCGGCCGACTTGCCCATCTTGGCGCCGGACGCGGTCGAGATCAGCGGCGTGGTCAGCCCGAACACGTGCTTGCCGTCGCTGCGTCGTGTCAGCTCCATCCCGGAGACGATGTTGCCCCACTGGTCCGACCCGCCCATCTGCAGCACCACGCCGTGGCGGCGATGCAATTCGCGGAAATCGTAGCTCTGCAGGATCATGTAGTTGAATTCGAGGAAGGTCATCGGCTGCTCGCGGTCCAGCCGCAGCCGGACGGAATCGAAGGTCAGCATGCGGTTGACGGTGAAATGCGTGCCGACGTCGCGGAGCAGGCCGATATAGGACAGTTGGTCCAGCCAGTCGGCATTGTTGACCATCATCGCGTCGGACGGGCCGTCGCCGAAGCGCAGGAACGGCGCGAAGCAGCGGCGGATGCCGGCCATATTGGCGGCGATCGTGGCGTCGGTCAGCATCTGCCGCGACTCGTCCTTGCCTGACGGATCGCCGATGCGGGTCGTGCCGCCACCCATCAGCACCACGGGCTTGTGGCCGTGCTTTTGCAGCAGGCGCAGGCTCATGATGCCGACCAGGTTGCCGACATGCAGGCTGTCGGCGGTGCAGTCGAAGCCGATATAGGCGCTGATCGGCCCGGCCTGCATCATAGCGGCAAGCGCCTCGATGTCGGTGCAGTCGCGAATGAAGCCGCGTTCGGTGGCTTCTGTGAGGAAGTCGCTGGTGGCCATGGGCGGAATGTCCGATTGTCTTTTTGGCGGGCGAATTCGGTTAGCATAGAGCGGAGTGGGGGAAAATGCTGCGCACCATCGGTCTCATGAGCGGCACCTCCCTCGACGGCGTGGACGCCGCCTGGCTGGAGACTGACGGCGAACGCATCGGCCGCCGCGGCCCCACCCTCACGCTGGCTTATGACGACCGGCTGCGCGCCGACCTGCGCCGTATCCTCGACGTCGCGCCGACCTTGGCCGCCAACGACCCGGGGCTGCAATCCGCCGTCGCCCGCCTGACCGCGTATCACGTCCAGGCGGTCCAGGGGCTCGGCGAACCGGCCGACCTGATCGGCTTCCACGGCCAGACGATCCTGCACCAGCCGGACCGAAGCCGGACCTGGCAGATCGGCGACGCCGCCGAACTGGCCCGCCGCACCGGCCTGCCGGTCGCGTGCGATTTCCGGTCGGCGGACGTGGCGGCGGGGGGGCAGGGCGCGCCGCTCGCCCCGGTTTACCACGCCGCGCTGGCCCGCGACCTGCCGAAGCCGCTGGCGGTGCTCAACATCGGCGGCGTCGCCAACGTCACCTGGATCGGTGAGGACGGCGCGCTGGTCGCCTTCGACACCGGCCCCGGCAACGGCCCGCTCGACGACTGGGTCGCGCGCCGCACCGGCGCGGCTTTCGACCGCGACGGCGCCCTCGCCGCGGCGGGCCAGCCCGACCCCGCCGTACTGGCCCGCCTCCTCGGCCACCCCTATTTCGCGCGGCCCGCCCCCAAGTCCCTGGACCGGCTGGATTTCGCCGCCGCGCTTGCGGCCTGTGGCCTCGACGCGCTGTCGGCCGCGGACGGGGCCGCCACACTGGTCGCCTTCACCGCCGACGCGGTTGCCGCGGCGCCGTTGCCCGCCCCGTCCCGGCGGTGGCTGGTCTGTGGCGGCGGGCGGCGGAACCCGGCGATCATGGCAGCACTTCGGGGTGCTCTGGGTGCCCCGGTCGATCCGGTGGAAGCCGAGGGCTGGGACGGCGACGCGCTGGAGGCGCAGTGTTTCGGCTTCCTCGCCGCCCGCGTGGTTGCCGGGTTGCCGCTGAGTTTTCCCGGCACGACCGGCGTGCCCGCGCCGATGCCGGGTGGCCGCTGTGTTCCGGTCCCGCCTTGACGCCGCGCCCCCCGCCCCGCACATGCCGAAGATGCAAGACCCCTTCGTCCACCCCGAAGAACCCACCACAGCCGAGGCCATTGCCGCGATCGGCGAGGAACTCGCCATGTTCGACGACTGGATGGAGCGCTACCAGTTCATCATCGAGATGGGCCGCAAGCTGCCGCCGTTCCCCGACGCATGGGCCAACGACGCGCATCGGGTTCCGGGCTGCCAGAGCCGGGTCTGGATGGAAGCCGAACTGCGGGACGGTACCCTGCGTTTCGCCGGCATATCGGACGCGGCCATTGTCTCCGGCCTGATCGCGCTGCTGCTGCGCGTCTATTCCGGGCGTTCCCCCGCGGAAATCGTCGCCACCGACCCCGTCTTCCTGAAAGACCTCGGCTTGCTGGAGGCGCTGTCGACCAACCGCGGCAACGGCATCGCCGCGATGGCGCGCAAGGTCCGCGAGATCGCCGCTCTGCAAAGCGCCGGCTGATCCCGCCGGTGTCGGCCGGGGCGCGGGTCGCGGCGTTTCTGGCTGCCTATTTCGCCGCGAATGCGGTCAACGCCTTCATGCCGCTGTGGTACGCCGACCGCGGCCTGTCGGCGGCAACCATCGGCCAGATCCTGGGGCTGGCGGCGTTGTTGCGAGTCCTGTCCGGACCCGGCTGGGGTAATGTCGCGGACCGGCTGGGACGCCGGCGGCCGGTGTTGCTGGCGGCTGGCTGCGCCGCGACCGGGCTCGCTTTGCTGTACCCGCTGTCGTCCGGGTTTCTGCCGTTGCTGGTGGTGGCGTCGGGCCAGGGGATCGCCGCCTCGGCTTTGAACCCGCTGGTCGATTCCCTGGCGCTGGCCCTGGCGCGCGAGGGCCGCATGGAATACAGCCCGGTGCGGTCGGTCGGATCGGCGGCCTTCATGGTGGCAACCGCGGCGACCGGCGCGCTGCTGAGCCGGGTCGGATCGTGGCTGGTGCCCTGGCTGCTGGCCCTGGGCTATGGCGGGGCGGCGCTGTCCAGCCTGTTCCTGCCCGAGGCGAAGACCGCGCCGGCCGCCGCGCAGGCCTTTGCCGGCCTCGCGCTGTTCCGCATCCCGGGGTTCCGCCTGGCGGTGGCCACCACCGCGCTGATCCAGGGTGCGCACGCCGCCTATTATGGGTTTGCTGCCCTGTTCTGGCGCAGCCAGGGCCTCAGCGACACGGTGATCGGCCTGCTGATCGCCGAGGGCATCGTCGCTGAAATCCTGCTGTTCGCCCGCGGCCGCCGGCTGATCGAGCGGCTCGGGCCCGCCGGCCTGACCGCCTGTGCCGCGTCGGTGTCGGTGCTGCGGTGGACGGTGACGGCGCTGGGTCCGCCGTTGCCGGTGCTGGCCGGGGTGCAACTGCTGCACGCCGCAACATTCGCGATGCAGCATCTGTCCGCGATGATGCTGCTGACGCGCTGCGTGCCGCCGGAACGGGCCGCCACCGCGCAGGCGCTGCATGCGGCGTTGGGTTACGGCGCGCCCACCGGGTTGATGATGCTGCTGGCCGGTTTTCTGTATTCCCGGATGGGCGGGCTGGTGTTTCTGGTCATGGCCGGCGTTGCGGGGATGGCGCTGTGGTTGGTGCGGGCGATGCTGCGGCTGGACCGGGTTCGGTGACGATCACCGTCTCCCGCGGGTCAGGACATGGCTTTCAACGGTGATTGCGCCACAACGTCCTGGCTCAGCCCGCCGGCCCAGCCCCAGCGCACGACACCCGACCTGTCAACCAGGAACGACTCCGGCAGACCGATCAAGGCAAAGGCCGGTCCCAGACGGCCCTCCTCATCGCGCCCGACCCGCTGGTAGGGGTTGCCGTGTTGCGCCAGGAACGCCGCCGTGGCGTCCGGCCTGTCCCGGTAGGCGATGCCCCAGATCGCCAGCCCCTGCTGGCGCAACCCCAGCAGCACCGGCATCTCCTGCACGCAGGGGGCGCACCAGGACGCGAAGAAATTCAGCAGCACCGGCCGCTCCGCCCCGGCAAAATCCCGTGTCGCCAGGCCGGTCCCGTCTTGCAGCGGCGGAACCGCGAAGGCCGGCACCGGCTGGCCGGTCAGCGGATTCGGCTCCGGCTCATCCACCGGCCCGCGCGCATGCTCGAACAGGACCCACAGCGCGCTGCCGCTCAGCGCGAACGCGCTGAGGGTTGCCAGGCGCAGCAAACGGCGGCGCGGCAGGGTCAGGTCAGCCGCCCGCGGGTTTGGCGGTCAGCGTGTTCCAGGTCGAAGCCGGCGGCGGCGGTCCCGCGTTCGGGTTCCAGTGGCCGGACTTTTTCAGCGCTTCCTCGACTTCCTTCGGCATATAGGTCTCGTCGTGCTTCGCGAGCACTTCGGAGGCTTTGAAGGTCCCGTCGGGTTGCAGCATCCCCAATGTCACCACGCCCTGCCCCTCGCGGAACAGGTCGGGCAGGATGCCGGCGTAGGTCACCGCCACCGCCGCGTTACCGTCAGTCACCCGGAAGGTCGCGGTCGCCTTGCCCTCGGTCGAGCGGTGCACGCTGCCCGCCTCCACCAGCCCGCCCAGACGCACGCTCCGCCCCATATGTTCGGACCTGGCCAGGTCGGACGGCGAGACGAAGAACACCAGGTTGCTGCTGAAGGCCGACAGGGTCAGCGCGGTGGCGGAGCCGAGCCCGATGCCGCAGGCCAGCAGCACATACAGACGGCGGCGTTTGCGGGTCATACCCCACCTCGGTTCTGGCGGGGATCGATGGCCGCCAGCTTGCGGCGCGCGGCGCCGGTGCGGCGGAAGGCATCCACCGCGAAGGCCAGCGGCAACAGGATGCCCATGGCATAGGCCGCGGCGACAAAGGGCAAATGGGTCACGATGTCTGCTCCCGGGACGCGTCGGTCGCGGCGCGCGCCATCAGCAGGCCGCGGATGCGGCGTTCCATCACCGCGGCGCGGGTGCGGGCGGTGACGATGGCGGCGAAGACCAGGGTGTAGCCGACGGCGCAGATGAACAGCGGCCACAGCATGCCGATATACATCGACGGCGCGCCGGTCAGGCTGATCGAGGCCGGCTGGTGCAAGGTGTTCCACCAGTCGACGCTGAATTTTATCACCGGCAGATTGACCACACCGACCAAAGCGAGGATGGCGCCGGCTCGGTAGCCGCGGGTCGGGTCATCGAAGGCGCGCACCAGCGCGACGTGGCCCAGGTACAGAAAGAACAGTACAAGAACAGACGTCAGCCGAGCGTCCCAGACCCACCAGGCGCCCCACATCGGCTTGCCCCACAGGCTGCCGGTGGCGAGGCACACCGCGGTGAAGCCGGCGCCGACCGGCCCGATCTCGGCCGCCGCCAGATCCGCCAGCGGATGGCGCCAGACCAGGGACAGGACCGAACAAATTGCCAGAGACAGATACCCGGCCGAGGCCAGCCATGCGGATGGCACGTGCACGTACATGATGCGCACCGCGTCGCCCTGCTGCCAGTCGGCCGGCGCGAAGAACAGACCCCAGATCAGGCCGATGCCGGTGACCAGCACGGCAGCGGCGGACAGCCACGGCAACACCGCACCGGACAGCCGCAGGAACCGGCCCGGATTGGCGAAGCGGTGCAGCGATCGCCCCGGTGGGGGCGATGCGGTCAGGGTGCGTGAGTCCACGTGATCTTTCTACCCGATCTCATCCGCCATTTGAAGCCGGCCCGCATTGCCTTAATGTGCCGGGAATTCGATGAGGAGCCATCATGCTGAGACCCGCGTCCGCGACCCGCATTGATCTGGGTCAGGCCCGATGACGCAATTCTGGCTGGTCAAGTCCGAGCCCGAGGCGTTTTCGTGGGACCAGCAGGTGGAAAACGGGGTGGAACCCTGGACCGGGGTGCGCAATCATGGCGCCAAACTGAATCTCAAGGCCATGAAGCTGGGCGACCGGGCATTTTTCTACCACTCCAACACCGGCAAGGAAATTGTCGGCGTGGTGGAGGTCGTGCGCGAGGCCTACCCTGACCCGACCGCCGAGAAGGGCGACTGGGTCAGCGTCGATATGAAAGCGGTTGCGCCGATGCCGCAACCGGTGACCCTGGCGGCCATCAAGGCCGACCCCAGCCTTGCGGAGCTGGCGCTGGTGCGGCAATCCCGCCTTTCCGTCATGCCGGTCTCTCCGGCGCATTGGCAACAACTGTGTGAGATGGGCAAATGGAAGACTTGATCGAGCGGGACCTTCGCGCGCTGTGCAAATTCGATGACATCAAGGATGGCACCAGCGCGGGCTTTCCGCCCGCACCGGGCGGCTTCAACGGGCTGATGGCGGTGCGCCAGGGCGACGACGTCTATGTCTATGTGAATTCCTGCCCGCATGTCGGCACGCCGCTGGACTGGACGCCGGGCCGGTTTCTGTCGGCCAATGGCAAGCGGATCATCTGCGCCACGCATGGCGCCGAGTTCCAGATCGAGAATGGGATGTGCACCCTGGGGCCCTGCCAGGGCGAAGCGCTGGAGAAGGTCGCGATCCAGATCCAGGACGGGACCATCTATGTGCCGCAGGATGCCGGGTTGTAGGTGCATGCCACCGGCCAGGGCAGACCGCCCCGGTAACGGGGCGGTCTGCCCTTGATTGGGGTGCCGGCCGGGTACCGGGATTAGCGAGCCACGTAGCGCAAAGTGCCCCCCACCGTCATGGCCGGCACGGGGGCCGGCCATGACGGTGGGGGAGTGTCAGCCCGGGAAAGACCGCTCTGCAACAGGGCCTACCCCAGGCAGGTAGCCGATCCAACCGTTGCCGACCGGCTGCCCGGAGCACTTCCTCTTCTGATCAGGTCAGACTGCCGCCCCCATCCACGACAAGGGTTTGGCCGGTCGCAAAACCTTGCTGCATCAGGAACAGGTACGCCTGCGCGAGGTCCGTAGCCTCGCCGACCCGCCCGACCGGCAGTTTGGCGCCCACGGTGGCATATAACGCCTCGCGATCCGCTTCCGGCATACCGCGCCAGAGCGGCGTGCGCACGAAACCAGGCGAGACGATATTGACGCGCAGGGGGGCCAACTCCACGGCAAGCGCGCGCGTCAGCCCTTCCATCGCCGAACAGATGCTGGCTCCCAACGCCCATCCCGCCTGTGGGCGCGCCCCGGCGATGCCGGAGGTGAAGACGATGGAGCCGCCGGGCCGGATGTGCGGCGCACCGTATTTCGCGGCGGTCAGCGCGCCCCAGTATCGCAACGCGAAGAATTGCCGCGCGCCGTCGAGCGCCGTATTGGCGAGCAGGCCAAGCTGAAGGCTTTCGCCGGCGGTGAAGACGAGGTGGTCAAAGGCGCCGGTTCGGTCGAAGAAGGCCCGTACCGCCGCCTCATCCGTCAGGTCCACCGCATGGCCCTCGGCACCAGCCGGCAGGTTCGCGAGTGCCTCCCGCACGCGCGCCGGGTTGCTCGACGCCACCACCACCGTCGCGCCCGAACGGAGTGCCGCCTCAGCGACGGCCAGCCCAATGCCGGACGTGCCGCCCAACACAATCACGCGCTTGTTGCTCAGTTCCATGATCTTGCTCCTCGGGGATTGCTCTTCCCGGAACTGCAAATAGAGCCTCGACAGAGCGCGACGCCAGCGCATCCTTGTCACTGCAATGCTGACAGGAAATCATCCATGAACTTCGATGCGAGGCTTTTGAGCGGGATCGGCACGCTGGTCGCCGTGGCGGAAACCGGCAGCTTCACCCGTGCCGCCGAGCGGTTGGGGCTGACCTCGTCGGGGGTGAGCCGATCCATCGCTCGCCTGGAATCCAGGCTGGGCGTCCGGCTGTTCGACCGCAACGCGCGCGCCACCAGCCTCACCGAAGCCGGGCGGCACCTCTTTGCCGAGGTGTCGCCCTTGCTCGCTGGCATCGCGGAAGCGGCGGGGCGTGCGGCGGGGGAGGCCGCCGCCGTGACCGGGCGCCTGCGGGTGAACTGCGACCCCTGGTTCGCCAGTGTGCTGCTCGCGCCGCGCCTGCAGCTGTTCCTCGACGCGCATCCGGCGCTGACCTTGGAAGTGATCGTGCGTGACAGCCTGGGCGATCTCGTGTCCGAGGGGTTCGACGCCGCGGTGCGCTTCGGTGAACCGGAGCCTTCGGGGTTGCTGACACGCAAACTGCTGGAGACACGCGTCCTGACCTGCGCGTCCCCCGCCTATCTGGCCAGATATGGCCGACCGGCACACCCAAGCGAACTGGCGGACGACCATACATGCGTGCTGTTCATCGACCCGGTGACGGGGAAGCCGTTTGCCTGGGAGTTCCATCGCGGGGGCGAGGTGCTCAGGGTCAAGGTGCATGGACGCCTCGTGCTGAACGATGGCGCCACGGCCATCGCCGCCTGCATGGCCGGCTTTGGGATCGCGCAGCCCATGGCACTCGGGTTGGAAGCGGCGCTCCGTGACGGCAGACTGGTCGATCTGTTTCCCGACTGGAATGGCGAACTGTTTCCCTTGCACGCCTATCACCCGTCGCGGCATCTGCCGCCCACCAAGGTCAGAGCTTTCCTCGATTTCATCGTCAACACGGTCGCAAGCCAGCCGCCGGGCACCGACAATCGTCCCGCGCCTTCGCTACACGGCCAAGTGTTTTGATCGAGATCAACGACGGCACGATCTGCATAGAGCAGGTTCTCGTGCATGCGCTGATCGCAGCGTGGCGGCGCCACCTTTGATGCGGTTCGCGCGACACACGGTTCTGTCATGAACCCGACCAGGGCAAAAATCTGGCCGTCCGGAGGAAAAGAATCATGAAACTCGCCAATCCCGCCCCGCTCGGGCTGACTGGCTTCGCGCTAACCACCTGGATGCTGAGCATGGTCAATGCCGGCTGGTACACCGGGGCCGCGGTGCCTCTGGTGTTGGCGAGCGCCTTCGCGTTCGGCGGCACGGCCCAGTTCGCCGCCGGGCTGATGGAAATGCCGCGTGGCAACACCTTCGGGTTCGTCGCCTTCTGCGCCTATGGCGCCTTCTGGTGGACGTTCGCGCTGTTCGTGCAATTCTTCGCCACCAATGTGCCGGCGGGTTTCCTCGGCTGGTGGCTGGTGATGTGGGGCGTGTTCACATTCTATATGTGGCTTGGCAGCTTGGCGCTCAACAGAGCGTTGCAGGCGGTGTTCCTGGCGCTGTGGGTCACGTTCTTCCTGCTGGGCTCGGCCGACCTGTTCAGCCTGCCGGCGCTGCACCGGGCCGGTGGCTATACCGGGCTGATCACCGCGGTCCTGGCGTTCTACCTGGCGGCCGCCGAAATCATCAACGAGACGCATGGTCGCACGATCCTGCCGATCGGCGCGCCGGCAACCCCGGTTCAGAGCGGCGTCCTGCGTCCCCAGGTGGCGTAGGGTTGGTGCTTCGGTGGGGCGATCCCGCCGGAGCGTCGTCACTTGAACCGCCCATGGATGCTGCGTAGCCTGCCAACCACGATTATATCGGCCGTTCGCCCCACCGGGCCGCACCCGAAGCAAGGCCGTATGGAGGGATCCCACCCATGCCCGACACGCATCACACCGAACCGCAAATCTTTCCGGTCCGCCCGGAGTTCGCCGCCAAGGCCCATGTCAGCGAGGCCCGCTACCGTTCGATGTACGAGCAGGCGGCGCGGGATCCGGACGGGTACTGGCGTGAGCAGTCCCGGCGCGTGGCCTGGATCAAGGCCCCCACGAAGATCAAGAACACCAGCTTCGCGGGGAACGTCTCGATCAAGTGGTTCGAGGACGGCACCCTGAACGCATCGGTGTCCTGCCTGGACCGGCACCTGGCGACGCGGGGCGACCAGACCGCGATCATCTGGGAAAGCGACGATCCCGCGGTCAGCAAGCACGTGACGTACCGCCAGTTGCACGAGGAGGTCTGCCGCCTGGCCAACGCCATGCTGGCGCTGGGGGTGAAGAAGGGCGACCGGGTGACGATCTATCTGCCGATGGTCCCCGAAGCCGCCGCCGCCATGCTCGCCTGTGCCCGCATCGGCGCGATCCATTCGGTGGTGTTCGGCGGTTTCTCCCCCGACAGTCTGGCCAACCGCATCCAGGACTGCGACTCGACCTTGCTGATCACCGCCGACGAAGGCCGCCGGGGTGGGCGCAAGGTGCCGCTGAAGGTGAACGCCGACGCGGCGTTGAAGAATTGCCCCAGCATCAAGAACGTGATCGTGGTGAAGGTGACGGGCGGCAACACCGCGATGCAGCCGGGGCGCGATCATGACTATGCCGCGCTGCTGGCCGAGGCCTCACCCGACTGTCCGCCGGCGGAGCAGAATGCCGAGGACCCGCTGTTCATCCTGTACACCTCGGGCAGCACCGGCAAACCGAAGGGCGTGCTGCACACCACGGGGGGGTATCTGGTCTGGGCCAGCTACACGCACGAACTGGTATTCGACTACCATCCGGGTGACATCTACTGGTGCACCGCCGACGTGGGCTGGGTGACCGGCCACACCTATATCGTCTACGGCCCGCTGGCCAACGGCGCGACCACCGTGATGTTCGAGGGCATCCCCAACTACCCCGACAGCAGCCGGTTCTGGCAGGTGGTGGACAAGCATCAGGTCAACATCTTCTACACCGCGCCGACCGCGATCCGCGCGTTGATGCGCGATGGGGAGGGGCCGGTCCAGAAGACGTCGCGCAAGTCGCTGCGCCTGCTGGGCAGTGTCGGCGAGCCGATCAACCCCGAGGCCTGGCTGTGGTACAACCGCGTGGTGGGTGAGCATCGCTGCCCGATCGTCGATACCTGGTGGCAGACGGAAACCGGCGGGATTCTCATCAGCCCGCTGCCGGGCGCGACCCTTCTGAAACCGGGTTCGGCAACGTTGCCGCTGCCGGGGGTGAAACCGCTGATCGTCGATGGCGACGGTCATGAGCTGCACGGACCGAGCGAGGGTAATTTGTGCATCTCTGACGCGTGGCCGGGGATGATGCGGACCGTGTTCGGTGACCATGAGCGCTTCGTGCAGACCTATTTCTCCACCTTCAAGGGGCTGTATTTCACCGGCGACGGGGCTCGGCGGGACGAGGACGGGTATTACTGGATCACCGGCCGGGTGGACGACGTGATCAACGTCTCCGGCCACCGGATGGGCACCGCCGAGGTGGAAAGCGCCCTGGTGTCGCACCCGAAAGTGGCGGAGGCGGCGGTGGTGGGATTCCCGCACGACATCAAGGGGCAGGGGATCTATGCCTATGTCACCTTGAAGCTGGGTGAGGACCCGACCGATGAGTTGCGCAAGGAGCTGATCGCCTGGGTGCGGAAGGAGATCGGGCCAATCGCCTCCCCGGATGCGATCCAGTGGGCGCCGGGGCTGCCGAAGACCCGCAGCGGCAAGATCATGCGGCGGATTCTGCGGAAGATCGCCGCGAACGAGACGGACAGCCTGGGGGATACGTCCACTTTGGCCGATCCGGCTGTCGTGACGGAGTTGGTGGAGAACCGGGTGGGCTGAGCGAAGGCAACGGGGTCGATATCGCGGCGGTTTACGCGCTGCTGCCGGAAGTGGCGGATACGGTGATCCGCCACAACGACCGGTTCAGTGCGATTGACCGGCGCTTTGAGGCAATTGAGCGGCGCCTGGACCGGGACTTCCAGGAAGTCCGCGCCGAGATCGGCTCGCTGCGAAGGACCATTGTCGAATGCCATTCCTCGGTCGTCGGCCATGGGATTCTGATCAGTGAGCTCGAAGCTCGGGTGCCGCGGATCGAGGACCATCTGAACCGGCCGTCCGCAGCGTAACCCAGCGGCGTCCGGTCAGGGCTGCCGGATCGTCGCCAATGCCGCCAAAGCGCGGGTGCGGCCGACATCCAAATCGACGATCCGCTGCGGATAGAACTTCCCCAGCACGACCTTCCCACGTGCCAACTCACCGGCCGGAGCCTCCCAGGGCGCATGGATATAACGCGTATTCAACCCAGCCAGTTCCGGCACGAACCGCCGCACATATCCGCCATCCGGATCGAATTTTCGACCTTGCAGCACCGGGTTGAAAATCCGGAAGAATGGCGGTGCATCCGCTCCACATCCCGCCACCCACTGCCAGTTGCCGGCATTGCTGGCCAGGTCCGCATCGACCAGCGTATCCCAGAACCAGGCCTCGCCCTGCTGCCATTGGATCAGCAGGTGCTTCACCAGGAAGCTGGCGACGACCATGCGCACCCGGTTGTGCATCCAGCCGGTCTGCCAGAGCTGGCGCATCCCGGCATCGACGATCGGCACGCCGGTCTGGCCGCGCTGCCAGGCGCGCAGGGCCGGCGGGTCATCCCGCCATGGCATTGCGGCGAAGGCCGAACGCAAGGGGGCCTCCGGCATGGTGGGATGATGCCAGAGCAAATGCAGGCAGAACTCCCGCCACAGCAGCTCGCGGATGAAGCTGTGGCGTGATTCGGTCGGGGGCTGGCTCTGGATTTCGTGCCAGACCCTGGCTGCCGAGATTTCGCCGAAGTGCAGATGCGGCGACAGCATCGAGGTCCCGTCGCGGTCCGGCCGGTCGCGGTCGGTGGCGTAGTCAGCCAGCGGCTCCGCCATGAAACCGGCCAGGCGGGCGCGAGCTCCGGCCTCGCCTGGGGTCCAGGTCTCGCGCAGCCCGCCAGCCCAGTCGGGATGGTCGGGGAGCAGCGCCCAATCCATCAGACGGTCGGATCGCGGCGGGGTCAGACCGGGGATGCGGTCCGGTGCGGGTCGCGGCGGCAGCGGCCCGCCCAGGGCCTGGCAGGCGTTGGCGAAGGGCGTGTAAACGCTGAACGCACCGCCCGATTTCGTGCGGACGGAATCCGGATGGAACAGCATCGTCGTGCGCATGCGGTGCAGCCTGACGCGATCCAGCGTCTCGGCCACCGCCCTGTCCAGCACCCGAGCCCCGGGTTCGGGCGAACCACCGGTGAAGACCGCGGTGGCGCCGGTTTCGGCCACCAGACTCGGGATTTCCGCCCGAGCATCGCCCTGGCGCAGAACCAGCGGGGCGCCGCGTGCTTCCAGGTCAACGGCCAGGCTGGCGAGGCTGTGGTGCAGCCACCAGCGGGACGCGCCGCCGGGCGGCCGGCCCGCCGCGTCGTCCAGCACATAAACGGGAACAATGGGTTGGCCGGTCTCCAGTGCGGCGTGCAGCGCCGCATGGTCGTCCAGCCGCAGGTCGTTGCGGAACCATAGAAGAACGGGGCGGGTCATGATCTGCCTGTGCCAGGTTGCCAACCGGCTGCGTTTATGCGCCAAAACGCCTCCTGCGATCACCTGCGGCGGACCATCGGCATATGAGCGGCTTCTGGAGTCCCATCGTCCACACCCTGACGCCCTATGTCCCGGGCGAGCAGCCGCTGGTGGACAACCTGGTCAAGCTGAACACCAACGAGAACCCTTACCCGCCCTCGCCCCTGGTCTTGCAGGCTGTTGCGGCGGCGGTGAATGATTCGTTGCGGCTGTATCCCGATCCCGGTGCCGGCGCGCTGCGCAAGGCCATCGCCGCGTATCATGGCATCCGGCCTGAGCAGGTGTTCGTCGGCAATGGTTCGGATGAGGTGCTGGCGCATACCTTCCAGGCCTTGCTGAAGCACGACCGGCCGCTGCTGTTCCCCGATATCACGTACAGCTTTTACCCCGTGTATTGCGGGCTGTACGGGATCGAACCCCGCCAGGTCCCGCTGGACGAGGCGATGCAGATCCGCATCGAGGATTACCGCATCCCCTGTGGCGGCATCATCCTGCCGAACCCGAACGCGCCGACCGGACGGACACTGGCGCGCGACGCGCTCGAGACGCTGATCGCGGAGCACCCCGGCCAGGTCGTCGTGATCGACGAGGCCTATGTCGATTTCGGCGGCGAAAGCGTCATTCCGCTGGTCGGGCGCTATCCCAACCTGCTGGTGATCCAAACCTTGTCGAAGTCGCGTGCGCTCGCGGGGTTGCGGGTCGGGTTCGCCATCGGCCAGCGCCCGCTGATCGAGGCGCTGGAGCGGGTGAAGGACAGCTTCAATTCATATCCGCTCGACCGCCTGGCGATGGTGGGGGCGATTGCCGCCTTCGAGGACCGGGACTGGTTTGAGACCACCCGGACACGGATCATCGCCAGTCGCGAGCGCCTGGCGGCGAACCTGACCGAGCTTGGATTCCTGGCGCTGCCGTCCGCCGCGAACTTCGTGTTCGCCCGTCTGCCCGGCTATCCGGGCGCCGAACTGGCGGCGAAGCTGCGCGAACGCGCGATTATCGTGCGGCGGTTCAACGCGCCGCGGATTGCCGATTACCTGCGGATCACGATCGGCACGGACGCGCAGTGCGACCGGCTGGTGTCGGCGCTCACGGATATCGTGCGGCAGGCGGGATAGCACGCGCTGTTTGCCACCACCCCGGGAACCGCTCTAATCACGGGACAAGGAGCCAGGAGACCCCCATGGACCAGACCCTGCCCGCCGACCCGCACGCCGAAATCCGCGTCGAGGTGGCCAAGCTTTGCGCCAAATTCCCCGGCGAGTACTGGCGGAAGCTGGACCAGGCGCGCGCCTACCCCACCGAATTCGTCCGGGCCCTCACGGAAGGCGGCTACCTTGCTGCCCTGATCCCCGAGGAATATGGCGGCGCCGGCCTGACCTTGTCCGCGGCCGCGGCGATCCTGGAAACGGTGCAGGCCGAGGGCTGCAACGGCGCCGCCTGCCACGCGCAGATGTATATCATGGGCACCATCCTGCGGCATGGCAACGACCGGCAGAAGACTGCCTATCTGCCGAAGATCGCGACCGGGGAACTCCGTTTGCAGGCCTTCGGGGTTACCGAACCGACCAGCGGCACCGACACCACTTCATTACGTACATTTGCTCGGCGGGAGGGCGATCATTACGTCGTCAACGGCCAGAAAGTCTGGACAAGCCGAGCGGAACATTCCGATTTAATGTTGTTGCTGGCTCGAACGACGCCGCGGGACCAGGTGGGGAAGCGGACCGAGGGGCTGTCAACGTTCATCGTCGATATGCAGGCCAGTCTGGGCAAGGGCCTGACCATCCGGCCGATCCGCACCATGATGAACCATAACTCGACAGAAGTGTTCTTCGACAACATGATCGTTCCGGCCGAGAACCTGGTTGGCGTCGAGGGGCGCGGCTTTCGCTACATCCTGGACGGCATGAACGCCGAACGGCTGCTGATCGCGGCAGAATGCGTCGGCGATGCGAAATGGTTCCTGAAGAAAGCATCCGATTACGCGCGCGAACGCCACGTGTTCGGCCGCCCGATCGGGCAGAACCAGGGCATTCAGTTCCCTCTGGCGCGGGCCTATGCCCAAATGCGTGCGGCGGAACTGATGGTGCAAGCGGGCTGTGCGAAATTCGAGGCCGGGCAAACCCCCGGCGAGGAAGCCAACATGGCCAAGATGCTGGCCGCGGAGGCATCCTGGGCCGCGGGCGAGGCCTGCATCCAGACCCATGGCGGCTTCGGGTTCGCCGAGGAATACGACATCGAACGCAAGTTTCGCGAGACCCGGCTGTATCAGGTGGCACCGATCAGCACCAACCTGATCCTGTCCTATATCGCGGAGCATGTCCTGGGGCTGCCGCGCAGCTACTGATGACACGCCGGGGCGGGCGCGGTCAGCTCCCGTCCTTGCCCCACATATTGTCCCAGAACAGGTCCTTCCAACTCTCGGGCTGGTTCTTCAGCGTGCCGGCGGCGTGCATGAAATCGGCGGCAGCCTTCATCCCGCGCGGCGTGGAGCTGTAACGAATCAGCTTCGGATCGACAATCATCGCCTCGATCCAGGACACCGGATGCTTCTGCGGCTCACGCGCGACGTAGGTTTCCGCCGCCTCGTGCGGGTGCTCGCGGATGAAATCGAAGGCCTCCTCGAAGGCCGCGGCGGTCGCGGCATAAAGTTTCGGGCTGCCGTCATGGAACCGGGCGCTGGCATACAAAACGGAAATCGACGATCCCGGTTCGATGTAGTCCTCGGAATTCATCACCAGATGCACCTTGCCCGACTCCATCTCCTCCACGCTGAAGGGGATGATCGAGGCATGGGTCTTCACCTCCGACGATCCGCTCAGCAGCATCGCCATCGCATCGGGATTCGACATCGACACCAGCAACGAATCGAGCCGGAAGCGCTGGTCCCAACCCCACTCCTTGGCCGCGGCCATTTGCAGGGTGATCGCCTGAGCCGTGACCTTGACCGCACTCACCGCAATGCGGTCGTTGGGACCGAAGTCGCGGATGCTGTGGATGCGCGGATCGGACGACAGGAACCAGATCGGCCCACCCGACAGCGGCGTGACGCCGCGCACGCGCTGGGCGCCGCGGGTCTTGTCCCACAGAATGAAGGCGGGACCGTAGCCGCCCATGGCCAGATCCGCGTCGTCCGCCAGCAGCATGTCGCTGCTGGCCGGGCCGCTGGCCATATGCACGAGGCTCACCTTAACCTCGCCAAACCCGGCCGCTCGGGCATTCTTCTCGATCAGGCCGCGATCGACCGCGATATAGGTGGGCAGGTAGCCGAGCCCGTAAGGCATGACGATACGGACCTGATCCGTTTCGGCCCGAGCGCGCGCGGGCAGGGCCGAACCGGCCAGAAAGAGCAGCGCGGCCAGGATACTCCGGTAAACTGTTGCTTGCATGGCGGGTTCCTCTCCGGTTTTGTTCAGGCGCGACGGCGGACGTTCCAGAACTTCGGCACGCCGGAAAGTACCCCATCCAGGTCCGCACGCCACGCCGCCGGTTGCAGGGTGATGCCACCCGGCACCAATGGCACACTCTCCAGACATTCGCGTTGCAACGCCTCGGCCAGACGGCGCTGCTCCGCGGGTTCCGAGGCCAGCAGCCACTGGCCGCGCAATTCTTCGTAACGCGGGCTGTCGTACCAGCCGGATTCCTCCGACGCAGTGCCGCGCAGGCGCGAATTCACCAGCGGCGAGGCAACCGACAGGCACGGAACGTTGAGCATGTGGAGGTGGAAACCGCCAGCCTCGGGCGGACCCTTGTTGATGACGCGCTGGGTCATCGACTACCAGTCCATGCTGATATATTCAAGGTTGATGCCGATGCGTTTCAGCAGATCGGCCAGAACCTCGTTCGCGACTTTCACGTTGGGATAGTCGGCGGGGGAGATCTGCACGATCTTTTCGCCGCGATACCCAGCCGCGGCCAAAGCGGCGCGCGCCTCGGCATCGGTGAAAGGCGGCCGGATCGCATCGAGTCCCGCGTCCGTCGCATCCGGCATGCCCAAGGGATAGAAGCCGGCACCCGGCCGCATCAGGTTGGGATCGCCGCCACCGACCGCGGCGGTGAAATCCTCCTGGTTCAACGCGCGCAGGATCACCCGCCGCATCTCCGGCCGGTTGAACGGCGGCTGCAGGTGGTTGAAGCGCAGCATGATGTAGTTGCCCTCGGTTTCCAGCACCTCGCCGCGCAAAGCGGGATCCTTGCGGATCAGCGGCAGCAGGTCCTGAGAGGCAAATTCCCACCAGTCCTGCTCGCCTTTTTGCAAGGCGGCGAGCGCAATGCCCTGGTCGGGCATCGTGGTCCATTCGACGCGTTCGAAATGCACGATCTTCGGGCCGGTCGCACGGTCGGGGACGCCGTTCGGGCGGGGCACATAGCCCTCGAACTTCGCATAGACGTTGCGCACGCCTTGCAGTCGTTCGCTGGCGACATAGCGGAACGGGCCGCTGCCGATGATCTCGGGGATCTGCTTGAAGGCGTCGATCTCGGCAAACCGTTGCGGCAGCATGGCGGGCATGAAGGCGCCGGGCTTGCCCAGGGCCTGCGGCAGTTTCGGAAACGGCTGCCTGAAGCGGAATTCGATGGTGCGGTCGTCTTTTGCGGCGATCTCATCGGCGATGCGCAGCAGTTCCGCGCCCAGCACATCGCGGCGGCCCCAGCGGCGGATACTGGCGGCGCAATCGCGGGCCAGCACCGGCTCGCCGTCGTGAAACCGCAGCCCGTCGCGCAGGCGGATGCGCCAGCGCGCGCCGCCGTCTTCCATGACGTGGCCCTCGGCCATTTGCGGCTGCACCTGCTGATGCGAGTCGGTGCCATAGAGCTGGTCGAACACCAGCCCGGCATGGTTTCGGGTGACATTGGTCATGCTGTAGTGCGGATCGAGCGTCACCAGATCGACCTGCGGCATGAACCGCAGCATGCGGTCCTTGTCACTGGCGGCCAGGGCGGGCGCGGCGAGGATTGCACCGGCGGCCTGCAACAGGCCTCGGCGTCCGATGCGTTTCATGGTTGCTGTCCTTCTTTCCCGAACGTGCGGCCGTTTCGCCGGACCGCTTCCTTGAGTCGCCGCACGCTTCGCGCCAGTCAAGCCGCATGACAGCATCGCGCCCTTTGGCCGGAGTCCCTGTGGTCTCGCTCCAGCGGGCGATGGCCGCACCTTAGCGCGACGTTCCGCTTTTTCCGACATGGGCCAACCAAGCCTTGGCCGGCAGATATCCCAGATTGCGCCGGGGGGAAGCGTGTGGGCCCATGGCCAGGGTGCGCGGTTCCGCCCGGAATTTATGGCCGTCCCGGCATTGGACCGGGCGCGCGGAAATTCCGTCCGGCCAGAAAATCCACGTGTGCAGGCCGAAAGTTGCTTCGACAAAATGCGGAAAGTCGAGCTGAGAATATCAGCCGTCATCGGACCGCCAGTCGGGCAATCCCAGTGGCCGGCCTGCAATCGTCCGTGAGGTTCCAGGCGCTTGCCCGGCGGCACACGCGGCAGTCGGTCGAGGCGCTGTTGGCGGCATTGCAGCGGCCGGACGAGCGGGTGCGTGCTGCCGAAGTCCTGTTGGCCCACGGCATCCGTTCGCCGACGCAGCACTTGGACGTGAGCGGGCCGCTCACGCTCGAAGACATGGTCACCGCGCTTCCTGCCAATGTGGCACCCACTGCGGAGCGATCTGCCTCGTTGCTGCTACCTGGCTGATTTTCTTTAAGTATCTGAGAAGATTGGCGGACCCGACACGATTCGAACGTGCGACCTTCGCCTTCGGAGGGCGACGCTCTATCCAGCTGAGCTACGGGTCCTTGGCGCCCTTCATAACCGGAAACCGAACACAGGGGAAGCCCGCATAGTCTCAGAACTGCTTTAGCAAGCGGTCGATATAGTCAAGCTCCTCCCGCGGCCGGCTGCGTTCGCCCTCCCGCCGCCGCAACTCCTCCTGAATCGCCTGGGTCCGCTGCCGCTCCCGCTCCTCGGGCACCGTCACATCCGCGCTTTCGTCGGCGCCCGAACTGCCCTGGCCAAACCGACGCCCCAGCGGATCGCGCCCGTGCGGATCGGCTCTGTCCGGCGCGCCCGGCATCGGACCGTTGCCGAACTGATCGCCGTGGCCGTCCGGCATGGCCATGCCCATCGTGCCGTCGGCGCCATCGTCCGGCTCGCCATCTTCGCCGTTCTGTCCGGGGCCAAACTGACGTGCCATGGCCTGCCCCATCTCTCGGCCGCCCTTCTGCAACGCCTGGATCGCTTGTTGTTCCGAATCGCCCGCGGCCTGGTCGTTCCCCTGGCCGAGTTGTTGGCCGGATTCCCGCATCGCCCGATCGGCATCGGTCAGACTGGGCGGCACTTCGCCCGTCAAATCGCCGAACTGCTGCATCAACTCGCCCAGCGCATGCCGCAACGCCTGCTGCACGCGCCGGTCCGCCTCGCGCTCCGCCGACGGATCGCGCTGCGATGGCGCGTTATCGTGCAGCCGCATCGACTGTTCGGCGCGGCTCTCCGCATGGTCCAGAAGCCCGCCCTGCCGGCCGATCATATCCTGCACCGCACCCATCTGCTGCCGCCCACGCTGGCGCTTTGCGTTGCCTTGCTGGCTTCCGGGATGCGCCTGTGCGTTGCGCAACTGGTCCAGCATCCGCTCCAGGTCCGCCATGCGCTGCTGCGCTTCGTCCATACGGCCCTCATGCGCCGCCTCGCGCGCCTGTTCGGCCATCCGCTCCAGATCGCGGTTGCTCAGCTTCATCGAGTCGGGATCGAACGGCACCGTCTCGTTGTTGCGGCGGGCCTCCTCCATCATCGCCTGCATATGGCGCTCGATTGCCTGTTCGAGTTCCGCAAGCCGCTCCTCCAGCGCCTGTTTGTTTGCATCGGTCGGCTCTTGCGCGGCCTTGTCCATCGCCTCCCGCGCCGCCTGGCGCGCCTGTTCCAGGGCCCGGGCCGTTTGTTCGGCCTGGCCTTCCTCCATGTGAAGCGCGAGCTGCCACATCCGTTCCTGCGCGTCGGGCACCGAGCCCGCGTCGCGGTTCCGCGCCAGCAGGAAATACAGCGCGGACAGGTTGAGCCAGGCGCCGTTGTCGCCGGCAAAGACGTCCGGTTGCAGCAGCAACTGATCCAGTCCGGCCAGGGCATCGTCCCGGTCATCCGGGTGGAGGCTTAGTCCCTTGCGCAGCTCGATCAGCAGTTTGGCGATCGGGTTCTGGAAGGGTCGTTCCGGCAGGTCGAAGGCCGCGTCCTCGCTGGTGCCCGTTTGGTTGATGGCATCGTGGCCGACCAAACGCGCGGTCACCGCCAGACCCGCCCAGGGATTTGCGGTCAGGTCCTGCTGGTTCACACCGTGCGCGCTCTTGGGGTTGCCGCCGGGCAAGGGAATCGCAATCACCAGCGGCGGTGCATCCGGCCGAGCCTGCAGCCGCAGTTCGGCCTGCAACGCGGTGACGCCATAATCGTCTGTGGCCTGCCACGGCAGCCTTGTCTGCTGGCTGCTCTGTGCCCGTCCTGGTTTGGCGGTCCAGGCGACCACGGGCGGCTGATCGGCCACCACGGTCAGGTCCCAGCCCGCAAGGTCTCGGCCGTCACGCCGCACCGTCAGCCGACCGCCCTGGGTCAGCGACTGGTCGGCCTGGAAACTGGCCTGATCCAGGCTCCGGAATGCCGTGGTGTGGCCGTCCAGGGCCAGAGTTGGCTGGGCTGTGCCGCCTGTGACGCTGACGGTCATGTGCGACCCGGCCGGCACTGACACCGATCCGCCTTCGGGGCGCAGGAAGAGCGGTGCAAGGCGTGTGTAAGACGGCGGGGTGATCCAGGCCTGCAATTCCGTCGCAGCCGAACCGGGTGCGGCCGGCAAGGCCGGTTCCATCGCCGCGGCCAGGCGCGATGCGGCGTCGTCTCCGGCAATGACAAGCGCCGCGACCAGGCCCACGACCAAGCCGAGACGCAGAGCGTGCCGGTCGAAGCGGGCCAGACCCGGGTGCGGGCGGCCAACGCGCAACCGGCGGATCTGGGCCAGGGCGCGCGCCTGATGGGCGTGCCACAGAGCCTGCCCCGCGGGGTCGGCTTGCGCCGGGGTGTCGGTCAGGACCGCGAGCGGACGGTGGGTCAGGCCCGATTCCACCTCCATGCGCCGGTCGGCCGCCGCGTCGCTGGCCAGGGTCAAACCCCGCAGCGCCCTGACCAGCAGGCCCAGCAGCGCGATCGCGGTCACCACCAGCAAGCCGATGTGCGGCCAAAGCGGCAAGCGTTGCGGCAGATTGAGCAGGGCGGCCACGACGAACAGCCCGGCAACGCCCAAAGGCGGCCACAGCGCGGGCCACAGACGCTCGAACAGAATGGCAAAACGGGCCAGGAACCGGCGTGCGGACAACCGGCGTAGAAATGGATTCGGATCTTTCATGGATGCACCACCGGTATGTGCTCGCCGGCCCACAGATCGCTGTGCAACTGGCGATCCCGGATCACCGACCAGCGGTCGCCGTCCACCATCACCTCGGCGGCCCGGGGGCGGGCATTGTAGGGTGAGCTCATCACCGCACCATACGCCCCCGCATCCAGGATCGCCACACGCGCGTGGGGCGCAAGCTGCGGCAGGGCCCGGCCATGGGCGAAGGTATCGCCGGTTTCGCAGACCGGCCCGACCACCTCGGCCGGGCTGAGGCGGCCGGCGAGGTCCACCGGGGATACCGGAACGATGCCGTGCCAGGCATCATACATGGCCGGACGGATCAGGTCGTTCATCGCCGCGTCCAGCACGACGAAGCGCCCGCCGCCCACCTGCTTGACCAGAACGACCGAGGCCAGCAGCAGGCCGGCCGGTCCAACCAGCCAGCGTCCCGGCTCCAGATACAGCCGCACATCCAGATTGTGGAAAGCCGCCCGCATTGCCCCGGCGAGGCCAGCCGGTCCCGGCGCGGGTTCGTTGCGGTAGGGAATGCCCAGGCCGCCGCCGCAATCCACGGTCTCGACCGGATAGCCGGCTGCGCGCAGGGTTCGAACCAGGTCGGCGATGCGGGCGAATGCCGCGCGATAGGGCGCGAGGTCCAGGATCTGGCTGCCGATATGACTCGCCAGCCCGACCGGTTGGATCCCCGGCAGCCCCGCAGCGCGCGCGTACAAGGCGGCTGCGTCGTCGTAGGGAATCCCGAACTTATCGGTGGCGCGGCCGGTGGCGATCTTGTGGTGGGTGCCCGCATCCACGTCGGGATTGACCCGCAGCGCGATCCGGGCGGATCGACCCATCGTGGTCGCGAGGGTGGACAGCATGTCCAGCTCCTCGGCGCTTTCGACGTTGATCTGGTCGATGCCCTCGGTCAGGGCCAGCCGCAACTCACGCTCCGACTTGCCGACGCCCGAATAGACGATGCGGCTGGCGGGGATGCCGGCCTTGCGGGCGCGCAGCAGTTCACCCTCGCTGACCACATCGGCGCCAGCCCCTTGCTGGCCGAACAGCGCCAGCACCGCGAGATGGTCGTTCGCCTTCACCGCATAGTGCGGATGCGCGTCGAGGCCGGCCTGGCGCAGGGCACCGGTCAGGCTGGCATAGCGGCGGCGCATGGTCGCGGCGGAATAGACATAGGTTGGCGTGCCGACCGCATCGGCGATCCGGTTCAGCGGCACACCGTCAAGCAGCAGCCCATCGGACGCATGCCGTGAAAGCTGCGGTCGGGCGGCGATCAGTTCGTCCGGCGAGGGGTCATCCGCCGGATCGAAGTCTTCGGTTGGGCTTGCCATCCCGCCAGCCTAGCATGGGACGCGCCGCAATCCAGGTGCGTTTGCGGGCACAACACGCTATCGTGGCGGGCATGGAAACCCAACGGATCAACCTGCACCTGGTCTCGGATGCCACCGGCGAGACGCTGAACGCGATCGCCCGTGCCACCACGGTGCAGTTCGACACAGCCGAGATCATTCACCACCGCTGGAGCCTGATCCGCACCCGCTTCCAGTTGCACCGTGTGCTGGAGGGAATCGAGCATGAGCCCGGCCCGGTGCTGTCCACCCTGGTTGACCGCGCCCTGCGGGTGGAGCTGGAAACGACCTGCCGGCGGCTGAACACGCCGGTGGTGAACGTGCTGGACCCCGTCATGGCCGTGCTGCAAGAACATATCGGCGAGCAGGCGACCGCCAGGCCCGGACGGCAGTATGCGCTGAACGCCGATTACTTCCGGCGCATAGATGCCATGCATTATGTGCTGTCGCATGACGACGGCCAGGCCCAGCCCGGACTGGCCGAGGCGGACGTGGTGCTGGTGGGGGTGTCGCGGAGCTCGAAGACCCCCACCTGCTTTTATCTGGCCAACCGCGGGATCAAGGCCGCCAACGTGCCGCTGGTGCCGCATCTGCCGGAGCCGCCGGGGCTCGCGGACGTGCAATGTCCGGTCATCGGGCTGACCCTGGCCGCCGAGGCGCTGATCGATATCCGCCGCCACCGTCTGCGCCTGATCGGGGTGGAAAGCGCAGCACCGATCGTGCGGCAGAACAGCGGGGAGTACGTGGACGAGGACGCGGTCAAGGCCGAACTGCTGTGGGCACGGCGGCTGTGCACCAGCCGTGGCTGGCCGATGATCGACGTGACCCGGCGGTCGATCGAGGAGACGGCGGCGACGGTGCTGAAACTGATGGAAGGGTGGCACCAGCGTCGGGCCGAGGCGGAAAAGGCGGCGGCGAAACCGGCCTGACCCGAATGCGGCCCCGGGTCACCCTGGTTCGAGCGCCGCGACGCGGCCGGCAACCTGCCGGGCGACAAAATCCCCGAGCTCCTGCCACGCAATCGGCCGGCCGAGAAGGTAGCCTTGGATCTGGTCGCAGGCCTGGGAATGCAGTTGGGCGAGCTGGTCGCCGGTCTCGATGCCCTCCGCCGTCACTTCCAGGCCGAGCTGGCGGCACATGGCCAGAATCGCGCCGACAATGGCGCGCGCGCTCGCGTTATCGGTCAGGGACTGGACGAATGACTTGTCGATCTTGACCTTGTCGAAGGGAAAGCGCTGCAAATACGACAGGCTGGAATAGCCGGTGCCGAAATCGTCGAGCGCGAGGCGCACCCCAAGCTGCTTGAGCCGTCGCAACACCTGGGTCGCCACGTCGGCGTCCTGGATCAGGACGGTTTCCGTGATCTCGATCTCCAGCCGCTCCGGCGCGAGGCCG
>Ga0302157_10001755_pt1 | contig 25917 bp, 28 predicted proteins | sample I_Bog_N3_3_FD_193502 | JGI IMG/M metagenome (GOLD analysis project Ga0302157, IMG submission 193502) | Peat permafrost microbial communities from Stordalen Mire near Abisko, Sweden - I_Bog_N3_3 | ecosystem: Environmental > Terrestrial > Soil > Wetlands > Peat | place: Sweden: Abisko, Stordalen... | reverse complement strand
CTGCGCCGCGATCATGTTGGTGATTTCCGAGACCGGATCGACATTGGAGGCCTCCAGATAGCCCTGGTTGATCTGGCCGAAGCCCGGATCGCCGGGCACGCCGGTCACAGCCGGACCGGAGGCGGCCGTGGGCTGGAACAGGTTGCCGCCGAGCGCCATCAGCCCCGCGTCATTGACGAAATTGGCGATGGTGAGCTGGCCGATCTGCTGCGGATTGGTCTGCCCGCTGATCGTCGCCGACACCACGCCGCTCTGGCTGACGGTGATCGCCGTGGTGTTGGCCGGCACGACGATCGACGGCAGGATCTGATAGCCGTCGCTGGTGACGATCTGCGCATTGGCGTTGGTGCTGAACGAACCGGCTCGCGCATAAAGCGTCTCGCCGCTCGAGGACGTGACCTGAAACCAGCCGCGGCCGTTGATCGCCAGATCGAGCTGGTTGCCGGTATTGGTCATCGAGCCCTGGATGTTGAGCGGCCTGATCGCCGCCGTGCGCACGCCGAGACCGATTTGCGCGCCCTCCGGCACCACCGAATTCTGGCCGCGATTGGACACGCCCTGAATGCGTTCGGCCTGATAGATCAGATCGGTGAATTCGGCGCGCGACCGCTTGAACGCCGTCGTGTTGATATTGGCGATATTATTTGCGATGACTTCGATATTCTGCGTCTGGGCGTTCATGCCCGTGGCGGCGATGGCGAGCGCTCTCATCTACAACCCTTCCGATTTCAAATTGCCGTCTGGCTGATCTGCTGCCAGGCGGCGACCGCCTTGTCACGGATCGCCAGCGTGGTTTGCAGCGTGCGCTCCGCCGACATGACGTTTTCCACCACCTGCTGCACATTGGCGTTGCCTTCGAGGCCGGTCATCGAACTCGCCTCGGCGGTCTTGAGCGTCTTCAGCGCATCGCCCGAGGCTTGCGCCATGATGTCGCTGAAGCTGGCGCCGGAAGCAGTCGTTGCGGGCGCCGCGGGCGAAGTCGTCAGCGTCTGGACCGCGCTCGCCGCGAGGGGAAGAAGGGCTCCGATCATGGTCATGTCCTCAGAAGGTCAATGGTTTGGGAAATCATCTCGCGCGATTGCTTCACGACCTGGAGATTGGCTTCATAAGAGCGATTGGCCTCGCGCATGTCGGCCATTTCGAACAGCAGGTCGACATTGGGCAGCTTGACGTCGCCCTTGTCGTCCGCCGCCGGATTGCCCGGCAGATGTTCCGTCCGGAAGGGCGTCGCATCGACGCCCACCGACTTGACCGCGACGAGATTTTCGCCGCTGGCGCGGTCGAGCGCGCTCTCGAAAGTGATGGTTTTGCGCGCATAAGGGTCGGACCCTGCGGCCGAGCCGGTCGATTGCGCGTTGGCGATATTTTCCGCGACGATGCGCAGCCGCGCCGACTGGCTCTGAAGGCCGGAGCCCGCGATGCGCAGCGAGGAGACGAGAGGATCGATGACCATCAGCTCTTGACCGCGTTCATGAGCATCTGATGAAAGGAGCGCGTGATGTTGACATTGAGCGCATGCGCCCGATTGACGTCGCCCGCCTTCATCATTTCCTGTTCCAGATCGACGGAATTGCCCGAATAAAGCACGTCCCAGGAGTCGGCGGTCTTGACGTTGACCTTGCCGCCGCCAAAGGACGCGGGCTGGATGTGGCCGGCGCTGGTGGTCGCCATCGGCAGGTTCAGATGCGACAGCACGGCGGAGAAGGGCTGCACGTCCGCCGCGCGATAGCCGGGCGTGTTGGCGTTGGCGACATTGTTGGCGATGGTCGCCTGCCGTGTCGAAAGCCAGCTCGCATTTTGCGAGGCGAGCGAAAACAGCGCCAGCGGTTGCACGAGACTCTCCTCCGTCCTGTCCGATGCGCAAGATTAGGATTTTAAACTTGCCTCAGGCTGGCCGGGGTGGCGGGGGAAAGAATCAGGCGCCGGAAAGCAGGGGAGACGGCTAATTGTGCAAGCCAACGAATGACCGGGAAACGGTCATACCGAATGAAGCACAAGGAGGGAAACGAGACCTTCCGTCTGGGCAGTCGAATGATGGGCGACCTGCGGTCAAAGTTGACGTCCCAGTGCAAGCCTGCGCCGGAACTTGCACGGCCCCGGCCGTCGGCGCATACTCCGATGGCAATCGACGCTCGTCCGGCGACGCGTGAACTTCGCCGCCACTGTGTGACGCAGAGTTGTTCATTGAAGGACGCACACGGCTTCTGGTCGACGCTCGACGCCCCGCTGCGGGACGAGATCCGCGCAGCGATGCGCGTCCGGCGAATACCGCGCGGCGAAACCCTGATCGAACGCAATTCGCCCGGGGAGACCCTGTACGTCGTCGATTTTGGTCTCTTCGAGGTCCGATACGCAAAGGATTGCGCCGTCGACGAGATCGGGGCGGACGAGTTGATCGGCGAAATCGGCTTTTTCGCGGGCGTCCCCCGCAATGCGTCCGTGGTTGCGGTGCGAGACTCGCAGGTCCAGGAAATCGATCGCGCAACCTTCGACGCGCTGAGCGACCGCGTCCCCAAGATTGAACGTGCAGCGACGCGCGCGCTTGCCAGGCGTCTGGCGAGCCTCGCGCCAAAGGCGCACGAGCGGGTCCGCACGGCGCGGGCGCCGGGGGTCGTCGTCATCGTCGGCGCGGGGTCGGGCGCTGTTCCCGAGGCGTTTCTTGCGACCCTGCGGCGCGCCATCGAAGGGCGGGTCGGGACGCTCTGCGTCACTTCGGCGGATTTGCCCCAATGCTTCGCGCGAGGCGCGGTCGAGAGCTACGAGATAGCCGCCTGGCTGGCCCGGATCGAGCGGGAGAACGATCTCGTCGTCTGCGTCGTCGATCCCGAACTGAACGCATGGTCCGACATGGCTCTGCGCGCCGCCGATCAGGTCGTTCTCGTCGGATCGGGCGACGCGGGGAGCGTCAATCCGGTGGAGACGGAGGCGCTGGCTCTCTTCGAAAAAGCTCGCCGCCGTTTGGTCCTGATACACGAGCGCCGCAGCGGCTTCGCGGAGCCGTCCGCGCGCTGGCTCGAACGCCGCGCTGCCCTGATGGTCCATCACGTTTGTCTCGACGTCGGTTCGGATGTCGAAAGCCTCGTGCGATTCCTGACCGGTCGTGCGGTCGGCTTCGTCGCGGGAGGCGGCGGCGCCTTCGGGCCGGCGCATGTCGGCATATTCAAAGCCTTTCGCGAAATGGGCGTGGCGTTCGACATCTATTGCGGTTCCAGCGTCGGGTCCGCGTTCGCCGGCGCGTTCGCGATGCTGGTCGATCCCGACGAAATCACATCCGCATTGCAGGAAATGTTCGTTCGCCGTCGCGCGCTGAACCGTGTCACCTGGCCCCGTTACGCCCTGCTCGACCACGGCGTATTCGACCAGGAATTGCAACGGCTTTATCCCGGCAGAATCGAAGACGCATGGCGTCCGTATTTCGCGATCGCCACCGACCTCTCCACCTTCTCCGTCAATGTGATGCGCGAGGGCCCGCTCTGGCAGGCGATCCGCGCGTCTTGCTCGATACCTGGCGTCCTGCCGCCGGTCTTTGACGCCAACGGACATATGCTCGTGGACGGCGGGGTCGCCGACAACATCCCGCTCAACGCGATACATTCGTTGAAGGCGGGCCCTAACCTCGTCATCGATTTGCGTCCGCAGGAGCACTGCCGGTATTCATTCGATTACTGGTCCATTCCGCCGCGGCGCGAATGGATTTCGCGGGCGTTCAGGCCCGGGCCCTGGAACAGGCCTTTACCCCAATGTCCCGGCCCGGCCTCGGTGATTCAACGGGCGGTGTTCGCCAAGATCGGCGCGGACCCCTTCGTGCTGACGCCGCAAGATCTCGTGCTGCGGCCGCCGGCCTTTCCCGGTTCCAGTTTCATGAACTGGGATCGTCATCAGGACGTTCTGGAGGCGGCGCAGGAATGGGCGTCGAGGACAATCAAAGGCCTGATCGAGCGGCGCGATCCCGCTCTCGAAGCCATTCTGGACGCCGCCCGTTAAGTTGTCCGAGCGGAGTAACCTCGCTAACACCGCGCGACCGCGGCGGCCTTTATAGATGCTCGACATGGGCGTCAATCCTGTCCGCAGTCTGCCGGGTTGAATGGACGAACGGCCGCCAAAGCGGCCAGGCGGCCAGGTCCATGGGTCACGACGGGAGGTTACGATGGCTTATCAATTGTTACGCTGGCGCGCCACCTCACGCCAGACGCCCGCGCGTCGTGAACGAAGCGAAGCATGACGAAGAAGAACGGCCCCAGCTGAATTGAAACAGTGGGCGCCGGACGGTTCAGAAACTGCATAGATCCGGGCGAGGGCGCCGCGCGAGGATTGCGCGATGGTCGTCATGCGGCTTGAATTCCGTTGAATGGCCTATCACGCTTTCCGCGGCGCCGAGCACCAGATAGCCGTCGGGCGCGAGGCTGCGGGCGGCGCGATTCAACACATCGCGCTTTTGTTCGGGCGCGAAATAGATGAGCACATTGCGGCAGAAAATCGCGTCGAAAACGCCGAGATGCGAAAAATCCTCCATCAGATTCTGCTGCCGGAAATTTACGCGCGCCCTGATGGTCTGATTCACGGTCCAATGATCCTTGCGCTTGGTGAAATAGCGCACGAGATGCGGCGTCGGCATGCCGCGCTGGACCTCGAAATGGGTATAGGCGCCCTCCCTGGCCTTTTTGAGCACGCTGTCCGCGATGTCGCTCGCGACGATCTCGACGGTCCAGCCCATCAGGGCGCGCGCCTCCTCGTCGAGAATCATGGCGAGCGAATAGGGCTCCTGTCCGGTCGAGCAGGCGGCGGACCAGATGCGCAACCGCCGGGTCTTTCCGCGCGCCTTCATCAATTCCGGCAGGATGACCTGGCGAAAACCCTCAAAAGGCTGGCGGTCGCGAAAGAAAAAAGTCTCGTTGATGGTCATCGCCTCGGTGACCTTTTTGGCCAGGGCGCGATCCGTCTCGATCTTTGCAATGAGGTCGTTCAGGCTGGCGAGACCGGCCTGTTGAACGACCGGCATGAGCCTGGCTTCGACCAAATATTGCTTGTCGCGATCCAGCGAAAGCCCCGACGATCTCAACAGGAAGGATTGCAATGCGGCGAAGGCGAGGGACATGGCGACAAACTCGGGTTACTTTACGCAGGCGCACGAAAAATTCAGCACAGCCCGACTTCCTCGAACTTCGATTTGACGATCTGCTTGTTGAACGGCTTCATGATGTATTCGTCGGCGCCGGCCTGCATGGCGCGGGTGATATGCTTCACGTCGCTTTCGGTGGTGCAGAACAGCACTTTCGGCGTCGCGCCATTCGGCAATTGCCGCAGGTGAACCAGAAAGGCCAGACCATCCATGACCGGCATGTTCCAGTCGAGAAGGATGGCGTCGGGCATGCTGTCGCTGACCGCGACCAGCGCCTTCTGCCCGTCCTCGGCCTCGCCGGTTTTAAAATTCAGCTCTTCGAGGATTTTTTTGGCGATGCGCCGGATCATCGGCGAGTCATCGACCACGAGAACAGTTTTCATGTTGCAACTCCGTAGGGGATATGGACTCAGCGGTCTTCAGCGAAATCGAACACCGCGTCGATATTGAGCAGCGGCAGGATCTGGCCGCCGATCCGGTTATAGCCGGACGCGAATTTCGCCCGGCGCCGGCCGATATGAGGCGGCGGCGCGATGGCGGTTTCCGCCGTCAGGGTCAGCACGTCGCCGACCTCGTCCACGAGCAGGGCGAAGGCTTCGTTTCGATGCTCGACGCCGATGGCCATGCTCCCGGCGCCCTCCGGCTTGCCGCCCGGCTCCGGCCCGAGGCCGAGGCGGCGGCGCAGGCTGACCGCAGTCACGATTTTTCCGCGCAGATTCACCAGACCGACAATATCCGGCGGACCGCCCGGCGCCGACGTCACCGCGCCGATGCGGAAGATGGCTTGCACCTGCGTGACCGGCAAGCCAAACGTGTCGGCGCCGACCTTGATCGAGAAATAACCATCCAGCGCATTGCCGGCGCCGTGAAGGGTTTCACCGAGGATTTTGGAGGATTCCAGACTCATGCGGCGACTCCCCTGAAGCTTTCTTCCGGCGTCCCTTCGCGCCCGCGCTCGATGCAGGCGCGGATGAGATCGAGCATCTGGTTGCGCTGGAATTTTCCGACTGCGCCCGCCATGCCCGCCGCATCGGCGTTGCGCGAAACATCCCGCGTCGCATAGGGCGCGAGGGCGATCATTTCCGCGCGAGCGCCGGCCTCGCGCAACCGCGCGGCCAATTGGAAGCCGCTGCCATCGGGCAGATCGACATCGATGAGAATTGCGTCGAAATGCGGATCCTGCGCGACATGGCCGAGCGCCTGCGCGGCGGTTCCAGCCTTGACCACGTCAAAGCCCGCGGCCTGCAAGGTCGATGAGAGCATGTCGCGGAAAAACGCCGCGTCGTCGACCAGCAGCAGGCGGCTCTTGCGATCCCGGGGACGCTCCTGCGGCATTTGCAGCAGATCGATGAAATAAGCGATGTCGACAAGCTCGACCACCTTGCCGCCGATATCGGCCGCGCCGATCACGCCGGGCGCCTCGCCGCCGATTTCGACATCGAGCCGGTGTTCGACAATGTCCACGATACTGTCCACCAGCAGGCCGAAAGGCTCGCCATGGGGCGAAATGACGAAGACGGTGTTGTCGCCTTCGCGGACCGTCACATCAGGCGCCGCCGCCACGATCGGCATCAAGCGGCCCTGGTGACGCATCAGCATCATGCCGGATGAGTATTCTATGCGCGCGGCGTTCACCGTTTCTATGCGCGCGATGCTGGACAAGGGCAGGACCTTGTCTACGCCCGAACCGGCGCGGAAATGCACCAGCCGCGTCTTGTCGGATGGGGCCGTTGGCAGGTTCTCGACGCTGGCCGCATGGCTTTCGCGCGATTGTTCGAGACCGAGCGACCGGCACACGCCGTTGGGATCGAGGATCAGCACCACCGAGCCGTCGCCCAGGATGGTATGGCCGGAGAAAGTCGTGAGATGCGAAATCGACCCGCCCAATGGCTTGACCACGATTTCCTGAACATCGATCACGGCGTCCACCGTGATCCCGAAGGATTGCGCGCCGACCCGCATGATCACCGCCAGCGGCTCCGGCGCGCCGGCGCGCTCCGCCGGGACCGGAAGGCGCAGCAGTTCGGCCAGACTGCCGATGGGCAACACTTCGTCGCGCAATTGCAGGATTTTCGAGCCTTGCACACACTCGATTTTATGTTCGCCGCCGTTGAGCCCGACCGCCTCGACCACCGAATGTTGCGGCAGGGCGAAACGCTGGCCGCTGGCCTCGACGATGAGCGCCGGGGCGATGGCCAGCGTGAGCGGAATTTTCAGGGTGAAACGGCTGCCCTGTCCGGGCTTTGACGTCAGGGCGCAGGAGCCGCCGATCGCCTGGATGTTTTCGCGCACCACATCCATGCCGACGCCGCGTCCCGAGACATTGGTCACCTGGTCGGCGGTGGAAAATCCCGGCGCGAAAATGAAGCGCGAAACGTCCTCGTCGCTCATCTGCGCCAGTTGCTGTGGCGTCGTGAGGCCGCGGGCCAGCGCCTTTTCCTTGATCTTGGCAAGGTTGAGGCCACGCCCGTCGTCGCTGATCTCGATGGTGATCTGGCCCGCCTCATGCGCCGCCGCGACCCGCACCGTGCCCGTCGCCGGCTTGCCGACGCGCAGGCGTTCTTCCGGCGTTTCAATGCCGTGGTCGGCGCAATTGCGCACCAGATGGGTGAGCGGATCGCGGATCAGATCGATCAGCTGCCGGTCGAGCTCGGTGTCGGCGCCCTCGGTGATGAGGTTGATCTTTTTGTGCAAATCATTGGCCAGATCGCGGATCATGCGCGGCAGATTGGCGAAGACGCGCTCGACCGGCTGCATGCGCGCCCGCATCACCGCGTCCTGCAGGTCCGACGTCATGGTCGACAGGCGCTGCAACGGCGACTTGAGGGATTCGTCGTCCTTGTGCCGCGCCAACTCGATCAACTGGTTGCGCGTCAGCACCAGTTCCGAGACGAGTTGCATGATGCGTTCGAGCGTATTGAGATTGATGCGAATGGTTTCCGCGCGTTTTCCTTGCGTCGCTTCGGCGGCGGCGGGCTCATGCGCATCCGCGACCGCTCCCGGCCCTTGCTCGACGGGCGTTTCCTCTGGCACAGCGCCCTGACAGAGAGCGACATAGTGTTCGAGCCGCGTGATCAGATCGGAATCGTCGCCCGCGACCTCCTGCCCGGCTTCCTCAAGCTCGGCGAGCATCCGTTTTACGCGATCCACCGCCGCGAGGATGGCCGAAACCACGTCCGGCGTGGCCTTGGCGCCTTCACGCAACTGGCCGATCAGGCTCTCCGCCGCATGGGTCAATTTCTGAAGGCGATTGAGGCCGAGAAAGCCGCAGGTTCCCTTGATCGTATGCACCAGCCGGAAAATGCTGGCGATCAGCGCCGCATCCGCCGGATTGCGTTCGAATTCGACGATCTGGGCGGAGGCCGCCTCGATCTGTTCCGCCGATTCCGCCAGAAACTCCTTGAGCATTTCATCCATCGGTCAGCATCCGTTGTTTTTTGCACGTCTGGCGGATTTGCTCGTGGCAGTCGACCTGCCCTCGTTGATCAGGCGCGCGACATAGGCGAGGCCTGCGCGCATGACTTCCGCCGTCTCCTCGCAGGATTTGGCGATTGAATCGGGATAGTCCGGGCGGCCGAATTCCTCGGCCAGCGTGTTTTGCGCCGACACGGCGATTTCGGTCAGGCGGGCGAGAATGGCTTCAAAATGCGCCCGCACGCCGGGATCGAGTTTGTCATAGGCATGCAGGGCGTCACGGGCGCCGGGGATGCTCGATTGTTCGAAATATTCGCAATAGCCGCGCGGTTGCCACGCCAGCGCGTCATCGGTCATTTCCGGCATCGAAGGCAGGAATTCCAGCAACAGCAAAATCTCGTTGTAGACGTTGAGATAATCATTGGCCAAACCGGTCAAAGGGTTGACCAGGCTCAAAACCGTGTCGTCCGAAGCGCCGGACGGCGTCCCTGTCAAAGCAATCTCACTCGCCATCGCATTGGGCATAGGCCGCACGCTCGCTTAAGTTGTGGTGATTATTTATCGCTCGTTATGCGATAATAAAGCGTTACCACACCCGCATCATGCGCATTTGTCTCTACCTTGGGTTGTATCCTTTATTAAGGAACCTCCGTCATGATCGGACGAACTTGGCTACAGGAGCTGTCCCATCCATGCTGAAAGGACAAAAGGCGGCCGCGACGATCCGCGTTTTGGTCGTCGACGATTCAAGCTTCATGCGGAACGCCATCATCCGGCACATCCAGCGCGACGGCCGTTTCGCCGTGATCGGCACGGCGGTCAATGGCCGCGAGGCGATCGCCAAGGCCGCCGAACTCAAGCCGGACGTCATCACCATGGACGTCGAAATGCCGGAAATGGACGGCATCGAGGCGCTGCGCCAGATCCACGCCATGGCGCAGATACCAATCATCATGGTCAGTTCGCAGACCGAAGCCGGCGCCAAGACCACCATGCAGGCGCTGAATTCCGGCGCGATGGACTTCATTCCCAAGGCCGGCGGTTTCGAGCAATTGCACGAAAAGCTTCATGCGGTGGCCTGCGCCATGCGCGCCCGCACGGCGCCGGCGATCCTGCGGCCCCGCCCTTTCGCGCCGCGCCGTCCGACAGCGCCGCTTTTGGGGCCGCTCAAGCCAAAAATTGTCGTCATCGGCAGCAGCACGGGCGGTCCCCGCGCCCTGCATCAGGTGCTGGAGCGCCTGCCCGCCCGCTTTCCCGCGCCCATCGTCATCGCCCAGCACATGCCGCCGCAATTCACCGCCGCCATGGCCAAGTGGCTGTCAGACGTCTGCCCGATCAAGATCGTCGAGGCCGCGGACGACGTGCTTCTCGCGCCCGGCGTTGCCTATGTCGGGCCGGGCGGCATGCAATTCCGCATCGTCAACGGACGCGCGAAAATCGCGGCGGCGCAAGGAGAAAGCCTTTACAAGCCGAGCGTCGACATTCTCGCCGACAGCGCCGCCGCCTGCTATGGCGGCCAGGTGCTTGCGATCATGCTCACCGGAATGGGCAATGACGGCGCCAAGGCTTTTGCAAGACTCAAGGATAAGGGGGCCTATGTCATGGCGCAGGACCAGGCGACGTCCTCTGTCTGGGGCATGCCTCGCGCCGTGGTGGAAAACGGCGGCGCCGACGAAATTTTGGGCGTAGGCGACATCGGCCCGCGCATGTGCGCGCTGTTTGGCCTCGCCTGAAACTCAGGGCGCCCCGGCGGTCTTTTCCGTGAGCGGAGCCTCCTGCGCAACGGACCGGAGGCTGGCCACCAGCACCCAATAATGGCCCATGCTCCGGATCGAAATAATCTTGCCGAGGTCGGGCGTCTCGTCGCCGACCTTGACGCGGCGGTAGCCCTCCGCCGTTTCGATCAGCGCCCCTTCGCCATATAATTCGAGGATGCGCAGATCGCGGCGTGGCGCCCCCGGCTTGCGCGACTCAGGCCGCGTGACGCCGACGGGAGTCATGTCGATGGCAATGGCGCGGCCGGATTTTCGCGCATCGCTCTCGATGGCCTCCGCTCGGACCGCCGCCTCGACCGCGTGAATGCGGTTGGGCTGAGCGAAGATCGCGAAATCCTCAATCGCATTTACGCGCGGCGCGCCCTCATGGGTCAGCATATGCGCCGCGAACCACACCGAAGCGAATGCGCAGGCCAGCCCTACCCCCTTGAGCGCCAGATCGGTCGTGAAAAAATGATGCTGCTTCACGTCGGCGCCTTTTCAGCTTGCAGCGCATTCGCCAGTTCGCGAAACGCGTCCGTGCTTGGCGGATCGTCAAGCGTCTGGTTCATGCCTTCGTAGATTTTCGGAACGAAAGTCACCGCCTGATCCATCACCGGATCGGAACCGGCGTGATAGCCGCCCATCAGCCGCAGGTCGCGCGAGGATTCGAAACGCGCGATCATCGCGCGCAATTTCATCACCAGCGCGCGCTGCTCCTTGCTCCACACGTGATGGGCGAGGCGCGAGACCGAGGACAAGACATTGACGGCGGGATAGCGGCCCTGATCGGCGATAGCGCGGTCGAGCACGATATGCCCGTCCAGCGCGCCGCGAATGGTGTCGGCGACCGGATCGTTGTGATCGTCGCCATCGACCAGCACCGAGAAGATTCCGGTGATCGAACCGCCGCCGGACTCTCCCGGCCCGGCGCGCTCCAGCAGTTTCGGCAAATCGCTAAACACGCTCGGCGCATAACCGCGCGCCACCGCCGGTTCCCCCGCCGCCAGAGCCACTTCGCGCGCCGCATGGGCGAAGCGCGTGATCGAATCGACGATGAGCAGGACCGACTCGCCCTGATCGCGAAAATATTCGGCGAGGGCCATTGCGGTTTTCGGCGCCAGCCGCCGCATCATCGCGCTTTCGTCCGCCGTCGAAACCACCGTGACGGCCAGCTTGCGATTTTCGCCCAGCGCGTCGTCGAGAAATTCGCGCACTTCCCGGCCGCGTTCGCCGACCAGCGCGATGATCACACTGTCGAAACCGGGCGAGGAGGCCAGCATGGCGAGCATGGTCGATTTGCCGACGCCAGAGCCGGCGAAAACGCCGATGCGCTGGCCGGCGCAGAGCGGCGTGAAAAAGTCGATGACGCGCACGCCGCTCTTGATCGGCTTCTTGACCCGGTCGCGCGTCATCGCCGCCGGCGGTTCGGCGTCGACCGGCGCCGAACGCGGCCCCTGAAGCAAAGGCCCGAGCCCATCGACCGCCGCGCCAAGCGCATTGATCACGCGCCCTTTCCACGAGCGGTGCGGTTGCAGGCGCATCGGCCGGGAGCGGAAGGCGAGATCGCCGACGCCGGCCTCGACCCGGGCGTCGAAGGATTTTATGGTCACGCCCGCCACGTCGATCCTGACCACTTCGCCGGGCTGGGCGCGGTCCGAACCGGCGATGCTGACGACGTCGCCGAGTTTCAAGTGTCGCGACAGGCCGGAGACGCGAAAAGCCGAGGGACCGACCTCGGTGATGACGCCACCGACGCGCACCGGATCGAGCCTCAGTTCGGCTTCCTGCACGTCGCGCTGCAATTGCTCCAGAGCCCGCATGATTTTGCCCCTGCTACGATGTGGCGCCCAGCGTCTTGATCGCGTCCTGAAGCGAGCTCTCGGTGGACTGGATGGCGTTGCCGGCGCTGTCGAAGGAGCGCGAGACGGCGATCATCTTGGTCATCTCCAGCACCGCATTGACGTTCGAGCCTTCGCTCATGCCCTGCATTACGCCATTATTGGTGAAATCGAGCACAGCTGAGCCCGGCAGGTCGGACAGGACCGCCGAGTTGTCGTAGCGGGAGAGTTTTGCATTGGCGTCGATGGTGTAAAGGCCGACGGCGCCGGCCGGACGCCCGTCCTGGCTGATCATGCCGTCCTGCGAAATGGCCGGCGCGCCGGCGGAGGGATCGAGCAGCATCGACGCGCCGCCCGCGTCGAGAATGGGATAATTATTGACGGTCAGCAGGGCGCCGGAATTGTCGATGTGCAGCCGTCCATCGCGGGTGTAGGCGACGCCGTCCGGCGTCTTGACCGCGAACCACGCGTTGCCTTGCACGGCGATATCGAGGGGGCTGCCGGTCGGATTCATCTCGCCGTTCCGGCGCGAGATATAATTCTCGCCGCTGGTCGCGAAAGCCGTCGGCGCGGCGCCGGCGCGGGAGACCAGGGTCGCAAAGCTGACCTCCTCCGCGCGAAAGCCGGCCGTGTTCACGTTGGCGATATTATTGGCGATGGTGTCCAGCCGCTTTTGCAGGGCGACCTGCCCCGACAGCGCGACATAAAGGCTCGACTGCATGTATCGGTCCCGTTTCTAGGCGTCGGGAAAGACCCTGGCACGGCGGCGCTTGCCCGAGGCTGGCGGCCCCGAAGTTTCCGCTTCAGCCTCACGCAAGCCCTGCACCGTATGAATGGTCCCGCAGCCTGAACATTGGCCAACGCGGGATTTTTGCGAAAAACCGGCTTTCCCTTTTTCGCATCCCGCTCTGTCGGAGAAAGCCATTGAATTTCGTCATCGGCCTGGTCATTTCGGTCGGCTGCATGCTGGGCGGCTATGCCGCGCTCGGCGGCCATTTGAAGACCCTTGTGCAGCCGTTCGAATTCCTGATCCTCGGCGGCTCCGCGCTCGGGATTTTCGTCGTCGCCAATCCGCTCCCGACCATCAAGGACACCGGCCACAGCCTTGTCGAGGCCATTCTCGACCAGGGGCCGAAGCAGCAGGATTTTCTCAACCTTCTCGGATTGCTGCATGCGCTGATGCGCGAAATGCGCAGCAAGTCGCGCGGCGAGGTCGAAGCCCATATCGACAATCCGCAAGAGTCCGAAATCTTCCTGGCGCATCCGCAAATTCTCGACAACGAATTGCTGTGCGGCTTCGTCTGCGATTATTGCCGCCTGATCGTCATCGGCAGCGCGCGCTCCTACGAAATCGAAGCGCTGATGGACGAGGAAATCCAGACGCTGGCCTATGATAAGTTCAAGCCCTATCACGCGCTGACCATGATCGCCGATGGCTTTCCGGCCCTCGGCATTGTCGCGGCGGTGCTCGGCATCATCCACGCCATGGGCGCGCTGGATCAGGGACCGGAAGTGCTCGGCGGGTTGATCGGCGCGGCGCTGGTCGGCACCTTTTCCGGCATTTTCGCCTCCTATGGCATCATCCAGCCCCTCGCCAACAAGATCAAGCTGACGCGTCAGAAAATGCTGCGGCAATTCACCCTCGTGAAGCAGACCCTGCTCGCCTACATGAACGGCGCCATGCCCCAGATCGCGGTTGAATTCGGCCGCAAGACCATTCCCGCCAAGGAGCGTCCGACCATAGACGAGGTCGAAAACGAGACCACGTCGGGCGGCGTCGAGCGAATGGCGGCATAGCGAAATGGACGCGAAAACCGAGAGCCGGGCCAAAGCCAGCGCCGCCGAAAGGCTGCTCGACAATCCGGGCCTGACCGTCGAGCGCCTGCCCATGCTGACGGTCATCTTCGACCGGCTCGCGGCCTCCTGCGCGGAGGGCATGCGGCCCTATTCTCCCGCCATCCTGACTTGCTTCGTCAACAGCATAACCACCGACCACGTATGGGACGCGCTCGACGCCTATGACGGCAGCGTCGCGGCGGTGCTCTACTCGCCGGAACTCGACGCGCGCATTCTCGTCGGCCTCGACCGGCGCTGCATTTTCTCGCTGATGGAGGTGTTGCTCGGCGGCGACGCGACCGAGCGGCCCTTCGACGACGACCGCAATTTCTCGACCCTCGAAGTTCGGGTCGCGCAGACGGTGTTCGAAATCGCCGCCGAAGCGCTGCATTCCGCCTTCGGTCCGGTGATCGCCGCCACGTTCCAGCTGGAGCGCGTCGAAACGCGCATGGACTTCACCGTCATGGGACGGCGCAACGTGCTTGCGGTGATCGCCAAGATCCTCATCCAGGCGCTGGATAACGGCGGCCAGATGTTCATTGTGATCCCGCAACCGGCGCTCACCCCGATCCGCCAGCAATTGTCGCGCGACCTGTCCAGCGACGGCTCGGCCAGCGACCCGCGCTGGCAGAAGCTGATGCAGGAGGGCGTGCAAAAGGCCGGCGTCAGGGCCGTCGCCATTCTCGACGAACAGACTCTGAGCCTCGGCGACATCGCGAACTGGCGCGTCGGCGACCTGCTGCCGCTCAACGCCACCGCCGCGTCAAAACTCCGTCTAGACTGCAAGAGCCAGCCCCTGTTCTGGTGCGAACTCGGGCAAGCCAAGGGACATTACACGCTCAACATCGCCGAGCGGGTCAATCTCGACGAAATGCCGCTGGAGCAATTTCTCGAACAGGCGGGCGAAGCCGAATCCTGCTGAATGTTTATCTGCAACAACCGGGGACCAGATGTCTGAGACCGAAGATCTTAAGCCCGAGGCGCCGGATTTCGCGCCCGCCTTTCTCGCGCCCGCGGGCGATGGCGAGCCTCACCCGCATGACGCGATCCTGCGCATTCCCGTCACCGTGCAAGTCGTGCTCGGCTCGGCGAAGATGCCGGTCTCGCATCTTATGAAACTCGGACGCGGCGCCGTGGTCGCGCTGGACCAGAGGGTCGGCGAACCGGTCAACGTGGTGGTGAACGGCCGCATCGTCGCGCGCGGCGAAGTGGTGGTGGTGGACGAAGACACGTCGCGCTTTGGCGTTTCGCTCACCGAAATCGTGGGGTCGGCCGATGCAGACGCCTTCGCCTGACGATCTGGTCAAGCATTTGCCGACGCCGCCCTCGCGCGCCCAGGGCGCGGCGCGGGTGTTGTTCGGCGCCGAAAAAGTCGCGGCCCTGCTGATGGCGATGGACAAGCCCATCGCCGGCCGCCTGCTCAAACGTTTCGACTCGCTCGAATTGCGCCAGGTCACCCGCGCCGCGTCCGAACTCGGCGCGGTCAATCCGGCGACCATTGAAAAGCTGATCCAGGATTTCTCCGAACAATTTTCCGCTGGCGCTGAATTGCTCGGTTCGGCGGGAGAGGCCGAGAGCCTGCTGGCGGGCGCCCTCGACCCCGAGGAAGCCGCCGAAATCCTGTCGGATGTGCTCGGAAACTCCAACAAGGCGATGTGGGACCGTTTGTCCTCGGCGCCGGAGAGCGCCATCGCCGCCTATCTTCTCAAGGAACACCCGCAGACCTTCGCGCTGGTCCTGTCAAAACTGTCCTCGGGGGCAGCAGCCCGGATCATGGCGCAGACGCCGCGCGACCTGCGCAACGGCCTCATGCGGCGCATGCTTTCGCCGCGCCCGGTGATGGACCCGATGATGAAGCTGCTGGAGCGCACATTGCACGAGGATTTGCTGCTCAATGTCGCCCGCAACACCGGCGCCGACACCCATTCCAAGATCGCCGACATCATCAACAAGCTGGAGCGCGACCAGATCGAGGACGTCTTGCAGTCTCTGGCCGAGGACCGCCCCAAGGACGCGGAAACCTTGCGCGGCCTGCTCTTTACTTTCGAGGACATCGCCAAGCTTTCGCAGCGAGCCCGCACCACGGTGTTCGACCGCATTGCGGCCGACCGCGTGGTGATGGCGCTCAAGGGCACCGATCCCGGCTTCCGCGACATGATCCTGTCCTCGATGGGCGCGCGCGCCCGCCGGCTGGTGGAGAATGAATTACAAACCGGCGGCCCGGCCCAGCAGCGGGACGTTCTGAAGGCGCGACGCGCCATCGCCGACACCGTGCTCGAAATGGCCGAACGCAACGAAATCGAAATCAACGCCAACGGCCAGAACGATGCGGTGTTCGATTGAGTTGCGAATGACATGAGCGACGCGCCCGACAAGGAAAGCCAGACCGAAGAGGCGACCGAAAAGCGCCTGCACGATTCAATCGAAAAGGGCGATACGCCGCATTCCCGCGAAGTGACGCTGTTCGCCAGCCTGCTCGCCTCCCTGCTGTTCGCTTCTTTTTTCCTGCGCGCGGGCGCGAACCGGCTGGTCGGCGCGTTGCAACACTTGCTCGATCAGAGCGCGCTGTTCGACCTCGGCGCCGGCCGCAACGCCTCAGCCCTTATCGCGGCTGCGCTGGAGGCGGCGGCCGACTTCCTTCTTCCCGCATTCGTGCTCTTCGTCGCGGCCGCGCTGATCGCCGCCTTCGGCCAGACTCCGCCGCGCCTCGTCGTGGAGCGCATCGCGCCGAAATGGGATCGCGTGTCGCCGCGCGCCGGCTGGTCGCGCCTCGCCAGCCCGCGCAACGCCACGGAATTCGCGAAGAATCTGGCAAAGCTTTGCGCCGCCGGCTTTATCGCCTTTCTCATTCTCAAAAGCGAAATCGGCGCGGCCTACGCCACGCTCTATTCGGACCCGTCCGGCCTCGCCGACCACCTTCTCGCTGCCGCCACGCACCTTCTCGCCGGCGTCGCCACCGCCGTCTTCGCGCTTGCCGCGGCCGATCTTTTGTGGTCGCGGCTGCATTGGCGCCGAGACCTGCGCATGAGCCGACAGGACGTGAAGGATGAGCAGAAGCAGATGCAGGGCGATCCCATGATCAAGGCGCGGCTGCGCTCGGTCGCGCTGGCGCGGTCGCGCAAGCGCATGATGAGCGCCGTGCCGACGGCGACGCTGGTGATCGCCAATCCCACCCATTACGCCATCGCCCTGCGCTATCTCCGCAGCGAGGGCGGCGCGCCAAAAGTGGTCGCCAAGGGGCAGGACCTGATCGCGCTGAAAATCCGCGAAATCGCCGAGGCGCACGCCATTCCGGTGATCGAGGACAAGGCTCTGGCAAGGTCCATGTATGATCGTGTCGACATCGACATGATGATACCGGCCGAGTTTTATCGCGTCATCGCGGAACTCATTCATTTTCTCAACAGCCGAGGCGGCGGCCAGCCCCGATAGGGCGGCGGCAGCCTCGGACAGCGAAAGCGATCTGCATGGAAACCCTCGATTTCACCCATGCTTGCGAACAGGCGCTGGCCGAAAGCGTGGCCGATGTGGCGACGGAGCTGCGCCTCGTCAACGTGATCGACCTGATCGGTTATGTTCACGCCGAGCGCTGCGCCATCCTCGAAGATCTCGTCAACTCCTCCGCCGAACTCGCCTTCAGGCACGGCGCCCTGCGCTACGCCCTGTCGTCCGATCTCGAGGTTTTGTGGGAGACCCCACCCAGGATCACGCTCGATCTGGAGTTCTGCTGGCGCGGCGTAACGGCTTTTTTCCGCCTGTGCCTGGACGCCGAGCGCGCCGGCGTGGACATCCAGCATCTTTGCTTCGATGGCAAGCCGGCAGGCGCGCAGGAGAAGCTGGACCGCCTCAAGGCGGCGCTGGCCGACTCGCGCCTGACGCCGCCGCGCCGCCCGGCGGTCGGCCCGATCTGTTCAATTCCGTCGCCTTAGTCGCAAAGAACCAGCGGCGCATTGTCTTCGAGCGAGAGGTCAACCATCAGCTCGTTGGCGATCGCTTCGAGGGACTGGCGCAGATCTTCGACATTGAGGCCGTCGGGAAGCGTCAGCCGCGCTTTACCCTTGAACATGGCTTCGCCCGAGAAGGACCCGCTCACACGTTCGCCTTCGAGTTCGGCGATGCTGACGTTTTGGGCGGCGAGGACTTGCGATATGTCGCGGATGATGCCGGGCCTGTCGAGGCCGATCAACTCGATACGCAGCGTGCGGCCTGAGACCGGCGTCTGCTCATCGGTCTTCTCGATGATGAAGCGCAGCCCCTGCGCTTCCAGTTTATGCAGCGATACGACCAGCGCATCGGTTTTTTCCGGCGCTATGGCGACCAGAAGCATGCCGGCGAATTGGCCGGAAAGGCTCGCCATCCGGGTATCGAGCCAATTGCCGCCGCCTGCCGCGATGATCTCGGAAACCGCGTTCACCAGGCCCGGCCGGTCGCGGCCGATGATGGTGAGAACGAGATGGGTCTGCATGGGCGCCCTCCTGACGCTTGAACATACGCGATGCCTGACGCAGGCGCCAGCGCCCCGCCAGCGCGGCAAGTTCGGCAGCCAAGTTCGGCGGCGACCTGGTTCCTGGCGATCGCATAGCCCTAACGGCGGCGCCGATCAAGGTCCAGCCAGCATCGTCAGGAAATCCGGGCGCCTATCCGCAAGCCGCCCCAATGCTTGCCATTCACGTATATCGGCGCCGAAAGATCCTTGATCAGCTCGATGCGTCCGCCGCCGAGATCGCGGGGATAGGTCTGGCTCAAGCACGCTTGCGTGTTGCGTCCGGCCATGAGGCCGGCCATGTCGTCGAAAATCCGCCGGTTGCGCGCATGGGCGCTGTTCCACACCGGGTCCTCGCCCTGCGGTTCGGAATATTTGAGGTTGTGGACCGGGAGATAGCCGTTGCGATCCACCGCGGCGGCGAAGACCACGCCGGGCGCCAGCGCCAGAATCGGCTCCTGAATCGACGGCAGCGCATGGTCGAGAAAGGCCAGCGCGCGATTGTGGTATTGAGTCGGATTGGTTCCGGGGATCGCGACGTAATCGACGTCGAAAAGATCGGCGTCGCAAAGCTCATTGGCGCCGACAGCCGCCTCGAACAGCGACGAGATCATCTTCGCACGCAAAATTGCAAGTTCCCGCAACGCTTGTTCGCGCCCGGCGAGCCTCAGCATCACGCTTTTCAAAGCTTCAGCCGTCGCATCGGGCGTCTCGATGAACTGGAGCCGCTGGCCAAATTCTGACAGTCCCGACGCCCGCGCGCGCAGAGGGCCGATGTCCTTGAGCACGGCCTCGACCACCGCGCCGACCTCGAAATTCGAGGCAAGTCCATTGACCACGCCACCGGCCTCCGAAATTTCGATGAAATCGGCGGCGATCACGCGGCCGCCAAAAGTCAATTCCACCGGGACTTTGGCGGGCGACCTCGGAAAGCGGCGGCGATCGAAGTCGGCGAAATTCTTCAAGGTGATCATGAGACGCTGCGAGAGCCTCGCAAACAAGGCGCTGACCTGCCGCGACTGGTTGGACACGTTTTCCGCCACCTGGTCGGCTTCCGACATGGCGCCGGTAAACAGATCGACGCTGCCGTCGAGGCTCGCGGCGCCCTTGGCGGCCGAATGGGCGCTGCGGCCGATTTCCTCGATCGCCTCGACCTGCTGGCCCGAACTCAGCGCCACCGCGCCCGCTATGCCCGAGATGCGGGCGATGATGTCGCGCACCTCCTTCATCGCCCCCACCGCCGCCCTCGCCGCGCCTTCGATCTCTGCGATCTGGCCGGAAATGTCGCGCGTCGCCGCGCCGGTGCGCTGGGACAGCGACTTGACCTCAATGGCGACCACGGCGAAGCCGCGCCCATTCTCGCCGGCGCGCGCCGCTTCGATCGACGCGTTGAGGGCGAGCAGGCTGGTCTGACTGGAAATGCCGGCTATGAGGCCGACGATTTCGCTGATCCGCGTCGCCGAAGCCGACAGCCGCGCGAAACGTTGATCGGCCGCGTCGGCCTTCTCCACCGCATTGTTGACCAGCGCATGGGCGTCATTGGCCTGCCGTCCGACCTCTTGGCTAGAGGCGTGCAATTCCTCGACGGAGGACGCCACCGCGCCAATGGCGGCCGAAGCGGCGCCCGTTCCATCCTTGACCAGAGCGACGCCGCCGCGCAAACCGTCCAACACCTTTTCCAGATCGGCGACAATTGCGCGCAGCGACGCCGCCTGGGTTTCGGCGATGGCGTCCGCCGCCTCCGTTTCCGTTTCCACGCTCTTGACGAGTTCGATCGCTTCGCGCTCCTTCGACGCTCGCTCATGGCAGTCGAAATACGACATCAGCGCCGCACCCATGTCGCCGAACACTACATCGGTCAGGGCCGACATGAGGGCTTTTTCGCGCGGCGCTTGGGCGAGGACGAGGTCGGACATGGATTTGAACAGAAAAGCGTAGGCGTCGATGTAATCGGACGGGGGCAGCGCGGACCGCGCATGGGAAGCGCCGATTCGTCTCGCGTGTTTGCGGGTTTCGTCATCCGGCGCGCGCGACAGCACAAATCGCCAATGCTGGCCGAGCGCCTGTCGCATGGCGGCGACTCCGGGACCTTGCCCCACGCGGCGGAAAAAAGCTTCGATGACCTGGGTAAGTCCGGGCTCCAGGACCGCGCCGAGCCTGACGTAAACATCGCCGCTTTCCTTGAAGGCGGCGCGAGGTTTCAGAAGGCGATGAACATCCATGTCAACAGCGCTTTCATGCCGGGAGGGACGCGCAACGAGGCTAGGCGAAAAAGCTTGCGCGGGCCTGTTGCGGACCGGCGCGTCCGATGCTCATCGCGGCGCCTGTTCTTTCGACATGTAGGAGAAATCCTGAATCAGCACCTCGCTGACCATTCCCTCGCCGAGCTTCTGGTTCAGCATGGTCTTGAGATCCGCCGTCAACCCGCTCATGTCGTATTTTTCGAGATGGCGGAAGTCGAGCCGGGGGTCGCCATACAGGGCGCGGAACGCATGATCCATGAGGAAGGCGTCGGGGCTGACATTGAGCGTGTCAGCGGCCCTGGCGTCGATGGCGTAGAGAAACTGCACAATCACATAGCCTTCCAGCACGCCGTCCGAGACGATGGGCACGTTGATCACGCGCGTCTTGTGGAATTCATAATTTCGCGCCGCATTGGTCGCCTGCGGAATTTTTTCGCGCGAGGCCTGCCAATGGGCGCTGGCGCTCGACGCCAGCAAAGCCGCGATACTGGCCCAGATCGCCAGAGCAAGCATCTTGATCATCGCGGTCCCCCATCGCGCATGTCAGGCGCCGCCGCGGCCATAAGTGCCATCCGACTCGGCTTCCTGCATCGCGCGCGACACGAGGCTGGAAATTTCATCCATCGCCTTGAGGTGATGGGCGAGAATCTGGCGGTTGGACTCGAGCTTGCGCACCAGCCGCCGCACACATTCGCGATCGACCCGTTGCGTGTCGAAGGGACCGAAGTTGCGCAGGATGCGATTGATCTCCAGCAGCCCCTGCTGCTTGCGATGATTATACTCGGTCAACTCCACCGCGCGATTTTCGCGCAGCAGCGACGTCTCCTGATCGACGACAGTCTCCATTCGCCCGATCGCCTCGTGAAAGGCGGCCTGAAGCCGCGAGGCGGCGCCCGATTTTTCCGCCATGCGCGCCTCGTTCAGGTTTTGGAGTGCCGGGTCGAATGCAGCAATTCCGGATGGGTTTCGAATAATTTGTCGGCCAGCTTCAACGCGCCCGATTTCGCCACTTCATTGGCGATTTTCTCCGACAGCATCGACTTCCAGACATCGCCGGCGACGCCTTCGCCAAACACCGCAACCGCGTCCTTGGGCAACATCTGGTCGACGAAATTCTTCAGCAGCACGCTTTCAAGACCGACCGCCGCCTTATGCGCCGGCGTCTCCGCCGCGCCCAGGGTCGGCGATGGATTTTGATAGCCATAACGCGTCAGCGACGGCGAAAACCCGGCCAGCGTCGAGGTGAAGCCAGCTCCGTCTCCGCCAGCCGAGGCGCCGTTAAGGGCGCGCGTCGCGGCAAAGGCCTTTTGCGGATCGGCGGCGCGAGCCACGTCGAGAATAAGGTCGGAGGTCGGCGAAATCGCCATTTTACGCGCCTTTCGGTTCGTCGCAGATTAGGGTCTCAAACTTGACCGAAGCTGGATGTGCGAGGAGCCGCGAGAGCTTCGCCAAGCTCCAGCAGGATACGGCGCTCGGCGTCGCGATCCAGCGCCAGCTTGGTTTCCTTGAGGCTCTTCTCCAGCGCCTTTTTTTGCGCGCTTCGATCGAGCAGCGCCAGCGTCTGGGTTTTCTCGGCGGCGGCGAGATCGCGCTCGCCCTCGTCCGTGCGCCGGATCTGGCGGCAGGCCAAGCCGAGCATCAGACTATCGGCTTTTTCCGCGTTGCCGAGGAGATCGAACAATGCGCGTCTGTTTTCCGCCAGCGCCTGCTTCCGGCGCTGGGTTTCGATCAGCTGCGCCTCTTCCAGTCGATGCAACTGGCTTTTCACCGCGAGCAGGCGCTGCAAGGATTTCTGTCTTTCGCGCATCAATTCCCCTTGACCGCCCAATCGGCGAATTCGGCCATGAAAACCGTGACCATCGAACCGGAAACGAAATAGAACAGGATCAATCCGCCAGCGATGACGAAGGGCCCCGAGATGAAGAAGATCGGGATTTGCGGCGTCAGCCGGTTCACCAGACCAATGGCGAGATTAACGATCACCGCGAAGACGATGAAAGGGCTGGCGATGCGCAAGGCCACGACAAAGGCGCGCGCCAGATCGTCGGCGGCCAGCGTCAGCGCCGCCTGCGGCCGCAACGCGAAGCCCACCGGCATGACGCCATAGGAAGCGACAACGCCACGAATCAGCTCCCAGTGAAGATCGGAAACGAAGATAAGACAGGTGGCTGTCAGCGTTATGAGCGTGGCGATGGGCGGCTGGACCTCGGTCTCGTCGATGGGCGCGCCCAACGCATTGCTGAGGCCGATGCTCATCGAGGCCGCCATCATCATGGTTTCGAGCGCATGGAAATAGAAGCGGCCAAGCAGGCCGATCGCCCCGCCGATGAACAATTCCCCAAAACTGTCGGCGGCGAGGACGCCAAGATTATTGATGACGAAAGGCTTACCTCCCGTGAGTTGCGGCGACAGCGCCAGCGTCAGGGCCAGCGCGATATAGAGGCGCGGACGCGCTGGCAGGCGCGGGCTCGAAAAACCCGGCGCGAGCATCAGGCAGGCGCCGATGCGGCAGAACAGGATCAGCACCGAAGCGACCATATCCGCCGACAGGAAGCTCAAGAAATCGTTCCCAGCGACTTGATTTCGACGCCGCGCGCCAGTTCCAGATGGGAGAGAACCGGCAGCGTCGCGAACAGGCGCTCGACGATCATGCGCACATAAGGCCGCGAGTCCGGCGCCGCGACGATGACAAATTGCTCGCTCGCATCCATGTGGCGGCGGATGGCGACCGTGGCCTCTTCGCCAAATTCCTCGACCAGTCGCGGGTCGATGTCAAACTCCACCACATCGCCCTTGGCGTCGCGCTTGAGGCTCTGGTGGAACACCATGTCCCAGCGATTGCCGAGCCTGAGAATTTTGAGCGCTCCGCCTTGGGTGAGGTCGCCGCAGATTTGTTGCGCCAGACGAATCCGCACATGCTCGGCGATTTGTTCGGCCCGCCGCGCGTGGGGCGAGATTTCCGCGATGGCTTCGAGTATGAGATGGAGGTTGCGGATCGAGATACGCTCCGCCAGCAGCAGTTTGAGCACCGCTTGCAGGCCGGAATAGGAGATTTGCGACGGGCTGATTTCGTCGAGCAGGCGCTTGTATTCCGGACCGAGCCGGTCGAACAGCGCGCGCATGTCCTTGTAGGACAAAAGCTGCGCCAGATTGTTGCGGATCACTTCCGACAAATGGGTCAGCAACACCGACATATTGTCGATGGGATTGAAGCCACAGCGTTTGGCCTCGGTGACGAAGGCTTCGGAAATGCTGAAGGCCTTCATGCCGAAGGCCGGTTCGCGCGTTTCCTCGCCGGGCGTGTCCGGTCTTTTGTTGTCGCCATTGATGATCAGATATTCGCCGATGCGCACCTCCTGCGCCGCCACCACGGCCCCGTGGATCTTGATCTGATAGCTTTTTGGCGGCGCGGTGAGACTATCGGAAACCTTAATTTCCGGCACGACGAAGCCATATTGCACGGCGAATTTGCGCCGCATGCGCGCGACGCGCGTCGAAAGCTCGGTCGAGGACATCAGCATTTTCGCCGCGAGCTGTTTGCCCAGCACCAGTTCGACCTCGCTGGTGCGCAAGGATTCCTTGACCGAATTTTTGCTCTCCAGGCGCGTTTCGTCTTCGCGCGCGCGCTCGGCGGCGGTCTGGGCGTCACGCTCCTTGGCCAGCGCCTTGGGGATGGCGACGCCCAAAAAGGCCATCAGCCCGGCGAAGACGGCGAAGGGAAAGAAAGGCAGCATCGGCGTGAGGCCGAGGACGAACAACAACCCGCTGGCGACGAAAAGCGCGCGGGGATAATTGCCCAATTGCCCGAGCACGGCCTTGTTGGCGGCGCCGCGCGTGCCGCCCTTGGACACCAGCAACCCGGCGGCGAGCGATACGATCAGCGCCGGAATTTGCGACACGAGGCCATCGCCGACCGAGAGCTTGGTGTAGACGTCGGCGGCTGCGGCGAGATCGAGGTTATGCCGCGTCACGCCGATGACAATGCCTCCAAAAACGTTGACCGCGAGGATGATCAACCCGGCGATGGCGTCGCCGCGCACGAATTTCGACGCGCCGTCCATCGAGCCGAAAAACGAGCTTTCCTCCTCCAGTTCGCGGCGGCGCTGCTGCGCCTCCTTGTCGTTGATCAGGCCAGCCGAAAGGTCGGCGTCGATGGCCATTTGCTTGCCGGGAATGGCGTCGAGGGTGAAGCGGGCGCCGACTTCGGCGATGCGCGTCGCGCCCTTGGTGATGACCAGAAAATTGACGGTGATGAGGATGATGAACACCACCAGACCGATGACGAAATCCCCCCCCATCACCATGCGCGCAAAGCCGCCGATGATGTAACCGGCCGCCGTAACGCCCTGCGCGCCATGCGCGAGGATCAGGCGCGTGGTGGCGATGTTGAGCGCCAGCCGCAGCATGGTCGAGACGAGGAGAATGGTCGGGAAGGCGGAAAACTCCAGCGGCTTCTCGATCCACAGCGAGACCATCAGGATCAACACCGACAGGGCGATGGAAAAAGCCAGGCCCATGTCGATCATGAAGGCCGGAATCGGCAGGAAGAAAATGCACAGGATCGAGATGATGCCGAGCGCGAAGCCGATGTCTCGGCTGCCGTTTTTCGCTAGCGGGACGGAAGCGATCGCTGCTTGTTGCGCCATGGTTCACCTTAGCTGTCGCGTTGGCGCCAGCATGGCGATGAAGGCTTGCGTCAAGCTGCCGCAGCGCGATAATCCGACGACTCCACAGATGCGTTTATGCAACTCGAATACTGTAATTCCATTCAGCGCGAGCGGAGGTCTCGCACCGCGATTGGGCGCAGTGCAAGAGTTTAGCCTTCCTGGAGGCTATGTGTCGTCAACCCGGGTTGCCGCCGACGCAGCCCTTGTCGCAATCGTCGGGATCGCGGCTCAAACCATCGGTGTCGCCCTCGCCCGGGGGATAGGGCTTGAAACCGGGCGTCACGTCAGCTGGCGCTTCGACGCCGGGAGCGGGATGCGCCACCCTATTGGGCGCATGCTCGACGGCATGGTGATGCTTATGGTGGTGATGGTGGTGGGGAACGGGCTCGACCGGCTCGGCGGAGGCCGCAACCACGGGCGACAGGGCGAAGGCGCCGAGCGTGATCGCCAAAGCGATGGCTGTTCTCATGGGAATCTCCTGCTGGTTGTCGCCAACGGACGTTTTCGTCAAAACCGGAAGCGGACGCCGACCGTGGGATCAATATTCTGGCTATATTGGA